>Ga0210377_10001584_pt1 | contig 20707 bp, 17 predicted proteins | sample PLM4_65_b1redo_FD_155480 | JGI IMG/M metagenome (GOLD analysis project Ga0210377, IMG submission 155480) | Groundwater sediment microbial communities from an aquifer in East River, Colorado, USA - PLM4_65_b1 redo | ecosystem: Environmental > Terrestrial > Soil > Riparian zone | place: USA: East...
CCGCTCGCCGACCGCTACCGGCTGGTGCTCCCCGACCTCCTGGGCTTCGGCCTGTCGCCCAAACCCTACCTGGACTACACGATGGATGTCTTCCGCGACAGCGTGCGGGCTTTCATCGAGGAGGTCGGCCTCGCCGACCGCCCCATCACATTCGTCGGTCACTCCCTCGGCGGTCTCATCGCCCTCGAATACGCGGCACGGCACCCGGGTCATGTCCAGCGCATGGTCCTGATGAGCCTGCCACGCTTTCAGGACCCGGCGACGGCGCACGCGCTGTTCTGGCGCGGCTCGCCGCACTACCGCCGCCTCCTGAACCAGCAGTCGTTCCGGCAGACGCTGGCACAGATGCGGCGCAGCGGGCTCGAGCTGACCTTCCGCTACATGTTCCGCTTCCCCTGGGCGGTGATCGCCGACAGCCACAAGTTCACCTTCAAGTCGCTCACATCGACCCTCGAGTGTTCCCTCCTGAACTACCAGATCGACCGGATCCTGCCCGCGGTGCCGCCGGTGCCCGTCCTGCTCATCCATGGAGAGCAGGACTCGGTCGCCCCGCTGGCCCATGTCATCGATCTTCCCGAACGCTATCCATCCATGCGTCTGCTGGCGATCAACGGAACCGGTCATCATGTCTTCCTGACCCACACCCGCACCTGCCTCGAGCACCTGACCAGGTTCCTCGACGAACAAACCAGTCCATAGGCATCACTGTAAATATAATATAATACGATAGTTATGGTGATATTCTTATATTGACAATATCGCACTCAACATTTATAATTCTCAACGTTCAATGATGTCGGCTGCGGACCACCCAAGGAGATCGCCATGAACCTGGAACGGCTGACGGTCAAATCACAGGAAGCGCTGCAGGAATCGCAGGCGCTGGCCACCCGCCTCGGCCATCCCGAACTGACACCGGCCCACCTGCTCCATGCGCTCATCCACCAGGAGGGCGGGCTGGTTCCGATTGTCCTCAACAGCCTCGGCGCCAACGTCGAACAGCTGCGCCGGCGATGCACCACGCGCCTCGAATCGGGTCCGCGTGCCCAGGGCGGCGCGCCCCCCCAGATCGGCGACGGTCTGCGCCGCGTCCTCGACGCGGCCGAGCGGCGGGCCTCGCAATTTCGCGACGAGTTCGTTTCGGTCGAACACCTGCTGCTGGCGCTGCTCCAGGAGCGCGACCCGGCCGGCGATCTCCTGCGCGAGGCCGGCATCGAAGAGGCTGCGCTTCTCGAGGGGTTGAAGGCGCTGCGCGGGGCGCAGCGGGTCACCTCCGCCAACCCCGAGGAGGCGTTCCAGACCCTGCAGAAGTACGCCCGCAACCTCACCGACCTGGCTCGGCGCGGCGCCCTCGACCCGGTCATCGGCCGTGACGAGGAGATTCGCAGGGTCGTCCAGGTCCTGTCACGGCGCACCAAGAACAACCCGGTCCTGATCGGTGAGCCGGGTGTCGGCAAGACCGCCATCGTCGAGGGCCTGGCGCGCCGGATCGTCGACGGCGATGTGCCCGAGGGGCTCAAGACCAAGGAAATCGTCGCCCTCGACCTGGGATCGCTGCTCGCCGGGACGAAGTTCCGGGGCGAGTTCGAGGATCGCCTGAAGGCGCTGCTGCGCGAGATCGAGGCCGGCGCGGGCCGCTACATCCTGTTCATCGACGAACTGCACACCATCGTGGGCGCGGGGGCCGCCGAGGGCGCCGTCGACGCCGCCAATCTTCTCAAGCCGGCCCTGGCGCGCGGCGAGTTGCGTTGCGTCGGCGCGACGACCCTCGCCGAGTACCGCAAGCACATCGAGAAGGACGCCGCCCTCGAACGCCGGTTCCAGCCGGTTCTCGTGGGCGAGCCCACCGTTGAGGACACCGTCGCGATTCTGCGCGGTCTCAAGGAGCGCTACGAGGTCCACCACGGCGTGCGCATCAAGGACGCCGCCCTGGTCGCGGCCGCGACCCTGTCGAACCGCTACATCACCGACCGTTTCCTGCCCGACAAGGCCATCGACCTGGTGGACGAGGCCGCCTCGCGGCTGCGCATCACCATCGATTCCCTGCCCCAGGAGCTCGACACTCTCGAGCGCCGCGCCGTGCAGCTGCAGATCGAGCAGAAGGCCCTCGAGAAAGAGGACGACCCCGGCAGCCGCGCCCGGCTGGCGGAGATCGCCCGCGATCTCGCCGACCTGGGTGACGCCATCGACGCCCGCCGGGCACAGTGGCAGCTGGAAAAGAACGCGATCCAGGAAGTGCGCGCGCTCAAGGAGACCCTCGAGCAGGCGCGCGTCCGCGCCACCCAGGCGGAACGCGCCGGCGACCTGGCCAGGGCCGCGGAGGTGCGCTACGGCGAGATCGCCGCCCTCGAGAAACGCCTCGAGGAGGCCAACCGGCGCGTGCGGGATCTTCCCCGGGGGCTCACGCCGATGCTCAAGGAGGAGGTCGACGAGGAGGAGATCGCCGTCGTCGTGTCGCGATGGACCGGCATTCCCGTGAGCCGGATGCTGGAGGGGGAGGTCCAGAAGCTGCTGCACATGGAGGAGCGCCTGCGACGGCGGGTCGTCGGCCAGACCGAAGCGGTGGAGCTCGTCAGCCGGGCGGTGCGCCGGGCGCGCGCCGGTCTCGCCGACCCGGGCCGCCCGACCGGGTCCTTCCTGTTCATGGGGCCGACCGGTGTCGGCAAGACCGAGCTGGCGCGCGCGCTGGCGGAGTTCCTGTTCGACAGCGAGAAGGCGCTGATCCGGCTCGACATGTCGGAGTACATGGAGAAGCACTCCGTGGCGCGGCTCATCGGCGCCCCGCCGGGGTACGTCGGTCACGATGAGGGCGGCCAGCTCACCGAGGCGGTCCGCCGGCGCCCCTACGCCGTGGTCCTTTTCGACGAGATCGAGAAGGCGCATCCCGACCTCTTCCATGCCCTGCTGCAGATCCTGGACGACGGCCGCCTGACCGACGGCAAGGGACGCGTGGTGAACTTCACGAACACCCTCATCGTCATGACCTCGAACCTGGCCGGCCCGCTGATCCAGGGCTGGCAGGGGGCCGACCGGACGCGCCTGCGCGCGCTGGTCGACCAGGAGCTCAAGTCGCACTTCCGGCCGGAGTTCCTCAACCGCATCGACGAAGTGGTGCTGTTCCGGTCGCTCTCCAGGGAGGACCTGGCGCAGGTCGTCGACATCCAGGCCGCCCGCCTCGGCAACAGGCTCGCGACCCGCGGCCTCGCGGTCGAGATGACCCCGCGGCTGCGCGCGCAGCTGGCCGAGATCGGGTACGATCCCGAGTACGGCGCGCGACCCCTCAAGCGAACCCTGCAGCGGCTGGTCCTGGATCCGCTGGCGCAACGGGTCCTCGAGGGCGCCTTTGCGCCGGGCGCCCGCATCCGCGCCGACTGGAACGAGACCGGGGGCGAGGCGACCTTCGAAACGGTCACCCCCGACCTTGAGCCTGAGGTCGTGGCGGCGGGCGGCGCGCCGGCGGCGGCGAGACGACAGGGGAGGAACCGATGACGACGACACGGTGGGACCCATTCCACGATCTCCTGGCCATCCAGGAGCGCATGAACCGCCTGTTCCAGGAGACGATGGCGCGGCAGCACGGCCAGGAGGAGATCGGGGCCGGCCAATGGTCGCCGGCCGTCGACATCTTCGAGACTGCCGACCGCATCGTCCTGCGGGCGGACCTGCCAGGCATGGAGCAGGGCGAGATCGAGGTCCGGGTCGAGGACAACACACTGACACTTCGGGGCGATCGCCCCGCCCCGGGCGACGTCCGCGCCGAGGATTACCATCGCGCCGAGCGGCCGCACGGCCCCTTCGTGCGCTCGTTCAGCCTGCCGCCGAACGTCGACCAGGGCGGCATCCGGGCGGCGCAGCGCAACGGCATCCTCGAGGTCATCCTGCCGAAGCGGCAGGAAGCGCGCGCGACGTCGATCCGCGTCGAAGTGAAGTAGCCCGCCCGGACTTCCCGGGCAGGATGAGAGGAGTCGGTTTCGATGAACACGATCAAGACGGCGTTCTTCCTCGGCCTGCTCTCGGCCCTGATCCTCGTCGTGGGTGGCGCCCTCGGTGGCCGCGGCGGGATGGTCATCGCGCTCGGACTGGCCACGGCCATGAACTTCTTCTCCTACTGGTTCTCCGACCGCATCGTCCTCGCCATGCACGGCGCGACACCGCTGACCCGGCAGGAGGCGCCGCAGCTCTACGAGATCCTCGAGCGCCTGACGTCGCGCGCCGGCATCCCGATGCCCAGGGTCTACGTCCTCCCGGAGGAGGCGCCGAACGCCTTCGCCACCGGGCGCAACCCGAGCCACGCCGCCGTGGCGGTCACCCGGGGGATCCTGCGCCTGCTCAACGCCGAGGAGCTCGAGGGGGTGCTGGCGCACGAGCTGGCACACGTCGGCAACCGCGACATCCTGATCGGCTCGGTCGCGGCGACGCTCGCCGCCGCGGTGATGGTGATCGCCAACATGGCGCGCTGGGGGGCGATCTTCGGCCTCGGCGGCCGCGACGATCGTGACGGCCCCAACCCGATCGTCCTCCTCGCCACCGCGATCGTGGCGCCGATCGCGGCCATGATGATCCAGATGGCGGTGTCGCGTTCGCGCGAGTACCAGGCCGATCAGACGGGCGCCGAGATGACGCGCAACCCCTACGGCCTGGCGAACGCGCTGCAGAAGCTCGAGGACCACGGCAAGCGGATCCCGATGACCAGCGCCGGCCCGGCCTCGAGCCACCTGTTCATCGTCAAGCCGTTCACCGGCCAGTCGTTCGTCAACATGTTCAGCACCCATCCGCCGATCCGCGAGCGCATCCGCCGGCTGACGGGCCGCTGACCCTCCCGCGAGGCCCACGATGAGCGACGAACACCCCCTGACAGGCGGCGGCCCCGACCCCGGCAGGGATCGCCGCGGCGACGAGGACGCCCCCGGCTTTTCGGTCGTCGACAGGCGCCCGCGCTACGACGACGCCGGCAACGCGGTGCTCGAGGAAGCCCCGCGCGAGCCGACCGTGGTGCAGGAGCTGCGCGCCCGTGTCGACGAGGCCGAGCGGCGGGCGCGCGAGATCTCGGCGGCCTATCGCCGCATCGACGAGGAACGCGATGCCTTCCGCGAGCGCCTGTCGCGCGACCTCGAGCGCCGTCTCGACATCGCGCGCGCCGATTTCATGCGCCGCATCGTCCCGGTGCTCGACGACCTCGACCGCGCCCTGGCGGCGGCCCGCGCCGCGGGCGAGGGCGGTCGGCTCGCCGCCGGCGTGGCGCTCGTGCGCGAGCGCCTCAAGCAGGCCCTGGTCGCCGAGGGGGTCGAGGAGATCGCGACCGAGGGGAAGCCCTTCGATCCGGCGATCGCCGAGGCCGTGGCGACGGAGGAGACCGACGACCCGGCGCGCGACGGCGTGGTCGTCGAGGAGATGGAGAGGGGCTGGGTACTCCGCGGCGCGGCGCTGCGCCCGGCGCGTGTGCGGGTCGCGCGCCGGCGCCCGACCGGCGCCGATCTCTAGAGAATCCGCAGACCGAGCGCCGAGAGAATGAGCTCCGCCCCCACCTCCGCGGAGTGGTTGCGCACGTCCATCGTCGGGTTCAGCTCGACCAGGTCGATCCCCACGAGCCGGCCGCTCTCCGCGACCATTTCGCACAACAGGTGCGCCTCGCGGTACGACAGGCCGCCGCGCACCGGGGTCCCGACCCCGGGCGCGACCTCCGGGTCGAGGCCATCGAGGTCGAGGCTCAGGTGGATTCCCGCCGTGCGCGGCCCCAGGTCGCCGAGCATCTCCTCCATGATCCGCCCGACACCGCGCCGGTCGATGTCCGACATCGTGTAGGCGCGCACGCCGCTCCGGCGTACGAGACCGCGCTCGCGCTCGTCGAGGTTGCGGATGCCGATCAGGGCGACATGCTCCGGGCGGACGCTGGCGCCGCCGCCCACCGCCACCAGTTCCTCAGGTCCGTGTCCGAGACAGGCCGCCAGCGGCATGCCGTGAACGTTGCCCGAGGGCGAGGTCTCGGGGGTGTTCATGTCGCCGTGGGCATCGACCCAGATGAGGCCGGGCTCACCTCTCCTGCCGCGCAGCGCCCGGGCGACACCGGCCACCGACCCAGCCGCCAGCGAGTGATCACCGCCGATGCAGACCGGTATGCGGCCGTCCTCGACGGCGGCGGCGGTCATGACGGCGACGGCCCGGCAGACATTGGCGATCTCGGCGACATAGCGCTTGCGCGTTCCGCCGACCGGGGTTGTCTCGGGTATGGGCACCGGGACGTCGCCCAGGTCGTTCACCACGTGACCCAGCTCGGCGATGCGCGCCGTGAGCCCGGTCAGGCGGATGGCCGATGGGCCCATATCGACGCCGCGCCGGCCGGCCCCGAGATCCAGTGGAACGCCTATGAGGTCGACTCGCAACGGTCTTTGGGTCATGGGCGCCATTATAATTCGCGCCGGGAGGGACGCATGCCGATCGCCAGAATTGCCGTCGTCGGGGCCGGCACCATGGGGCACGGGATCGCCCAGGTCGCGCTGCAGGCCGGCTACACCGTGTCGTTGTGCGACAGCGCCCCGGAGGTGCTGGATCGCGGCGCCGCCATGGTGCGCGCCGGCCTCGACAGAGCGGTCGAGAAGGGCCGCCTGGCGCCCGCCGACCGCGACACTGCCCTCGGGCGGCTCGCCGCGACAACCGACACCGGCGCGGCGGCGGCCGTCGCCGACCTCATCATCGAGGCGGTCCCGGAACGGATGGAAATCAAGCGCTCGGTCTTCGCCCTCATCGAGGAGGCCGCCGCCCCCTTGGCCATCCTCGCCAGCAACACCTCGTCGTTGAGCATCGGCGCGCTCGCGGCGGGACTCGGTCATCCGCAGCGCTTTCTCGGGATGCACTTCTTCAACCCGGTCCCGGTCATGACGCTCCTCGAGATCGTCGTGCACCCCGGGACCGCTCCGGACGTGCTGGCGGCGGCGCGCGCGGCCGGCGAGCGGATGGGCAAGACCTGCATCGTGGTCAACGACTCCCCCGGGTTCGCCAGCAGCCGGCTCGGTGTTGCCCTCGGTCTCGAGGCGATGCGCATGGTCGAGGAGGGGGTCGCATCGGCCGCCGACATCGACGCGGCCATGGAGCTCGGCTACCGCCACCCCATGGGACCGCTGCGGCTCACCGACCTGGTCGGCCTCGACGTGCGGCTCGGGATCGCCGAGTACCTGGACCAGGCCCTCGGCGGCGAGACCTTTCGACCTCCACAAATCCTGCGCGACATGGTGCGCGAGGGACGCCTCGGCAGGAAGAGCGGGCGCGGGTTCTACGAGTGGTGACGCGGCCGCGGCCTCACAACAGGTAGGCCAGCGCGAATCCGACCTGGGCGTACATCATCATCAGGTACATGTGCGTCCAGGAGGGATGGTTCTCGGTCGAGGCCAGCGAGGCCGGGTCCCTCAGGATGAGGCGCGCCGTATAGGCACCCCAGCCCGCCAGGGTGACCCCGAGGATTGCGAGCGGCACCGGCCGGCCGGTCAGGATCGGACCCGTCCCGAACGGATCGGGGAGCAGCACACCGATCGGGATCAGCAACCAGGGCAGGACGAAGAATGGCGCCGCGAACCGTGCCGCGCGCTCCACGCCCCAGGCGATCGGCAGGGTGCGGCAGCCGTGCGCGGCGTCCCCCGCCATGTCGGAGAAGTCCTTGCTCGTCGTGGCCCCGAGGAGGAAGAGCAGGAAGATGAAGCCGATGTACCACGGCTCGAGGTGCAGGATGCTGCCGACCATCGACCAGCCGGCGACCTTGAGCAGGCAGCCGCGCGGGACGGCGATGGTGACATTGGCCCACAGGCCGAACCTCTTGGTCCGACCCCATGCCGGGTCGGAGTAGACCAGCGTCAGCAGCAGACCGGCGAGATAGACGAAGAAGCACTCGTGCGCCGCGAGCGGGGCGAACAGGCGCGGCGCCAGGCCGGTCGTCGGATGTATCACGACCAGCCAGGTCGGCAGCAGCGCCAGGACGTAGAGCGCCGCCGCGAACCGCCGGGCGGCGGGGATCGCGATCGTCCCGGATGGGAGCGGTCGTTGCGGCTTGTTGCGCCGGTCGATCTCGAGATCGTGGATCTGGTTCAGGACATTGCTGGCGGCGTTGAGCAGCGCGGCGCACAGGGAGCCCAGGGCGATGGTGGCCAGCACCGCCGGCGTGAAACGCCGCGCCGGATCGGGATTGTGTGACGAGCCGAAGGCGGTCAGCGCCCCCGAGATGACGCCCAGCGTCGGCGGCATGAGGGTGAAGGGACGGGTGAAGTCGACGTAGAGACGGACGCGTTCGAGGAGCCTCATCGGGGTGCCATGAGCCCGCCCGCGAGCAGCGCGCCGCCCATCCCGGACAGGGCGCCGATGAGGGTGTTGGAAAAGTTGACCGCGTCGTTGTCCATCAACCCCCGGCGCTCGAGTGTGGCGCCGAGGAAGGAGTCGGCGCTCGATCCGACGAAGGCGGCCACCAGCACGATCGCCAGCGCCGCCGGCCCCACCAGTCCGAGCGCCACCGCGATCGAACCGACCGCCGCCGCCGCCGCGAACCCGGCGAGCGTTCCGACCAGGCTCACCGCGCCGTCGGTCCCGATCGGCACCGGCCGCAGGGTGGTGATCATGACCGGACGGCCGCCCCACGCCTGGCCGATCTCGCTCGACACGGTGTCGAAGGCGGCGGTGGCGTAGGCGCAGACAAACGCCAGCAGGTACAGCCCCGGCACCGGGGCCGTGGTCGCCAGCGCCGTGAGGTAGACCCCGACACCGCAGTTGGCGAGCGCGTGCCGCGCCGATCGCGCCCCGTGCTTCGCCTGCGCCACGCCGAGACGCTCCTTGCGCCGGCGCCCCAGGCGCGTCGTGCCCGAGCCGAGGACGAAGAAGGCGATCAGGATGGCGAAGGCCCGCCAGCCGCCGAGCGTCCAGGTCAGCGTGCCGACCGCGAACCCCGCCACCATCCCCGAGCGGTCGACGGTGCCGGCGTTGCGGAAGGCGACAGCGAGGACGAGATTGACGGCCACCGCCTGCAGGAGCGGTTCGCCCATGGCCGGCAGGATCTCCGGCAGGCGCTCGACCCGCGCGCCGACGAGACCGCACAGGAACAGCGCCGACAGCAGCGGGACGGTCAGGTTGTCGTTCAGCCGCCAGGGCAGCGACTCGACGAAGGCCGCGAACAGCGCGGTCGGCACCGCCAGGAGCGCCGCCTCGCTCGGCGGCCGTCCCATGTAGACCAGGATGCCGGTGCTGGCAAGACCCGCGGCGAGCGCGAACGCCGCGCTGCCGGCGCAGGTCTTGGCGCCGTTCCAAGGCAGCGGGCGCCGCCCGAACGTCCGGCCCGCGGCCCGGGCGGCGGGATCCCCGGCGGCCATGATCACCCAACCGGCCGCCGCCACCTCGGGACGCCAGCCGAACAGGAGCACGAGCAGCAGCACGGCGAAGGGATAGAGCTGGATGCCCGAGTCGAGCGGCGCCCGGCGCTCGCCGTCGCGGAACAGGCGGCCGCCACCGATGCGCGCCAGGACGGCGTAGTTGAAGACCACCGCCAGCGCCGCAAGCAGGGCGGCCTGCGGCACGGTCAGGACCTTGAGGGTGAGGGCCAGAAAGCCGGCCCCAAGGTGGACCAGCCCCCGTCCCAGCTCGCTCACCGGCCCGCGCGCCCCGCTCACGAGGTCACGCCCGGGGGGCCGGTGGCGACTCCAGGCGCTGCGAAGAACCCGAGACTCTCGAGCGTCCGGCGCATCCCGTCGGCCAGCGGCGTGATGGTGTAGTCGATCTCGCGCCTGGCGCGGTCGGAGCGATAGGCCCACTCGTGGCGGAAGGTCGCCACCATGCCCGGGGTCACATCCGGGACCCGGCCCGTGACCCGGGCGGCCAGCACCTGCGCCGCGGCCGCCAGTCCCGCCAGCCAGTAAGGCACGGCGAAGCGCGGCGCCGGCCGGCCGGTGAGATCGTGCAGCACGGCGAACAGGTCGTCCTGCGTGGCGTTCTCGCCGCCCAGGATGTAGCCCCGTCCGGCGACGCCGCGCTCGAGGGCGAGCAGGTGGCCGCGGGCCACGTCGTCGACGAAGGCATAGCAGATGCGCCGATCGCCGCGCCCGAGACGGGCGGGCAGCCGGCCACGCAGGTGATCCGAGAGCATCGGCCGCAGCAGGTTCCCCTCGGTCGCCGATCCCGGACCATAGACGATGCCGGGGTAGACGGTGACGATCGGCGGGCCGTGCGCGGCCAGCCGGCGGACCACCTCGAGCGACCGGCGCTTGGTGCGCTCATAATCGGTGCACCCATCGCCGGGATCCGGCGCGCGCTCCTCGTCGGCGACCTCGCCCGCGGTCGGCCCGAGCGCCACGATGCTCGAGGTGTAGAGGATCCGGGCGACGCCGGCGGCCGCGGCGGCGCGCAGGACGATCTCGGTGCCGCCGACATTCACCCGGTCGAACTCCCTCCGGTCCGGCGCCCAGCGCTTCACCATGGCGGCCATGTGGACCAGCGCGTCGCAGCCACGCAGGGCCGCGGCGATCGATCCCTCGTCGAGGAGATCGCCGCGCACCGGGCGGGTGCCGGCCGGCGCCGCCGACTCGCGACCCGGACGGCACAGGCACCGCACCTCGTGCCCGGCGGCGGCGAGCACCGTGGCCACGCGCCCGCCGAGATAGCCGGTCCCGCCGGTCAGGAGGACGATCACGTCATCTCTCCACCGCGGAGAAACCAGCGCAGCGCCTCGCGCCAGGGTCGCGGCGCGTGACCGGTGAGGCGCTCGTAGAGCGCGGTGTCGAGGACCGAGTAGGCCGGCCGCTCGGCGGCGGCGCCGGTCTCGCGCGCGGTGATGGCCGTGAGCGGCACCCGGCCGGTCATCCCGAGATCCTCGACGATCGCCGCGGCCAGTTCGAGACGGCTGCAGGCGCCGCGATTCACGAAGTGCACGATGCCCCGCGTCTCGACGGTCAGCAGGCGGGCGATCCCGTCGGCCAGGTCGTCCGCGAGGGTCGGCGAGCCGGCCTGGTCGGCGACCACGCGCAACGGCTCACCGGCCGCGGCGCGCCCGCGGATGGCGGCCACGAAGCCGCCGCCGCCGCGGCCGTAGAGCCAGGCCGTCCTGACGATCAGGTGGTCGGGCGCCGCCACCGCCACCCGGCGCTCGCCGTCGAGCTTGGATCGTCCGTACTCGGACAGCGGCGCCGGCAGGTCGGCTTCGACGTACGGGCGACCGGCCCGGCCGTCGAAGACGAAGTCGGTGCTGATCTGGACGACCCGGCACCCGGCGCCGCCGGCGGCGCGCGCCACGTTCTCGGCACCGACGGCGTTGACCTCCCGGGCCAAGTCGGGATTGCGCGTGCAACCGTCGACATCGGTGTAGGCGGCGCAGTTGATCACCACGGTCGGCTGCAGACGCTCGACCTCGGCCTCGAGACGGAAGTGATCGCGGATGTCGATCTCCGCCCGGGTGGCGGCGACGGTGTCGGGGAACTCCGCCTCGAGACGCTGGACGAGCGCGCGCCCGAGCAGGCCGCCCGCCCCGATGATCATCGGGCGCGGGGTCACGGCAGTCCGCCGCCGGTGCGCTGGTGGAAATCGATCACGTTGCCGACGCCCTTGAGATTGATCAGGAAACGGAACTCCTCCTGATCGGTGCCCGTGAAGTTGCGGTTCAGGTATTCGAACTGGAACCCGCAACACTGCGTATTGTAGCCGGCGCGATAGCGCTGGTCGCGCATGCGCGGCTGCCCCGGCAGGATGTCACCCATCTCGTAGTTGATCTGGAAGCCCATGAGGAGCCGCCGCGCGAACAGGGTCGTCTCCCCCGTCAGGCCGATCTGGCTGCGGTCGAAGGGCGCGGCGAAGGCGAGCCCCTGCTCTTCGAGCGCCTTGCCCTCGAGATCGCGCGCCATCGTCCAGGTCACATCGAGAAAGCCCCGTCCGGGCGCCCGCAGATTGGCGCTCAGGCTGGCGTCGCGCACCTGGCGGAACAGCACATCGAAGGAGGTGCGCACGTCGATACTCGTGTTGATCGACGGGTTGATGCGCAAGGTCCCGCGGATCGGCGATATCGGCAGCTTCTCGTCCAGCGCCGCCGACACGCTCAGGGGGCCGAGAAAGGAGTAGTCCTGGACGATCTCGAGGGTCGCCACCTCGACCGTGTTCAGGGTCGGCCCCCCGCGCCCCCCGGCCGCCCCCTCGGCCGGCGTCGCCGGCCCCGCGTCCCCCGCCCTGTCGGCCGCCTCGCGGGCGCGCTGCTCCTGCGACTTGCGCATCATGTCGGCCAGGGCATCCTGAAGGCTCCCGGTCGCCCCGGGGGTGGCCTGGGTGTCGAACCCCATCTCGCTCACGGAGGTGACCGGCCGGCGCGCGTACAACCGGGTCGTGAAGCCATAGGTCAGGCGGTTCGATTCTCCCGGGACGGTGTCGATCTCGTCGAACCCGATGATCAGTGTCGGGTTCCTGACCGACGAGACGTAGGTGTAGCGCACGGTCGGCTCGATGGAGTTCTTGTACTGCGGCGAGAAATCGGAGTCCGGGGTGTCGAAGACCCGGCTCAGCTTGGGGCCCACCACCGCCAGCCCCGCCTGGTAGATCCGCCGATCGAGGTCGTCGTTGACGAGGAGGGTGCGCTCGCGGTCGCGCACCTGGTTGCCTTCGCCATAGTCCCCCGTCGCCGGCAGGTTGTCGCACCCCAGGTCGTCCTCGGGTCCGAACACGCCGACGGGATCGTTGTCACGCTCGATGTCCTCCAGACCGTTGCCCTCGCCGTAGTCGCCGGTGTCCTGCAGGTTGTCGCACCCCAGGTCCACCGCCTGGCTGCGGGTGTAGTAGGTGTCGCGCACCGAGGCATTGGCGTTGATGTCGATCCACGGCACCGGCGACAGCTGCGAGGAGATCTGGGGGAAAGCATCGGCGCGCTCGTAGGCGGTGTCGGGCTCCCCCTTGTCGAGGTGATCGATGGTCGATTCCAGGTTGAAGAAGAAGGGCGAGGGGCCGATCCGCTGGCGCCGCGAGCGGAATTCGATCTCCGGCGCGACCCAGCGGACGATGGTGCTCTCCTGCGTCGCCAGGATCGGCTGGCCGTAGGCGGTCGGCTGGATCGGGTCCTGGATCAGCTGCTCGCGCCGCTCGGCCCAGGCATTGAGCGAGTAGAAGCCCCAGTTGCGCGTCAGGTAGGCCTTGCTGATCGCCTGCGGCAGACTCGCCACCCGTATGTCGCGCTCGAAGTCGAGGTAGTAGTCGAAGTCGCTGACGAAGTTCATGCTGGCGACGAAGCGCCAATCGGCGCCCAGGTCCTGCTGGTGCTCGTAGTCGATGACCCAGCGATCGACCGGCACCCCGGGGTCGTTCTCCTCCTTGGCCACCTGGTCACGGATGTAGTAGCCCGAGAAGCGGCCGCGCCCGGTGTCGGACGGCACGTAGCGATACTCGAGGCCCTGGCCGTACCCCGATTTCGACATGTAGTCGAAGAAGACCGTCGCGTCCATGCTGCGGTTCATGGCCCAGTACCAGGCCTCGCTGATGATGGTGCCGCTGCGTTTCGAGAAGCCGAACTCGGGGAACAGCAGCCCCGACACCCGGTCGGCCTTGATGGGCCAGACCAGGTACGGGGTCCAGAAGACGGTCGCCTTGCCGACCTTGAACGACAGGTCGTGCATGTAGGCGTAGTCGCCCAGCCGCAGGATGCCGCGGCCGATCTTGAAGCTCCAGTAAGGGGTCGGCTGGGTGCAGGCGGTGAACGAGGCATCTTCGAGGATCAGGGTGTCCTTCGACATCTGCTCGACCCGCGCGGCCTCAAACATGATGGTCGGCTCGGCGTAGCCGCGGGCATTGATGAACTGCCCGGTGCCGCTCTCGAGGTTGTAGTCGAGGCTGTCGGCGGTGATCCGCACGCGCGTCTGGTCGAGGACGACGTTGCCCTCGGCGTGCACATCGTGGGTCGAGGGGATGTAGCGCACCAGGTCGGCCTGCAGCCGCAGATCGCCGCACTTGATGTCGACGTACTCCTTGAGGATCAGCTCGTCGGCATCGAGGATCGAGCCGGGCCCGGCGGCGATCTCGAGAACGCACCCCTCCGGGCCGCTCCCGACCACCAGCGGGGAGACCGACAGGCCTCCGGCCACCGCGGTCGCCGGGGGATCGCCGGCGGCGGCGAGGGCGCCGGACGCCAGCAGGAGGGCGGCGGCGCAGGCCCCGGCATGGCGATGGCGCCGCATCAGAGGATGGCGACCCCCGCGTAGCCGACCACGGCGTCGAAATCGCCCGACCGTTCGCCCGAGTTCCCGTAGGCGACGAGCCGCGCCGCGGTCGCACCGAGGCGGCGGGCGGCCTCGATCCCGGCCACCGCCGGGGCCACGCCGCACATGCTGATGTTCCCGTCGAGCACGACCCGGTGCAGCCCCTCCGGATCGATCGCCAGCACGCGTTCGAGCGCCTCGTGATCCCGGCGCTCGGCAACGGACGCGGGGACGTAGTGCGACATGTCGCTGCTCAGGACGAGCAGCACCTCACCGCCGACCGCCGTGATGGCCTCGGCGAGGGCCCGGCCGAGGTCGAGAAGGGCGGCAAGGCGATCGGTGCCGATGCAGATCGGCACGAAGGTGAACGGCGCGGCCAGGCGTTGCAGGAACGGCACCTGCACCTCGAGGGAATGCTCGCGCCTGTGGGCGGTGGGGTCGACGCGGGCGGCGGCGCACCGCGCGAGGATGGCGGCGGCCAGCGGCGCGTCGACCGGCGCGTCACCGAGCGGCGTTCTCCACGATCCCTCCGCCATCACCGCGATCGGCTCCCCGTCCCCCGTGTGGTTCGGGCCCAGGACGACGACACGGCGGCGGAGCCCCGCCGCCAGGTAGGTTTCGGCGGCGATCCGGCCCGAATAGATGTAGCCGGCATGCGGCACCAGCAGCGCCCGCGCCATCGGTGCGACAGGCGGGCGCCGACCCCCTGTCAGGTCATCCAGGTCCTTCTCGAGCGTCCCCTGGTCGGCCGGATAGAACGCGCCGGCCACGGCGGGTCTGCGGATCATCGCCGTCTTCCTGAAAAGCGCGGTCATGCTACCAAACGGTCCCGGCAAAGTAAAGAAACTCAACCACTTGCGTTGAATCCGCGCGGCGCGCCGTGCTAGAATCCGGCCCTTCAAGCCCAAGGGAGACTCGAGGCATGGCCGCCGGACGCGGCGACGCATCATACAAGGGTGTCGCGCGGGGCGTCCGCGCCGCCCGGCCGGTGCGCCTGGCGATCGCCCAGGTGGCGCCGGCGCTCGGCGACCTGGATGCGAACCTCCGGATGCACCTGGCGACGGCGCGCCGGGCGGCCGCCGCCGGCGCGCGGCTGGTGATCTTCCCCGAGCTCAGCCTGACCGGCTACCGCCTGCAGGATCTCGTCCCCGAGGTGGCGCTGCGTCTCGACCGTCCCGGCCGCCTGGCGCCCCTGCTGCGGTTGAGCCGGCGCATCGGCATCGTCCTCGGGCTGGTCGAGGAATCCGAGGGGCATCGCTACTACAACACCGCCCTGCACCTCGAGGGCGGGCGCATCGTGCACGCGCATCGCAAGGTCTACCTGCCGACCTACGGAATGTTCGAGGAGGGGCGCTACCTCGCGGCCGGCGACAGCTTCGCGGCCTACCGGTCGGGCGCCGGGCGGATGGGGATGCTGGTCTGCGAGGACGCCTGGCACCCCGCCAGCGCGCTGCTCCTGGCGCAGGACGGGGCGGACCTCGTCCTGGTGCTGGCGAACGGCCCGACGCAGGCGGTCGGCGGCGCCGGCGGACCGCGCAACCACGACACCTGGCGCGACCTCATCCGGGTGACGGCCCAGATGCAGACGGTCTTCGTGGCCCTGGTGAACCGGGTCGGCGTCGAGGACGGCGTCGGCTTCTTCGGCGCCTCGATGGTCGTCGACCCGCTGGGCCACATCGTCGCGCAGGCCCCGACCCTGCGCGAGCAGCTGCTCTTCGCCGACCTCGATCGCGCGGCGCTGCGGCGCGCCCGGACCTACTACCCGCTGCTGCGCGACGAGCGGCTGCCGGTGCTGGCGCGCGAGATCGACCGCCTGACGCGGCTGCCGATCGCCCGGCGCGGCCCGGGCGGCTCGTGACGTCATGAAGATCCTCCTGACCTACAAGTGCCACGACCTCGGCCGCATGGAGTTCTACTCGCGCTTCACACCGCTCGGCCTGGGGAGCATCGCGGCCCTTTTGCGCCGCGAGGGGTTCGACGCGACGCTGGCGAACCTGAGCTCCTGGTCCTGGACGCGGATCGAACGCTATCTGAAGAGCGAGCGGCCGGACATTCTCGGTGTCTCGGCCTTCACCTTCAACCGCCACGAGGCGATGCGGGTGGCGGCGATCGCCCGGGCGGCGAACCCGCGCTGCCTGATCATCGCCGGCGGACCGCATGCCACGCATCTGCCGCACCATCTCCTGTCCGCCTACCCGGCGGTGGACCTGGTGGCGCGTGGCGAGGGCGAGGAAACGATGCTGGAGATCGCGCGTCTCGCGGCGCGCGGCGACCTGTCGCGCCCCGAAGGCGGCGCCGGGCCCTCGGGGCCGCTCGCCGAGATCCGCGGCATCACCTGGCGCGACGGCGACCGCTGCTCCGACACGTTGCACCGGCCGGTGATCGCCGACCTCGACACCCTGCCGCATCCCGCCGCCGATCCGGTCACCGTCGGCGTCGAGGCCGACGCCCAATTCGAGTTCATCATCACCTCGCGCGGCTGCCCCGCGGCCTGCACCTTCTGCTCGTCACCCGAGTTCTGGGGACGCGGTCTGCGTTTCCGCTCGGCCGCGCACATGATCGAGGAGGTGCGACTGCTGCGCGAGCGGCACGGGGTGGTCTACGTGTCGGTGCGCGACGACACCTTCACGGTGAGCCGCAAGCGTGTCATCGACTTCTGCCGCGGCCTCATCGACTCCGGCATCGACCTGTTGTGGGACTGCCAGTCGCGGGTCAACATCGTCGACGAGGAGCGTCTCACCTGGATGCGGCGCGCCGGCTGCACCCACATCCAGTACGGCGTCGAGTCGGGCTCGCCGCGCATGCTCGAGCGCCTGAACAAGGGCATCCGGCTCGAGGAGATCCGCGCCGCCGCCGCCATGACGCGGCGTGTCGGCCTCGGGCTGTCGATCTACCTGATTACCGGCATCGACTCGGAGACCGACGCGGATGTCGCCTCGACGGTGCGGCTCATCGACGAGATCCGCCCGCACGACGGGCTGGTGTCGCCGCTCACGGTCTACCCGGGGACCGGCCTGTACGAGGAGGCCAGGCGGAAGTTCGGTGTCACCGACGAATTCTGGGTGAACAGCGCGGCCGAGGCCTACTTCGTGCGCGACGACCCCTGGACGAGGAAGGCGGTGCGCACCCTCTCCGCCGCGCTGCGGCGCGCCGGCCGTGCCGCGGCCTACGGCCCCGACGATTTCGCGCGCCAGCGCGCCATCGTCGGCGACTGCTACGCCCTGAGGCTGTCGGCCGGCGAGTACTGGGAGCGCCGCGGACATCTGCTGAAAGCCGCCGCCGAGTACGAGGCGTTGCTGCGCGCCGACCCGCGCAGCCTCTGGGCGCGCATGCGCCTGGGTCACATCGCGATGCGCCGGCGCCGCCATGCGGACGCCGCGGCCCAGTACCGCGGGGCGGTGGCGCTGGTACCGGCCTTCCGCCACGCCCGTCGCATGCTCAGGGAAAGCCGCGCCCTGGCGGGCCGCGGCCCCACCCCCGGCATCGCTCGCGTCGGCCGCGCCGGACGTCGCGCCGCCCCCGCCACACGCGCCGACCTGGGCGCCGCCTGATCGATCTCAGGCCATCGACTCGAGAATCCGGATGCGCGCCTCGATCGGCGGATGGGTGCTCCACAGGGCCGAGCTCGTCGGGCCCGCCGCCTTCACCGGGTTGGCGATGTACAGGTGCTGGGTGGCGCGGTTGGCCGTCTCGAGCGGCGCCGGGTCGGTGCCGATGCGCCGCAGCGCCGCGGCCAGGCCGAGCGGGTCGCGCGTCAGTTCCACGGCCGACGCGTCGGCGAGCAGCTCGCGTCGCCGCGAGATCGCCAGCTGGATGAGGCGCGCTGCTAGCGGCGCGAGAATCGCCAGCACCAGCGCCACGATCATCATGAGGCCACCGCCACGCGAGACGCCCCGGGCGCGGCGCGCCCCCGAGAGCCGCAGGCCGCGCAGGTGGGCGTCGCACACCAGCGCCACCATCCCCGCCAGGATCCCGACCAGCATCGCGTAGCGCACGTCGAGGTTGCGGATGTGGCTCATCTCGTGCGCCAGCACGCCCTGCAGCTCGGCGCGATCGAGCTTGCGCAGGAGACCGGTGGTCACCGCGATGGCCGCGCGCTCGGGCGATCGACCGGTGGCGAAGGCGTTCGGGGCCTCGGATTCGATCACGAAGAGCCGCGGCTTGGGGAGCCCGGAGGCCACGCACAGCTCCTCGACGATGTTGTGCAGCTGCGGAGCCTCGGCCGGCGCGACCTCGCGCGCCGCGCTGGCCGCCAGGATGACGCGGTCACCCGCGAAGAAGGCGCCGGCGGCCGCCAGCACCCCGAGCAGAAGGCACAGCATCAGCCCGGCGCGCGCCGCGCCATAGGTCCCGCCGATGGCCCCGCCGAGCGCCGCCAGCAGGAGCACGAAGAGCGTCATCAGCATCCAGGAGCGCCGCCGGTTCGCGACCTGCTCGTCCCAGAAACTGCGCCGGCGGTCCGGCGGCGCGGCGGGAGCGGCCGGTGCGGCGGGTGTCGCCGCCGCGGCCGCTCGCGGCGGGCGAAAAGAGGCCTGGCAGAGGGCGCAATAGTCGGCGCCCCCGGGGTTGAGGGTGCCGCACCGCCGACACGGGACTCGTGTCATCGGCCGGTTCAGCGCAGGTCGACCTTGACCGGCTCCTGCTCGGCCGCCGGCACCTCGAAGAACGGCTCCTCGCGGAACCCGAAGAGGTTGGCGATCAGGTTCGTGGGAACAACCTGGATGCGGGTGTTGTAGCGCATGACGCTGTCGTTGTAGAACTGCCGCGCGAAGGCGATGCGGTTCTCCGTCGAGGTCAGCTCCTCCTGGAGCCGGCCGACGTTTTCGTTGGCCTTGAGCTGCGGGTACTGCTCGACCACCGCGAACAACGAGCGCAGGGCGCCCGACAGCGCCCCTTCGGCGGCCGCCGCCCCGGCGACGCCGGTCGCGCCGACCGCCGCGTTGCGCGCCCGGATCACCTTCTCGAGCGTCTCCTGCTCGTACCCCATGTAGTCCTTCACCATCTCGACGAGATTCGGGATCAGGTCGTGCCGGCGCTTGAGCTGGACACCGATCTGCTGCCAGGCGTTCTTCACCTGGTTGCGCAGCGTCACCAGGCCGTTGTAGGCCCCGGCGAAGAGAAGGACGACGACGACGAGGGCGAGCAGGACAACTCCGGCCATGGGGGTCCCTCCGTGGGCGCGCAGGCGCCGGGGGATGATACCGCGGGTGCCACGGGCCGGTGCCCGAAACCGGCCACCGACTCCGGGCAGGGGTCTAGGAGCGGGCCGCTTCGACCCGGTTGACGAGGCGGCCAATCCCCTCGATCACGACCGCGACCTCATCACCGGCCGCGAGTGGGCCCACCCCATCGGGCGTTCCGGTCGCGATCAGGTCGCCAGGCTCGAGGGTCATGATGTGCGCGATGTGCGACACCAGCCGCGCCACCGCGAAGATCATGTCGGTCGCCGGCGCCGCCTGACGTCGGACGCCATTCACCCAGGTCTCGACCACCAGTCCGGCGGGGTCGATCCCGGTGGCGATGCAGGGGCCGGTCGGGCAGAAGGTGTCGAACCCCTTGGCGCGGGTGAACTGGACATCGCGCTTCTGCAGATCGCGGGCCGTGACGTCGTTGACGCAGGTGTAGCCGAGGACCGCTTCGAGGGCCCGCTCCTCGGGGATGTCACGCACCCGCCGCCCGATGACGACCCCGATCTCCCCTTCGAAGTCGACCCGCTCGCTCGCGGCCGGCAGGCGGATCGGATCACCATGACCCGCGAGCGACGACGGCGGCTTGAGGAAGATGAGTGGCTCGGCCGGAACGGGATTGCCCAGCTCGGCGGCGTGGGCACGGTAATTCCGGCCCACGCCGATGATCTTGGTGGGTGTGCAGGGAGGCAGCCAGCGCAGGCCGTCGGCCGGGCGCGCCGCGGCGAAGGGTCCGAGTCCGGCGAATGGGTCGCCCGCCGCGGGACGCACGAGCCCCCCATCCTCGACGAGGGCCCAGAAGGTGCGGCCGGCGTCGGCAAGGCGGGCGATGCGCTGCGGTTTGGCGGACATGGGCGACGGACGGGGGCGGCCGGGCGCTACTTCGCCCGCTCGAGGTACTTCCCCTCGGCGGTGTCGACGCGCACGATTTCGCCCACCTCGATGAACTGCGGCACGTTGACCTGGAGCCCGGTCTCGAGTGTCGCCGGCTTGCCGCTGTTCGACGCGGTCGCGCCCTTCATGCCGGGAGGGGTGTCGACCACCTTGAGATCGACGGTCATCGGCAGGTCGACACCGACCGGACGCTGCTCGTAGAACTCGACCATCACCTTGGTGTTGGGGATGATGTACCAGACCGCGCTGCCGAGGTCTTCCTTCTGGATCGCCACCTGCTCGTACGAGCCGGTGTTCATGAAATGGTACTCGTCGCCCGACGCGTACAGGAACTCCATCTCGTGCTCCTCGAGGTCGGCCTTCTCGAGCCGATCCTCCGAGCGAAATCGATGTTCGAAGCTGTTGCCGGTCCTGATGTTGCGCAGCTTCGCCTGCACCATC
>Ga0210377_10001585_pt1 | contig 20664 bp, 13 predicted proteins | sample PLM4_65_b1redo_FD_155480 | JGI IMG/M metagenome (GOLD analysis project Ga0210377, IMG submission 155480) | Groundwater sediment microbial communities from an aquifer in East River, Colorado, USA - PLM4_65_b1 redo | ecosystem: Environmental > Terrestrial > Soil > Riparian zone | place: USA: East...
GGCTCGTGTCCCTCTCACCATCCGGACCAAGGTAGGGGACGGTCCCTACCAGGCTCACGCGCAATGCCTCGAGGCCTGGTTCACTCACATCCCCGGGCTAAAGGTGGTGATGCCATCCACGCCGGCCGACGCCAAGGGCCTGATGAAGACGGCGATTCGGGACGACGATCCGGTCCTGTTCTTCGAGCACATGTATCTCTACCATGGGGCACGGGACGAGGTGCCGGAGGGGGAGCATCTCATTCCTATCGGACCGGCAGACATCAAGCGATCCGGGCGGGACGTCACCGTGGCCGCGAGCGCGTGGATGGTCCATCGCGCACTCCAGGCGGCCCGGCAGCTCGCGACAGAGGGGATCGAGGTCGAGGTGCTGGACCTCCGCACGCTGGCGCCTCTGGACGTGCCGGGGCTCCTGGCCTCGGTCCGGAAGACGGGGCGCCTGGTGGTGGCCCACGAGGCGTGGAAGATCGGAGGGCTCGGGGCCGAGGTGGCCGCGACCGTGGCCGAGCAGGGATTTGGGCACTTGAAGGCCCCCATCGTTCGCGTGGGAGCGCCGCACGCCCCGGTGCCGGCACACATCACCATCCGCCGGGCCTTTCTCCCGAACGCGGAGGATATCACCGACGCCGTGCACACCGTGATGAAATATTCCGCTTGAGATGGGAGCCATCAGCCTTCAGCGATCAGCCATCTGCCTGAGGCTGAGAGCTGACGGCTGATGGCCCAGAAGGGAGCCTGAGGCATGGCGGAAGGGATCCAGAAGGACCGGGGGATTCCCGTCCTGGAAGTCCTCCCGCTCAAGGGCATGCGCAAGATGGCGGCCGAGCATCTGGCGAAGAGTCACTCCCAGGTGGCCGCCGTCACGAATCTTGGCGAGGTGGATGCCACGGAGTTTGCCGCCCTGCGCGAACGGCTTGCCGAGGAGCCGGCCCGCACGGGCGGAGTGCGACTGACCTTCACACCCCTCCTGGTCAAGGCGTTGGCCCAGGCGCTCTGCCGGCACCCGTTGCTCAACGCCGCCCTGGCAGAGGAGAGACCCGAAATCTGCCTGTACGCCGAAGTCAACATCGGCGTGGCGGTGGCCCTTCCGGACGGGAACCTGATTGTGCCGGTCGTGCACCAGGCCGATCGCAAGAGCCTGGCCGAGGTGGCGGCCCGAGTGGCGGAGATGACCGAGCGGGCCCGGCGGGGAGGGCTGATCCCGGACGACGTACGCCGGGGGACCTTTACGCTGTCCAACGCCGGGATGGTCCGAGGCGTGGGGTGGGCCACGCCCATCGTGCATCTGCCCCAGGCGGCAATCCTGGCGACGGGACGGATCGAGCCCAAGCCCGTCGTCCGGGATGGGGCCATCGTGATTCGCTCCATCCTGCCCATCAGCTTGACGTACGATCACCGGATCGTGAATGGCGTCCCGGCAGGGGAGTTTCTGGAGACCCTCATTGGCTTGCTGGAGCACCCCGAGCAGCTCGATCTGGGAATCTGAGGGGCACGCAACGGTCAGATGAAGCGTCAGCATTCAGCTGTGCGCTGATGGCTGACTGCTGATCGCTTAGAGTGGAGCGAAGCGACCATGATCGAAGTGAGAATGCCAAGCCTGGGCGAAGGGGTGACGGAAGCAACGATCGTCCACTGGCTGAAGGCGGAGGGCGAGCCGGTGCGTGAGGGAGAGATCCTGGCCGAGATCATGACCGACAAGGTCAATGTGGAATTCGAGTCGCCCGCCGCTGGCATCGTCCGCAAGCTCCACTTCCCCGAAGAGGCGGTTGTCAAGGTGGGCGCCGTCATTGCCCTGCTGGAGACATCCGGCAGCTAGCACCGCGGTTGGCGATCCGCGTAAAGCCACGAAAGCCGCAACCCAAGACGTCCGTACCCCCAGCCGACCTACCCGGGCGGGAGTCCTGCGGGCGGAGCAACAGACGATGGGGCGACGACAGAATACCCAGATTGTCGTTGACAGTCCCCTCGCACCCCGAATAGACTCTCGCCACATCGGACCGTTTTCCGTCTGAACCCGTGGAGAGGCACGCAGCCAGATCGGATTTCCTTGTGCGTTCAGGGACCCGGCTGCGTGGGCCGCAGGCTGGCGCCCTCGCGCCGGGCAGAGCGTCAGGAGGGAAAGAGCATGGCACAGAAGCGAACGGGCATGACGCGGCGTGAGTTTCTGCAGAACGCAGGGCTGGCCACGGGCGCCATCGCCCTGACCGGCCTGACTCCCGCCCTGGCGACCGCCGCCGGGACGACCGATCCAAAGATCGGCGCTCAGCTTATCGGCAAGTTGGAGGGGCCGACGCTCATCCTCGACCCCGCCAAGTTCCCCAAGAAGTTCAGCGAGGCCCCCATGCTGGCCGAGTTGGTCAAGGCCGGCAAGCTTCCCCCGGTGGAGAATCGCATCCCCGAGGAACCCATGGTCGTCAAGCCCGTCCATTCCATCGGAAAGTACGGCGGGACATGGCGGCGCGGCTTCACGGGGCCGGGAGACGGCGAGAACGGCAACCGGATCGTCTCCACGGACAAGATCCTGTTCTGGGACTTCACCGGGACCAAGGTCATGCCCTGCATCGCCAAGGACTGGAAGGTGAGCGACGACGGGCGCGTCATTGCCATCTTGCTCCGCAAGGGGATGAAATGGTCTGACGGGACCCCGTTCACCGCCGATGACTTCGTCTTCTGGTACGAAGACGTCTATATGAACAAGGATATCCAGCCGAGCCCGCATCCCGACTTCATGGTGAACGGCAAGCCGGGGCGCCTGACCAAGCGCGACGATTACACGGTGGTCTTCGAGTTCCCGGAGCCCAACTACCTGTTCGTGGACATCCTGGCGGGCAGCACCGCCATGGGCGGCGGCCAGGCCACTCAGCAGTTCTTCGGCCGTACCATGGGCGCCTACATGCCGGCCCATTACATCAAGCAGTTCCTGCCCAAGTACTCGTCGCGAGACGAGGTGGACCGCAAGGCGAAGGCGGTGGGATTCGATGGCTGGCTGAGCTACATCAAGAACCGCTGGGACTGGCGGCTGAATCCCGAGTTGCCCACGCTCGGTCCCTGGAAGACGGTCAGCCCGATCAACACGCCGACCTGGGGGTTGGAGCGAAATCCCTACTACTACGGCATCGACAGCGAGGGGAACCAGCTTCCCTACCTCGACAAGATCAGCATGGGCGTGGCCGAGAACCTGGAGGTCCTGAACCTGCGCGCCATCGCGGGCCAGTACGACCTGCAGGAGCGGCACACCAGCATGGGGAAGATCCCCGTCTTCCTGGAGAACCGCAGCAAAGGCAACTACGACGTCCGCCTTGACCCGGCCCTGAACGGCTCGGATGCCACGCTGCAGGTGAACCATGCGTACGAGGGAGACCCCGAGGTGGCGAAGTGGCTGCACAATCGGGATTTCCGCCGGGCGCTCTCCCTCGGCATCGAACGCGACCAGCTCAACGAGACCTTCTGGCTTGGGATCGGCGTGGCCGGCTCCATCGTGCCGGCGGACAGCTCGCCCTACAGCCCGGGAGCCGAGTGGCGGAAGAAGTGGTCCACGCACAATCCGAAGCAGGCGAATGAACTCCTGGACAAGATCGGCTTGACGAAGAAGGACAGTGAGGGCTACCGCCTGCGGACGGACGGCAAGGGGCGGCTGCGCATCGAGCTGCAGACGTCGGCGGGGGCCTTCATCCCCCACACCCAGGTCGCCGAGATGATCAAGGAGCAGTGGAAGAAGATCGGCATCCAGGCCGACGCGAAAGAGGTGGAGCGGAACCTCTTCTTCACGAAGATCAAGGCCAACGAGCACCAGATCGCCATCTGGGCCAACGACGGCACGGAGGTGCTCTATCTTTTCCCGCGGCACGCCCTGCCGGTCGATCCGGTGGAGGCGCTGCTTGGTCACCCGATTGCCGATTGGTTTGCCAGCAACGGGAAGGCGGGGAAGGCCCCAACGGACCCGCAGATGGTCAAGGCCTTGGAGCTGTTCCGGTCCGCGGGGAGCAAGAAGACGGCCGAGGAGCGCTACAAGGTCGCACGGGAGATCTTCAAGATCATCGTGGAGGAGCAGTTCTCCATCGGCACGGTCGGCCAGTCGCCTGCCACCATGGGCGTGCGGATCGTGAGCAAGAAACTTGGCAACATCCCGTCCCGCCAGGTCAATGCCCAGCACGCCCGGACGCCTTGCAGCTCGCACCCGGCCACCTTCTTCTTCAAGTCGTAGCCACTACGCGGTGATGTGAGACGGCCGCCCGACGAGATCGGGCGGCCGTCATCCCAAAGACGAGGACTTGGGGTATGCTCGCCTATCTGGTTCGCCGATTGATTCTCGCCGTCCTGACGATGTGGGCGGTCTCCGTCCTCTCCTTCGTCGTCATCCAGCTTCCACCAGGTGACTACATCACCTCCTACATCGCCCAGATGTCGTCCTCGGGCAGTTTCGTCTCCGAGCAGGAGGCCAATGCCCTCCGCCAGCAGTACGGCCTGGATCAGCCGCAGTACATCCAGTACATCCGGTGGATGAAGATGGTGCTCCAGGGGAACTTCGGCATGGCCCTGGAGTACGGCCGGCCCGTCTCGGAGGTGATCGGGGACCGCATCTATCTCACCATGGTGGTTTCCGTGGCAGCGATCATCTTCACCTGGTGTGCGGCCTTGCCCATCGGCGTCTATTCGGCGGTGCGCCAATACTCGTTCGGGGACTACGTGGCCACCTTCATCGGCTTCATCGGCTTGGCGATCCCCAGCTTCATGCTGGCCCTGATCCTCATGTACTTCGGCTTCACCTTCTTCAACCTTAACATCGGGGGACTCTTCTCCGAGGAGCTCGCTGAGGCCCCCTGGAGCCTGGCCAAGGCGTGGGACCTCACGAAGCATCTGCCGCTCCCCGCTCTGATCCTGGGTCTGGCCGGGACGGCGCAACTCATCCGCATCATGCGGGCGAACCTGCTGGACGAACTGGGCAAGCCGTACGTCGTGACGGCGCGCGCCCGCGGCCTGTCCGAGTCCCGGTTGATCATCAAGTATCCGGTCCGGGTGGCCCTGAACCCGTTCGCCAGCACCATCGGGTACCTGCTCCCGTATGTGGTTTCGGGGAGCATCATCGTCTCGCTGGTCCTGAGCCTGCCCACGGTGGGGCCGCTCCTGCTCAAATCTCTGGTCGCCCAGGACATGTTCCTGGCTGGGACCATTGTCCTGCTGCTGGGCGTCATGACGGTCATCGGGACGTTCATCTCAGACCTCCTCCTGATGTGGATTGATCCCCGCATCCGGTTCGAGGGGAAGCAATGACCGAGCCTGAGGTTCGCCCCGGAGCGGTTGTTGACGAGGAGGTCGCGCTGCCGCCCTCGATGGCCGAGGAGCAGATCTCTGTCGCCACCCAGTGGCAGCTCATGTGGTGGCGTTTCAAGAAGCACCGCCTGGCCATGGCGAGCACCGTCGTGGTGCTCCTCTTCTACCTAGTGGTGGTCTTCGCCGACTTTCTGGCCTACTCGAATCCGCTAGCCTCCGAGGCACAGCGCTCCCTGCTGCCGCCGCATCGGATCCACTGGTTTGACGGGTGGCGGTTCTCCCCCTACGTCTACGGCCTCACCGGCATGCGCGACCCGAACACCTTCAAGCGCGTCTACACCCCGGACCCCAACAAGAAGATCCCCGTCAGGTTCTTCACCCGCGGCTTCGAGTACCACCTGTTCGGCTTGGTCCCGACGACCCTCCACCTCGTCGGGGTCGAGGGCACGACGCCCGAGGAGTCGTTGTTCCTGCTCGGCACCGACGAGCAGGGCCGCGACCTCTGGTCCCGGCTCATGTACGGGACGCGGACCTCGCTCATCATCGGCCTGGTCGGCGTCAGCCTCAGCTTGCTCCTGGGGGTCTTCCTGGGAGGGATCTCCGGCCTCTACGGGGGGGTTCTCGACACCGTCATCCAGCGCGTCATCGAGATCCTGCGCTCCATCCCAACCATCCCGTTGTGGATGGGTCTGGCGGCCGCCCTTCCCAATGACTGGAGCGTCACCCAGGTTTACTTCGCCATCACCATCATCATCTCGCTCATCGGCTGGACCGAGCTGGCCCGCGTCGTGCGCGGCCGCTTCCTCTCCCTCCGCCAGGAGGACTTCGTCATGGCGGCGGTGCTTTCCGGCTGTAACCAAATGCGGATCATCTTCACGCACCTCGTGCCATCATTCCTGAGCCACATCATCGCAGCCACGACGCTGGCTATCCCGGCCATGATCATCAGCGAGACCTCCCTGAGCTTTCTGGGCCTGGGCCTCCGGCCGCCGGCCATAAGCTGGGGCGTGCTCTTGCAGCAGGCGCAGAACATCCAGGCCCTGGCGATCTCGCCCTGGCTGCTGATCCCCTCGATCCCGGTGACCATCGTGATCCTGGCCTTCAACTTCATGGGCGACGGCCTGCGCGACGCCGCCGATCCATATGGGCACTAGATGAGAGCGTTCGAGCGTTCGACGGTTCGACGGTTCGGGAGTTCAACGGTACTGAAACAGCCGAACAGCCGAATCCGCCTGAGGCGGAAACGCTCGAATGTCTTTCGGACAGTGAGACTTTGCGCTAGCGCCATCGAATCGAACCCCGCCCCATACTTGCGAGCAATCTCCATATGACGGCTAGCCAGGCGCCGATCCTGTCGGTGCGCGACCTGAAAACCTACTTCTTCCCGGACGAGGGCACCGTCAAGGCGGTGGACGGGGCCAGCTTCGACCTCTTGCCGCGGACCACCCTCGGCATCGTGGGGGAGAGCGGCTGCGGCAAGAGCGTCACGGCCCGATCCATCCTTCGCATCGTGGAGCGCCCCGGTCGGATCGTGAGCGGCGCCATCCTGCTGCAGCAGAACGGCTCCCAGGTGGACCTGGCCCAGCTCGATGCGCAAAGCCAGGAGATGCGCCAGATCCGGGGCGGGGACATCGGGCTGGTCTTCCAGGAGCCCATGACCTCCTTCAGTCCCGTTCACACAGTCGGCAACCAGATCATCGAGACGATCCGGCTGCATCACCCCGTCAGTAAGCAGGAGGCTCGCGAAAGGGCCATCGCCGCGTTCCGCTCTGTGGGCATCCCCAAGCCCGAGCGGCGCATCGACGAGTTCGCCTTTGAGCTCAGCGGGGGCCTGCGCCAGCGCGCCATGATTGCCACGGCCCTCTCCTGCGGCCCGCGCATCCTCATCGCCGACGAGCCGACGACGGCGCTGGACGTCACTACGCAGGCGCAGATCTTGGACCTCCTGCGCTCCCTGCAGGAACGGGAGGGGATGACCATCATCCTGATCACCCACAACCTGGGCGTGGTGGCCGAGATGTGCGAAACCGTGGTGGTCATGTATCTGGGGCGCGTGGTGGAGGAGGGCCCGGTGGACGCCATCTTCCACAACGCCAAGCACCCATACACCCAGGCGCTCCTCCGCTCCATCCCCAGCATCCATTCCACCGCCCGGGCGGAGCTGCCGACCATCGCCGGCTCCATCCCGCACCCTTACAATCGACCGGCAGGTTGTCCGTTCCATCCCCGTTGCCCAGATTTCATGGCAGGGACGTGCGACAAGGCCGAGCCCCGGCTCACGGTCGTGGGCGACGGGCAGGCGGTGAGCTGCTTCCTCTACGATCGGACCTGATCATGGGATCGCCGGTGCGCTTGCTCGAGGTCAACGGTCTGAAGAAGTTCTTCCCCATCCGCCGCGGGGTCATGCGTCGCGTGATCGGCCACGTCCGCGCCGTGGATGACGTGAGCTTCTTCGTGGAGAAGGGTGAGTGCCTGTCACTCGTGGGTGAGAGCGGCTGCGGCAAGACCACGACCTCCCGGTGTGTCTTGCGGGCGATCCCCCCCACGGCGGGCCACATCCTCTTCCGGCCCGAGGATGGGTCGGTGGTGGACGTAACCACCCTGTCCAAGGGCGAGCTCCGGCCGCTCCGCCGCCAGATGCAGATGATCTTCCAAGATCCCTTCTCGTCCCTCAACCCGCGGCGGACGCTCCTCGACATCGTGGCCGAGCCCCTGGTGGCCAACAAGATCGGCAGCCGACAAGAGCAGCTCGACCGCGTGGCGGAATTGCTCAAGCTGGTGGGCCTCCGGCCCGAGTACATGCGCCGCTACCCCCATGCGTTCTCGGGCGGGCAGCGCCAGCGTATCGGGATCGCCCGGGCCCTGGCCCTGAACCCCAGCCTCGTGGTGGCCGACGAGCCCGTCTCCGCCCTCGACGTGTCAGTGCAGGCCCAGATCCTGAATCTCATGCTGCGCCTGCAGGACCAACTCGGTCTCACCTACCTCTTCGTGGCCCATGACCTCTCCGTCGTGAAGCACGTGAGCGACCGGGTGGCCGTCATGTACGTCGGGCGCATCGTGGAGATGGCTCCCACGGCACTCCTGTTCGCCACGCCCAAGCATCCCTACACCGAGGCCCTGATGTCGGCCGTCCCCAAACCGGACCCGCGCCTGCGCTCTCAGCGGATCGTCCTGGAGGGCGAGGTCGCCGACCCGGCCAATCCCCCCTCAGGCTGCTACTTCCATCCCCGCTGCCGGTACGCGGTGGAGACCTGCCGGACCGCCACGCCGGAACTCCAAGAGATCCAGCCCGGCCACTTCGTGAGCTGTCATCGGGCTGCCGAGCTGACCCTGAAGGGTATCGTGGCGTGAGCAACAGCCGGCTGGTCTATTCCACCCATGGCGGGCGAGTCGAATATCCGGATGAGAATCCGAGGGGATCGCGCCGCCCGTCCCAGAAGGTCGCAGCGAAAGTCCCGAACGATGGAATCGTGCGCCTCTTTCGCGAGCGCGCTGGGCGTGGCGGCAAGGTGGTGACCATCATCCGCGGCCTGCCGTCGGGCGCGGCACTCCTCACCTTGGCCGCCGACCTGAAGCGGCTCTGCGGTGCCGGCGGAACGGTGAAAGAGGGTACGCTGGAGATCCAGGGTGATCAACGCGAGCGACTGGCGGAGTTCCTGCGGGCGCAGGGTCACACCGTCAAGCTGTAATGGCAGCAAGCAGCAGGCAGGAGCGAATGACGTGCGGGCAGACGCTTTCTGGAAGCGGCAGGACCAGCCGAGCGTGGTTGTGAGACACCGCACTTCAGGGTGTGGTGCCGCCGCTGATTTCACCATTGACCATCGAAGGGGAGCCGGACGAGGGGGCCACCCAGGCACTGGTGAATCACATCCTGGCGGGTGGGTGTAGCGGCCTCTTCGTCCTGGGTGGCTGTGGCGAAGGGGCATGGCTGACCGGTGGGCGGCGTGCGGCAGTCATCCGGGCGGTGGTCCGGGCCGCAGCCGGGAGGGCTCCGGTACTCGCGGGTATCATGCTGCCGGCGACGGGACCCGCCGTCGAAGCAGCCTGCCAGGCGGCAGGGGAGGGGGCCGACGCCGTCGTCCTGGGCTCGCCGTACTATTTCAGCATGGATGACGCAACGCAGCGGCGCCATGTCGAGACTGTCTTGAAGGCTGTGCCGCTGCCGGTGCTGCTGTACAACATCCCACAGGCCACGCACCACAAGCTGTCGCCTGCCACAGTCGAATCCGTCGCACGACATCAGCGCATCCTGGGCATCAAGGATTCCGCCGGCGATTTCGAGGCCTTTCAGGGATTCCTGGCCATCAAGAAGAACCAGGCTGCCTTCCGCGTCTTGCAGGGAGACGAGCACCTCGCGGCAGCAAGCTTGCTGCTGGGGGGAGACGGACTGGTCCCGGGCATGGCCAACTTTGCGCCGGCGCTCTTCGTTTCCCTGCGCCGCGCCGCGGCGAACGGCGACGCCGCCACCTGCGCGAAATTGCAGGAAGAAATCGCGGACCTCTGCTCCCTCTACACCCACGGCCACTGGCTACCCGCGCTCAAAGCCGCGGTCGCGGCTCTCGGTATCGGCAACGGGTTGCCCTCTGCGCCGCTCGGCCCCGCTACCAAAGACCAGTGTCGGGCCGTCGAGCGCGTACGTGAGCGGCATGCATTGTTCCCCGCATCCTCATCCATCCGCGAAACCCGTGAGGGTTCGCTTCCCCGAAACACCCTGCGCCTGAGATCGCCTTTAGATTCCTCCAAGGGACGGTGGCTCAATGGCCGGAGGCATTCCTCCATGAACTGGCCAGTTGCATCTCCAGAAGTCACTTATTTTCATTAGATTTACAGGTGTTGTCGGATGTCAGTTGTCGGATGTCAGAGGATAAGAGGTTAGCCTTGACAGATGTCGGCTCAGGTTTTATATTATTCTTGCGTTAAGAAGTAAGTCATGGACTGACTTTGAAGGAGGGATATGTCGTGCGCTTCGAGCAGTTTACCTTCAAGGCCCAGGAGGCCATTCAGGCCGCCCAAAAGGCTGCGGATGAGATGCAGCATCAGGCGGTGGACGTCGAGCATCTCCTCTTGGCTCTGGTGGAACAGCCAGAGGGGATCCTGGTTCCGTTGCTGCAGAAGGTGGGCGCAAGCCCCAAGAAGATCACTGCGTCGCTACGCGAGGAATTCGAGCAATTGCCCAAGATCTACGGTCCGACGCAGACGTACATCACGCCACGCTTAAACGAGGTCTTCAAGAAGGCGCAAGAGGAGGCCGGACGGCTCAAGGACGAGTACGTCAGCGTCGAACACTTACTTCTGGCGATCCTGGATGACTCCTCGGGTGTTGCCCTCCAGGTCCTGCGGTCGAACGGCGTCACCAAGGATGGAGTGTATTCGGCTCTTCAGTCCATGCGCGGCGGGCAGCGCATCACCGACCCCAGCCCGGAGGAGAAGTTCCAGGCCCTGCAGCGCTACAGCCGAGACCTCACGGATCTGGCGCAGAAGGGGAAACTGGATCCAGTCATCGGGCGGGACGAGGAGATCCGGCGGGTGATCCAGGTGCTCTCGCGCCGGACGAAGAACAACCCGGTCCTGATCGGCGAGCCGGGGGTCGGGAAGACGGCCATCGTGGAGGGATTGGCGCAGCGGATCGTCCGCGGGGACGTCCCGGAGTCCCTCAAGGAGAAGCGCGTCGTGGCCCTCGACCTGGGGGCGCTGGTGGCCGGGACAAAATACCGGGGCGAATTCGAGGATCGGCTCAAGGCCCTGCTCAAAGAGGTCACGGAGGCCGCGGGGCGGATCATCCTGTTCATTGACGAGCTGCACACGCTGGTGGGTGCCGGGGCGGCCGAGGGGGCGGTGGATGCCAGCAACATGCTGAAGCCTGCCCTGGCGCGGGGCGAACTCCGTTGCGTGGGCGCGACCACGCTGGACGAGTACCGGAAGCGCATCGAGAAGGACGCGGCCCTGGAACGGCGCTTCCAGCCCATCGTCGTCCGCCAGCCCAGCGTGGAGGACACGATTTCGATCCTGCGGGGATTGCGAGAGCGGTACGAAGTGCACCACGGGGTGCGCATCCGGGATGCGGCCCTGGTGGCCGCCGCGACCCTCTCGAACCGGTACATCACCGATCGCTTCCTGCCCGACAAGGCCATTGACCTGGTGGACGAGGCGGCCAGCATGCTGCGGATGGAGATCGACAGTCTGCCCACGGAACTGGACGAGGTCGAGCGGAAGATCCGCCAGCTCACCATCGAGCGGGAGGCGATGAAACGGGAGACCGACCTGGACACGCTGGAGCGGCTCGAGCGGCTGGAGACGGAGCTGTCAGAGCTGGAGAAGCAGCATGCCGTCCTGCGCAGCCGCTGGGAGAAGGAGAAGGCCAGCATCCAACGCAACCGCGCGCTGAAGGAGCAGATCGAGACTGCCCGGCTGGACGCGGAGAAGGCGGAGCGCGAGGGGAACCTGGGCAAGGTCGCCGAGATCCGGTACGGGACGTTGGCCGGGCTGGAGAAAGAACTCAAGGCCGAGCAGGCCGCCCTGGCCGCCGCGCAGGGTCTGGAGCGGATGCTCAAGGAGGAGGTGGATGAGGAGGACATCGCCCAGGTGGTCTCCCGCTGGACCGGGATCCCGGTGGCCAAGATGCTCCAGGCCGAGGTCCAGAAGCTCCTGACGATGGAGGACCGGCTGCGACAGCGGGTAGTCGGCCAGGCCGAGGCGATCATGGCCGTGAGTAACGCCATCCGGCGGGCTCGGGCCGGCCTGCAGGACGAGAACCGCCCCCTGGGCTCGTTCCTGTTCCTCGGGCCGACGGGGGTGGGCAAAACGGAGCTGGCCCGTGCCCTGGCGGAGTTCCTCTTCGATGACGAGCGGGCCCTCGTGCGTATGGACATGTCCGAGTTCATGGAAAGGCACTCGGTGGCCCGCCTCATCGGCGCGCCGCCTGGCTACGTGGGATACGAGGAGGGTGGGTACCTCACCGAGGCGGTCCGCCGCCGGCCCTATACCGTCATCCTGTTCGACGAGATGGAGAAGGCGCACGCGGAGGTCTTCAACATCCTGCTCCAGGTCCTGGACGAGGGCCGCCTGACCGACGGCCACGGGCGCACGGTGGATTTCAAGAATACCCTGATCATCATGACCTCCAACCTGGGCAGCCAGTACATCCAGGAGGACCTGGACGACGCCGAGATCCGTGAGAAGGTCAGCGACCTGCTGAAGACGGCCTTCCGTCCCGAGTTCCTGAACCGCGTGGACGAAACGGTGATCTTCCATCGCCTGGGATTGACCCAGATCAAGCAGATCGTCAGCATCCAGCTCGCCTACCTCCAGCGCCGGCTGGCCGCTCGGAAACTGGAACTGAGCGTCACCGACCGGGTACGAGAGTACCTGGCCCGAGAGGGCTTCGACCCCGTGTACGGCGCCCGACCGCTGAAGCGGGCGATCCAGCGACTGGTGCAGGATCCCCTGGCGCGGCGCTTGCTTGATGGGGAATTTCAGGATGGGGATCGGATCCAGGTGGATCTTCAAGGAGGAGAGATCGTCCTCGGTCGGGAAGAGGCCTCTTCCCTCCCTGGGAGTGCTGGCTCGTGAGAGCCGAGGAGCGATTTTTGCCCGGGCGCTGCCCGGATTTCAGCGGGCGGGTCGCTGGCCGACATGGGATCGAAGGTGCTGAACACAGGAACGCCCCTCCGGCGCGTCTGGCCGGAGGGGCGTTCCTGCCTATCCGTGGGAAGACGGAGGCTAGCAGGCGGAGCGCTGGGGGAGGTCGCGGACCAAACCCAAGAGGTGCTCCAGGTTGATCGGCTTGTCGCAATAGTAGGAGGCGCCGCGGGCCAGGGCCTCGCGCCGGATCTCCTCAGTGCTGAACGCGGTCATGATGATGACGCGGGTGGCGGGGGAACGTTCCTTCAACTGGCTCAGGAGGTCCAGCCCGGCGTGGGTCTCGCTGCCCGAAAGTCGGACGTCCAGGAGGGCCAGGTCGAAGAGTTGATTCTGGATGGCCTCCTCGGCCTCGCCGCGCCCAACGCAAGTGGTCACGTGGGCCCCGGCGCGTCGAAGCACGTGGGAGAGGCCCATGAGAATCGTTGGTTCGTCGTCAACGAGCAGGATGCGGGCTCCCGTGGGCATGTTGGCTCCTGTCAGAAAACCGGACAACCGGGCTGACCGAGAATCGGATTCCTGGCCTTCGGGGAGTCAAGAAAGCAAGCGCTGTACCAACGGGGGATTACGACAGGCCGTACCTGCGGATTTTGTCCTGCAGCGTGGAACGGGAGATACCGAGGACGCGGGCTGCCTGGCTGCGATTTCCAGACACGGAGGCTAGAACCTCACGAATGTAGCGCTGTTCCAACTCCTCCAGCGTCCCCAGGGCTCCCACGGATCGTCCGACTTCCGGCGTCTCAGGAGGCGCCCCCGCGACCGCCTCGGGGGCGGGGATCTGGGGCGGGGTGGGCAAGGTCCCGGCAAGCTGCTGCAATTCCGCGGGCAGGCAGGCGACGGGAATCGTGTCCCCCTGACAAAGGATCATCCCCCGCTCGGTCACGTTCCGGAGTTCCCGGACATTTCCCGGCCAGGCGTAGGCCAGCAGCACCTGCTGCGCCTCCGGGGTGTAGCCCCGGATGCGCTTCTTCAGCATGCTATTGAACTCCTGAACGAAGAGGTCTCCCAGGATCAGGATGTCGGTCCCCCGCTCCCGGAGGGGAGGCACCGTCACCAGCATGACCTTGAGGCGGTAGTACAGATCCTCCCGGAACGTCTCCTTCTCCACGAGCTTTGCCAGGTCCTTGTTGCTGGCGGTGATGACCCGCACATCCACGGTGAGATCGCGCGTTCCGCCCACCCGACGGAAGGTCCGGTTCTCCAGGACCCGCAGGAACTTCGGCTGGATCGGCAGCGGCATGTCTCCGATCTCGTCCAGGAACAGCGTCCCGCCGTCGGCGATCTCCAGCAGGCCGCGCTTGAGCGCCTTGGCATCCGTGAAGGCGCCCCGTTCGTGCCCGAACAACTCGGATTCCAAGAGGTGTTCGGAGAGACCCGCACAGTTGATCTCGAGGAACGGCTTGTCCGCCCGGGCACTCCGGTAATGGATGGCGCGGGCCACAAGTTCCTTGCCCGAACCGCTTTCCCCCTGGATCAGCACCGTGGTCTGGGGTGCCTTGGCGAGGAGGTCCACCATGGTGTTGAGCTCCCGGATGACGGGGGACGTGCCGGGAATCTGGCCTGGGGCACGGCCGAGGGCCTGGTACCGGTAGTAGCGGTTCTCGCGCCGGAGCTTCAGCATCTCCAGCGCCCGCTCCACGCGAACCTCGGTCACCTCCAGGCTGCTGGGGTCCTTCTCGAGAAAATCCTCGGCCCCCTTCTTGATAGCCGTGACGGCCACCTCGACACTGCCGTGCCCGGTCAGGAGAATGACCGCGGTCTCGGGAGACATTCCCTGGAGGCGCTCCAGGATCTCCAGCCCGTCGCCGTCAGGGAGCTTGAGGTCGAGTAGGATCACTTCCGGCTCCTCGGCCTGGGCCGCTTGCATTGCCGCGGCGCCGCTGTCGGCCTCGCAGACGCGATAGCCCTTGCGCTCCAGGAGGTGCCGGAGGCTCTTCCGGATGGTCGGCTGGTCATCAACGATCAGGACGGTGGGTGGCATTCGCCTCCGCCGATCGAGTGCGCCTGAGCGATGAGGGGTCGGCTACACGGGCAGCGCCACGGTGGCGGTCGTGCCGACGTGCTCCGTGCTCTCGATACCGATGGCGCCGCCGTGATCCTCCACGATGCGCCGGCAGATGGCCAGGCCGAGTCCCGACCCGGTGGATTTCGTCGTGAAAAACAGGTCGAAGACCCGCTCCAGGTCCGCCGCCAGGATACCGACCCCGGTGTCGGTCACCACACTCGCCACGTAGCCCCGGGTCGGATCCACGGCTGCCACCTGCTCTGCCAAGCTGCGCTGCACAGCCGGGGGCAGCGCGGAGTGCGGAGCGCGATGGAGCCGGATGGTGATCTGGCCGCCCGGGGGTGTCGCCTGGATGGCGTTTCGGAGGAGGTTCAGGAACACCTGCCGGAGCTTGTTCCCATCCGCCAAGACCAGGGGCAGCCCGCCATCAATGTCGCGGGTTACCCGCACCCTGGCCTCGGTCAGCTCCTCCTTGGCCAGGCCGAGGATCTCGTCCCAGATCTGCTCCAAGGCCTGCGGCGCCCGCTGGAGCGTCGAGGGCCGGCCATAGTTGAGAAGATCCTCCACCAGGCTGTTCAGGCGCTTGATTTCGGCCTGCATGGCCCCCAGCAACTCCTGATGCTCGGGGTCGAACTGCACCTCGGTCATGAGGATCTGCGCCACGGAGCTAATGCCGAAGAGGGGGTTCCGGATCTCGTGGGCGACGCCCGCGACCACCTCGCCGATGGTCGCCAGGCGGTCCTTGCGCCGGGCCTCCGCCCGCATGGCTCGGATATCGCTCAGATCCCGGAAGATGACGATGGTCCCCTCGCGTTGCCCCGAGGCATCCAGCAGATGCGAGTTGTTGAAACCCAGCGGCACGGTGCGCCCGTCGGGGACCTCCAGATCCAACTCCTGCTGGATGGGGCGGCCCAGAACGTCCAGGAAGGGGCCGGCGCCGGGAAACAGGTCGAGCAGGCGTTGTCCCACCGCCTGTGCCCGGCCCACCCCCAACGTCTCCTGTCCCTGATGATTGATCATCCAGATCCGCCCCTCCCGATCCGTGAGCAGGAGGCCGCTGCCCATGTGGGACAGGATGTTCTCCAAGAGCTGCCGGCCTCGACTGATCTCCAGCATCTGGCTCTGGATTTGTTCCTGCAGATGTCGGAGGAGCCGCCGGTTCTCCATCAGCAAGCGATGGCGCTCCAGGGCGCGGCGAATCGAGTAGAGGAGATCGCTGGGGTCGAAGGGCTTGACGAGGAAGTCGTATGCCCCCAGCTTGAGCAGGTCGATGATCCGGCTCTCGGAGGAATGAGCGGTCATGACGACCACCGGGATGTCGGGCAGCTCCTGCCCAAAGATCTGGAGGGCGTCGAAGCCGCTCATGCGGGGCAACACCAGGTCCAGGAGGACGGCCCCCACCGGCTCCTGCCGGGCCAGGCGCAGGCCCTCCTCGGCGTCCTGGGCGGCCAGGACGCGATGGCCCTCGCCGGCGATCAGCTCGACGCACAGCTCACGCACGAGCCGCTCGTCATCCACCACGAGGACCGTGTCGCCTCCGGCAACGTGCTTGGCTTCCATGGTGGCGAGACGATATCAGAGATGGTGGCGGGCTTTCAAGGAGAATTTGGTGCGAACCTGTCGCCCTGGATGGGGGGATTTCGGTTGACGGCGCAGGGCCGCTTCACTAAGCTCGCTGGCGGGAGGCGGATGAAGCGGTGCCGCGGAGCCGGGGAGCTAGAACGCAGGGGAAGCGCGGGATGCCCAAGGTGAGCCTCGTGAACCGTGTGGTGCATGCCCTCCGGGAGGCCGGTGTGGCCCGTGCCCAGCGCCTCCTGGTGGCCGTCTCGGGCGGCGTGGATTCCATGGTCCTCCTGGAGGTCCTGGCAAGCCTCCAGGACCGCCTCGGCTTGCGCCTCTCGGTGGCCCATGTGCATCACGGCCTGCGCGGGAGAGCGGCCGACCGGGACGCGACCTTTGTAGTGGCGGAGGCGGCCAGGCGCGGACTGGCTGCCAGTGTCTGTCGCCTGGATCCGGCGGAACGGCCTCGGGGAGAGTCGCTGCAGGTGTGGGCCCGGGCGGCACGGTACGCTTGCCTGGAGACGACCGCCGAACGGGAGCGGGCCTCCTGGATCGCCGTGGCTCACACCCAGGATGACCAGGCCGAGACCGTGCTCCTTCACCTCCTCCGGGGAACGGGACCCCGGGGTCTCCGAGGGATCCCCCGCGTCCGCCGGCGCATCGTCCGGCCGCTGCTCGCTGTGTCGCGCGCCGAGGTGGAGGCATACGCGACGGAGCGGCATCTGGCCTTTCGCACGGACGCCTCGAACGCCTCGGACGTCTACCGCCGGAACCGGATCCGGCATCACCTGCTCCCCCTGCTGGCCAAAGACTACAATCCCCGGATCGTCGAGTCGCTGGCCAGCCTGGCGACCCAGCTCTCCGAGGACGAAGCGACGCTCACCGCCCTGGCCAACTCGCTTCTCGACGAGAGCGCACGGGGGGCGGGTCCGACCATCTGCCTCGGCGTGGCGGCCCTGCGGGCGGCCCCGCCGGCCGTGACGCGGCGGGCTTTCCAGGAGACGTTTCAGCGAGTCAGTCAGGGCCGGCACGGCCTGACGCGGCGCCACCTCGAGGCGCTCCGGGGTCTGCTGGCGCGAGATGCGGTGGTCCCGCTCCCCGGGGGGTTTCAGGCTCGGCGCGACGGGAGGGCAATCCGAATCGAGCCGACCCCCGATGCGCACTCGGGGAGCCGGCCCGGAGATCGGCGACCCACCCACGCGGGCCGGGCGCCCAGTCCGGAATGGCAACCGCCGACGAAGGAACCAGACGAGATCCCGCTGCGGCCGGGCGTCTGGACCCCATGGCCCCCCCTTGACTGTCGGGTTCGGGTTCGACCCGTGGCCCGTGACACGGTCCCATCCGGCCCTCGGGATCGTGGGCGCGAGCTCCTACGCCCGACGCTCCTGGACGCGCCGCTCCTCCTCCGGTCCTGGCGTCCCGGGGATCGCTTTCGGCCCCTGGGCATGGCGGGACAGAAGAAGCTTCAGGATTTCTTCGTCGATGCCAAGGTGCCTCGCCGGGAGCGAGGACGAATCCCGCTGCTCCTGACCGGGGGCCGGATTGCCTGGGTGGTCGGGCATCGAATCGCGGAAGACTTCCGCTTTTCCGGTCGAGGCCCGGCCTGCCTTGCCGAGGTCGAATTCGTCGGGGGGCGGCACCAATGGAAAACGGACAATTGAAAACCGACAACCGGCCATTTCGTTTCGTGTTTTGAGCTGACCGGTTGTTCCGCCACAGGCGGATCCGTTTTTGCCTTTTCCATTGGCACGGAGTGCATTATGCCATACCGGCTCGGCTCAACCCTGATCACGGCGTCTGAGATCCAGGCCCGCATCCAGGAGCTGGCAACGGCGATCTCCCGGGACTACGCGGGCCGGGAGCTCTTGCTGATCTGCGTCTTGAAAGGGGCGGCCGTTTTCTGGGCTGACCTCTGCCGCGGCCTCCGCATACCCTGCCAGAGCGACTTCGTCGCCATGGAAAGCTACGGCGAGGCCACCTCGCCTCTGGCGGAGCCGCGTTTCACCAAGGCGGCGGACGTGGCCCTGGCGGACCGGGACATTCTGATCGTGGAGGACATCGTTGACACCGGCCACACCAGCCTTCGCCTGCGGGAGCTGCTCCGGGCCCAGTCGCCGCGAAGCCTTGCCATGTGCGCCCTCCTGGACAAGGTGGAGCGGCGGCAGGTCCCCACGCCCATCGAATACTGCGGGTTCGTCATCCCCAATGCGTTCGTGGTAGGCTACGGCCTGGATTATGCCCAGCAGTACCGGCACCTGCCCTATATTGCCGTTCTCGAGGAGGCTCCCGGGAAGGAGCATCCTGGGGAACGCGCGTTCTCCACCTGCACCGCTCAGCCTCAGCGGTCGGACCGGACCTGAGGGCGGAACGCTGCCCGCGTACGGCGTTCGTCTGTGCATGATTCCTGTTGTCATTCGCGGACTTTCATGTTACAAAACCATCGGCGGCGCGACCAACTGCGTGATGGCGCGAGAGGAGAAACAGGGTGAGCCCGTTCTTCAAGAATCTGGCATTGTGGCTGGTGATCGGCCTGATCATGGTGCTGGTGTTCAATATCTTCAATCAGAGCCAGCCCATGCAGAAGGAGTTGATCTTCAGCGACTTCATGTCCAAGGTGGAGCGCGGCGAGGTCGGCGAGGTCACCATCAAGGGCAATGACATCACCGGGCGGCAGACCGACAACTCGGTGTTTCGCACCTACACGCCCGACGACAAGGACATGATCGGCCTGCTGCGCAAGCAGGGGGTCAAGATCACGGCCAAGCCGGCCGACGGGAACCCCTGGTACGTGCAGGCCCTCCTCTCCTGGCTGCCCATGTTCCTCTTCATCGGCGTCTGGATCTTCTTTATGCGCCAGATGCAAGGGGGCGGGGCCAAGGCCCTCTCCTTCGGAAAGAGCCGGGCGCGTCTCCTCTCCGACAAGCAGAACAAAGTCACCTTCGCCGACGTGGCCGGGGTGGACGAGGCCAAGGAGGAGCTGCAGGAGATCATCGAGTTCCTCAAGGATCCGCAGAAATTCCAGAAGCTGGGCGGGCGCATTCCCAAGGGCGTCCTGCTCATGGGTCCCCCCGGCACCGGAAAGACCCTGATGGCGCGGGCCATCGCCGGCGAGGCCAACGTGCCATTCTTCTCCATCTCCGGCTCGGACTTCGTGGAGATGTTCGTGGGCGTGGGCGCCTCACGGGTGCGGGACCTCTTCGAGCAGGGGAAGAAGAACGCCCCCTGCATCATTTTCATGGACGAAATCGACGCCGTGGGGCGCCACCGGGGCGCAGGCCTGGGGGGCGGCCACGACGAGCGCGAGCAGACCCTGAACCAGCTCTTGGTGGAGATGGACGGGTTCGAAAGCAACGAAGGGGTCATCCTCATCGCGGCCACGAACCGGCCGGATGTTCTGGACCCGGCCCTCCTGCGGCCGGGCCGGTTCGATCGCCAGGTGGTGGTGGCCCGACCGGATGTGAGGGGTCGCGAGGGCATCCTGAAGGTCCACACGAAGAAGATCCCTCTGGGCCCGGATGTGGATCTGCAGATCCTGGCCCGCGGGACGCCCGGCTTCTCCGGGGCAGACCTGGCCAACCTGGTGAATGAGGGGGCGCTGCTGGCGGCCCGCGCCAACAAGAAGCTGGTGGAGATGACGGATTTCGAGAACGCCAAAGACAAGGTGCTCATGGGCGTGGAGCGGAAGAGCCTGGTGGTCAGCGCCAAGGAGCGGAAGATCACCGCCTACCACGAGGCCGGTCACGCCCTGGTGGCGAAGCTCTTGCCGGGCACGGACCCGATCCACAAGGTGACCATCATTCCCCGCGGCCGGGCCCTGGGGGTCACGCAGCAACTGCCGGCGGAGGACAAGCACAACTACTCCAAGGAATACCTTCAGAACGACATCGCCATCCTGTACGGGGGCCGGGTCGCCGAAGAGACCGTTTTCGGCCCGCAGGAAGTGACCACGGGGGCCATGAACGACCTCGAGCGCGCCACCGAACTCGCGCGCAAGATGGTCTGCGAGTGGGGCATGAGCGAGCGGATGGGTCCCCTCCAGTTCGGCAAGCGCGAGGAGATGATCTTCCTGGGGCGGGAGATCGCTCAGCACCAGGATTACAGCGAGCAGACCGCGATGGAGATCGATCGCGAGGTCCGCCGCATCGTGATGGAGAACTACGAGCGGGCGAAGGAGCTCATCCAGCAGAAGC
>Ga0210377_10001586_pt1 | contig 20648 bp, 21 predicted proteins | sample PLM4_65_b1redo_FD_155480 | JGI IMG/M metagenome (GOLD analysis project Ga0210377, IMG submission 155480) | Groundwater sediment microbial communities from an aquifer in East River, Colorado, USA - PLM4_65_b1 redo | ecosystem: Environmental > Terrestrial > Soil > Riparian zone | place: USA: East...
GAAAGCTCCGCGTCAAAGTTTTTAACGCGTTTCATCTCTATTTTCCCGGCGCCAACTTCTTTTTTGATGTCCGCTTCAAATTTTTGAAATATTTTTGTTAAATCCTCTCCCGCTTCCACGTAAAGCTCTATGCGATCTTGTGGTTTGTAACCCGCCTCCTGGCGCAGGCCTTGAACCATACGCACGAATTCCCGCTTATCCCCTTCTCCTTTGAGCTCCGGCGTGATTTTCGTGTCCAATTCCAAATCATTCCCAAGATTAGGGGCAAATTTTATCTCTTTCACGTTCACTTCTTCTTTTAATATATCCAGAATCCCCTGATTTTTTATTCCACCCTTGATTCTAAGCTCCGAAAGTGGCTGGCGGACTCTGATGCCCGCTTCCGCACGCTTGGCCAAAACCTCACTTGCCACCCTTCTTGCGGATTCCATCTCTTCTAAAATTTTCTTGTCATATTTCCCTGCTTTGGGCCAATCGGCTAGATGCACAGACTCTTTTTCGGGTGAAAGGCCATGGTAGAGCGCCTCCGCGAGAAATGGCGTGAATGGGGCGGACAAAATAATTGTGTCCCTTAGTGCCTTTTCCAGGGTGGCAGAGGCCATTTTATGGTCCAAATCCAACTCTTTCCCTTTGCCACCAGCCCTCTCTGGTTGGAAACGGCGCCGGGAGCGTCGTATGTACCAGCGCGAAAGGTCGTCCGTGAAATTCTCCAGCGCCAAGGCCGCGCCCCGCACGTCGTACTTTTCAAAGTCCTTGGTCATCTTCTCCGAAGTCTGGGCTAGACGGTTCAAAATCCAGATATCTAAAACGTTTTTGCTTAGCACCTGGCTCGGTGATTGCGCTTTATAGGTTTGAAAAAAAACCAGGGAGTTGTAGAGCAAAATATGAAATTTGCGCAAAGATTTTTGTATTTCCACTTCGTCAAAGTTTTTGGGCTCACCGGGCGGAGTGGCGGAGTAGAAGTACCAACGCACTGCGTCCATGCCGAATTTATTTGCCATATCCCAAGGGTCGACCACGTTGCCCTTGCTTTTAGACATCTTCTGGCCATTTTTGTCGTGTATGAGCCCCAAAGAAATTACATTTTTATAGGGAGCCCCATGTCCAAGGAGTGTGGAAACCGTAAGAAGGGTGTAGAACCAGCCCCGAGTCTGGTCCACGGCTTCCGAGATATAATCCGCCGGGAAAAACTTGCCGCTATCAATTAGGGGTTTGTTTTCAAAGGGATAATGCGCTTCGGCAAAAGGCATCGCTCCGGAATCAAACCATACATCCGCTAGCTCTTTTACTCTCTCCATTTTCCCGACGCACTTTTTGCATTTCCAACCAACCTCGTCAATGTATGGACGGTGCAAATCCACCTCTCCGCTTGCGTTCCGAGGCAGGGATTTGAAATTTAACTTCTGGTATTCCCCGTTTTTCAAAAATTGCGTCCTTTCATTTTTTCTCTCGGAGCGCTCCAGGGTTTCTTCTTCCGAAAGGCCTTCTATGGCCTGGATTGCCATGCCCAAAACGTGATCATGCCCCACCAAAAGTATCTTTTTGCCTTTATATTTTTTCTCCAAATCTTGGATTAGATCCCAGACTCTGGTTCTCACGTCTATCAGGCTCTCCCCGCCCGGAGGTGTACCCTTAAACAAGCTGTCAGCCGAAAAAAGTTTGTGGTATTCCGCGGCCGGTCGCCCGGAAAGAGCTCCGGTTTTAACTTCCCGTAGCCGTTTGTCCCAAACTATCTTCAATCCCAGATCTTCCGAGATTATTTCCGAAGTCTCTTTGGCGCGAAGAATGTCCGAAGAAACTATGACGCCTATCTTTTCCCTTTTTAACTTCTTCGCCGCGGCTCCTACCTGTTTCTTGCCCTTAGGAGTTAGGTGGTAGCGATTCAGTTCATCGGAATTGATGTCTAAAACATTCGTTTCCGCTTCCCCGTGCCTCAAAACCACATAGGAGTTATCGGTTTTTTTATCCGATTTCTTTTCTAACTCTTCCAAACTACCCACCGCCTCGTTTTCTCCGCACTTTTTACACTCCCAAATGGGCAAGGGCGTACCCCAATAACGCTCCCGGGAGAAATTCCAGTCCTTTTCCTCTTTTAGCCACTCCCCAAAGCGGCCGTTTTTGACGTGTTCCGGAACCCAATTTATCTCCTGATTGTTTTTAATGAGATTTTTGCGCACCTTATTCACTGCCACGAACCAGGAATCTCTGGCGTAATAAATTAATGCCGTTCCACAACGCCAGCAATGGGGGTATTCGTGCGAATAGGGTTCAATTTTTAAAAGATTATTGCTATTTTTTAGGTGCTCAAAGATTTTATTCTCAGTCTCCGTGTCTTTGACGTAAAGCCCGGCCAACCCTGGAACATCTTTTGTGAATCTCCCCGTTTCATCCACTGTGTGATGTTGTGGTAAGCCCACTTTTTTCCCTAATTCGTAGTCGTCTTCCCCATACATAACCGCGGTGTGCACCACGCCTGTGCCTTCGTCAGTGGTTACGAAATCTGCGGGGTAGATTTTATAGGATTTGGCGTTTTTGAGTCCCGGGATATTGAATAATGGTTCATATTCTAAACCAATTAAATCTTTGCCCTTAAACGGTTTGCCAATCTCCATTGCACCAGAAAAATTCTGTCCCTCCAATTTCTGCCCTTGAGCAATTACGCCACTGTCCTTCAGGGTGTCCGCTAAACGATTAAGTGCAGTGATGTATTTTTCCTCTTCATGTGTGCCCCTGGTAATTTTAGCCTCCACATAATCAATATCTTCCCCCACTGCGAGAGCCACATTACCCGGCAAGGTCCAGGGAGTGGTCGTCCAACTCAAAATAAAGGTGTTGGGTTTGCCTTTAACTTTGAATTTCACATACACCGAATTATCTTTAACTTCCTTATACGCCCCGGGCTGGCCGAGTTCGTGCGAAGAAAGGGCCGTACCGCACCTCGGGCACCAAGGCAGAACCTTGTGCCCTTTGTATAGAAGCTTCTTTCCAAAAAATTGTTTCATAATCCACCACAGGCTTTCAATGTAGGGTGTTTTGTAGGTGACATAGGGGTGTTTCATGTCCAACCAGAACCCCATACGCTCCGTGAGGCGCTCCCACTCCTCCTTGTATTGCCAAACCGATTCCCGGCACTTTTCGTTAAACTCGGCTATGCCATATTTTTCTATTTCTTTCTTGGATTTAAGGCCTAACTTTTTTTCTACCTCAATCTCTACCGGCAGACCATGAGTGTCCCATCCTGCCTTGCGCGGCACAAAGAAGCCCCGCATGGTGCGGTAACGCAAAATCACATCCTTAAAAGAACGGGAGAGAACGTGGTGGATGCCCGGTTTGCCATTTGCGGTAGGCGGCCCTTCGTAGAACACAAAAATTTTCTTTCCCTTGCGGTTATTTAGGCTCTTTTCAAAAATCTGGTTTTTCTTCCAGAATTCCAGAACTTTTTCCTCAATTTTGGGGAGGTTTAGCCCTTCGGATAAGAAATTTGGCTTGTTTTTGCTAGCCATAAAGATGCTAAAAGTATAGGAAAATAACGGATTTTCGGCAAATTTCTAAATTTCTTCCAAAACTGTAATGCCCAAAATTTCCAAGCCTTTTTTCAAAATTTGCGCCCCGGAATTAATCAGAAAAAGATAGGCATTTTTCTTTCCTTCGTCTTCTTCTTTGAGAACCGGATGGGTTTCGTAAAACCGATTTAGGAGACCAGAGAAACTATAAATATATTCGCTTATAAGATTGGGGGCGTAATTTTTCTCCGCCTCCCGGATTATATCCGGAAACTCAAAAATTTTGCGCGCAATTTTAAGCTCCTCCTCTCCCAAAGCAGACAAATCATATTTGCCGATTTCACCGGACTTTCGTTCAATACTCCGCAATCGCGCGTAAGCGTATTGGATGTAGGGCGCGCTGTCGCCCTTCATGTCCAACATCGCCTCCCAATCAAAAACTATGTCCGACAGACGGTTTTCCCGGAGAAGAAAGTATTTAAGGGCGCCCACTCCGATAGCTCGGGCAACTTTTTGTTTCTCCTCTTCCGGGAGTTCCGGGTTCTTTTCGTTCACTATCGCCCCAGCCCGGCGAATTGCCTCCTCAACCAAGCCCCTCACGGAAACAGCGGTGCCGCGGCGCGTAGACATCTTCTTTTTATCCTCGCCCAGAATCAAACCATATTTTACATGTTCTTTTTCTATGTCCCTGGCGACACCCATTTTGTCTGCCACGGCAAAGAGCTGTTCAAATTCCAAAGTCTGCTCATTGCCAACCACATATAAAATTTTTGCGGGATGATTTTCCTTTTCCCGATACTCCAGAGTCGCAATATCCCGCGCCAAATACAAGCTAGCTCCGTCGGATTTCTGTATGAGTGCCGGAGGAAGCCCCTCCTTGTCCAAGCGAACAATAACCGCCCCCTCGCTTTTTTCTGCCACTCCGGAATCCAAGAGTTTTTTAACCAGTGGCTGCATGTCTTTTTCAAAAAAGGCCTCCCCGACATAGGTATCAAAACTTATATCCAGAAGGGAATATATTCCGTCTATCTCCTTTAAGGACAACTCTTTGAAATGCTCCCATAATTTCCGGTTTTCGGGGTCACCCTCTTCCAGTTTTTTAAACTCCTCACGCCCCGATTCTTTAAGTTCCGGATTTTTTTCTATTTCCGCATTGAATCGCACATACAAAGCCTCCAGTTTTTCGATTGGGTTTTCGTTAAAATCCGTCTCCCCGCCCCACTTCTTGTAGGCGGCGATTAAAATTCCGAACTGTGTTCCCCAATCACCTATCCAATTCCAGCGGGTTACCTTCCAGCCCAGATTTTCATATATGCGCGCAATCGCCTCCCCCAAAATAGTGTTCCGCAAATGGCCGGCGTGCATTTGCTTAGCAATATTGGGTTGGGAATACTCCACGATTACCTCCTTGCCGCTTCCCGCCTTGCTCTGGCCGAAAGAATCCATGTCTTTAGAAATCTGCTCAAGCTTGGCGCGTATCGCTTCGGGCTTAACCCAAAAATTCAAAAAGCCGTTCAGCGCCTCCACTTTCTCTAGAAATTCCGGACTTTCTTTCTGAACTATGTCTCTAATCTTTTCAGCCACTTCCGCAGCCGGTTTCCCCTGTTTCTTGGAAATTTTGAGAGCAAGATTCGTGGAATAATGGCCGAAAGATTCCGTCTCCGGCACGGAAACTTCCGCTTCTTCTCCGGTTATTCTATTCAAAAACGCTTTTATTTCCTGCTTCATTTATAAAAATAAATCTTCTTCTTACCCTACACCAAACTTGCCACCCTTCCAAATATCATTTATATTTAAGCCAGAAAATCTAGAGGCGATGGATGGCTATATGCGGCGCACACTTTGGACCGATTTTGGACGATTAGTCACTGCATGAACGAATTTCCTCCTTTCTCTTCCTTTTGCGCCCTTTGCCCCCGCCTCAGGGACGACTTCGGTCGTCCCTTTTTTTATTGCCCTAGAACAGTAAGATAAAACCATGGCAGATTTAGCAGAAAATAGGCGCGCTCGCTTTGATTATGAGATTGAAGACACCCTGGAGGCGGGTGTAGAACTCACCGGCCAGGAGGTTAAAAGCATAAAAAGTGGGCGTATGAATTTGGGCGGAAGCTACGCGATTTTTCGCGATGGAGAATTGTCGCTCTTGAATGCCGATGTCCCACCCTACCAACCCAATAACATGAAGGAGGGTTACGATTCTAAACGTTCTCGGCGGCTACTACTTCACAAAGAGGAATTGAAATCTTTGATTGGTAAACTGAACGAAAAATCCTACACCTTTGTCCCTCTGCGGGCTTACGCCAAAAAAGGAATCATAAAAATTGAACTAGGCATCGCCCGCTCCAAGAAAAAAGGCGACAAGCGGGAAGCGTTAAAAAAGCGCGCCGTGGAGCGCGATATTCAAAGAGAAATTTAGTTGCTGTAGCGATAAAAAGGAGACCGCCCTTTTGGGCGGTCAATATACCAAGTCTTCCTGACGCGATTCAGGGTGGCCGATGATGAGAACATCGAAAATGCCGTCTGGCATTTCGGGGCCATTGGGGTGGGCTTCGGCCCAGAGCGCCTTGTCGCATGCCTCACCACAAGTCCTCTTGTGCCGCAAGGAATGTTTTTGTGGGTTTGGTATCAGAACTCCACAGCGTTTGCACCGGATGCTTATTGCGCCCATGTTTTCCTCCTGGTTCTAGTCTGAACATGCCACTCTCAGGGTTTTTTTGCAAACAAAATCCCGAATAACCCCCGGTCTTGATTTTTTTAATAATTTAGGTTACAATATATACGCTCCTTAATCATAAATATGGGGATGACAGGCATCGATAAAGAGTAATCGTAAGTTTGCGGGCCGAGTGCCGCTCGTTAAAACGGCAAAAGTTCAACTGCAAACTTTAAAGCAGCTCCAGCTCTAGCTTACGCTTAAGCTGGGATCGGCAAGCTCGGGTCTCTTGGGCTTACAACCGGTCTAATATAAGGAGACTCGTTCCTTGGGGGCGCTTCGCACCTCTCGGAATTAAATAAAGCGGAGTATTCGCCTAACCTAGTTAGACTACGCCCGTAGACAGCTTATTGGTTTTCTCTTTAGACGGCGGTTCAACTCCGCCCATCTCCACAGTTGACTCCCCTCCTCAATCCTGGCATTATATGGCCAGAACAAAGGGGGTTGTCCTTGCACTTAGTCCTTCAATGGCTGGGAGGGGGATTCTACCTCCTCAACAAGATTTTTCTTTCGTTCTCCGAACGAGCGAGGGCATCAGGAAACACGGCCCTCGCCCGCAAGTGGCGCATATGGTCTTGGGCAGTATACCTAGTTGGTCTTCCGCCCTGGATCATTATTTTCGCGAGCTGGCGAAATTGGATTGCGGCAGGGGTGGAAGCAAGCGGAGCTCCATCAATGCTCCTCGGCCTCATAATTGCGCTACGCGCCGATCCCAGAAAAGCTCCTAGGTGGCTCGATCAAACGGCTTTTGTGTTCATTCCCCTCGGCTTTGCCTATAGTCTTTACGATTTCGGTGGCCTGACCACCCCGAATCAATTGCTGGAAATCGGGTTAGTGGTTGGCTTTCTCATCGGCACATATGAACTAGCCAAAGAACGCTCGGACGGATACCTGTGGTTTGTCCTGATGCATGTCTCCTGTGGTTGGCTCATGTGGATTCAGGGCTATCCTTGGCTCTTCCTACAGCAAGTTGTTTCGCTTCTTTTCATAGCTGACGCATATCTCACGACTCGGAAACTCCGGATCCAGGCGGCCTAACCAGCCGCCCTTTTTATTCCTCCAAACGGCGCAGGGAAAGAATAAATATAATCACGTAGAACACCAGCCCATAGGCACAGGTCGGAAAAAATAGTGCGTAATGCGGGTTGCCGTTTTGAATCCAATTCGTGATTTCGGGAATAACGAACTGGCCAGCAAATAAAATTCCGAGCAAGGAAACAAATAGGTTTGTTTTCTTAACCTTCCCCACACTTCCGGGGTTAAGCAGGGCCCACACGCTCGCCGCAAACATTATTAAAAACAATCCGAAGCCGAAGAAGCAGGCAGGGTAGCCCAGGAAGAGCGGGCAGGATTCCCCAAAAGCGCAACGCCTCTCAAAAATCTTCACCGAACTCAAATACCCCGCGAAAAGCACTCCCATCAAAGCCAGAATGGCCAAGGCAACCCTATATGTTTTAGCTTTCATGCTTATATTATAGAACTTCATAAAAATTTGTGCTATAATTTAGGCGCAAAAGTCGGGAAACCAAATTTTTAAACAAATGGCAGGATATATTAAAAACATTGAGGAGGAAACTCTCGCAAACGACAACTTTAGAAAGGTGCTATTTACCGCTCCTAATTCTCAATTAGTCGTTATGTGCGTGAAACCCACGGAAAACATCGGCAAAGAGGTACACACGGTGGACCAATTCATACGCATTGAACAGGGAGAGGGCAAGGCAATATTAAACGGTGAAGAATCGGAGCTTCATCCGGATTATGCGGTTGTTATTCCTGCGGGCACGGAACATAACATCATAAATACCGGCAATAGCGACCTTAAACTTTACACAATCTATTCTCCTCCGGAGCATCCGGACGGCACAATTCACAAAACCAAAGCTGATGCGATGGCGGACGAATCCGACCACCGTTGAAACAAAAATCCCCCGCAACCTGCCGGGGGATTTTTGTTTTACACGTGTTTGCAATTACAACACTTGCATCGCCCGCTGAAGAATTTCTGTAAACCAGCCAACATAATCAGTATCGGCCAAGATACACTTACAAATCCCACACTAACCGTACCTAGGGCTCCCAAGAGAAATACTAGTCCGAAAAGGACAATTAAGAGGGGCATCACGCTGTGATGCGGGCAACGGCAAGATTTGCCGTCATATCCCCCTTTCCCGTCCATAGGCATATTTTCCATAATATTAAAGTCGAAAAAACGACCTTTTGTTCATTATATAACAAAGTTGGTCATTCTTAAAAAAATCAGGCCCCTCCTAGGAGGGGCCCAAATGAATGTGTCGCTGTGTGAAGAACAGCGAAGAATATAAGAAGTTGTGTCAAGCTACTGGTTTAATCATAACTAAATCCTCAATCCACGCAATGTGGATAAGTTTGACGAAAGAGAAAATACGTTGTTTACTCAAAAAAGCCACAAATTTGAGGAGGATAAGGGAATGTTTCAAGAAAAGGACTGGAAGAAATCCACAAGGGAAGCTTTCTCCATACTCGATCTCCAGGGTTTTCAGTTCTTCCTGATGGAAAACAGAAACCTCGGCGCAGAACTGGAGGCAACCCTCTGCGGAGGGGGCAAGACCAAGGCCCGCGCCAAGGTTTCCTGCAAATGCATTTCTGACAAGCTTCTCCGGGTGGAAATACAGCTTTCCGAAGAAGGCAAAAGAACCAGGGACCTAGAAGTCATCCTGAAGGATGACTGCAATTGCCGCCAATTCCAGGTTCTCGAACGCCGCAAAGATCGAGTCATTATGTCTCGCTCCGGACTTTTCCCGTAGTTCTCCTGCTCACTCAAGAAAACCGGCCCCAATGGAGCCGGTTTTAAATTTTGGTAAAAAAATACCGCTTCCCCGATCGGGGAAGCGGCCACACACACCCTGCCGTCGCCGGCGCTGTGTAATCAAGTGAAGTTCGTGCGCGCGAGCGCGTACTTCTCCACGTCCAGGAGGAATCGCCTTTCGGCGCCCTTCCGGATCCGTTCGTCTCTTCGACTTGCCGCCACCGCGTCGTTGCGGGTCGCAGTCGCATGCGTATTGTTGTTCTGAACGGTGTAGGCCGACGGAACGGTCGCGTACGTAGTGCTGACCGCCGTTGCCGTGCCGAAGACGTTCGAGTTCGCGCCCGCCGAGAATGCGGGTACGATCCCGATGGTGCCGACGTTGATCGTCGCGTCGCTGCTGCTCGTGATGCATTCGTTATTCAAAAAGTTCACGTTGGCGGCCGCGGGCGGCGAATGGTTGACTGCCAATGCCGTCGCGGCCATGAGAACCACGGCCAGCAAGGCAAGGAGTTGGAGCTTCTTCATCTTTCCTCCGTTTGTTCTTGTCGCGTCACGTCATGCGAAGAGCGAACACACTAGAAGACAAGCAATACGGCCTCCTTTCGTTTCGTCGGGTTGTGCGTTGTTTGTTGAAGGAACACGAGAAAATACTCGTATCCGGGGAGTATACATGGTAATGGCACAATTGTCAATATCGCTGATATGGACCGAAACTTGCAAAATTCCCCAGTATTCCTTATGATTTTTTAATCCAACACAGAATAAACAAACAAATAACCGCTCCGGAATTGCGCGTGATTGGCGAAGATGGCAAGAATTTAGGAGTCCTTTCTAGGGAAGAGGCCCTAAAACTCGTCCGCCCCGGGCTGGATTTAATAGAAATCACGGCGAACGCCAAGCCCCCCGTGGCCCGCATAATGAGCTACGACAAGTTTCGCTACGTGGAGGCCAAGGCCGTGAAGAAAGAACGGCAGGGCCAGAAGCAGGTTGGAATGAAACAGATTCAAATAAGCGCGAGGGCTGCAGCGCACGACCTCCTCATAAAGGCCAACCAGGCCCAGAAATTTATGGAGGAAGGGCATCAGATAGAGGTGCAAATGCGCCTGCGCGGCCGAGAAAAGGGCATGAAAGACTGGGCGCGCGGAAAATTGGACGCGTTCCTGAAAATGATTCCCGTGGAATTCAAAATTTTACACCCCGCCAAGTTTGGCGGCAGAGGCATCGGCGTCCACATAAGCAAAACACAAACCAAATGAGAAAAAGCGTTTCCAAACGAATAAGAATAACAAGACAAGGCAAGGTTATGCGCCGGGCGATGAACACGGATCATTTTCGCACCAACAAAACCACTAAGAATTTGAGGAAAAAGAAGGGAACTATGGGCTTGGACTATCCCATTAAGAGATTATTGGAAAATTAGACACCACCACCATGCCCAGAGTTAAACGCGGAACAACGGCGCATAGAAAGCGCGAAAAATTATTAAAGAAAACTAAGGGTTTCAATTGGAGCCGCAAATCCAAAGAGCGCGCCGCCAAGGAAGCTCTGCTTCACGCACTTTCCCGCAAATTCCGGGGCCGTAAGGAAAAGAAACGCACCTTCCGCTCCCTCTGGACCGTGCAGATTAACGCCGCTTTGCGCGCAAGCGACTCCAAATACAGCACCTTCATCGGCGCACTTAAGAAAAAGGGTATTAAGCTGGATCGCAAGGTGCTCGCGGATTTGGCCAAGAACGAACCGCAGATATTTAAAAAGATTTTAGAGGCTACAAGTAAATAAAAAACCGCCATCATCAGCGGTTTTTTATAATGCACCCTCTTTTTTTAAAAGCGCTCTTTTCTTGGCTATCCCCCAACGGAAGCCGGTTAAATTTCCGTCTTTGCCTATCACCCTATGGCAGGGCGTGCCGGGATATTTTTTGGAATCGTAAGTGTTAAGAATGCGCCCCACCGCTCGGGCCGCTTTGGGGTTCCCGGCGCGCTTGGCCACCTCGCCGTAAGTGAGAGTGGCGCCTCTGGGGATGCCCCGAACGACGCTCAACACTTTTTCCGCGAATGAAATCATGGGCTAATTTTAGCACACGCTTGGTGCCCACATATTTTCCGCCCAAAGACCGTATTGCATCCCCATACAAAAACCAGGCAAATCCGCTGTGTTCTCTGGGAGCAATCACAACCCTGGCTTCTTTGGTCTCTGCGAGATACAGAATGACGGTATCGTGTATCTTTTCTCCGTCTTTTTCAAAATAAAACCTCTCGTGTGCCTTAAACCCCGGGATTATCCTTAAATCACTTTTCTTTATGCCGGTTTCCTCTTCCGTCTCGCGGAGAGCGGTATCCATACTGTTCTCTCCTGCTTCAAAATGGCCCTTGGGGAAATTCCAGTAGCTGCCCCTTCTATATAAGAGCAGGAACTTCACGCCTTCTTCCGTATGGCGGAATATGACAAACCCCGCGACCACCTGCTTCTTCACGTTTTGAGATTGTTTTTCGTTCGTCATTTCTTAAGGAATCCCAACATTTTCTCTACCGGCCAGGCATTTATTATATCAGTTTTCTCGGCAAAACCACGCCGTGCCTGGGAAACGCCGTATTCCAGGAACACGAAGTGTTGGGCGAGGTGTGCATCGGAGTCAATGGACATTTTGACCCCCGCCTCTACGCATTTTCTTATGTATTCGTCTTTCAAATCCGTGCGGTCCGGATAAGCGTCAATTTCCAAAACCGTTCCCGTTCTTTTTGCCGCGTGAATTACGGCGTCCATGTCCAAATCAATCGCCTCCCGTTTATGTATTATGCGCCCAGTGGGGTGGAAAAGTATGTCTACGTTGGGATTTTCCATGGCGCGCACAACCCTCGCGGTCTGTTCCTTCTGGGGCAGGCGGAAGTGGGAATGCACCGAAACCCCCACTACATCTAGCTTCGCCAAAACCTCATCCGAGATATCCAGGGACCCATCTTTCAAGATGTCGCACTCCGTGCCTTTCAAAATCTTTATCTTGCCAGCGAATTTTTTGTTCAGCTTGTCTATCTCTTCCGTTTGTTTGAGGAGGCGCTTATCATCCAGGCCCCCAGTCATAGCCAAAGATTTGGTGTGGTCGGTTATGGTGATGTATTTCAGGCCCTGTTTTATGGCAGCCTTGGCCATGTCTTCAATGGAATTCCCGCCGTCCGTCCAGCTGGTCTGCACCTGAAGATCGCCTTCCAAGTCCCCGTAATCCACGAGTTTAGGAATTTTGTGCTGAAGCGCAAGTTCAACTTCGCCAGTGTTCTCGCGCATCTCGGGCGGAATAAATTGCATCCCCAGGGTTTTATAGATTTCCTCTTCTGTCTTGCCGGCAACCATTTTTCCCTTAACTCCCCCTTTGAACACATAGAGGCCGTATTCGTTCAACGTGTATCCCTTTTTGAGAGCTAAACCTCTTAAAACCACATTGTGGTCTTTGGAGCCGGTGAAATACATTAAAGCCGCGCCGTAGGATTCCCTGGGCACCACCCTTAAATCCACGTCCATCCCCCAAGAAAAACGGGCGGAGGCCTTGGTACCGCCCTTGGCAGTTACATTCACCACCTCCGGCATCTTAACGAATGCGTCCATTATTTCCGTGGGGTTGTCTGCTATGGCTAGAATATCAATATCCCCGATAGTCTCTTTGCATCTCCTTACGGAACCTGCCGCCAAGACGGCCTCCACGCCTTTTATTTTTCGCAAACGCTCTTCTAATAAGCGGACTTTGGGCATGGTGTGCCCGAGTATGGAGCGATTGCCGGCGGTTTTCGCGAAACCGATGCCACGCAAAATATTTTCTTCGGTTTTTTTGCCGAAACCAGGAATCTTGGCGAGCTTACCCGCTTTGGCTGCCTTCTCCAGCTCTGCCAGATTGGTTACTCCCAACTTTTGGTATATCTTTTTCACCTTTTGAGGTCCCAGTCCTTCCACCCGAGAGAGCTCCGAGAGATTAACCGGCGTGCGCTTCTCCAAAGATTCCAGCTTTTTTACCTTGCCGGTTTTTAAATATTCCTCAATTGTCTCCGCAATGGATGCTCCCACGCCGGGAATTTCTTGAAGCGCCTTTACGCCTCCCCGTTTATAGATATCCTCCACGTCTTCTTCTAAAGAATTTATGGTCTCCGCCGCTTTTTCGTACGCCCTGGGCTTCCAGGGCTCTTTTTGCATCGCCAAAAACTTGCCCACCTCGGAGAGAACCTCGGAAATCTTTTGGTTTAATTCCGCCATAGGATAAATTTTGCTGCGAGCTACAACTTCTTCTGCTCCACGAAAACCCGCCTTACGTCTTTGGGAGCTTTAGGCAAAACAAAGGGCTTTAGAAACATTAAAACCAGGGCGCTAGAAGCATAGACCGTTGCGGCGATAACAAAAACATACCTGAATCCTACGGCCGCCAAGAGAAATCCTCCCAAAATCCCGCCCAAGGCCGCTCCCCCGCCATAGGACAAGCTGGAGCGGAAGGACCATTCAAATCCTTCCCTGCCTTTGTCTAAATGCCTCGTGAAGACGGCGTAAAAGGGGGGCACGAGAAGGGCGTCCGCGATTCCCGAAAGGCCCTGTAGGGCAAAAACATGCCAGACTTCGTGCGCGAAGAAGTATCCCCCCATGGCTACGGCCCCCAACATCGTTCCGAAGAGCAAAGAATAATAGTCGTCAATTTCCCCATGATTCCTGTCCAGATATCTCGCTATGGGAAGCTGAAGAAGGGATTTTACTATCCAATAGACAGCAATTGCCAATCCCACCGTGCGGGCTGTTCCTCCCTGAATCTGGCCCACCACGAAAAGCGCAAAAATAGGCGAGAGCATGGAAGCCGCGGTGGTTAAAAGAAAATCGGATGTGATTATTACCGATATGACCGGATTCAAACGCCAGCCGGAAGCCATTCCTCCTATTCTACGGGGTTTTCCCCGCGGTGTCATTGGGTAAGACCCTAAAAGCCCCGTTTTCCCAGGAAACAACAGCTTCTCCGCCCTTCACGATTTCCTTTTTCAGGATAGCCTCGGATAAGGGCGCCTTTATCTTTTCTTCAATCACCCGCCGCAATGGCCTCGCGCCAAAAGCAGGATCGTACCCCAGCTCCGCTATTTTACGCACCGCATCCGGGGAAAAAGAAAGTTCAATGCCTTCCTCGTGAACCAATTCTTGCAAGGATTTAAGGTTAAGCTCCGCGATTTTCAGAAGTTCGTCCGGCGCCAGAGACTTAAACACAATTATCTTGGAGAATCTATTCAGAAGTTCCGGCTTAAAAGGCCCGATGAGTTCGCGTTTTATTTCTTCGCTTATGTCCGGAACGGATTTGCCGGCTTGAAGCGATTGGGCGATAAATTCCGAACGGGCGTTCGTGGTCGCGATTATAATAGTATTCTGAAAATCTATGAGCCGTCCCCGGTTGTCCGTCAAGCGTCCGTCGTCTAAAACCTGCAGAAATAAATTCAGGATGTCGGGGTACGCTTTTTCAAATTCATCCAGGAGCACAAGGGAAAAGGGCTTTTCCCGGACAGCATCGGTTAACGCTCCCGGGATGTTTCCGTCCGGAGAGCCCACAAACCTCATAAAACTTTGTTTGTCCTGGTATTCGGTCATGTCAAAACGCAACATTTGGGATTCTTCCCCAAATTCCACTCCGGACAAAATCTTGGCGAGTTCGGTTTTGCCAACTCCGGTAGGACCCACAAAGAGAAAACTGGCGATTGGACCTCCTTTTCTCGCGAGGCCGCTTCTATATTCCCTTAGGGCATCCGAGACCGCCTTAACCGCTTCCTCTTGGTCCACTAGGCGCTCATGAATCTTGTCTTCCAAGTGCAAAAGTTCCGAGGTCTCCTCTTCTCCGGCCTCCTCCAGAGGCACGTTGGTCTTTTCTCCGGCCACCTGAAGCACATCCTCGTGTCTTAACCAATTTTTGCCGCTCTCTTTGACGCGCGCGGCGGCGGATTTCAAAAGTTCTTCCGCGGAGGCCGGCAGAAGTTTCTCGCGAAAATATTTATGGGCAAGTTCCACCGATTTTTCTATAGCGCCCAGGCTTATTTTTATGCCGAGCAGGCGTTCCAGAACAAGGGATTCGTAGGTCAAAATCGTTATCGCTTCGTCCTCGCTTACCTCCGCCACCTGAATCACCTCAAATAGGGCAGCAAAATCGCTTCTCGCCTCAATTATCTGTTTCATTTCCTGGGGAAAGGTGGTTCCGATAACCGGGAAAGCATTATTCATGAGAATGGGCAGGAACGCGTCTGCAGCGGAAACATAGGCGGTGCCGGAAGTTTTTGTGAGGTTGTGAATGTTCGGAATGTAGAGGATTATATTCCCCGCGATTTCAATTTCTTGCACCAACCTCTGTAACCGCGCCTGGAGTTCCTCTTGGGAAGCGGATGCCACGAGTAACCCCACGTCCAAAGAAACCAGGCGCTTGTCAAAAATGGGCGCAGGAACTTCGTCTTTAACCAAATTGTAGGCCAGGTGCGCCAATATTGTTTCCCTTCCGCTTCCAGAGACCCCCACGAGAAGCGCATTGGGGTTTATCTGCCTGGAAACAGTCTCCAAAAGTCGCCGGTATTCGGCTTCGTGCCCCACCATAAAACCGGTATGCCCCGCCCGCGCAAGATCGGTCAAATCCAGTCCGAACCTATCCAGAGCGGGCGTGGGACGGCTAGTCCAGGCGCGATTCACTACCCGGTGGCGAGTCCTGCCAGTTAGAGCAAAGGATGAGAGCGTACCAGGCACGCTCCGCCAAAAAGGAAGTTTCCTCATGGCCGCACCCATGGTCGCGCCCCTCGTAAAATCCTGGGGTTTCAACGAAAAAACCGCGAGGAGTTTTGTTAGGTCCCGGTTTTCCGTTTCCCCCAGGGCTCCAAACACATCCAAAACGCCTATGTCCCGGCTCCCAGATTTAAGCGCCCGAATCAGGGCGCGACGCGCCAAGTTTTCGGTCTCTCCGAAGGCATCCGTGTTTTCGCCCGCCACAAGCAACTCTTTTGTTTTCCCCGCGAAATCCTTATAGGAAACATCCAGGCGAGAAAAGACCTCTTGGATTGGGGGGTTCTTCAAAAGCTCCGTGAGTATTTCCAGGGTGAAGCTTGTCCGCCCTAGCCTGCTTCTCTCCTCGGCTCTTTCCAAAACTCTGAATGCAATAGGGGTTAAGAACTCCGCCACGTTTACCCTCCCCCGCGGAGAAAGTTCCGTGAGGGATTTGTCAGCTCGCCCCGCATGGAGTGCGCGGTCAAAAACAAAGAGACACAGAAGAACCCCTGTCCAGGCAAGGACCGATGAAGAAGAGAGAAGAAAAAATATCGCGAGAGCGGAAACTATTACCCAGCTTGCGGCAGAAATCGCCCGCGCGAAAATCTTCCCGGGGAAAGACATCCGGAAACGGGCGTCGTCTAAAACCAATTGGGCAGATTCCTGGTTCATGCCTGGAAACTAATAAAAATAAGATAAATTATTAAAATAGGAATTAATAACCACGAGAGATAAACGAATGCGAAGCCCACTGCCGCCAAAACATAGACTACCGACCCAAAAAGTATGCGCAGCGTCCTAAAAATTACTCCCAAAACCCTTCCTATGAAGGTGTAATCTCCGTAAAGCGGGGAGAAAAAGAACCTGGCCGTAACCGCCACGGCGAAGGTGCGGTCCAGGAATTCTAGAAGCGATAAAAATCCGTGAAAAAAACTTTTGGAGCCATCCACATACCAATGGTGAAAAAAATCCGCTATCCGGAAAAAGAATCGCCGCAGCAAAAAGGTGAGCGCCATCAACTTAAGTATAACTAATCTCCGAACTTAATTTTCAAAACAACGAAGCTGGCTTCGATCCTTCCTTTTTGAGCCCGGGCTCCGGGAGCGTTTTGCACTTTTCCGTGATCTCGGGGAGTTTTCCGAAGGTTGCCTCAAATGCGCGCATGACCTCCGGATTGCGGAGCGCCGCCGCAGGGTGAAACATGGGCACCACACAATATTTATAGAGCTTGAAGATCTTGCCCTGATCTTTGGTAATTTTTGCCGCGGGTAGGAAATAGTTCATGGAAAATCTGCCCAAGGTCACGATTACTTTGGGCGAAAGTATTTCAATTTGGCGCGCTAGATAAGGTTTATAGGCCTCAATTTCCTCCGGTAGTGGGTCGCGATTATCCGGCGGGCGGCGCTTCACTATGTTCGTAATGTAAACATTTTCCTCCTTCCAACTAATTGCGCGAATGTTTTTGCGCAAAAGCTGTCCGCCCCGCCCCACGAAAGGACGTTTTTGGATGTCTTCGTTCATTCCCGGCGCCTCGCCTATAAAAACCACTTCCGCGTCGGGGCTACCCTCACCAAAAACCAAGTTGGTTTGAAGTGGCAGGGATTTGTCGGCAAGGATTTCTTGTTCTAAGTTTTTAAGCTCCTCCTGCTTAAGCATAGAAACATTATAAACGTTTGTGTGTCTCTATGAAACTACTCGAGCATATTTTAGCAGAAATTGATGAGATTTACCTAGTCATACAGGTAGTCATTCACCCTACCTCGGAATGACTACCCTCCGTTCTCAAATCTGCCTATCATTCCTCACTATTCTGACCTCGCTCCCTCCAAATTCCAAACCCTACTTCACTCCGGTTTACCCCTTCACACACCCCTTCACTCGCTCGGTGCCGGATTGAAGGGGTACGTCGCCTCAATCTCCCCACCAACACTAGTCTTTTTGCTCTGACGCCCCCATGTTCCCAAGTCCGACTTCACTCCGCTCTGTGCCTTCGTTCACGCCTGTGGTATGACCCCGCTTTTCTGGTCGCAGAGTCCTCACCCAGACCGCCCTTCGGGCGGTTGCAGTCGGGCGGCAATTCCTTCCCCCAAAATTTTCAATACGTCCCCAACGGGGACGCAAAAATTATTTAGCGGCGAGTATGGATTCTATCTTTTTGCGCAAATCTAAGCCAGAAGAATTACCACTTGAGATAAGAATCTTGCTCAATGTCTTTTGATTATTAGTAACATTTTTAAACTTTGATATCTCATACCATTGCTCCCACGTTGCTTTGTCTAAAGTATTTTTATCTAACTTTCCAATTCTATACATCATCATTAAATGATCCTGAATCCTCTTTGCTTCTAAGCCCGGCAATATATCAGGAATTTCATCAACAAGCCTTCTAAATACACTATACGGCCTTATATTCTTAAAGTTAGCACTACTTAAAAAAGACAACGCTTCACCAATAGCATTATAATAAGCAAGGCTCTTTTCTTTATTTTTGAATCGAGAAGCAATTTTACTGATTTGTTTTATATGTTCCTCTAATTCGTCTTTTGCTTTTTTCTCCTGCATTAATTTAGCAACTTGAAGAGATAAGTCTTCACCAAAATTTATCCGAGAGGAGTATCTATATTCAGAATCAGTTTTTTCGCCCAAGCCAACCTTGGGTTCTTTTTTTTGATTATTTTTTTTAGGCATGGATGTCATAGTACATTCCATCTTGTATTTCTTTAACCTCTTGGATAATGTCGTCTATGTCTCGATTACTACCATCTTTTAGTCTCAGTTTAAACAATTCTCTTACTGCTTCATCGAAACAAATCTTCATAACATAAAAACCTATCTGTTTACTTTGGATGTTTGGCTTTTCTTCAAAAACAGACCATACATTCATAAAATCCTTATGTCCAAGATTCATTTCAAGCGTTCCGCTTCTCACCGGCTTATTCCTTAGTGGTTCGTCAGATTCATAAAATCTGACTTCCTTAATATAGCCCTTCTTAACCGGCTCTCTCTTTGATTCGAGATAAAAGCTGGTTGTTTTTGTATCAAGATCATGTCTTTGTTCACGCAAAGTTGCACGCACAACATACTTTCCCTTCTCAAACCTGTTCTTGTCTAATTTAATTTCAGTTAGTCTCATTGGCTTGGATTCTCCGGGTTTGAGTTTGATTGAATATTCTTCATCAAGGACTTTAGCCCCCAACCTTTTTATCTCTACATATAAAGAAACCTTCGCTTCCTTATCAGTTGTATTGAGTAGCCCGCAATTTGTTTTTATTGTGTCTCCCCATTTTACTTCTCTTTTACTAACAGTAAGATGCTTAATTCTAATGGGCGGCTTTGGTTTAGGTGAAATCGGTGGGACAACTGTTCCACCTCCGAGAATTTCCGGGCAATACTCGTCAATGATTTGGTTCGCTCTCTGAATAACTTCAGAAAGGTTTTTTATATTTATCGCTTTGCGCTGTTCTTTTGTCGGAACAATTTTTGAAACAAATTTACCTGCCTCATCTTTTATAAGATTTTTAATTTCTTTCCACGGCGATTCGTACTGAAAACTACAATGATCGTTTCTCTCTATCTCTTTAAGTTCTTTTTCAAGCGTCTCGTCGAACTCTATATACCCCGAAAAACGACCTTGATAATCTTTGTCGTGTACTTCAAATGGGATTTTCACAACCATCATATTGGCGCGTTGAACCATTATCCCATCGAAGGCAGTAGGAACTTTATCAGCATAAAAACCGAGACAAAGCCTTTTTATTCGGCCGAAACCCACAATCTGATGATTTTCGTATAAAGTTGTTTCCTCTGTTGGCGTTGGTAGGGGCTTGTAGGAGACCTCTTTATCAAATAGATAAATTTTCCCACCGAACCTTGACCCAAGTACTTGCCACCAGCACTCAATTATTGAATCTAAAAACTCTTCGGAGTGTAATGTCTTCAAAAATTCTTCTCGAACATCATATACCCAAATTTTACTACCATTATGATTAAGTGGCTTAACTCCAGGAATATACTCAGAGATATTAAGATTCTCATCATCACTACTTTTTCTACCATCTTGAAGAAATTTACAAATATAGCCGCTATCATCACTAACGCTTTCCACAAGCAAAATGTGTTCTTTAGAGGCATTCATCAATATGAATTTCCCTTGTCCCTTCCCCCCGGCGTCATCGCGATCTTTTTTAGGACGCCATAAAGATGAGAAAGCCTCCCACCTCTCTTGGTTCATTCCTTTTGTTCCGAAATCCTCTACTACAACGTGAATCTTTTTATCAGAATCTTTATATTCGTCAATCTTTAGCGTCCATTCTTTTCCCGCCTTTCTGTCGTTTCGGACATCCCAAGAATTTTGGGTAGCCTCTTTCTGAAAAGCAATGTCAGGTCGGTCATATTGTTTTGAGACCCTATCAACAACTTTTGATAAATCCGCCCCTATCTGTTCTGTTTTAATACTTGCGAGTGGGTTTGGCATATTATTTTATAGCTTAAATTCTTTACTTTTGGGAAAATGGAATTTTGCTTTCGTTTCTCTCACGCGGCGTTCGATCTCCGAAAAGATTCTGTTAATCTCTTCCTCGGTATAGGTATAGGCGCTCCGATTAGCGCAGTTGCCTAAGACTTTAAGCCTTTTAAGAACGATGTTTGTTCTTTGGGTGGCCAGCCGCTTGAACCTCTCTCTTTTTTGATCTTGGTTTTGTTCCATATGATTTATAATACAAATACTATGTATACTGGTAAGGGTATACTATCCTTACATAGAAGTCAATGCCCTTATGTGGACGACGATGATCCTCCCCGTCTGTCGGGCGGAAAGGAAGGGGTTGGGGGAAGGAATTGCCGCCCGACTGCAACCGCCCGAAGGGCGGTCTGGGTGAGGACTCTGCGACCAGAAAAGCGG
>Ga0210377_10001587_pt1 | contig 20644 bp, 21 predicted proteins | sample PLM4_65_b1redo_FD_155480 | JGI IMG/M metagenome (GOLD analysis project Ga0210377, IMG submission 155480) | Groundwater sediment microbial communities from an aquifer in East River, Colorado, USA - PLM4_65_b1 redo | ecosystem: Environmental > Terrestrial > Soil > Riparian zone | place: USA: East...
CCGCCGCCTCGCGGAAAATCCGCGCCTTCTCGACTCGATCGGACCGCTCCGTCATGTCCGCGTCGGGATGCTAGCACCCGCTCGGCGGTATTCTCCGCGCACGCGCGGCGCGCCTGCCGCCCGGGGAGAAGGCTCTGATCTCGAACGACCGTTTCTATCCGAGGGTCTTCGGTCTCGTCGTCGCCGCCCTGCTCTCGGTGGCGCTCGTGTCGATCCTGAAGCCTTTCATGGGCCCGATTCTCTGGGCGCTCCTGCTCGCGTTCCTGCTCCACCCCGTCAACGTGCGATTCCGGAGACGATTCCGCGCGAAGAGAAGGCGCGGCGCGGCGGCGTTCCTCATGACCGTGGGGGTCGCTCTCGCGATCGTGCTGCCGGCGGCTCTCCTGGCAATTGCATTCGCCGGACAGGCCGCGGATCTCAGCAAGCGCCTGGGAGGCCTCGTGGACCGCTACCGGATCGCACGGCCGAGCGATCTCGTGCGGCTTCCGGTCGTGGACCGGCTCGTGCGATGGCTGGCGGACCACACCCCGGTGACGGCGGACCAGGTGCAGGCGTGGATCGTGAACGGCCTGCAGACCGCGCTCGAGTTCGCTCTCGCGAACAGCAAGTCCGTCTTCCTGGGCGCGCTCGGCGCGCTCGTCGGGCTCTTCCTGATGCTCTTCGTCCTCTACTTCTTCTTCCGAGACGGCGAGGAGTTGGTCCGGCGCGGCATGAGCCTCGTCCCGCTCGACGATGAACGCAAGCGCCGGCTGGAATTGCACATCGCGGACGTGACCCGAGCGGTGGTCTACGGCAACGTCATGACCGCTGCGGTTCAGGGCGTCCTGATCGGAGTCGCATTCTGGATCTCGCCGCTTCCGTCGCCAGTGGTTTTCGGAGTGCTGGGCGCCGTGGCCTCGCTCATCCCGGCGGTCGGGACCGGCCTCGTCATGGTTCCGGCGATGGCCGTGCTCGCTTTCCAGGGTCAGTGGGGCTGGACGATCTTCATGATCGCGTGGGCGCTCGGGGTCGTCGGTCTGGCAGATAATTTTCTGCGCCCCATCTTCATCTCCGGTCGCGCCGAAATATCCACGCTTCCCATCTTCATCGGCGCCATCGGGGGAGTCGCCGCGTTCGGCCCGATCGGCCTCTTCGTCGGGCCGATCGTCATCGCGCTCGTTCTCGCCTTCATCCGGTTCGCCGAAGAGGACCGCGCGCCGGCGTAGAGGGACGCGCCCGATCGAACTCGCCGCCCGAACCGAAGCGGATCCTTCCGGGCTCCGAGGCCTGTCGCGCTACCTGGGCGTTGCCGCGCCGCCCTCCAGGACGAGCTCGACTCGCCGGTTCTGGGCCTTTCCGGCGGCGGTCCCGTTCGTCGCGACCGGCCTCGTCTCCCCGTAGCCCTGCGCTTCGATCCGATCCGGCGAGACTCCGCCCTCCACCAGGGCCGACCGCACCGACTGGGCGCGCAGCCGCGACAGTTGCAGGTTGTACTCGGAGCTGCCGTCCGAATCGGTGTGTCCCTCGACGAGCACGCGCTGGTTGGGCACGGTCGCGAGCGCTCGCGCGATCTCGGTCAACCGCGCCCGCATCGCCGGCTTCACGCCCGACTTGTTGACGTCGAAGTAGATGTTTCCGGGCAGCGTCACGATGAGACCTCTCGCCTCTTCCCGCACCGAGGCAAGCTGCGAGAGAGTCTTTCGAAGCTCTTCCTGGGTCTTCTGCTGCTCCTCCTGGAGCCGGGCGATCTCGGCGGACCGGTCCGCCTGGACCTTGCGTTCCGCCTCGAGCCGCTGGCGCTCCGCCTCGGCCGACTTCTGGGCGTCTTCCGCCGCCCTGCGGCTCGCCTCGAGCTCCGCGCGGGTCTTCTCGAGCTCCGCCGTCGTCTTCTCGCGCTCCGCCTGAGTCCGGGCCGCCGCCTCCCGCTCCGCCGCGGACCGCTCCGCGGCGAGCCGGGCCTCCAGGTCCAGCCGGGTCTGCTCCCGCTCCCGCGCGGCCGCTTCCTGCGACGCGAGACGGTCTTCCGCCGCGCGCCGGTCCGCCGCCGCGCGGGCCTCGGCCTCGGCGGCGCGCTTCTCCGCATCCGTCCGGGCGCGTGCCTGCAGAGCCGCGATCTCGGCGTCCCGAACGGACAGCTCCCCCTGACGCTTGCGCTCGGTTTCGCGGCGGACCGCCTCGTCCGCGCTGCGTGCTTCTGCCCGGTACTGGGCCTGCCGCGCCTCGCCCTCGGCGAGACGAGCCCAGTGCATGGAGGTCAACGCATCCTTCCTCTCGTTCCACGTGCTCTCCGCGACCCGGAGGTGCGCCAGCGCCGCGTCGTACTCGCGCGCCGCGATCTGATCGGCGTTCGCGTTCTTGGCGTCCTGGAGGGCCAGCCGGGCCTCCGCGATCTCGCGGGGAGGCGGGCCGGACGAGCACGCCGCCGCGACGGCCAGGAGGGCGATCGGAACGAGCCTCGCGATCTTCTTCATTTCGACACCTCGCTTACGGATTCCGGGACTGCTCCCGGAGCTGCCGGGTCTTCGACTCGAGCTCGTCCGCCTGCTGGCGCAGGCTCGCGGCCTCGCTCTTCATCCTCTCCGCGTTGGCCTGCGCCTCCGCGGCCGCGGCGTACGCGCGCGCCTCCTCCAGCCGGCGGCGGGCGGTTTCTCCGTCGCCGCGCGAAGAGGCCATCCGGCCCTCGTCCCACGCTTTTTGGGCTTTCGCGAGCAGGTCGGCGGCGCGTTCCCGCGCTCCGGCGCTCTCGGCGCGGCGGACCGCGGCTTCCGTGTCGGCGAGGAGCGCTGGAGCGACGGGCGGTCCGCTCGAAGCGCACCCGGCCGCGAAGGCCGTGGCCAGCAGAAGCAGGGCAGCTCTCTTCATGGGAACCTCCTCAGGAATCCGCGGCAAGCGAAAAACACCCGCCGAACTCTACTGCATTCGGGATGCCATCGATTCCGAAGCGCCACCGTTACGAATGGCTAATAATTCCGGCCTGGTGACCGCTGGACCAGACGACTTCGCCGGCGAGCTCGCGCGCGAGATCCGCGCGGCCGTGGCGCAGGCGGCTCCGCCGGGGCGGGCGCGGGTGACCGACCGCGAAGCAAACGAGCTCGAAGACGTACGGACCCCCCTGCGGCGCGCGGAAGAGCACCTCACGCCGACCGTCCCGGACGCCGCGCGGTTCTTCGGCGCCAAGTCGGCCGTCGTCCGGCTTCTCAAGTTCCTCTGGAGAGGCCAGGCGTCGTTCAACGCACTCGTGCTCGAGGCCGGGAACGGACTCGTCGCGGCACTCGAGCAGAACCGGACCGCGATCGCGCGGCGGTTCGAGGAATTGACGGGGGATCTCGCGGGGTGGCGCGAAGAGGCGCGGCGACGCGACTCCGACCAGGATGCGCGCATCGCCTACCTGGAAACCGTGCCCGAGCGGGCGAGTGCGGTCAGCTCCCGGAATCCTCCCGCGCAGGATCCCGGGTTTCCCGAGAGCGTCTACGCGCTCTTCGAGGAGCGCTTTCGGGGCTCCCCGTCCGACGTCGCGCAGAAGCAGAAGTTCTATCTCCCTTTCCTCCGCAACGTGCCCGGACCGGTCTTCGACGCCGGATGCGGACGGGGCGAGTTTCTCCGTCTGCTCCAGGAGGAGCGGATCGCGGCCCGCGGCGTCGAGGCGAGCCGCCTCGCCGCGGAGACGTGCCGCGCCGCCGGGCTGGACGTCCGAGAAGGCGACGCGGTCGACGCTCTGGCGGCGACGCCGTCTTCCAGCCTGGGGGCCGTCGTCGCCTTCCAGGTCGTCGAACACTGGCCGGCCGCGCAGACGTTCCGTTTCCTCGCGCAAGCGCGCCGCGCGGTCGCGGCCGGGGGCCTCCTGATCGTCGAGACCGTCAACACCGGCTCGCTCTCGGCGATGAACGCGTTTTACCTCGACCCGACCCACATCCGTCCGGTCCCGCCGGAGGCGCTCTCCTTTCTGTGCGAGGCCGCGGGGTTCCGGGATCTCCGGGTCGAGTTTCTGTCGCCGCTGGCGGATTCCGAACGGCTCGTGGAACGCTCCGAGAACGACGTCCGCGTGAACGAGATCCTGTTCGGTCCGCAGGACTACGCGGTGATCGCCCGCGTTCCGACCGAGTGACTTCGCGATCGCCCCGCTCGCGCCGGGCGCGGCCCCCGGGATGAAGTCCCCCCGGGTCCTCGTCGCGGCCGTCCAGTCTCCCTTCTCGGGCGGGGGCGCCGAGCGGCACGTGCGCCGTCTGACGGAGGAGCTCGTCGCGCGCGGCGTCGAAGCGGATCTCGTCACGATCCCATTGATCGAGCGGGAGCGGTTCGACCTAGTTCGCTCGGCGCTCGCCTGGCGGTCACTCGACGTTACCGAGATCGCCGGGAGGGCGGTCGACGCCGTGATCGCGACCCGCTTCCCGAGTTACGTGGTGCGGCACCCGAACAAGATCGTATGGGTGATCCACCAATACCGTCAGGCCTACGACCAGTTCGGAACGCCGTGGAGCGACTTCACGGCTTCGACGGAGGACCGGAGGACGCGCGAGACGATCGCGGCGATCGACCGACTGGGGCTCTCCGAGGCCCGGAGGGTGTTCGCCAACTCGCAGACGGTCGCCGCCCGTCTCCGGCGGTTCAACGGAATCGAAAGCGAGCCGCTGTATCACCCGCCTCCGCTCGTGGGTCGGTACCGGACGGGGCCCTTCGGCGACTATGCGCTCACGGTCGGCCGCCTCGACGGCTGGAAACGGCCGGACCTTCCGCTCTCGGCGCTGGCGCACGCTCCCGCGGCGCGGTTGACCGTCGTCGGCCGCGGGCCGGAGGAGGGGAGATTGAAGAGGCTCGCCCGCGAGCTCCGGATCGAGGAACGAGTCCGCTGGGTTCCGGAGGCCGACGACGACACGCTTATCGACCTCTACGCCGGCGCGCGCCTCGTCGTCGTGGCCCCGCAGGACGAAGACCTCGGGTACGTGCCGCTGGAGGCGTTTCTTTCGGGAAAGCCGGTGCTGACGACCGACGACGCCGGTGGTCCGCTCGAGTTCGTGTCCGACGGCGAGACCGGATTCGTCGTGCCGCCGCGCCCCGAGGCGCTCGGGGCCGCGCTCGCTCTCGCCTGGGAGCGGCCGGCCGCGCTCGAGGCCCTCGGACGTCGCGCCCTGGCGCGGGCGTCGGAGCTTTCCTGGGACTCGACGATCGCGGCGCTCCTGTCGGCGGCGGGGATCTCCCTGCCATGACGGCCGATCCCGAGGTCCTCCGCCGCCTCGCGCGCGAGTCGGGGAAGGTGCTGGCCGAGCTCGGTGTCGAGGCCGGGGATTCGCGCTGGATTCGGGCTCACTCCGAGACGATCGCGAGCCTCGCGGGCCGCGGTCGGCGGCCGCGTTTCCTCGATTACCTTTCGCGGCTGGCGCGCAGAGCGGCTCGCACGGCGAGGTAGCCCGCCAGGACCCCGTCTTCGAAGTTGAAATGCGGACTCGCTGCCAGGGCGGGGTGGTCGTGCGGCTGGAGCAGGTCGTCGGGGGCGAGAGCCGGCTCGATGCGGCTCGCGAGGGCGATGAGACGCTGCCTCTGGGCCTCGATCATCTCGTCCAGGAGATTTTCGATCTCGTCCGGCTCGTGTGAGATCGCGACCTCTACCGGCCCGCCGGCGCGGGCTCCTCGGCCCGGGGGTGCGCCGCGTCGCGTCCCAGCCGGTCGGTCCACACGCGAACGCGGTTCCGCCCGCCGGCCTTCGCCGCATAGAGAGCCTGGTCCGCCCGCGCGAGGAGTTTTCCAGAGTCCAGCCCGGAGGCCGACACGGCGTCCGCGACGCCCGCCGACACCGTCACCCAGAAGTCCTTTCCGTCGATCTGGAACCGCTCCCGCTCGAGCGCCTTGCGGATGCGATCCGCGACCGGGCGGGCGGAAGACGCGGAGGTGTTGGGGAAGAGGGCCGCGAATTCCTCGCCGCCCATCCGGCACGCGAGGTCGCTCGCCCGGACGATGCCCCGAACGATCTCCCCGAATCGTCGGATGACCAGGTCTCCGGCCGCGTGCCCGAGGGTGTCGTTGACCGACTTGAAGCGGTCGAGGTCGAAACAGGCGATCGAAAGAGGCGTCTCGTACCGGTCGCGCCGCGACCACTCCTCAGACAGGCGGGCCTCGAAATAGCGGCGCGAGGACAGGCCCGAGAGCTCGTCGGTGACGGCCACCGCCCAATTGCGCGAGGCGTGGAGGGAAGCCGTGAGCGGCCCCAGGAGGGCGCGGATCTCGGCCTTGCGCTCTTCGTCGATGGGAGCCGCGCTGCCGAGGTCGAGGTGGGCAACCAGCCGGTCCCCGGAATAGAGCGGGAGTCGAAGCCGGCGAACGCTGCCGCCCGCGAGGAGGTCCCGGGGCGCGAATGACCGTTCGGTCTCGGTCACGGAGAGGTCCCGCATGCGCCGGGAGTCGACCTTGTTCCCGACCCACGGATTTCCCGGATCGAGCAAAGGCGCGAGCTTTCCCGAATCGTCGGGCGCGAGCGTCCACGCTTCCTCGACCTGACCGTCCGGGTCGATTCGGTAGAGGTCGAACCGCGTCACCGGAAGGATCTCCGCGGCCGCGGCGTAGGCGTGTTTCAGGATCTCCCCCGGCTCCGGAGACTCTCCGAGAAAGTGGCCCCCGCGTTCGCGGGCGGCGAGACGGTCGGCGAGGATCCGCTCACGCGATCGCGCCTGCCAGGCGAGAACGCCGGCTGCGATCGCCACGAAGGCCAGAAGGGCTTCCCCCCAGAGCGGCAGCACCCGCGATCAGTGTAGCGGCAGAAGGTCCCGCCGGCCCGCCCGAGAACCGAGAACCGAGAAGTTCGAACTCCCCAAATGAAAAAGGCCCCCGATTGCGGGGGCCTTCGGATGCCCGAAAGAGAAGTGCTACGGAGTGGTGGTCGTCGTCGTCATCGTGGTGGTCGTCTCGGTGGTCATTGTCGTCGCCGGTGTCTCCGTCCCCATGGTGGTCGTCGCGGTGGTCGAGGTTTCTTCGACGACGGCCGGCGCCTCGGTCGTCGAGGTCTCGGTCGTGGTCGTCGTCTCCTCCTTCTTGGCGCAACCGGTGAGGAGCGCGGTCCCGAACACGGCTGCGATAACCAGGCTTCCGAACTTCTTCATCTCCCTCTCCTTCTCGTCTCTGACGAACTTGTTTGCGGGGCGCCTCAAATCAGCGGAAAAGCGAGCGCATGATATCCCAAGGCGAGGGTCTGTCAAGCGGCAAACCCCCGTCCTGGCGATCGTTGCGGTCTTTCACCGCGGACGGATATCCTTCGTCCCCTTCATCGGAGGCCACGTGTTCGAGGCGCTGGGAGAACGGATCCAGGGGGTCTTCAAGGAACTCAAGGGCGAGGGGCATCTGACCGAGTATCACCTCGACTCCGCGCTCCGGGAGATCCGGCTGTCCCTTCTGGAGGCCGACGTCGCCCTTCCCGTCGTCCGGGACTTCACCGCGCGGGTGCGGGAGAAGGCGGTCGGCGCAAAAGTGATGCAGCAGCTGTCGCCCGCTCAGGAGGTGACGCGTATCGTCCGCGACGAGCTCATCGGCTTACTCGGCGGGCAAAAGGAGGACCTGCTCCTCGAAGGCCGCCCCGCGGTCATCGAGATGGTGGGCCTCCAGGGTTCGGGCAAGACGACGTCGGCGGGGAAGCTCGCGCTGTATCTGAAGGGGCGGGGACGGTATCCGCTCCTCGTCGCTGCCGACCTTTCCCGGCCGGCGGCCGTATCCCAGCTGAAGACGCTCGGACGACAGATCGGAGTTCCGGTCTTCGACCCGGGCGATCGCCGCGATGCCGTCGAGGTAGCCCGGGAGGGCGTGACCGAAGCGAGGTTGACCGGCCGGGACACGGTCATCGTCGACACCGCGGGACGTCTTCATCTCGACGAGGAATTGATGAACGAGGTCCGGGCGGTCACCGACGCGATCCATCCGGGCGAGATCCTTTTCGTCGCGGACGCGATGACCGGACAGGATGCCGTCCGGTCCGCCGCGGGGTTCGCGGCGGCGCTCCCTCTCACCGGCATCGTCTTCACGAAAGCGGACGGCGACGCGCGCGGCGGCGCTGCTCTCTCCGTCGTGACGACGGTCGGGAAGCCGATCAAGTTCGTCGGCATGGGAGAGAAGCTCGAAGACTTCGAACAATTCCATCCGGATCGGATGTCTTCCCGCATCCTCGGGCTGGGCGACGTCCTTACGCTGATCGAGAAGGTCGAAGCTCAGGTCGACGCCACCGCGGCCGACAAGATGGCCCGCCGGGCGGGGGCGGGAGAGTTCACCCTCGAGGATCTGCGGGAGCAGCTCCGGTCGATGAAGAAGATGGGACCCGTGTCCGGGATGCTCGATCTTCTCCCGAAGGGCGGCGCCTTTCGGGGTCTCGCCTCTGCCGACGCGGTCGACGAGAAATCTCTCGTACGAATCGCGGCGATCATCGATTCGATGACGCCGGACGAGCGGCGATACCCGCAGCTCTTGAACGGCAGCCGAAAGAAGCGGATCGCCGCAGGTTCCGCGACGTCGGTGGCCGAGATCAACCGGCTGGTCAAGCAATATCAGCAGATGCGCAAGCTCATGCGGACCGCGAAGAAGGGGGCCCACGGCCTCGATCTCTCGCGCCTGCCGCTCCCGGCGCCCCGGAATTGACCGGTTTGGCCATACAATGCCGGGTCCCCGGGACACCGAAATCGCCGGAAAGGAAACCGCCATGCTGAAGATTCGACTGCGCCGGATGGGCGCGCGCAACAGTCCGCACTACCGCATCGTTGTCTCCGACTCGCGTAGGACGGCGCGGGCCGAAGTCCTGGAGGAGCTCGGTTCGTACGACCCGAAGCGCGAGCCCACGGTCATCTCGTTCGACCAGGAGAGGGCCCGGTACTGGATGGGGAAGGGCGCGAACGTGTCTCCCACGGTGCGCTCGCTTCTCGACCGCAAGCCCGCCGTCGCCCCGGAGTCCGGGGTCGCCGCCTCGTGAAGGCGCCCGCTCACGGCTCACCCTTCACGGCTCACCTCCCATGCGCCGCCTGATCGAGACGATCGTCCGGCGGCTCTCCGACCGCCCGGAGGACACCCGCGTGACCGAGACCGTCGAGGGACGGACTCTCGTCTACGAGATCTCGGTTCCCGAAGTGGAGCGCGGACGCCTGATCGGCCGCGACGGCCGGACGGTTCGAGCGATCCGGTCGTTCGTGGGCGCGGCCGCGTCCGCCCGCGGCAAGCGCGTGATGGTGCGGGTCCGGGACTAGTCCTTCCATTGCTCGTCGTCGGAGTCGTCCGGCGGCCGCACGGTGTGACCGGAGAAGTCTCCGTGGATCCCGTCACGGACTTTCCCGAACGCTTCGCGCCCGGCGCGCGTTTCCGGTGGCGCCGCGAGAGGGTCGAGCGCGAGCTCACCCTGGTGTCCGCGCGGCCGCATGGCTCGCGGATCCTCGTTCGATTCGACGGGGTCGAAGACGTGGCCTCGGCGCGCGCCCTGGCGGGAGGCGACCTGGAGATTCGGGAGGAGGACGCCGTTCGCCCGCCCGAGGACTTCTACTATCTCCACGAGGTCGAGGGGTGGCGCTGCGAGGATTCGAACGGACGCCTGCTCGGAACGGCGCTCAGACTCGAACGCATCGCGGGAGGCGCGCTGCTCCTCGTCGACACCGGCCGGAGCGACCCGGTCTCCGTCCCCTTCGTCTCGCCGATCGTCGTCTCCGTCGATCGCGCCACGAGGCGGGTCGTTCTCGACCCCCCGGACGGGTTGATGGACCTCTAGACGGACATCGAGCCGTGCAGATCGAGATCCTCACGATATTTCCGGAGTACTTTCGATCTCCGCTCGCCGAGAGTCTCCTGGGCAAGGCGATCGCGTCGGGCCGGATCGGGGTGACGGTGACCGACCTGCGCGCCTTCGCGGAGGGGCGGCACCGCAAGGTCGACGACGAGCCCTACGGCGGCGGCGCCGGCATGGTCATGATGGTTCCGGTTCTCGCCGCGGCCGTGGAGGCGCGGCGACAGCCGGAAGGGCTGCCGGCCGCCTGGAGCGTTCTTCTCACTCCGGACGGGCGGCCCCTCGATCAGCGGCTGGTCGAAGAGCTCGCGTCGCGGGAGCGGCTCCTCCTGGTCTGCGGCCGCTACGAAGGCGTCGACGAACGAGCACGCGGGCTCGGGCTCTTCGATTCCGAGATCTCACTCGGGGATTTCATCCTGCCGGGAGGCGAGGCCGCGGCGCTCGCGGTGACGGAGGCGGTTTCCCGGCTCGTCCCCGGAGTCGTCGGATCCGCCGAGTCGCTCGAGGAAGAGTCGTTCGCGCGCGAACGACTGGACTATCCGCACTACACGCGGCCGCGAGAGTTCCGCGGGCTGGCCGTCCCGGAGGCCCTCCTCTCCGGGGACCACGGCAGAATTCTCCGGTGGCGCCGGGCCCGGGCGCTCGACCGGACGCGGGAGCGACGGCCGGACCTGCTGGAGCGGCGCCCGCAAGAACCCGGAGAAGGGGAGGAATAGGAGGGCTCTCCGCGGAGACTCAAACCTGACAGCCGAGAGCTTCTTCGGTATAATCCGCCGCTTCCGCTCGATCGGGCGTGAGTTTCCCGGCTCGGCCCGGGCTTCGAAAGAGGATCCATATGACCGACATTCTTCTGGACGTGGAAAAGCCTTCCCTGCGCAAGGACCTGCCCGACTTCTCCCCCGGAGACTCGGTGCGCGTTCACGTCAAGGTCCGGGAGGGGGAGAAGGAACGCATCCAGGTTTTCGCGGGCGTCGTGATCGCCCGCCGGGGCGGCAGCGTACGCGAGACCTTCACGGTGCGGAAAATCTCGAGCGGAATCGGCGTCGAGCGCGTGTTCCCCCTCCACTCCCCGGTGATCGACAAGATCGAAGTCGACCGCAAGGGCGCGGTGCGGCGCGCCAAGCTCTACTACCTGCGCGAGCGCAAGGGCAAGGCCGCGCGCATCAGCGAGAAGCGAACCGCCGAGTAGTCTCGCCCGGTCTCCGACAAACTGGCACAATGCGGTCCGATGAAGTCGGACCCCTTCTCGACCCTCTTCGCCGAGCTCGGCCGCCTTCGCGAGCTCGCCCGGATCGAGAAGGAACTGGCGCGCCGCGGGTACCTGCTCGTGGCCGGGGTCGACGAAGTCGGACGCGGCTCCTTGGCCGGCCCGGTCGTCGCGGCGGCCGTGATCCTGCCGGCGGGTTGCATCCTCGTCGGCCTCGACGACTCGAAGCGCCTCGACGCGCCCTGCCGCGAGCGGCTGGCGCGCGCGATCCGCGCCCACGCAATCGCGGTGGGCGTGGGAATCGTGAGCGCGGCGGAGATCGACCTCCGGGACATCCTCCGGGCGAGTCTCGCCGCGATGAGGCTCGCGATCCTCTCGCTCGACCCGCAACCGGAGGCCTTGCTCCTCGACGCGGTTTCTCTCCCGGGGATCCGGCTTCCCCAGCTTCCCATCGTGCACGGAGACGCGCTCTGTTCCTCGGTCGCGGCCGCGTCGATCGTCGCGAAGGTGGAGCGTGATCGGATGCTGGATGACCTCGCGCTCCGGTTTCCCGCATATGGCTTCGAGCACCACAAGGGGTACGGCACCGCGGAGCACTGGCAGGCGCTTTCCGCTCACGGTCCGTGCCCCGAGCACCGACTGAGCTACCACGGAGTGGTTCCCGGAAGCGGCGAGCCGGAGCTTCTCGTCCCGCCCCCCCGGCGCGTTCGAGCGGGAAAACGCCGCGGCACCGGTTAAAATCTCCGCACCCATGGCCGGTACACGCGACCGGATCGTTCAGTCCGCCGAGAAGCACCTGTCGCGGGGAAAGCTCGACCAGGCGCTCAAGGACTATCTCGATCTCCTGAAGAGCAATCCCAACGACACCTTCGTCCTGAACAAGGCGGGGGACCTGTGCGTCCGGATGGGCCGCCCCGCCGACGCGATCGGACACTACGCCCGGATCGCGGAGTCGTACTCCTCCGACGGCTTCTTCCTCAAGGCGATCGCGATCCTCAAGAAGATCAACAAGATCGATCCGACGCGGCTGGACATCTACGAGCGGCTCGCCATCCTCTACACGAAACAGGGGCTGACTCAGGATGCGCGGAGCCACTATCTGACGCTGGCGGAGCAGTCGCTCAAGAAGAACGACATCCGCGGGGCGATCGCCGCTTTCGGGAGCATTGCGAATCTCGATCCGACGGATCTGAAGATCCAGGCGAGGTTGGGAGATCTCCACCGGGTCGCGGGTCAGACGGCTGCTGCCGTGGCCCGGTACGACGCGATCGCCGAGATGCTGCAGAAGCGCGGCGCCCACGAGGAGGCGCTGACTTTTTTCCGCAAAGCGCTCGACCTGGACCCGAACGATCCCGGCGCCCGGATGCAGATCATCCGCGCTCACCTCGCTGCGAAGGACTTCGCGTCCGCGATCGCCGGCCTCGAGGCCTCACCCGAGAGCGGGGAGACCCTGTTCCTGCTGGGTGAGGCTCACCTCGCCGGGGGGAACCGATCCGCCGCCGCGACTGCCCTCGAGAAAGCGGTCACGCTCGAGACGGACAACGCCGCGGCGCGCACCCTGCTCGCCCGGATCCGACTGGAGGAAGGGTCGCCCGATGGTGCGCTCGAAGCGGTTTCCCGGCTGGTCGAACTGGCGGCCTCTTCGGGGGACTTCGGCCGCGCCGCGTCGCACATCCGGCCGGTTCTCGAAGCGTTCCCCTCCCACCGCGCCGCCCTCCAGAAGATGGCCGAGCTGCGCGAGGCGGAGGGGGACGCTTCGGAATCCATCGCGATGCGGCTGGCTCTCGGTCGCGACGCCGAAGCGCGCGGCGACCTGGCCGACGCCGCCGACCACTACCGGCGTGTTCTGTCCGCCGACCCTTCCCAGCCCGAGGCGGTCTCGCGGCTCGCGGAGATCGCCCCGTCTCCGCCGGCTCCCGACGCCGTCGAGCCGCCCTCGATCGAAGGCACGCTCCGTTCCGAGGACGTCACCGCTGCCCTGCAGGAAGCGGAGGTGCTGGCCCGTTACGGCTTGAAGGATCGCGCAATCGAACGGCTGCGCGCGCTTTCGCGACGACAACCGAACATGCTCGCCGCGCGCGAGCGGTTGGTCGAGCTGATGGCGGAGACCGGCAATCCCGCCGCCCGTCGGGAAGCGGATGCCTTAGCGAAGGTCTATCGCGGAGCGGGGCGCGAGAGCCTCGCCGTGGCGCTCTTCGCCCGCATCAGTCTTCCCGCCGTGCTCGAGCTGGATAGCGTCCCGCCGGCCGGCTCCCCGCCGGGCTCTCCGCCGCCCCCGACGATCGAGGTCGAATTCGACGAGTTCGAGATCGCGGCTCCGGCCGGACCGCAGTCCCTTCCGCAGCCGACGGCGTTCGACTTTTTCGCGGCGGAGACCCCCGCCGAAGGCCCACGGCTGACGCCGCACGCGGGCAACGAGACGGGTTTCGGCGTGCTCGCGCCGGAGTTGAGCTCGCTCATCGAGGAAAAGATGCAGCGCGCCGTCGAAGAGACCGCGGAGGCGCCGCCCCCCCCGCCGAAACCGCACGCGGTCGCCGAGGAGAACCTGTTCGCCGACGAGCAGCATTTCTTCAACCTGGCCGAGGAGCTCGAGCGGGAGCTCACCGAGGAGACCGCCGCCCCTCCCGCGGCACCGGAGCTCTCGGGGACGCAGGACGAGTCATCTCTGCAGGAGATCTTCCGGGAGTTCCGGAAGGGCGTCGAGCAGCAGCTCTCGGCGGAGGACTACGACACGCACTACAACCTCGGGATCGCGTACAAGGAGATGGGACTCTTGGACGAGGCGATCGGCGAGTTTCAGCTCGCGAGCAAAGCGCCGACGCTCACCGTCGAGTGCTGCAGCCTTCTCGGACTGTGCTTCCTCGAAAAGGGGATGCCCCAGCTCGCGATCAAGTGGTACGGCAAGGGGCTCTCGGCGCCGGGAATCCGGGAGCTCGAGACCGCGGGCCTGCTTTACGACCTCGCGAGGGTCTATCAGGACACCGGTGATACGAACCTCGCCTACTCGACCTTCCTGGAGGTCTACGGCATCAATACGAACTACCGCGACGTCGTCGAGCGCGTGCGCGACCTCGAGGAGGCGACAAGGAACTCGCGCGAGTCGGTCCACTGAAAAAGGTCGAAAGTCCAAGGTCCCTCCCCAGTCCCGAGGAGCTCGGAGCGGCTCCTCTCCTCCAGGTTCTGGATCTCCGCGTCGAGGTACCGGTCGGCGGGCGGCTCGCGCCCGCCGTCGACGGCGTGAGCTTCGACCTGGCTGCCGGAGAGGCGCTCGCGGTCGTCGGGGAAAGCGGGTGCGGAAAGACCCTGATGGCTCGCGCGCTCCTCGGCCTGACTCCCGATGCCGCGCGGACGACCGGATCGATCCGGCTTCGCGGCAAAGAGCTTTCCGGATCGCCCGAGGAGGAGTGGCGGCGCGTCCGGGGGCGAGAGATTTCCCTCGTCTTTCAGGAGCCGGGAAGCGCGTTCGATCCGGTCTCGACGATCGGAGCGCAGATCGTCGAAGCGGTTCGCGTGCACCGGAAGGTCGACCGCGGCGGAGCCCGGCGGATAGCGGTCGAGCGGCTCCGCGAAGTGGGGTTCCCCGACCCCATGCGGGGCCTGTCGGAATATCCCCACCGGCTCTCGGGCGGACTCCGGCAGCGGGCTTTTCTCGCGATGGCGCTCGCCTCGGACCCCGCAGTTCTCGTCGCGGACGAGCCGACCACGGCGCTCGACGCGACCGTGTCCGCCCAGGTCCTCGAGCTCTTCGATCGACTGCGGGCGACTCGAGGCCTGGCGCTCCTCCTCATCACGCATGACCTCGGCAGCGTGGCGGCGCACTCCGACCGGGCGATCGTCATGTATGCGGGGCGGGTCGTGGAAGAAGCATCGACCGCCGAGCTCTTCCGGACGCCGCGACATCCCTACACGCGGGGACTTCTCGCTTCCGTTGCCGGGGTGTCCGCGCCGGCAGCCGGCGGCCGGAGGTTTGCCGCGATCGCGGGGGCCGTGCCCGACCTCGCCACCCGTCCCCGGGGACTCTGCTCGTTCGCGCCGCGCTGTCCGGATCGATTCGAGCCCTGCGACGACCGCGAGCCCGCGCTCTATCGGGCGGGTGAGAGCCAGGCGCGCTGTTTCCTCTATGGGGACGGGAGACTCGGGACTCGGGACTCGGAACGCCGGCCGTGAGCGGAAATCCCTCGACGCCGCTCCTCTCAGCGCGCGGCCTCGTCAAGCGGTATCGCCTCCGCTCCGGTCTCGGCGGAAGCCGGGAGACCTTCGCCGCCGTCGACGGCGTCTCGTTCGACGTCGAACGCGGCGAAACGCTCGGCTTAGTCGGAGAGTCCGGGAGCGGCAAGAGCACGACCGGCCGGCTCGTGCTGAGGCTCGAAGAGCCGACGGAAGGGCGCATCTTCTTCGAGGGCGATGACTGGCTCGCGCTTTCCGGAGCCGAGCTTCGCCGGCGCCGTCGCGACCTGCAGGTCGTTTTCCAGGACCCGAACACGTCGCTGAATCCGCGGATGAGGTGCGGCGCCCAGGTCGCCGAGCCGCTCCGCGTTCAGAAGCTGGCTTCCGGGAGAGACCTCCGCGACCGGGTCGCATCGCTTCTGCAGGAGGTCGGCCTTTCGGCCGAAACGGCGGGCCGCTTTCCATCGGAGCTTTCGGGAGGGCAGCGGCAGCGGGTCGCGATCGCCCGCGCGCTCGCGACCCGGCCGAGATTCGTCGTTTGCGACGAGCCGATCTCGTCGCTCGACGTCTCGATCGCCGCCCAGGTCCTGAACCTTCTCGCCGACCTGCGCGAGCGGATCGGACTGTCCTACCTTTTCATCTCGCACGACCTCGCCGTCGTGGCGCGGGTGTCGGATCGCATCGCCGTGATGTACTTCGGACGCATCGTCGAACAGGGGAGCGCGGCGGCTCTCGTCTCGCAGCCCCTCCATCCCTACACGGCGGCGCTGCTTTCCGCCGCCCCCGACCTGGACCCATCCGTTCACCGCGCCCGAATCCCTCTGTCCGGAGAGCCCCCGTCGCCGGCCTCTCCGCCGACGGGGTGCGCTTTTCACCCGCGTTGCCCGATTGCGCGCCCGCGGTGCCGGGACGAGACGCCGCCGCTCGCTCCCGTCTCCGACGGTCGGCTCGCGGCGTGTTTTTTTCCGGGAGAGCTCGCGCCGCCGACCCGATGATTCTCGGCTATCATTCGTGCGGTTTTTCCGGGCCGGCAATTCCCCCGGCGCGGGATCGTGCTGTTCGAGAGAGAAAACATTCCCACGCCAGGTGCGTAGTAGGTGTGACGAAGGAGTAACGGAATGAAGAGGTTGCCGAAAGTCCGGGCGGCGCACGCCGTCCTGCTGGCGGCGGGCCTGCTCGGCCTGGCCACCCACGCGACAGCGCAGACCGGAGCGGTCATTTCCGCGCGGCCCGGAGAGCGTCCGCCCAAGGCGCTGCCCGAGGCGGGCCCCGAGGGCTTCCGCCTTTCGCTCGACGAGGCGGTTGCACTGGCGGTTGCGAACAACCAGGACCTGAACGTTTCGGTGAACACGGCCGAAGCGTCGAGATACGTCCTCTTCTCGAACATGGGAATCTTCGATCCGCTCGCGGAGGCGTCGCTCCTCCGGTCGCACACGGAGACGCCGGCGACCTCCCAGCTCGTCGGCGCCAACGTCTCGACGCGCGACGCCACCGACTTTTCGACGCGGATCACTCAGCTCGCCCCGACCGGTGGGGTGTTCTCGCTCGGTCTGGCCGTCGACCGGACCTCCCAGAACTCCACCTTCTTCTTCGTCAACCCGGCCTACACGAGCGGCCTGACCTTCTCCTTCAGCCAGCCCCTGCTGCGGAACTTCGGACGCGATTCCACGACCTGGCTCATCCGGACGTCGCGCAACAGCCGCGACGCCTCGTATCAGACCTTCGTCCGGAGCGTTCAGGGGACCGTCAACGCGGTCGAGCAGGCCTACTGGGACCTCATCTACGCGCTCCGGAACCTCGAGGTCAAGAAGGAGGCCCGGACCCTGTCGGCCGAGCTGAACCGCATCACGAAGATCAAGATCGACGTCGGTTCGCTCGCTCCGATCGACATCGTGCAGACGGAGGTCGGGATCGCGACCGCGGAGCAGGAGATCATCATCGCGGAAGGGCTGATCGGCGACGCGCAGGATCGGTTGAAGCGTCTTCTCAACTTCGACCCTGCAAAATGGGCGACCCCGATCGTCCCCACCGACGAGTTGCGGGCGGAACAGCCGGCCGTGGCGGTCGAGGACGGATTGAAGAGGGCGCTCGTCGAGCGGCCGGAAATCCTCGCGACGCAGTACAACGTGGACTCCGACCGGATTCGCTACGAGTTCTGGCGCAACCAGACGCGTCCGGCGCTCGACCTCGTCGGGAGCTACGGCTACAGCGGGCTCGGTGGAACTACGACCCTGCGCGACGAGATGGGGAACATCATCTCGAGGACTCGCGGCGACGTCGGCGACTCCCTCCAGCAGATCATCGACCGGGACTTCAAGAACTGGTCGATCGGGCTCAATTTCTCCTACCCGATCCTGAATCGCCGCGCGCGGGGGCAGCGCGGCGCGGCGCTGTACACGTGGGAGGCCTCGAAGGCCTCGCTGAATGCGCTCGAGCAGAACATACTCCTGGAAGTCCGCGCCGCCGCACGGGACATCGAGACCGCGCGGCGTTCCACAGTCGCAGCTCAGAAGGCGCGCGGGCTCGCGGAGCGCAACCTCGACGCGGAACGGAAGAAGTTCGAGAATGGAATGACGACCTCGTTCCAGGTCCTCCAGATCACGAACGACCTTTCGGCCGCCCGGACGATCGAGCTGCAGTCCCTGGCGGTTTATCGCAAGGCCCTGTCTTCGTACCACTACGCGGTCGCCGACATCCTCGAGTGGAAGGGAATCAAGATCGAGGACCTGCCGGAGTTCGCGCCTCCGCCCGCCGAGAGCCTGACGCCGCGTCCGCTCACGCCGACGCCGCCTCCGGCCGCTCAGTAGCCGGCGTGTCCGCATGAGCGACTCTCACGACGCCGGGGCCTGACGTGGAGCCGGCCACGGTCCCCCCGGCGCCGCCCCCCGACTCCTCCGACTCGCCCCTGACGCGCGTCGCCGGCGTCTTCGCATCTCCGGGGCCGACGTTCGCCGCGATCGCGCGGCGCCCGGGGTGGGTTCTGCCGCTCGTCATCTCCGCCGTGCTCTCGGTCGCGGCAACCGCGGCGATCCTGCCGCGCATCGACTTCGAGTCGGCTCTGCGCGAACGGTTCGCGGCCCGGGGACGGACGGTGCCGGAGGAGCAGATCGACCAGATCGTGGCCACCCAGAAGAGGCTGGCCGGCCTCGGTTACGTCTGGGCGGCGCTCGCGAGCACGGTCATCGCGCTCATCCTGGCGACGGTTTTCTGGGTGTCGTTCAAGGCCTTCGGTTGGGACTTGAAGTTCCGCCAGTCCTTCGGCGTGACGAGCCACGCTCTTCTGCCGGGGATCGGGGTTTCGATGCTGCTGATCTTTTTCGTGACCCGGCTCGACCTGGTCAACCCCGCCGACCTGGGCGACCTGACCCGGTCGAGTCCGGGGTTCCTCGTCGACCGGCACGCGAACCCGGTCCTGCACTCGCTCGCCGCGTCGCTCGACGTCTTCACGATCTGGATTCTCGTTCTCCTCGTGATCGGGTTCGCGGCGGCGGCAGACGTGACCCGCAGGAAGTCGGCGGTCCTGATCGGAAGCCTGTGGGGGCTTTACGTTCTCGGAAAAGCGACCTGGGCGGCCATCTTCCACTAGCCCTTTCGCCCGAACCCCGGGCGCGGAAAATCGTATAAGAGCTCGTAACTCAATGCTGATCGACATTCGGGACATTACGAAGGTGTACGAGATGGGGGCGCAGAAGGTCCGCGCGCTCGACGGAGTTTCGCTGACGATGGACCGCGGCGAGTACGTCGCGATCATGGGGCCGTCGGGTTCCGGGAAATCCACCCTGATGAATCTCATCGGGTGTCTCGACACGCCGAGCTCCGGTTCCTACATCCTGAACGGTCGCGAGGTCGCGCGGATGACCGACGACGAGCTCGCCGCCATCCGGAACCAGGAGATCGGCTTCGTGTTCCAGACGTTCAACCTGCTTCCGCGCACGAGCGCTCTCCAGCAGGTCGAGCTCCCGCTCGTCTATTCCGGACTCCCTCGGAAAGAGCGGCGGGACCGCGCGGTCAAGGCCCTCGAAGCGGTCGGCCTCTCCGACCGGATGACGCATCATCCGAGCGAGCTCTCCGGAGGCCAGCGCCAGCGGGTGGCCGTGGCGCGCGCCCTCATCAACGACCCGAGCATCCTCCTCGCGGACGAGCCCACCGGTAACCTCGACTCGGCGACCGGGGCGGAGATCATGGCGCTGTTCGACGTGCTGAACTCGAAGGGGAACACGATCGTGCTCGTCACGCACGAGGAGGACATCGCCGCGCACGCGCGGCGGATCGTGCGGCTGCTCGACGGGCGCATCCGAGACGATGGCCCGAACGATCGCGCCGCGGCGATGGCCCGTCTTTCCGGCGCCCCGGCGTAGCAGTTTCCCGGGTTTCCGTTCTCGCTTTCAGAGAAATGCGGGCCGCTGACGTAGAATTTCCCGCTCCCGCAATGGACCCACGCAAGTCTCTCTTCCGCAAGGTGGAACGCGCGATCGAAGCGATCGAGCGGTCTTCCGACGCCTCCTCGACGATCACGGAGACCGCGAGCGCGATCATCGAGAACTTCCAGGAGGAGCTCGGGGTTCGCGGGGGCCGGCTCTACGAGAGGCGGGACGGGGGGTACGAGCTGACCCGGGTTTTCGGAGGGGCCGTTGCGGCGCCCGGGATCTTCGTTCCCGACGCCTACCCGCCCGTCCAGCAGGTCGTGGACGAGGGAGTCGTCGTCCTCGACCTGACCGCGCCGGGCGTCGATCCGGAGTTCGAGAGAAAGCTCGGGGTCGACCGCTTCGCGGCGATCGCGGTCGGGGATGACCAGTACATTCTCTCGTTCTCGGTCGACCCGGTCGCCCAGACCGAAGACCTGATGGCTTCGCTCGGAATCCTCCGGCACGCGGTCGACCAGAAGCTCCGCCAGGAGCGGTTCGTTTCGGTACTGAACGAGGCGCGCCAGATTCAGATGTCGATCCTGCCCCGCCGGTCGCCCCGGCGCGGTGAGTTCGACATCGCCGGGTACACGGTTCCCGCGGAGATCGTCGGGGGAGACTTCTTCGACTTCATCCCGGTCACCGACCGCATTCACGGGATCGCGATCGCCGACGCATCCGGCCACGGCCTGCCGGCGGCGCTCCAGGTTCGCGACGTGTACACCGGACTGCGGATGGGCGTTGCCCGCGACTTCAAGATCGTGCGCACGGTCGAGCGATTGAACCTCATCATCCACCAGTCCCGGATGACGACGAAGTTCGTGTCGCTCTTCTACGGGGAGATCGAAGAGGAGGGGAACTTCATCTACGTCAACGCCGGGCACCCGCCGCCGCTCCACTTCCACGCCAAGGGGGTGACGACCCTGAAACAGACGGGGATGGTGCTCGGTCCCTCCGCGACCGCGAGCTACAGCCGCGGCTTCCTGTCGCTCGAGCCGGGGGATGCGCTGCTTCTCTACACCGACGGGATGACCGAGGCGTGCGACCCCAAGGGCCGGGAGTACGGAGTCGAGAGGCTGAAGAAGGCGTTTCTCTCGATTCGCGAGAGGCCTTCGGACGAGATCGTCCGCGCCCTCGTGCAGAAGGTCGGCGAGC
>Ga0210377_10001588_pt1 | contig 20627 bp, 14 predicted proteins | sample PLM4_65_b1redo_FD_155480 | JGI IMG/M metagenome (GOLD analysis project Ga0210377, IMG submission 155480) | Groundwater sediment microbial communities from an aquifer in East River, Colorado, USA - PLM4_65_b1 redo | ecosystem: Environmental > Terrestrial > Soil > Riparian zone | place: USA: East...
CGTTGCGGCGTCCGCCGAATATGAAGGCCGAGATGGGTACGCCGTGGTGGTGCTCCGTGCGGTTCGAGGCCGACGGGCACTGCTTGATCGGCGCCGTGAACCGCGCGTTTGGATGGGCGCCGATGATCTCTTTGCCGTCGTAGTCCTTCATGCCGCGTTGCCACGGTCGGCCCAGCCAGTCGGTAGCATCCTCAGGCGGCTCGCCATCGCCATCTTCCCACCACACAGTGCCGTCCTTACCCAGCACAACGTTTGTGAAGATCGTGTTTTTCCCAACAGTGGACACGGCGTTCGGATTCGACCGCGAGTTGGTTCCCGTGGCGACGCCAAAAAAACCCGCTTCCGGGTTTATCGCCCACAGACGCCCATCCGTGTCGAGGCGGATCCAGGCGATGTCGTCGCCGACCGTCCAGATGCGATACCCCTTGCACTTCAGGCCTTCGGGCGGGATCAGCATGGCCAGATTGGTCTTGCCGCAGGCGCTCGGGAACGCCGCCGCGACGTATTCCACATGACCGTTGGGTTCCTCGATGCCAAGGATGAGCATGTGCTCGGCCAGCCATCCTTCCTTGCGGGCCATCCAACTGGCCATACGAAGCGCCAGGCATTTCTTTCCGAGCAGCACATTGCCGCCGTATCCTGAGTTTATGGACCAAATTGTGTTGTCTTCCGGGAAATGCAGGATACGGCGTTTCTCGGGATTGAGCGTCGCCTTGCTGTGCAGGCACCGTGTGAAATCGTTGCTCTGTCCAAGGGAGTCGAGCACACGCCTGCCCGTGCGGCACATAATGGCCATGTTCAGAACTACGTAAATGCTGTCGGTCAGTTCCACGCCGATTTTGCTGAACGGCGAGCCAATCGGGCCCATCGAGAATGGAATCACGTACATGGTGCGGCCGCGCATCGAACCGCGGAAAACCTTGGCCGATTCCGTGTACGCCTCTTCCGGATCTTTCCAGTTGTTGGTCGAACCTGCGTCCTTTTTGTCATGGCAACAGATGAACGTTTTTTCTTCCACCCGCGCTACATCGAGCGGGTCCGTGCGGTGGTAGAAACACCCCGGGAACTTTTCCTGATCCAGGCTTACGATTTCCCCGGTTGCGCACGCCTCCTCCTCCAGCTGCTTTTTCTGCTCCGCCGAACCGTCAATCCAGACAATCTGGTCCGGCACACACAAGGCAGCCATTTCCTCGACCCAGTTTCTCAGAATCATGTTGGTGGTCGGACGCTCGTTTCCGTTGGACATATTCATTTCTCCTAAGTTTTTTTGATATACCTCGCCTGCGCAAGACACGGCTGAATTCACATTTTTCTGCTCCGTTTTATCCCTGATTTAATGTATCCGGGCGTTTGCGGAGCCGCGTTTTTTGCGACATCCGGCACCAGGAAGAGCACGGTGTCGATCTTGAAAAGCTTAATATTACCATAATGAAACAGACTTGCTCAACTTTTCCGGAATGTCCCCTTAGGCTTCCCCGGCAGAAGGTAGGGTAGCCGGGGCAGGATTGCGCTTCTCCTTGGTTCCTGAAGCGATTGGTGGTATAGTGACGCTCGCCTGATCCATAACATCCGCCAGGAATGACCGACGATGACCCAAAACCCACACCCTTTCCAGAACCTCACTCCCGGCTTCATCATGGACGCCGTCGAGAGCCAGGGGTTTCGCTGTGATTGCCGGACCTCCCCCCTCAACAGTTACGAAAACCGCGTTTACCAGGTAGGCCTTGAGGAAGGGGAGCCGCTCATAGGCAAATTTTACCGCCCCGGACGCTGGAGCGACGGCCAGATAATCGAGGAACACCGTTTCAGCATCGAGCTGGCCGAACACGAACTGCCGGTGGTGGCGCCATGGATGAACGCCGCCAAAGAGTCACTTTTTCATCACGACGGATTTCGCTTTGCACTCTATCCGCGTCAGGGGGGGCGCGCACCGGAGTTCGACAACCTCGACAATCTGCCGATCCTCGGCCGGATGCTGGGCCGCATCCACCGCATCGGCGCCGTGCGGCCGTTTGCGCGGCGTCCGACCCTCGACTGCCGCAGTTTTGGCCACGCCAGCGTGGAGCTGATCCGCGAGCGCTTCATCCCCGAAGAATACCGGGAGAGCTACACGGCAGTGACCGGCCAGCTGCTGCAGGAGATCGACACAATTACGGCCGGGGCCAGCCCGCTCCGCTACATAAGGGTCCATGGCGACTGCCATGCCGGCAACATCCTCTGGCGCGGCGGCGCACCGCATTTTGTCGATTTCGACGACGCACGCATGGCCCCGGCGGTTCAAGACCTCTGGATGATGCTTTCCGGCGAAAGAGAGCGGCAAACCGCCCAGCTTGCCGCCCTGATCGAAGGATACAGCGAATTTCACGAGTTTCATCCTGCAGAGTTGCGCCTGATCGAACCGCTACGCGCCCTGCGCATGCTCCATTACAGCGCCTGGCTGGCCCGCCGCTGGGAAGACCCGATCTTCCCCGTCACCTTCCCCTGGTTCAACACCGTGCGCTACTGGGGCGAGCATATCCTCGAACTGCGTGAACAACTGGCGGCGCTTGCGGAGCCGCCGCTGGAACTCGAATGACCGGCCGGGGATGACGGCCCCGGAATGTTTTACTCTTGGATGCCTCTGGCTCTCCGTTGCTATCCCATCATCAATTCTTCTAGACCCCATAGACCCTACAAAATATAAATAGTGTGTCGCTGGAATTCACCCCAGAATCACCTAAAGAAGCCTGGCATCCAACCGATATATACCATAACATAACAAAATTTGTCGATGCGCAAAACCAACAAAATTTCCAAAAAGGAGCCTTCCATCGTGCTTAAGTCATGGTTTTACAGTCAGAGTCTCGCGAAAAAATTGTTCGTCCCGGTTATTTTTGTCATAGTATGTGCCGCGTGCCTGGGCATGGTTTCCCTATACCAGTTATGGGCCATGGGAAATTTCCTTGATGTGCTTGCGGGCCAATATCATATCGCTCCGGATCGAATCGCCAAAGGTGTCCAGATGTTCGCATTGTTTCGTTACGTGACCATCGGAATTATGCTTGCCGGCTTGGTCTTCGGCTCCTGGTTAACGCACTTCATCGTCAAGACCGTTGCGTGCAAGTCCCTCTGGTATGCACTGGTGGCGTTGGAGAAAATCTCCGAAGGTGATCTGCGCCAGAACATCAACGTCAAGAGCAATGAAGAGATAGGCAAACTTTTCTCGGCCATGAAGAAAATTATCGAAAAGCTAAGGTCTTTCTCCTTCGAAATCAGCAACCTGACCACGGCGCTTTCAAACAATTCCAAAGTGCTGCTCACAACAACCCGGGAAATGAACCAAAGCGCCCGCGAACAGGCCGACCAGACCAGCCAGGTTGCCAGCGCAACTCTCGAAATGTCGCAGACAATTCTGGAAATGACAGCAAACGCCGAACAGGCCTCCCGTGTCGCGCGCGAGACAAGTGAAGCCGCAAACAACGGCATGGCGGCTGTTGCCGAAGTTACGGCTGAGATGAACAAGATAGTCAATTCCGTTCAGAAGTCGTCGGTGACCATTAGCAAGCTGGGAGAATCGAGCGAACAGATCGGTGAAATTGTCGCCACCATCGAGGACGTGGCTGACCAGACCAACCTTCTGGCCCTCAATGCGGCTATCGAAGCAGCCAGGGCCGGCGAGCAAGGCCGTGGATTCGCCGTTGTGGCAGACGAAGTTCGCGCTCTTGCTGAAAGGACGGCGCGGGCGACACAAGAGATCGGCCGCATGATCAAGATGATTCAGGTGGACACTCAACAGGCGGTTGCAAGCATGGTTACAAGCAAGAAGGAGGCAGATGACGGCCTGGTCAAGGCCGGTGAGGCAAGCCAGGCATTGGAGCATATCGTCGAGGCTTCCAATAACAGCATGGATATGATTAGTCGAATTGCAACTGCAACAGAACAGCAATCAACCGTGACGTCGGAAGTATCAACGAACATCGAAAAAATCGCCAATGAGACGAAGTCAACCGAGTCGTCCGCCGGCGAGATCCAGGAATCAGCTCAGCTGCTGGCGAAATTGTCTGCTGATCTGGAGCACGCGGCTGCCTGGTTCAAGGTGGCATAAAGGAAGAAAAAAAGGTCGGATATCGTCATGCTCGCTTTTTACCTTTCTTCTCCCCACCTTCCATCCTGATTTTCCGCGTCTTCAGTCCGCACAGCGGGCAGCGCTTGTCAGTGACAACCTGCCCGCATATCTCGCACCAGTAGTCGGGCGGTTCCCTCTTCTCGCTGACCGGGCAGCTCTCCCGCGGATTGGCCCTGCATGTGCAATCGTAAAGATTTGACCCCATATTTTCCTTTTGTGGCTTTGACCCTTCTATTTCCTGCTTCTAGCGAACAGTGTACAGGACGCCGTGAAGGGTGAACTTACCTCATGCCGTCAGTGGCAATTCTATGGTCAGCTTTTCAAAAGGGGCAAGAACATGGTTTTTGCTGTCGCGTTCGATCATGCCCGCATCCTCAAGTATTTTCACGTCCTCGTAAACGTTCTTGTAGTCCCGCTCAAGGAGCGCAGCCGGGGCACGGACCGTGAGAGGGCCGTTGGCATGGAGGACCTTCAACAGGTTGTGCCGCTGCCGGGTGATTACCTTCGAAAAACTTCCGCAGATTCGAAATAAACTCGGTGGATCGGCTCCGGAGCTTTCTTTCCCTTGTCGATTGCCATCCAATCACGTTCAAGCACCCCGAAAAACTCCTGCTTGCTCTTTATCACGATTCTGCGGTTCATGTTCCGCCTCCTGCCATTTCGATCTCATTCCTGAAATCCTTCAGGAGCGTGGGAATGTCCCGGAATGTGTACGGAGCTTCAACCTCAATGACATGCATGTGGTCGCCCTTTCCCTGCTCATTGTCGAAGCGAACCAGACATTCTCCCTCAGACTCTATTATCGAATTTCATGATGACCCTTATAGTCTGCTTCTGACCCTTATACCCTGCTTGTGGTTAATAATGGGGTCAAAGCTCCAAATCTCAAATTTGTATATTGCCTTTACTTTTCAGCCTCACCACTTCTTTTCCCACTTTTGATATTTGGAGATAGACTCTTCCATTTTTTTTGACTGCTATTTAATTTTGCTTTTTATACTCTTCAAGTAATTTCTATAGATTAGCAGTTTTTGATAATCCTCCTGAATTGAATGTAACTGCGGGGAATAACTTATCCAACCAATCGCGCTACAAATAATTTTAATTTACAGCACGTTATAAACCTTCTAATATGTTTGGTCAATGCAAAAACAGAGACTTTTGTTGAAGAAACGATATTTGCTCTGCTCGCCCTGTTAACGGCTCTTCCGGCTTTCGGTAAGCGGTTCTCACGCGGAGTCGCGGAGCGCGCGGAGAAACCATAAAACTAAAACCATTTATCCACGAAGTTCACGAAGGGACACGAAGGGAAAACTTTTTTGCATTTCTCCGTGTAACTTCTTGTCTTGGATATAGAAAGGTTTTGAAAGTTTTGACATATCAGAAAAATAATTCTTTGTGGCTTCGTGTGAGAATAATGGAATTCCAAAAATAAAGTATGTGCGTTAGATCAAATTAGATACCGTAACTCTTCCAATATACTGAAATAACAGGAGGATAACGTGGCCAAATTCGTTAAGTGCTTCTCCCTCTCCCTAATTCTCATCACCATCCTTTCCGCAACCACCCTTTTTGCCGCTTTTGATTCGGCAAAGTTCAACAGCCAGAAAGGGGCAATTAAGGTAATCGGGATCACCCCCGCCGGCGACGATGTGCAGGCGGCGCGAGAGATCGTCATCCACTTCAACCGCCCCGTTGTCCCGGTCGGGAGGATGGAGCGGAGCGCCGCCGAAGTCCCGGTCGGCATCACGCCTCCCCTTGTCTGTGACTGGCGCTGGCTAAATACCTCGTCACTCGCCTGCCAGTTAAGTGAAAAGGGGGCCATGACACCGGCGATGACATATACCGTCAAGATCAGGCCGGGCCTGAAGGCGGTGGACGGCGGCGTCATGAAAGAAGGGATGAGCCACTCCTTCAGCACGGAACGGCCGAAGATAACCGAATATTCATTCACGGCGTGGAGATCCGCGGGCCATCCCCTGATCCTCGTCACTTTCAATCAGCCGGTGACAAAAGGATCGGTTGAGGCGCACCTCTATTTCCGCACCGAAAACGGCCGGAGAATAGCCTTGAATGCGCTGGAAGAGAGCGACTACAAAAAGAAGAAAAAAAAGAAGGGCTCCCGCAAAGAGAAATCAACCCATGACGGCCATTACTGGTTCATAGAACCGAAGGAGGAGCTCCCCCTCGATGCCGGGATTGAACTCAAGGTCGAACCCGGTATCGTCCCGCGGAAAGGGACAAACCCCGGTGGCGAAGAGCGCGTGGTGGCGTCATTCGCTACCTTCCCGCATTTCTCCTTCATGGGGGTTAAATGCATGAACAACATGGGGCAGGAGATACTCTTGCGCCCCGGCCAGGAGCCACGCCTCGGCGATCTCTGCAACCCCCTCGATGTGATTTCCCTCCTCTTTTCCGCACCGGTGCTCAACCGGGAGATAAAGGAGCATGTCCGGTTCACCCCCGACCTGGCCGGCGGGCGCAAGGACTATGACCCCTGGGAGAACTCGGGGGACTACTCTCAGCTCTCCCAACCCCACGTCAAGGGGAATGACTACCCCAATCAGCTCCCCGAGATGCTGAGGGCCAACAAGACCTACGCGATTTCAATCCCGGCGGGAAAGCTAGCCGACGAGTTCGGCCGCCCCCTCCCCGGTCAGCTGAAGATGACCTTCGCCACCGACCACCGCAAGCCCAATTACGCCTTCGACCACCACTTCTCCGTCCTGGAGAAGAAGGTCGATTCGGAACTCCCGATCGTGGTTACCAACCTCGCCCAGCTAAACGTGAAGTACTCGGCCATGACCGGCAAGGGGAAGGTGACAAAGGGGGAAGAGCTCCTTCCGGTGGGGCCCGCCCTCGATATTTCCTACGCGATGCCCCTAAAGGTCCGTGAGATGCTCAAGGCCCCCTCGGGGATCATCACCGGCGAGATATTCACCGCCCCGCCGCTCCCCGACAAGACGGTCGATGACCGCTGGTTCTTCTCCCAGGTCACCCCTTTCAATGTCCAGGTCAAGGTGGGGCACTTCAATACCCTTGTCTGGGTGACCGATTTCAGCACCGGGCTCCCCGTTGCCGGGGCGCGGATCGAGATCTTCAAGGGTAATCCGCGCAATCTGCCGGCCAAGTCGAAAGCGCTCCACAAGGGGGTTACCGATGCCGACGGCATCGCCCTTCTCCCCGGCGCTGAGAAGCTGGATCCGGCCCTGAAGCTCCTCGGTTACGGCCCGGCGGATGCCCCGAAGCTCACCATCAGGTGCGGGAAGGGGGAGGATATCGCCCTTGTCCCCTTGATCGACGACTTCAGCGCCAATTTCTACGGCGCTGATGAGGAGTATATAGAGGCCTATCTACAGAAAAAATACGAACATATCCATACCTGGGGAACGACCGCCCAGGGGATCTACAAGGTGGGGGATACGGTCCAGTTCAAGCTCTATGTGCGCAACCAGGACAACCGCGCGTTTGTCCCGCCGCCGCTGACAGGCTACGCCCTGCAGGTCATTGACCCGATGGGCAAGGTCATCCACGAGGTGAAAAAGCTCACACTCTCCACATTCGGCGCCTACGACGGCGAATTTCCCATCCCCAAGAATGGAGCCGTAGGCTGGTACCGCTTCGTCCTAAAGGCGAGCTTCAAGAAGGGGGAATGGGAGCCGATGCAGGTCCTGGTGAGCGATTTCACCCCTTCCCCTTTCCGGGTGACAACTGAGTTGAACGCCAAACTCTTCAGGGCCGGGGAGACCGTCAAGGTGTCCACTGCGGCGAGGCTTCACGCCGGCGGCCCCTATGCGCAGGCCCAGGCGCGGATAACCGCCCTGCTCAAGGCGGAGCAGTTCGTTTCCGACGACCCCAGGGCAAAGGGGTTTAGCTTCGATACCATAACCCCCGAATCGAGAGGGGCGGAAAGAATCATGCAGAGTGAGGGGGAAATCAACGCCAGGGGAGACCTCGCCGGCGAGTTCACCCTGGAGCCGACCGAAGTGCTCTACGGACAGATCGACGTGGAGAGCGCAGTGCGTGACGACCGCGGCAAATATGTGGCAAACTCGGCATCGGCCGCTTTTGTAGGGCGCGACCGGTATGTCGGCCTCGCCCAGTCCGACTGGATTCTCAAGGCAGGCGAGCCCGCCAAGCTGAAGGCAATCGTGGTGGATGAACAGGGGAAGGTGGCGCCGGGCACGGAGATGAAAATCGTCGTCGAATACCGCAAGACTGTGGCCTCACGGGTAAAGGGGGCGGGCAACGCTTATCTGACGCACTTTGAAGAGGTATGGGAAAAAGTGTCCGAATGCACCCTCGTTTCAGCGCAGGAGGGGGGGGAATGCGCCTTTACGCCGGAACACCCCGGCCTCCATCGCATAACGGCAACCATCGCGGATACCCTGGGAAGGGCGCATTCGAGCACCATAAATAGGTGGACCGCGGGGAAAGGCGAGATGGTGTGGGAGAGCGAGGCGAACAACTCGCTACGGATCATCCCGGAAAAGAAGGAATACCATGTCGGCGAGACGGCACGCTTTCTCGTGCAGAACCCCTTCCCGGGAGCCAAGGCGCTGGTCACCGTCGAGCGCTACGGGGTGATGAAGAGCTGGGTGGAGACCCTGGCCGACAACAGCACCACCATAGAGTACAAGGTCGAGCCCGACGCCGTTCCCGGTTTCCACCTGTCGGTCATCGTCGTCTCCCCCCGGGTGCAAAAGCCGATCGACGGGAACCAGGTCGATCTGGGGAAACCGACATTCCGCATGGGATACGTGGCGATTCCCGTCAAAGACCCTTACAAGGAGCTGATCGTCCAGGTCTCGCCGGAAAAGAAGGAGTACAAACCACGGGCCACCGTTGCCATCGACCTGAAGGCATCCCCGCGCCAGGGTGATCCGAACGGACCGACGCCTCCCATGGAAATTGCCGTGGCGGTCCTCGACGAAGCGGTCTTCGATCTGATCAAGGGGGGGAGAAACTACTTCGACGTCTACAAGGGGTTCTATTTCCTCGACCCCCTCGATATCAGGAACTTCAACATCCTCATGCAACTGGTGGGGAGGCAGAAATTCGAGAAAAAAGGGGCAAACCCCGGCGGCGACGGAGGACCGGACCTGAGCATGCGCTCCACCTTTAAGTTCGTCTCCTACTGGAACCCCTCCGTGAAAACGGACGCCAGCGGCAAGGCCCATCTGGAGTTCCAGGTGCCGGACAACCTGACCGGCTGGCGGGTCCTCGCCATGGCGGTTACGCCTGGCGATCTCATGGGGCTTGGCGACGGCGGGTTCAAGGTGAACAGCCCCATCGAGATCCGCCCGGTGATGCCGAACCAGTTGACCGAAGGGGACAGCGTCGAAGCCGGCTTCTCCGTGATGAACCGGACCGATGCGGAGCGGACGCTCGATGTCGCCATAGAGGCGAAAGGTCAACTCGATGCCGGCGGGAAGGATAGCGTTGCGACCAGCCAGCGGATAGTGGCCAAACCATTCGCCCGGACCACGGTACGGCTTCCCATAAAGGCCGGCGGGAGCGGCCGGATCATATTGCAGGCCCGCGCCTTCGATAAGGATGACGGTGACGCCGTTGAATATATCCTGCCGGTCCTGAAACGGCAATCGCTGGAGTCTGCTGCGACCTACGGCACCACGACGGCCAAGGAGGTGACGGAAAAGTTGGCGATCCCCGCCGATATCAGGACCGATGTCGGGCGGGTGGCCGTTTCCGCGGCCCCGACCGTGATCGGGAACCTTGAGGGGGCCTTCGTTTACATGGCGGAATACCCCTACGGGTGCTGGGAGCAGAAGCTGAGCAAAGGGGTGATGGCGGCCCATTACCGGCGACTGAAGGATTATCTCCCCAAGGGTTTCTCCTGGCCGGAAAGCTCCGCTCTTCCCCAGGCAACATTGAAACTCGCCGCCGAGTACCAGGCGCCGAACGGGGGGATGTCGTTCTATCTCCCCACCGACACCTTTGCGAGCCCTTATCTCTCCGCCTATACGGCCCTTGCCTTCAACTGGCTCCGCACCGACGGCTTCCAGGTCCCCGCCCAGGTGGAAACGAAGCTCCACGGCTATCTGCAGGATATCCTGCGCAACAACACTATGCCCTCTTTCTACTCCAAGGGGATGGCCTCGACCGTCCGGGCCGTGGCCCTGGCGGCCCTCGCCCCCCATGGCAAGGTGACAGTCGCCGACCTCAAGCGCTATCGCGGTCACTTGCCTGAGATGAGCCTCTTCGGCAAGGCCCACTTTCTCCTGGCGCTCCTCAAGGTAAAGGGAACAGAGGATATGCGGAGCGAGACAGCTACCATGGTCCTCAACCAGGCAAGCGAGACGGGAGGGAAATACATCTTCTCCGAGACCCTGGACTCGGACTTTGAACAGATACTAACTTCCACTATCCGCGACAACGCCGCTGTTTTAAGCGCCCTTGCCGCATACGGGGAAACCCCGCCGGGCGAGAAAATCGTCAGGGACATCCCCTACAAACTGGTCCGGACCATTACCCAGGACCGGGGAAACCGCGACCGCTGGGAAAACACCCAGGAGAACATGTTCGCCATGAACGCCCTCATCGACTACAAGAGGATCTACGAGCGGGATAAGCCCTCCATGACGGTCACCGCCAGCTTCGATGGAGAGAAGATCGGCGCGGCCGATTTCAGAAGCATGCGCGACCCGGCCGGGGAGTTCGAACGGCCGCTGCGGCGGGATGATCCGGGGAAACAGGGGGTCGTGAAGATCGAAAAAGAGGGGAAAGGGAGGCTTTACTATGCGACACGCCTCTTCTATGCCCCGAAGGAATTGCGCAAAGATGATATCAACGCCGGCATAGAGCTGCGCCGGGAGTACAGCGTCGAGAGGGACGGCAAGTGGACCATCCTCGCCTCGCCAATGCGGATCAAGGTGGGGGAACTGGTCCGGGTCGATCTCTATCTGTCGCTGCGGGCGGCGCGTAACTTCGTGGTGGTGGACGACCCCGTCCCCGGCGGGGTGGAGCCGGTCAACCGCGATCTTGCAACCGCCTCGACGGTCGATGCGGACAAGGGGGAAGTGAAGCGGCCGGAAGGATCGTTCTGGTTCCGCCATGACGATTGGATCGACTTCGGCTTCTCTTACGGTAACTTCTATCACAAGGAGCTCCGCCACCACGCGGCGCGCTTCTACTCCGAATACCTGCCGGCCGGGAACTACCACCTCTCCTACGTGGCGCAGTCCATTGCACCCGGCGAATTCGTCGTCCTGCCGGCCCACGCGGAAGAGATGTACGACCCCGACGTCTTCGGAAAAAGTGCCCCGGCCTGGCTTCGGGTGGAATAGAACAATATCGGAAAACAAGTGAACGGCCATGAAGTTTTTTATTTCATTTAACAGGTACCGCAAGACAGTGCTCCTTGCGGCCTTGCTGTTTGCCCTGCTGACGGCAATAGGGATAAAGACCGCCATCGACCTCCGCCCTCTGCCGGAGAGCCTCATCCCCGACCAAAAGGAGATCCGCAAGGTGCAGGTGCGGGACCGGCACGGCATTCCCCTTTCCGTCACCTATCAGAACAACTGGAACTACAACGACTACCTGCTGCTGCATGAAATCCCGCAGCTCGTGCAAGCGGCCTTCGTCATCGCCGAAGACAGGCGTTTTTACCGGCACAGCGGCGTTGACTGGTTCGGCCGTTTGAATGCCGTGCGTCAGAACATCTCCTCATGGCGCGCGGTCCGGGGGGCCAGCACCATCACCGAACAGGTGGTGCGCCTCCTCCATCCCCGGCCGAGGACCGTCTGGTCCCGCTGGCTCGAAGGGATCGAGGCGTGGCAAGTGGAAAAGAGGTTCGCCAAGGACGCTATACTTGAATGCTACCTGAACCAGGTCCCCTATTCTGGCCAGCGGCGCGGCGTGGTCCAGGCGGCTCGCTACTACTTCGACCGGGACCTCGACACCCTCAATAGCGCCGAAATGCTTGCCCTGGCGGTCCTGGTCCGGGCACCGGGGAGAATGGACCTCCACCGGGGAGATGAGCAGATCCGCAGGCCTTTAGCCCAACTGGCCGCGCAGCTGGAGGAGAACGGGGTGCTGACCCAAGCCGGCTCCCGGGAGGTCCTCAACGAGGAACTGGCGGTAAAAAAACCGGCCATGGAGGTCAAGGCCAGCCATTTCGTCCGCTTTGTGCAAGGGCTCGACATCCCTGCCCGGCTTCTTGTGAACGGGCGCCTGTTGACGACCCTCGACTCATCGCTGCAGGACGCAACACGGAAAATACTCGACCGGCGGCTTCGCGAGCTGCGGACAAGGGGGGTCAGGAACGGTGCGGTGCTGGTTGTCGATCATCAAAACCGCGAGATCCTGGCATGGGTGAACGCCGGGAGCGATGACCCGGAGCGGAACGCCGGCGATATCGATGCCGTCCTCACACCGCGCCAGCCCGGTTCGGCCATGAAGCCGCTTCTTTACGCCCTGGCCCTGGAAAAAGGGTGGACCTCGGCCACGCTCATAGACGACTCCCCCCTGGCATTGCCGGTCGGCGCCGGGCTCCACGATTACCGAAACTACAGCCGCCAGAACTACGGCCCTTTGCGTCTCAGGGATTGCCTCGGTAATTCGCTCAATATCCCGGCAATAAAAACAATCCAGTATACCGGGGTAAATGATTTTCTGAAACGCCTGAAGGTGCTCGGCTGTAAAAGCCTCTTCCGGCAGGCTGCTTACTATGGCGAGGGGCTCGCGCTCGGCAACGGCGAGCTGACCCTCCTGGAACTGGTCCAGGCATATGCCGCCCTGGCAAGAGAGGGGGAATTCAGGCCGTGTACCGCTGTGCTCGGGGATTCTTCCGGAGACAGGGGAAAAATTCGCGTCTTCAGCGCGGAGACGAGCTCTCTCATCGCCAACATCCTCTCGGACCCGGAATCGCGGCGGCTTGAATTCGGCAGCGGCAACCTCCTAAATTTCCCTTCCCAGACCGCGGTGAAGACCGGCACCTCCACCGACTACCGAGACGCCTGGGCTGTAGGTTTCAACAATCACTACACGGTCGGGGTCTGGATGGGGAACCTGGACGCCGGGCCGATGCAGGGGATAACCGGCTCAATTGGCCCGGCCCTGGTGCTCCGCTCCGTTTTTGCCGAGTTGGGGAGGTTCGAGGAGTCGCGGCCGCTCTACCTGAGCCCCCGGTTGTTAAGCATGACGATCTGCCAGAGCTCCGGAGAGCTGGCAACACCGGGATGTCCCGCCATGAGGGAGTGGTTCGAGCCGGGCAAGATCCCGAAAAGAAAATGTCTTCTCCACGGCAAAGGGGGGGCGGAGACCCGACAGTCTGAAGCTCCCTCCGCCAGTCGCGGGATAGGCCTTGTGCAGCCGACACCGGGGCTGCAACTGGCGCTCGACCCGAGGATACCGCGGGAACTGGAGGCATTCCCCCTCGAACTGCCGAAAGGGCTCAAGACCAGAAAAATCGAATGGATCATCGACGGCAATGTCATTGGTACTACGGAAAATCGGGTGAACCGTTTCCTCTGGCATCTTTCCCGGGGGAGCCATGTGGCAACGGCAAAGGTCTGGCTGGAGGGTTTGGATGAGCCGGTGGAAACCAGCCGGGTCATATTTGTGGTAAAATAGTCAGCGGTAATCGAAGTAATTCAACACAGGGAGATGATTATGAAAAAATACGGATTTCGTTCAGCATCCATGCTTCTCTGCATCGTCATCATGGCCGCATGCGCATCGACGCCGCAAATACAGCCTCCTTCGTCAGGGAAGCCGGCGAAGATAGCCGTCGTACTGGGTGCCGGCGCCGCCAAGGGTTTTGCGCATATAGGGGTTCTGAAAGTGCTCGAATCCCAGAAGGTGCCAGTCCATATGGTTGTAGGCACAAGCGCCGGGAGCTTTGTGGGAAGCCTCTATGCCTATGGTTACGATGCATACACGTTGCAGAAAATCGCTATGGCCCTCAATAAGAGCGATGTTGCCGAATTGACCGTGCCTGACAATGGCTTTATCAAGGGTGAGCGGTTGCGAGATTATATCAACATGCAGCTGCGCAACACCGTAATCGAAAAGCTCAGGATTCCCTTTTACGCAGTGGCGACCAACATAAAGAGCGGCGAGCAGACCGTTTTCGCCACCGGGAATACGGGGATGGCGGTCCAGGCGAGCTGCGCGGTCCCGGGGATTTTCCGGCCGGCAAGCTTCTCCGGGACAAGTTATGTGGACGGCGGAGTGGTGGCCCCCCTGGCGGTCGATGTGGCAAGGTATTACGGCGCCGATATCGTGATCGCCGTCGATATCACATCCGCCATCGGCAACGCTGTACCGGACGGCACGATGGACACTTTAATGAAGTCCATAGAGATCATGTACAACAAGATTTCCCAGATTCCCATAAGCAAGGCTGACGTGGTGATCAAGCCCCAGGTGGGGTTTGTCGGGGCAGCGGATTTTGACCACCGCAACGAGGCGATCATGGAGGGAGAGAAGGCTGCCTGGGCTGCCATGCCCCGGATCAACGCGATATTGGCAAGGCTCAGGCTGGAAGGGCGATTGCCGTAATCGGTTTGGGAAAGAGTGTGTGCAACGTGGAATATGCGACCGATAAGCAGAAAATATTGATAATTCTCGGCCCGACCGCAACGGGCAAGACCGACCTGGCTGTCCGGCTTGCCGAACTTCTCGACGGCGAGATAGTCAACGCCGACTCCATGCAGGTATATCGCGGCATGGATATCGGCACGGCCAAGCCGTCTCTGGAATTGCGCCGAAGAATTCCCCACCATCTCATCGATATTGCAGACCCTGACAGGAACTTCTCTGCCTCCGATTTCCGGAGGGAGGCTGCCGATGCCATAGATGACATCACCGGCCGCGGCAAAAGGGTCTTCATCGTAGGTGGGACAGGACTCTACATAAGGGCGCTGCTGCAGGGGCTGGCCGATTCCCCCAGCGGAGCGGGAGAGCTGCGGCTGGAACTTGAGGAGGAGGCGCGACGGCATGGAAATGAGGCCCTGCTCGGGGAACTGGCAAGCGTCGATCCGGTCACCGCGGAGCGCCTACATCCCAATGACCTGGTGCGGATCATACGCGCACTGGAGGTTTACCGCCTGACTGGAAAGCCGATCTCTCAACAGCGGAGCACCCATGGTTTCAGAGGTGATTACTATTGCGCGCTGAAACTCGGTTTGACCGTGGAGCGCCGGGAGCTTTATGAAAGGATCGACAGGAGGGTTGAGCGGATGATGGGCGATGGGCTGGTGGAGGAGGTGCAAACACTGCTTGACCGCGGCTTTTCCCCTCAACTGAAGGCGATGCGCTCCATCGGCTACCGCCAGATATGCGCTCATCTTTCAGGCGAATATCCTGTTGAAGAGGCGGTTCGACTTATCAAAAGGGATACCAGGCGTTATGCCAAGCGTCAGATGACCTGGTTCAACGGCGATAAAGAAATTTATTGGGTTGAATATTCTGATAATTTTGCTAGTATTTATAATAATGTGATTGAATTTTTTGCTAAAGGAGAGGAACATGGCTAAGGCGCCTTTCAACATTCAGGATCAGTATCTGAACCAGTCGCGCAAGGAGCGGGTCAAGGTTGTAGTGCAGCTCATGTCCGGCGACAAGATGGAAGGGTATATCAAGTCGTTCGATAATTTCTCCGTTCTGCTGGAGGTCCATGGGGACATCCTCATCTACAAGCATGCCATCTCCAACATCACCTCCATAGATGGCACCTTCCGTCTTCATCAGTAGCGCCACCATCGCCGGCTTCGGCCGGAGACAATCGAAAATAAGGGAAGGGGGTGCGGGACACGCATCCCCTTCCCTTTAACCACCGATAAAAAATCCAACAACTGAACCCGGATTCGGCTCTAAGCAGACTATGAAAAACAATGATATCATTTCAATACTCCTGGCCCTCTTCATTCTTGCCTGCGCTTTATCTCTGTTTTACTTCCAGAGTGCCATCTTCCTGCCGCTGGTAATCGCTCTTATACTGGCTTACCTTTTCAACCCGCTCGTAGCCTTGGCTGAGAAGCGGGGGATAGGCAGGACACTCTCGATAGTAATGGTTTTCAGCATAACGCTGACGCTCCTTGCAGCCTTGGTAGCTTTTTTCGTCTTCTCCATAGGTGCGGAACTGCGGGACGTGCGGATAAACCTGCCGGAATACGCCAATCGGCTTTACGGCTATATTCCGCAACAGGCAAAGGTTTACTTCGGAATCGAGACCCCGGAAAAGGTCCATCAACAGATCAATGCCGCGCTAGACGGGTTGCGGGGCACCTCCGCCGATATTTTTAAAGATGCGTTGATTTTCCTTAGAAAAGCCTTCGCTTCCACCCTCTCCTTTATCCTGGCACTTTTAGGATATCTGCTGACGCCGATCTACCTCTTTTATTTTCTTAAAGATCTCCCCCAGATGAAGGGTGCGCTGAGAAAACTGACACCGGAACGTCACCGTCAGCGTCTCTCGGATAAGATCGGAGAAATACATGAAATTCTCTCAGCCTTTGTCCGGGGCCAGTTATCGGTCTGTGCCATTCTGGCGGTTCTATACAGCATCGGTCTCTATTTCATCGGGATAGATCTGGCAATCGCCACCGGCACCCTGGCGGGGATTACCTTTATCATCCCCTATTTCGGCACCGTTCTCGGCATCGTACTATCCATGGGACTCGCCTTCCTCAAATTCCATGACTTTCTTCACCCCCTCCTCTGCCTGGGGTGGTTCGTCTTTGTCCAGGGGATTGAGGGGGGTATAATCACGCCGAGGATCGTGGGAGAAAAGGTCGGGCTCCACCCCATCGTCACCATCCTCGCCATTCTGATAGGCGGTCAGTTGTTCGGCATTCTCGGCATGCTCCTGGCCGTGCCTGTGACTGCCGTCCTCAAAGTCGGGATTTGTTCTCTCATTGAATATTACCGCTCCTCCCTTTTCTTCAAGGGAGCCTGATGTCCGGCCTGATCATAGAAAAGGTCCTCCCCGGCAGCATAGCCGATGAGATGGAGATCGCTCCGGGAGACCGGCTCACAGCCATCAACGGCCATCCGCTACGCGACATCATCGACTACAACTATTTTAGCGCCGAGGAAGAGTTGACCCTGGAGATCGTCAAGGAGGACGCCGAAATCTGGGACGTGGAGATCGAACGGGGAGAGGACGAGCCGCTCGGCCTGATATTCCAGGCCCCTTCCCCTTTCAAGTGCGGCAATAAATGCATATTCTGCTTTGTTCACCAGCTCCCTTCGGGGCTCCGCTCTCCTCTCTACGTCAAGGACGAGGATTATCGTCTCTCTTTTCTCTACGGCAATTACGTGACCCTGGCCAATATCGGCAGGGAGGAGATCGCCAGGATCATCGAGCAGCGGCTCTCTCCCCTTTATATCTCCGTCCACGCAACAGACGCGGCCCTGCGCGAAAGGCTCCTCGGCAAAACGGGGATCATCCCGATAATGTCGATCATGGAAGAGCTGGCCGCCAGCCGGATCAGCATGCATGCCCAGGTGGTCCTCTGCCCCGGCATCAACGACGGAACGGCATTGGAGAAGACCGTTGCAGACCTGGCAAGCCTTCATCCATGGGTAGACTCCCTGGCGGTTGTGCCCGTGGGGCTGACCAGGCACCGCAAAGGGCTCCCTTCCCTGCAACCGGTGACAAAAGAGTATGCACACTCTTTCATTGCCGAATGGGAACCGCGTGCCCGCGCCCTGAGGCAACAATTCGGGGAACCGTTCCTCTTTCTGGCCGATGAGTTTTACCTTAAGGCAGGAATCCCGTTCCCACCTCTTGAGAGTTACGGTGACCTGCCGCAACTGGAGAACGGGGTCGGTATGGCGCCCCTATTCCTGGCTGAAGCCGCGACGGTCCTGGAACAGGCCGAGCAGCTAAAACCGTTTCGCGCCACAGTCGTGACCGGCGAATCGCCCTATGTTTTTCTCTCCGACTTTCTCAAGTCTCTGAAAGGGAAAACAGGCGTTGACCTTCAACCGATTGCAGTGAAAAACCGCCTGTTCGGTGGAAGCGTCACTGTCACCGGCCTGGTCAGCGGTTGGGATATCGTCGCTGCCCTCAAAGGTGAGGACCTTGGGGATGTGCTCCTGATCCCCGATGTTATGCTGAAGGAGGGAGAGGGTCTTTTCCTCGATGACACGACTGTCGGAGAGATTGAGGAGTCGCTGGGGGTCAGGGTGGTAGTTGTGGAAGCGACACCACAGGGGATCCACGAGACCATTAGACTGCTTTCGGCATCGTTATTGGAGGTGTCATGAAAAATCATACTTTCATGCTGATCTTGAGACTGATGGTACCATCCTTGTACGGCAGGTGGTACTCACGGATAACCTGATTCTTGACAATAGCATTGCGGCCACCCTTGAGGGGGGGTATAATACACACTTATTATTAACTTAAGCCGATATCACACAAGGAGCTTCTTACTACCAATTTATCGGCTACAGAGAGGTAAAATCATGGAACAGCGAAAGATGCTTGGTGAGATATTTATCGAGCAAAATCTGTTGTCCGCGACAACAGTTAACAGGGTTGTTGAATTATCCAAGGCTCTGAACAAAAGATTCGGGACGGTTCTGGAGGAAATGGGGCTGATAACGGGAGATGAACTGGCCTTTGCCCTGGCAAAACAATACAACTGCAAGATGATTTCAAATTTTGCCAAAGGTTCTTTTTCTGCCGACCTGCTAAGCATTATCCCGGCTGAAGTCGCTCTGCAAAACCTTCTCTTCCCGCTAAAGCGCGAAGGGAATAAGCTGGCCCTGGCCATGTACGATCCGACAAATTCTAAACTGGTAAGCAACATAGCCGCAAATAACAACCTGTCTATATTGCCTTTTGTCGCCACAAGCAAAGAAATTAACCTGGCCATCTGCAGGAATTACTTTGGGAAGGACGTTGTGGAACCACTGAGAAAAACCGTTCTCGTTGTTGATGACAGCAAGGTCATAGTGGAGATGCTGAAGAACATACTGTCAAAAGATTATCTGGTTTATACGGCTGAAGACGGCATAGAAGGTTATAAGGAAGCGCTGAGCAAGAAACCGCACGTGATTCTGCTGGACAAGGAGATGCCGAAACTTGATGGTTATGGGTTGATAAGTTCATTGAAGAATCTGCCTGAGACCAAAGGTATCCCAACCATTCTGATAACAGGCACCATTGGAGTCGAAGAGGAACTTACAGCCTTTGAAAAGGGGTTTTTTGACGTACTCTATAAACCTGTTCAACCACATATAGTTCTTGCCAGGGTAAAACGCGCATTTGATTTCTTTGAAAGGAAACATTACCTTTTCCTGGCCGGATAAAAATCCGGACAGAATTGAAAATATCAGGTGCGGCCCGGGAAATCCTCTGGTCAGGCCATGCCGGTGTGCTGCTTTTATACTTTTGCCTTGGGAGGTGTTATGGCCATCAATAAAAGAAGAACCATTCTCTGGGCAGTCGGTGTACTCCTTGCGCTTGCCGGCTGCTTCGCGGGATATACCTGGATAGCCCTGCACTGGAGCTATTCCAGGGGTGAACGTGTCGGTTACGTGATAAAGCTTTCCGAGAAAGGGTGGATGGTTCCCACATACGAAGGTGAGCTTGCCATTCTGCCGGTTCCGGGATCAGTGCCTGAAAAATTCTTTTTCAGCGTGCCGGACAAGGAGGTGGCGGACCGGATAAACAAGTTTTCAGGCAAGCGTGTAGCCCTTGTATACCAGCAGCATAGAGGCGTTCCTACTAATTTTTTCGGAGAGACTGAATATTTCGTTATAGATGTAAGGGGGGCGGAATAGACCTTTCATAGCTTATACATAAATGCTGCAGGAAAAATGGCTGGGGTTCGAAATCAGGGGATAAAGTGAATATCATCCGTCGCGGCGTTTACGATAAAGGCTTTTTCGTTATTACAGGCCGGGTCGGAGGGAAAGAAAATGAAACCGGTCCTGTTCGCTGAGTAACCCTGAGTATAACCGACCATTTTCTCTCCATCCTTGAATCGGATCCTTATCCTTTTGCCAAGGCCGAGCCTCACAACATTCAATTTCTCATCGTATGCAGGATCACCATCATAACTCTTTACGAAAAAAACCGCCTTCAGATCCCGAACGCTTATTTCATGGACCTTGCCATCGTCCTTGTCATTCAGATGAAAAACATCTTTGTTGGGGGAAAAATCCGCCGTTGTTCCCTTTCTTAACTTCCCGTTTGCAAAACGAATTACTATTTTGTTTATCATGACTCAGTGCCTTCTTTCGCCAGACAAATTGCCCTCCATCCTCTATATTTTAATATATCGGAAATAATCTGTATAAACCTTAACATATTTGTCAATGATTTCATTATATCAGATAGCACCCCTTATGTTTAATCCATATTTACCGATAAGTGGAATAACGACAAATAATGCAGTCGACCACCCCTGCATGGGGTAAAGCCCTTCATTGAGAAATAGCGCTTAATGCCGGATTGAAATAATCAAACTGACAAGTAGCGAGATCTCGTGTCCGCCTGTAACACTTCATTGATTAAATGCAACCTGGTAAAAGGAGGAAG
>Ga0210377_10001589_pt1 | contig 20627 bp, 25 predicted proteins | sample PLM4_65_b1redo_FD_155480 | JGI IMG/M metagenome (GOLD analysis project Ga0210377, IMG submission 155480) | Groundwater sediment microbial communities from an aquifer in East River, Colorado, USA - PLM4_65_b1 redo | ecosystem: Environmental > Terrestrial > Soil > Riparian zone | place: USA: East...
GATCGCGGTCCCAAAAGAAAAAACACTGCTATGCAGCATACGCTTCCCCCCTCCAGCATGATTGAATGGATTTTCACATCTTCTCGTTACCGCTTCATGTATCTTTGTTCGCTGCCAATGATGACTCTCTGTCTCCTCCTTCCTTTACGCTGTTTGTGTTCCTCCTGTTCATGCTGCGACTTCATTGGGACCGTGCAAACATCCGATACAAGATGATGCTAATCTATCTATTGGCTCAACTATAATACACTACCTGCGAAAAAAAGTGAAGGGTCTCGTAACGATACAGCATCGAGATCCTTCACGGTTGGAGGGCATCCACTAATGTATGATCAAACTCGGCAACGGACCTTCTGTAAAACTAGTTGCTTCCCTTGAGGCTGACCGAAGCCGTTGCTGACCAGGCGTATTTCTCCGCCTCGGTCGGGTTTTTCGCGACCAGAACGGGCACCGGAGCGTTCTTCTCGATCTCTTTGCTCACGGACCCGGAGATCATCCGCTGCATGATGGTCTTGCCATTGTAGCCCGTGATGATCAGCTCGGCGCCCTCCTCCTGAGCGACCTTCATGATCTCTTCTGCCGGTACGCCGTTACGGATCACGGTCTTGACGTTTACCAGCCCGCCGTTGTCCAGCTCCTTCCGGTAAAAGTTCAAGATCTTCTCCGACTTCCTGTCAAGGGCTTCCTTGTATTCCGTGCCCTCCAACGATTCCCTGAGAGTGGACATCTCGGGCTCGCCGAGCATATCGATCATGAGCGACTTGCCCTCGAGCTGCTGGACATGCACCAAGACCACGCTTTCGGGCGGCCGGACCATGTTGCAGAACACCGACAATACTGACTTTGAACCCTCTGTCTCATCTACTGCTATCAATACTTTCTTCATAACGTCCTCCTTGTAATATACGTCCACACGTTGTGTGAATGATTTTTTCGCTTAATGGACCACCAGCAAACCTCTTTGAAGAATCACGCCCAGAAGGAACAGGGCGAGCATAATTGCAGTCGTAACGGAAACCGCGGCGTAGGCATCTCTCTTGGTAAACGGCTCCTCGCACATCAGCGGTCGTTTTGCCACGAGCACGGGGACCTTCGTGTTCTTTTCCACATATTGGGCCACCGTCCCGGTAATGAAGCGATCGACCCCCCGTTTGCCGCTCTGTCCAAGGATGATCAGTTCCGCGCCCTCTTCGGCCGCAACCTTGAGGATCTCCTCGGACGGAATGCCCTCCCGCCTCACCTTCTTGATGGTAAATGAGCCGTTCTGAGCCAGCTCTTTTTCATAATTGGCAAGGATCAGGTCGGACCGTTTGTCCAATGCCGTCTTATGATCGCTGCCTTTGAGCATATCCTTCAAGGTCGACATCTCCGGATCGCCCAGCATATCGATGATCAGCGATCTTCCCTCCAGTCTTTCAACATGCAGCAAAACGACCTCCGCTGGATGCTGGACACAATTATTAAAGACAGATAGAACATTTTTCGACCCTTTTGTATCATCAACTGCTATCAGTATCTTTTTCATGATTCCTCCATGATTTGTATTATCGAATTACAATCTTCTATATAGCAATTGGCATGCCAAGTTATTGAAACACGCATTACATGATAAATCAGTGCGTTACAGTTTTTTTATTTTTGTATATTGACAGAATACGTTAAAATATTAGTTAACGTTAAGAGTGTTAACTTAACAATTAACGCTTTGCTAAATAACATGATACAATTTGCAACAGCGGGTTATTCAATATGAAGAGGCAGGCGATCTCGGCGAGATCGTTTTTCAGGAATATCTCACCCCCGGAGAAGGCCCGCTGATAGCAGGAAATGGGAGCATGGACTGTCCGCATTGGAAGTGTCTATATCAGGGAGAGAACCGTCAGGCCGATCACCAGTGCCAGCAGTATGAGCCCTGCGGCTGCTGCGGTTTTCCGCTGTCGCAGGTCAGTGGCTTTTCCGCTGTCCAGAAACGGGGCCAGGAGCAGCGCGCTGAAAGCAAGGCCCGGCAGCAGCACAGCGCCCACGAACGTCCATTTGCCGGAAAAGTACTTGGTAAGCTGATACAGAAAAAGAAAATACCATTCAGGCCGCGGGCTGTACTGGGCGGAGAAATCTATCTCCCTGCCGATCGGCGGCGGAAACAGGACGGCGAGGAGCAGCACCGCCTCGACCGTGAACACCGTCACGAGCACGATCTCGAAAAAATAATAGGGAAAGAATTTTTTGTCGTTAGTACTATCTGGCATGCCAATCCCGCGTGCAGCAAAGTCCGCATTGTGGAGCGTTCACCTGACTCCTGACGCTACATTCCCCCTGATATCCCCAGCCTCCGAAGGATATGGAAATGGACCCAGAGAAATAGCACCGTCAAGACCGGGAACCAGAGCATGTGCATACTGTAAAAACGGAGGAGCGTCTGGCCCGTCACCTCTGTGCCGCCGCGTACCAGGGCGGCGAGATGCGGCCCGAAGAGCGGCATTGAACCGAGCATGTTGGTCCCCACCACCGTTGCCCAGTACGCCTTCTGGTCCCAGGGAAGCAGGTAGCCCGTGAAACCGAACGCAAGCGTCATCGCTAACAGCAGGGCGCCTGCGACCCAGTTCAGTTCTCTTGGATTTTTGAAGGAGCCGGTGATAAAAACTCTGAGCACGTGGAGCAGGACCATCACGACCATGAGGTTCGCGGCCCAGTGGTGAATTGAACGGAGAAGGCCGCCGAGCGGCACGATCTGGTGCAGTCGCTGAATGCTCGGGTACGCCTCCGCCTCGGACGGGATGTAATGAATGGACAACAGCAGACCGGTCAGGAGCTGCACGATGAACAGGGTGAATGTAACGCCGCCGAAGCAATAAAAATAGTTGATCCACCCCGGTATCGGCTTGTCCATCACTCTCCGGTGTCTGCTGGTGATTCCCATGCGGGCATTGAGATAGTCGAGAATTTTCATCGTCCTACACCTTGACCCCGACGAACAGCATGCCGTCCTCCATCTTCAGGGGGAACCGCGTAAGCGGCGCGGGAGGCGGGCCGGCAATGTTCCTGCCGGTCAGATCGTACCGTCCCCCATGACAGGGACAGACGAACTCATGCTTTTCCTTGTGATAATTGACAAGACATCCGAGGTGAGAGCAGGTGGCGGAGAAAACGTCAGGGCCTTCGGGAGACGAGACGATAAAGACCCTGGCTTTCCTTTCTTTGCCCAGGACAGCAAACGTAAGCTCCATCTTTTTCACACCGACCCGTGGGACCTCATCCTCGGCAAGGAGCGGGAAATAGGCCAGCTCCTTATCACGGCTCCTAACGGGAGCAACTATCGTGGTAGCGGGGACCAGGAACCCAAACCCGAGCAGAACGAGCACCCCGGTGAGCGCCTTTTTGATGAAATCCCGTCGGCTGGTTTCCATGGTTTATCATATTACGACAGAGTGGGGAAGGGAGTCAATCGCAATTCTCTGATCTCATGAACGAATATGCAATCTTCCCTGCTGAGTTTTCTTTTTCGTGCCTGTGGACAATGCTGTCATGGGAGGGAAAGCACCCTACTGTGGATTATAGCCAGCCGGGCAATAATTGAAACTGCCGATCTGGAAAGTGGATTGCGCAGCTACCGTAAAGCTTACGCCATTTTCACTATGCCCTTCGAAGGTATAGGAGGCGATGTAATTGTTAAGATCGCCCGGGCTTGATTGATAGACGCCGGACTGCAAATCGGCCAAATACTTGTTTTTTCGCACCAGATCAACAAACGTTGCTGATGTCTCCACCGAAACAGTGCTAGCGCCGCTCACCAGGAAACTGAGTGCCATTTCCCGGCTGTCCGCCTGAATGAGAGGTGCGCCGGGCGAATCCGCAGAGCTATTGTAATTAATGGTGTATCGATCTATAGAGACGGTCATGTCCTTGATAATATTCCCCGGGTTAATAAGACGAGCGCTGATCGACACGGTCGCGCCATGGTCGGCAAAATATTCAGCTTGAGTTGAACTCCCGCTCACACACGTATCCTGGACAGCGTCAACTGAAGTTGTGCTGACCGCATTGTAGGTCGGCGTTATCGTTGCGTTCACGGTAACACCCGGGCTGTCTTTACTGCCTCCTCCGCAGCCTCCCAGAAGAAGCGCATTGAAGAGAATGCTGATAATCATATAGTAGGGATGTGTCATCTTCATACCGAATCCTCTAAACCCCGCATCGCGGCCCTGTGTCTATTCCTTGACAATCGTCGGCGTTATGAAGATCATGAGCTCATCCTGGTTTTCAAACTTGCTCTTCTTCTTGAAGAGCCAACCAATGATCGGGATCTTCGACAGGAGCGGGACCGCAGATTCGGACTCGCCCTCGCTCTTGGTGAGGATGCCGCCGAGCACGACCGTCTCACCGTCATTCACCACCAGCTCCGAGTTTGCATTCCGTTTCGTGATCGTCGGGATATTGTCGACCTGCCTGGAAAAGTCGGGTTCCGACTTCTCCACCTTGATCGCAAGGGTGATCCGGCCGTCCTGGGCGATGGTCGGCGTGGTCGACAGCATCAAGCTCGTGGAAATGATCTGGATCTGCGCGGAGGTGCCGGCAGTCGTCGTGGTCAGCACCCGGACCGGGATATCGATACCGCTCGATATCTTCGCTTCCTTATTATTCATCGTCATGACCTTCGGGCTCGACAGGATCTTCCCGTTCCCCGTAGTCTGCATGGCCGACAGCTGCAGATCAAGCGATAGAGCGCCGCCCAATTTGCCGAAGGAGATCCCGATCGCGCCGCCGGAGCCGCTCCCCACCGCTGCCGGCAGGTTCACGGCAAAGGCATTGCCGCTCAGGCCGATGTCACCGGTCAGGGGAAAAAACGTCGTGCTGCCGATTTGGGAGCTTGAAGAACCGCTCGTCGAACTACCGGAGCCCGAGGCGCCGCCGGTCACGACGGTAGTCCCGTTGCCGTTGGTAGTTGAGTACTGCCCTCCCCACTGCACCCCCAACTCCCGCGCGTAATTGCTCGACACCTCGACGATCTTCGCCTCGATCAGGACCTGCGGCATTCTCACATCGAGGCTCTTGAGCAAACGCGCCATCTGGTCGATATTGAGCGAAAGATCTCTTACCACGAGCGCATTCATCCTGCTGTCAACGGAAATCCTCGCCTTCTCGCTTTTCACCCCGGTTACGATGGGAAGAACGTCCTGACTGCTGGCATGTCCGAGGGGAAAGACCCTGGTCTCCATATCATTGTCCCGCACTTCGGCCAGTGATAGTATGCGGACCATGTTGGCATCCCTCACGTAGGTGAGCCCCTTGGTCTTCAAAATGGACTCGAGGGCGTTCCAGATATCGACATTCTTAATGCTCAGGGAGACCTTTCCGCTCACCCCATCGCTCACGATCATGTTCAGGTTCGCCGCCTGTCCCACGGCCCTCAACACGTCCTTGATCTCAGCATCCCTGAACTCCATGGAGAACTCTGAATGCGTTTTTTTAATGTCTACCGTCTGAGCATGCGCCGGCGCGGCGATCAGCCACAGGGCAAGGCCCGCGAGCGTCACCAGACGAAACAGGGATTGGGATGTACAGGGAACCATAGTCACCTCCGGTCGAGCCAATGGAATCTCGGGAGTCCGGGGGGTTGAGACGGCTTCGCGTTCAGACCCTTCAGACTCCATAAACTCAACAGACTCGATAGACTCTCTTCCTCACTTGTTCATGGTAAAATCTTCGAGGAACACTTCTTCTTTTTCGCCGGCGGCGCTCATGAACACCACGCTCCGCCTGCGGATATCCACCAGCTTCCTGTCGCCGACCTTGACGCCTTCCTGATACGTCTCGCCACCGATAATGGCCAGCCGAACGTCCTCGCTGAAAATAATTCCGGTCAGCGTACGGCCGGAGCCAGGCGAAGTCGCCATCTTCTGCTCCGGCGGCTTACCTGCCAGAGGATTGTTGAAGGGATCTCTGCCCCAGGAGCCGTCTCCCGAAGGCGGGCCCGGGACAATCGCAACAGGCCGCCCGGTGGAGGGATGAAAAGGGTCTTTCTCCGCTGCGCCTTCCTGCGCCTGGGCCGCAGTCGCGAAGATGACCGTCATGGTCATAATGATATAGAGTAGTCCTTTGCACATATGTTCAAATTCACAAAACGTTTTAATGCCCCTTGTGCTGTTCCTCACACCGTATTCCGTAATCCGCATTAGGTTCTCACTTCGCCATATACGTGACCGCTTCGATCTGGGCTGCGCACACCGAAGACGCATCGGGGCAGGATTCAATGCGTATCTTGCGGACATTCACGACCGTGGGCAGGCTCTCAAGGCGCTTGAAATATTCTCCAAGCTCACGGTAGCGGCCTTTGAGGTCGATATTCATCGAAAGCTCCTTGTACTTCTCCTTGGTGGTTTCCCGGGCGGGATGGATCTCCACCAGGTTGACCCCCATGCGGCGGGCGGCGCCGGACACATCCTCGAGGAACAGGATAGCGCTCTTCTGGTCGGCCAGGTCCCATCCTGCTGATGCCGACATATCAATGGATGCGCGACGTTTGAGCTCAACGATCTGCGCCGTCTGGTCAAGAAGATCATTTTCACTATTGCGAATGTTCGTCTGGACGGAAGATACTGATCGCACCAGCATATCATAGGGCACTTGATAGAACAGCCATGAGAGCGTACAGAACAGGGTGACCGTGGCAACAATACGCTCCCGCTTCGTGAGCTTCCGCCAATAGTCAATAAGTGACCGCTTGTCAGCCATCACCGAGCCTCCTGCGCTTTTTTCATGCCGCAGATGATCTCAAAGCCAACCATGTCCTGCCCCTGGACCACGGCCTTCTGGGCATAGGATAGCTGCGGATCTTCGAAATATCCTGATTTTTCCATGGAACGCATAAAATCGGCTATCGAGAGATAGCTTAATGCGCCCCCCTTGATCCTGATCTGTGCCTTGCCGTCGGCAATGCCTTCCAGGTAATCGAACCAAAGACCTTTGGGGACAATGAGCGAGAGCTGTTTGAATACTTGTGACCACTGCACCCGCTCCTTCAAAATATCCTGGATCAACGCGGCCTTGTCCCGCGTCATTCCCGTCGGCGAAACGATCGCGAGCTCTTTACGCAAGGCGTCCATCTGCTGCCGGAGGGCCTGCTTCTGAGCGCTCAGGGAGGCAAACCGGTTTTGTGACAATGAGTACTGCCGCGCCTGCCAGCCGAGCAATCCCAGCCAAACCAGTATGAACAGCATGGTCAGAAGAACACCCCACGTCGCAAAGGAAGAGGATTTCTTTTCCTCCTGGGGCAGCAGATTGATATAGTCTTTCACCGGTTTCATGATATTTTTATTTTTTCATCCTGCCGCTGCTTTTAAGAATACCGACCCGGACATGCCGGGACCAAAAGCGAATATTAAACTTTTCTCAGCGCCAGCCCAATGGCCGCCGAAAACCGCGGCGCAACGGGTCCGAACTCCTCCAGCATGCTCTCCTTACATGACAGGCAGTCAAAAGGCCGGTCGATCTCCACCCCATGTTCCAGAGATTGCTCACAGTATGCCGCCGTCCCCTGCATGAGCGAAACGCCGCCGCTCAAGATCATGCTCTCCACGTTTTTCTCCCGGAACGTGGTTTTATAGTATTCAACTGACCGGCGGATCTCCATGAGCAGACCGTCGAGCCGCGACTGGACCGCCTCGATCGCCTTGTCCTGGCCGGCCGGGGTTAGAACGTTCAGAGTACGCTTCTTGTCTTCCGCCTCCTGCAAACCGATGCCCAGCGTATCGGCGATGGCGCGGGTCATGTCCAGCCCGCCGCTCTCGATACAGCGGCTGAAGCGGAGAATTCCGCCCTTGAAAATATTGATCTCGGTCTTGCCTGCACCGAGGTCCACGACGAGGGTGTTTGCGTCAATGGGTATCTCGCGAAACCGGAGAACATTGCGGAGCGACAGCGCGTTGGCGTCCACGGCGGACACTTTGATCTTCGCTTCCTGGAACGGCATCAGATGCTCAAGCACCTTTCCCCGTTCAGCGGCCACCATAACGAGGTCGTACTTCTCCACCGCGCCCTCGCGTTTTTCATCGACAATAAGGTATTCGATCTGGGCGGCATCGACAGGATACGAAATATGCCGCTTTGCCTCCCAGCGGACCGCCTCGCGCAGCTCGCTGAGCGGCATCTTGGGCAGGGTGAGCGAGCGGATCGTCAGGAGCTTGCCGGGCATCAGGGTAACGATGTTGCTGCTGCCGATCTTCTTGCCGGCCTGGAGACGGTGGAGGTCGGCGCTGATGCTCATTGCCTGCGTTGGGTCGGGCGGAAACTCCACAAGCACTGCCGACAAAAGCCTCGGGCGCTTCCCGCTCTTCGCGATGCGCACGACCTTGATGCTTCCCGCGCCGATGTCAATGCCCGTTATGTCGTTTGAAAAGAGTCCCATAGGTTACATCATGACGGACGATGGATGACCGCTCACTTCGTTCGCTAAGACGACGGACACCTTCTTCTCGTCCTGCTTCCCTCGTCCATCTTCGTTACCACCCTTGTCCTGCATCAACTCTTCTCCGTCTTGAGCTCTTCCAAAGCCATCTGGTACGCCATCTTGTGTTTGTACCCGCGCTGCAAATATTTCCAGATCGCCCGAATACGCTCGAAGTCCTGCTTACTGTATTCCCGCGCCTCCAGGTCGCCCATAGGGATGCGTTTCGGGCTAATATATCCCTTTTGCTCCAGGTAATAGAGCTTGTGTCTCGGGATATCGAGCTTGCTTATGATTTCTGATGTCTTCATGTGCCTTCTCCCCAACAGGGACCGGATTCAAAAATAAAGTTGAATTTAAGTTTGAGTTTAGGTTTAATTTTCTATAGATTGGATAAAAAATAGCTGATGTCGGAGTGTTTGTCAAGCATAAAATGTTTTCTTAGTGATTGCTTTATTACAACACAAAAACTGACCTCAGTATGATATTTGGTATTGCCCATTGAAGAACCCAATTAAATGTCCGCCTGTTTGAGAACAAGCAAAACTCCTCGAATGCACGCGCGGACTCTTCGTCATTGCTCGGATCGGGACAGCGCTTCCGCTGCGGGCCGGTAAGGGCATGCACTTCGACCCATGCCTGACACCGTCTTTGAGTATTTCCTGATGTTATTCTGACTGAAAATTCCTGAGGATTAATTCAATTTATTCCCCAAAATGTCAGCTTTTTTATTTTCATCTCCGAGCGAAACTATCGTGCACATTGTAAACTGACTAGTTTAGAATGGAAATATTGATTCTGAAGTTTGACCCTAAATACAGGCCCTTTTCGGCCATTAAATCGACCATATAATAATCAAGAACATGCAGCGCAAACATTCCTTGACCGGAAATTTTTAATTTATCACCTCCTGCCAACTGATAGGGGAAATAGTGCCCACGGCAAACGGTTTCAAAGCAACCGCACCAAGGGCCCACCGGCGCGGGGGGCCGACGGCCCAGCTCATCGTCGTAGATCCCGCAGGTGTTATCGGACCTTTGATCGATCCGGCCCCCGTAATCACGTTGTTTGTGTTCCATTGCTGAGTCTGACCTGCTCCCACTGTAGCACTAAAATTCGCAGCCAACGTATCGATTACCCATGCATTGTTTGTAACCGTTGTGATCGAAACGCTCGCAGGGTTATTACGTGCGTCAAATATATAGCCTGGTACTCCATCGAAGGGGTTCGTCTGATCTACTCCCGTGAAGGAAAACGCTCCAGCCACCGCGTTAAAAGTTGCCCCCGACAAGGTTACCGATATGGCATTGCTTCCGAGCGTTGGAGCAACCCGGTACCATATTTCCACGCGGGCATTTCCCGCATTGCTTGCGAAACTGATGAGTGACAATGGCGCCCCGTTATACGTTACGGAATTGACTTTCAGGGTCGTGTCGGCAATGGATATTCCGACTAAAAGAATGCATTGATTCCCGGAAATCGGATGGGTCCAGCTAAACGTAGCCGTATTTGCGGTCTTCGAGCTTGAAGCATCGAAGGCTATTCCCGTCGCACTCCCAAACCCTACCCCGACTTTCTCGGACCGCTGAGCGCTCCCGACCGCCCCTGTGGATGTGATCACATACTGAAAAACACCGCTCCCGGCTGGATGCGCTGCAGCCGCAGTCTTGTACCCACGGGTACAGCTTGAAAACGTCGTCGGAGTTGACGTGGTACATAGGATATTCTCACTGCCAATTGAGATGGTCCCCGGGACAACAAATCCCGTGGTTGATGCAACCGCAATCGTTGTGCCCCCGATTCCGGGATCGGCGCTGACCGTCGTGACCGGATAGACCGCGTTGCCGATCGCGTGGGCAGCGGCTGCGGGTCCTGCACCGGTAAAGCTATTTGCGGTTGTGCCCGTGTATGCGATCACCTCTGAATCTATCACGACCCTTCCTGGTGAAGCAAAACCGGTTGTAGAATTTACGTTAATTGTATTATTACCTATGACAACCGCTGCCGTAAGGTATGTGGGTGTTGAAACCGTGAAGCTTCCCGGGCCGAGGTTTATCATCGCCCCAGACATAGAGTAATTAGGGAACACCCGATTTTGCAGTATGTATTCCACCCCGCCCTCCGCCACGTACAACGCCTGCGCGGACTGTATATCATTGACAGCGGTGAAGCTGCCGGTATTGACCATAGTAAGAAACATTACGCCCATGAACCCAAGGACCACGATGATAAATATTGCCGCGATGATGGTGACGCCATTTTGATGTTTTTTGTTCATCATATTCGTTATACCGATTATCCGATCTGCCGATTCACCCATTCACCGATTTACACATTTATGGAGTCTCAGAAATTCCTCGGATGCACCCTGGTTCGCATCTGCAGGGATTCCGAACCCTGTGTATCGGTCAGGTTGATGTCAACAAACCACAGGTTTGCTGCCGTTGCCCCGCCGGCTCCGGCCGAATTGAGATACGTGAATGTCATCGGGTTAGTACCGCTCGAAGATAGGGCGTTCCACCCACCCCATGCGAATGGGCTGCACGTTGCGCTCTCACGCCGGTTCAAGGCCGCTCCTGCAAGCTGAAATTCTACTGCTTTTCCGGTCACATCGCAAAAAATCAAGTCTGTGGCGGCCATCGTTGGGATATCGCCAGCTGTCTGGCTCCTGATCAACCTGATCTCCCTGGCCATACGCTCCATGGCAAGCCTGGCCTGGTAGTGCGCTTCGCTGAGGTTCTGCTCTTTTGAGCTTGCCTTCATCCCCTCAAGGATGATCAGGGCCGCAATGCTGGAAATGATCCCGACGATCACGATCGTAATGATGGCCTCAATAAGGGTAAAGCCTCTCGAGTTCGAAGTGAGGAGTGTGGAGTTCGGCACTGAACTTTCGCAATCCGTGTCCCGCATCTTGCCCCGTTTTTTTTTCCTCACTCCGTTATCCGCAATTCGCATCCGAAGCCCCTTCTAATAATTCGTTATGAGCGATTCCACACTCACACTCCCGATTACCGGCTGAGCGATCGTCACGGTCACGTGTTTGTAGTCAGTCGCCACTGCGCAATTCGACTGATCATTCAGGTTTCCCGCAGGTACAAAACAGACCGTACGAGTGCAAAAGAACCCCGCCAATATCGTCGAATTACAGGGCGGGCTGCCTGTCACTAATGTGCCGGCACTAAATCCGTTCGTCGCCTTTTCACCGAAAACCTGGTCCATCTCCCCCTGCGCAAGCTGTGTTGCCTGACTGAGGATGAGCGGGCTTGCGCTTCCCTTCATTCCGCTGGTATTGCGCTTCCTTTCATGCCGCTGGTAAAGACCGAAAGCACGCCCACCGCCGCGATCGAGAGGACCACGAGGGTAATGATGGTCTCGATCAGGGTAAAGCCGCCCTCTCCTAACTCCTGACTCATGACTCCTGACTTTATCTTTTGCATCTCAATTCACCGCCCCGGTCTGGACATAAACCGACACCCTCATGGTCGCAACTCCATTTACGTCTGCAGTCATTGTCGCAGCCAAGGGGACCGTGCCGCACGCACCAGCGCCGCACGTATATGGCCGTCCGAGGGAATCATATTCAAGACAGGTTATTGATGGGGCAGGAATACTGATTCCTGTATAAATTCCGGTATTCAAGACAATGAGCATATTCCCCCCGCCGGCTGGATCAGATGCCAACAGGAAGGAACTGCAATTACCGGCACCGCTATTGTCAATTCCTACGGTATAACCTTGCGCTGGAGCCGTCACCGGGGCTGGACCTGTTCCGTTGAAATACACCCTCGTCCGCTTCCCTCTTGTCATGGCCAGGTTTTGCGCATAGCGGATGTCGACGCGCAGTTTGTCGGCAAACGCCATTGCATTCGTAGTCGTCATGTTTCCCAGCCTCGGGATAACGACCGCAGCCATGATGCCGACGAGCACAAGGACCATCACAAGTTCTATGAGCGTGAAGCCTTTACGATCCATAGTTTTTCATAGTATATCAACAACAAGATTATAGTTCAAGGTTTTGAACATTTCAGAATGTTTCTCCGCACTGCTATCCGCCCGCCTTTTCCAGCAGTCGCAGGATGTCGTTCCGGTCCTTGGCGTCAGTCGGCAGCAGGTTCAGCGCCCGGATGAGCTGCTTCCTCGCTTCTTTGCGGTCGCCTTTTGCCAGCATGGATTTCCCCATCCCCGTATAGGCAAGAGGAAGGTTGGGCGCTATTTTCGCCATGATTGAAAAATGCCGATACGCCTCGTCGTACATCTTCTTATCAAAATAGGTATTGGCAATAGTTCTGCGAATGCGAAGGTTCAATGGTTCGGCTATTAATGCACTGCGAAGATTCTCGGTCCCCTTCTCATTATCGCCTAATGAAAAATAACTCTCCGCCATCATAAGGTAATCCTCTCCGTTTTGCGGGATTCCTTGCGTGGCCTGATAAAAATACTCGTGTGTTTTGGCTTTATTGTTCAGAAGTCGGTAACATTCGCCGATAGAGGACAAAGCCGCCGGTGAATTCGGCTGAGTTTTTAAAATTGTCCGGTATTCATGAATTGCTTGGATATATTCTCTCTTTTCAGCATATATGATGCCGAGGTTATAATGATAGATATACGCGGCTCCCTCTGAATTCATTGACAGGAGAATTTTTTTTGCTTTTTCCAGATCACCCTTGGAAAAATAGGCGGAGGCCAGATTAATATATGTTTCCTGATAATCGCTCCCCTTTTTTACAGCCGAGTTACACCACTCAATGGCCTTGTCAATGTTCATCATCTCCAGATATGATGCGCATAGGTTGGAATCCGGCCTGATTTTTCCCGGCGATTTTTCGGCAGCATCGGTCCATAACCTGATAGGGTCCTTATAGACGCTGTTGCGCACAAGGGTGAGCGTCCCGTATAGCAAGAGTAGGCAAATAATAACGGACACGCCGATTTTTCTATGGCGACCCAGGAGGACTGTTAATGCTTCGCTGAGGGCGAGAGAAAACCCGAGCGACGCCGCGTAGACCCATCGCTCCGCCATGTAATCGCTCAGCCGTACAACCAGGAATGGCGACAGGTTTATGAAAAACCAGAATATAGAAAAGGATATCACCCGGTTTTTGTTTCTGGCAAGGAATGCGACGATGATAAGGCCGGCAATAATAACGAGGGAAATCATCACTGCGGGATCAAGAGACAGCGATTCCCTGACATCAGGATCAATATTTTGTCCATAGGGCAGTATCAACAACCGGAGGTAGGCAACAATGACCTTCATTTCCGTAAGAATATGGACTGTCCAGCCCCGCCCCTGCAGAGTGGGATTCATGATAAAGGTTGCATAGTAGAAAGATCCAGCACCGATAATCCCCAGAAAAGGGAGATAATATTTGAGCCTTGAAATACTGATTTTCTTTTTATCGGAAATAAAGTAGACGTCAAAGACCATCATGAGAACGGGTGTCACAATTGCAGCTTCCTTGGTGGCCAGCCCGAGGACAAAGCAGACAATGCTCAGAAAGTACTCGATGACGTGGAAAACGTTCCGCGTTGCCTTGAAAAACAGCAACATTGATGCAAGGATAAATAAGGCGGATAGTTCGGAAGACCTGCTCGATATATAGGTGACGCTCTCCGTGGCTATTGGATGCAATAAGAACAATGTCGAGGCAAGTATGGATTTTAGGTGGTAGGAGCCATCTTGCTCGTTGTCGACATAGCTTGACAAGAGAAGATAGAACAGAAAAGCCGTTGATATATGTATGAGCAGGTTGACAATATGGTACCCGAAGGTATCAAGACCGCTGATAAAATAATTTACATAGAAAGTAAAAAGAAGAAATGCCCTGCCGCTGATGATCGCCGCAAAATTATGCGTTATCCAGTCCAGAAATAAGGGAAACGATTTTATAAGTATCTGCTCCCTGAGGAAATGGATGTCATCGTAATGGAAAGGGACCCTGAATGAATTGGAATAGGCGAGTAGGCCTATCATCGAGAGGAAGAGAAAAACGGCTCGTGGTGTTATTTGTAAGGTTTGCAATGGGGATATAATTGCTCACGAATGGGGGTGGACACCCCCATTCGTGAGATAGAATATAGTTAATCTGAAGTAAGGCCGCCCATATTAATCGTTTTCGATGATCCGGTGACGCCAATCAGGATATTGCCTGTGCCGGCAGCTACTGCTGCAGTAACGCCTCCGCCAAGATCCGTATTGTTTATAACAATTTGCCTGGTCTTCACCTGCCCGAATGCTACACCGCCTGCCGAAGTCGCAATCAGCACCCCCGCACTGCCTTTTAATGAGCCCTCCACTCCGTTGAGGGCCGCCGTCGTGGCCTGAGTAGACATATCAATATACTTCGGGATCGCCACTGCCGCTAGGATCCCCAGGATCACGATGACCATGACCAACTCAATTAACGTAAAACCTTTCTGTGTTCTTACCATTTTTGTTCCCTCCTTATAATTAGTATTATTAAACTCCTATTGTATTCAGCAAAACGATCACTTGCATAAAACACGGTCAATATAATTAAAGCGCTCGGCGCGCCATCCGCGCCACTTGCCCTTCATTGCAACTGCGATCAGCAGCCGGTTAATGATGTACTAACGGTACCTGTAGCGCCGCTATACATTGCCCCGCATGTCCCGCTTCCGCCATTTTCAGGCTGAAATGTAACTGCGTTTGGATCCGCAAGATTGATGTTAAACCCTGCGGTATCGGTAAGGGCGGAGATTATACCGGCTTGCGTACCACTAGGAATCCCAAGGGGAGCGTTCACAAGGACACCGTCCATATCAATGCTTGTGCCGCTCGCATATCCTGACACCATGTACTTTGCCTTTGAAACGATCACGGCTGCTCTCAGCCCGCCGGCCATGCCGTTTACCGCCGCTTTCCGTGCATCAGTTACGATTGTAATATACCGAGGTATGGCCACTGCTGCTAGAATTCCCAAGATCACGATAACGATTACCAGTTCGATGAGGGTGAAACCTTTTTGTTCTCTTGCCATTTTCATCTCCTTCCTCCTGATTTTACATACAGTATCTTTTCCCTAAAAATAAAAACATTCGATGCTGCGCCCATGCATGAGACACTTCTGTATGTTACCAGTTTTCATACCCTCTTGTCGACGCCTTGACCGCTCCGAGAACAGGATTATACGCGTAGTAACTGCCGAAGGGATCCACAAGACGCCCCTGTGCATCCAGCGCCTGTGCTACAAGATATTTCTCGTCTAAAAATATCGAACCCGAAGAAGGATCAGGCCCCCTTCTCGAAGGAAGCATGACACTTTCTTCAATAAGTTCATTGAGGCTCTTGGGGTTTCGTGCATTCAACGCACGAAAAAGCCGGATGCTCGAACGAATATTCGCCAACCCCATTTTAAGGGCCGCTTCCTGGGCCTCGCGGGCCACTCGCTGATATTTCGGAATCACAACGCCGATCAGAATGCCGATAAGGCAGAGAGTAATGACAGCATCAATGATCGTGAGCCCTTTTGCATTCTTGTACCAGGTCCCCACGCTGCCTCCGAAACGGCTTGTGGTCAAAATATACGCTTTTTGCAATGCAGAGTCAACGTATACTTTTGTTCAAAACCATTAAAGATAGCCCAACAGTAACAGGCAAAGAGATGTTCTGCTGTTTGATCACCTCTTGAACAGACTCATCATATTCCACATGGGGAGGAAGATCCCCAGGGCCAGGAACAGGACCATGCCGCCGACAAAGAGAAGCAGGATCGGCTCGATCATGGTCGAGAGGTTGCGGAGGGTATACTCCACGTCCATGTCGTAGTAATCGGAGACCTTGTTCAGCATGGTATCGAGTTGCCCCGTTTCCTCGCCCACCGCCATCATTTGAATGACCAGCGGCGGAAACAGCCCCGAGGATTCCATCGGCGCTGTCAGCCCCGTGCCGTCCCGGAGGCTTGCGCTCATTGACTCTACTGCCCGGGCGATCACAACATTGCCGACCGTCTCGCCGGCTATCTCGAGCGTCAGCATCATGGAGATGCCGCTCTTTTGCATGGCGCTGAATATGCGCGCGAACCGCGAGAGTGCTACTTTTTGAAAAAGAGTGCCGAACACCGGTATCTTGAGCTTCAGCAGGTCCCATTGCCATCTGCCCGCTTGCGTTCCCAGATACCATATCACTCCCCACACAGCCAGGATGATGCTGATGATAATAAGATACCAGTAGTGCTGGACCACGTAGTTGATGTTGATCAAAATGCGGGTAGGCAGCGGCAGCTCCGTTTTAAACTGGGCAAAGATCGCCGCGAACTTCGGGATCACGAACGTGACAAGAAATGCAAATGCCGCAGAGATGGCGATCACAACGATCAGCGGATATCGGACAGCTGCTTTCACGCGCGCACGGGTTTCGGCCTCATGCTCGGAAAGAAGCGCCAGCCGGCTCAGGATCTCGTCGAGGATACCGGCCGTCTCACCGGCCCGGACCATGCTCACGTACAGTTTGTTGAATAACTTGGGCTGCCTGGCAAGGGCATCGGAGAATGAGCTGCCGGCCTCAATGTCACGCCTGAGCTGAGAAATCGCGGATTTCAACCGGGGATTTTCCGACTGCCGTTCGAGTGTTACGAGGCCCTGGATAAAGGGGATGCCCGCGCTCATGAGCGTGGAAAGCTGCCTGCTGAAGATGATGAGGTCCTGCGTCGTGACCTTGGAAAACAATGCACCGAGGTCGGTCCCCGACAGCCGCGCCGGCTCGTGCTCCTCGATCAGCACCGGGATGCGTCCCATGCCGGAGAGCTGGTCCGCTACGCCCTCTTTGCGCGCAGCCTCCATCGTACCGGTGTGCAGCGCGCCGTCTTTATCCCTGGCCCTATAGCGGTAAAGCGGCATGAATACCCCCCGGACAAAAAACAAGTGAGAGCCGGAAACTAGCGTTCAGGCCATCAGAACGCGGACGAGATAAGGGATCAAGAGTTCAGGCTATCGGATTGCAGACTGAAAAAACCGTAGACTGTCCTCTGTCATTTGTTCGTTACATTATCACAAAAAAACGCATTCTGCAATACTACAAAATAAAATCATTGACAAGCCCGGCCTACTGGGGTATATTTTCTCCAGTCATCGAATAAACCTGACCAAAAACCCCGTGTTATTGCAAAACCCAGCATAATAATAACCAGGTAAAAACACTGCATACCGTTTACACAGAGAGGTCTTTTATCACGTAAGCAACCCGCTGACAGACTACGTTGTTGCTGATCATTCACAACAATCAGCCTGACGGAACCAACCTCCTTATAAAAACCAACATCACACTTTACACAACGCTTATACCTATAACCACAGGAGCAGCGTAGCCCCGTCAGAGATCGAAAACGGTGCTGACCAACAATCTCGGAACAATTTAACGGACATCTCCGCATCGCTCGCGAGGGCGCGCCGGACGATCTCTTCACGGAGTAGACCATCAACCCACCTCTCACCAGGTACATACCGCACGTGCCCCAGCAAACCACGGGCCAAGGAGTAAAACCATGAATTTAGTAGAACTCAAAGGAAAGAACATCGCCGAATTGACCGAGATGGCGAACGACCTCAAGGTCGAAGGCGTCAGCGGCCTCAGAAAACAGGAGCTGATCTTCGCCATCCTGCAGGCGCAGACGGAAAAGAACGGCATGATATTCGGGGAAGGCGTTCTCGAGATCCTGCCTGACGGTTTCGGCTTCCTTCGAGCTCCCGATTACAACTATCTCCCCGGCCCCGACGATATCTACGTGTCACCCTCCCAGATAAGAAGGTTCAACATACGCACCGGAGACACCGTCTCCGGCCAGATCCGGCCGCCGAAAGAGGACGATATCTACGTGTCCCCCTCCCAGATAAGAAGGTTCAACATACGCACCGGAGACACCGTCTCCGGCCAGATCCGGCCGCCGAAAGAGGGCGAGCGTTACTTCGCGCTCCTCAAGGTAGATGCCATCAACTATGAAGACCCCGAAATATCCCGGAGCAAGATCCTGTTCGACAACCTCACGCCTTACTATCCTGAAAAGAAGATAAAGCTCGAAACGACACCCACGGACTATACCACGCGCGCCATGGACCTGGTGACGCCCATCGGCATGGGCCAGCGCGGAATGATCGTGGCCCCTCCCCGGACCGGCAAGACCATGCTGCTCCAGGCCCTGGCCAAGGCGATCATCAAGAACCACCCGGACATCAAGCTCATCGTGCTGCTCATTGACGAGCGGCCCGAGGAGGTCACGGACTGGCAGCGACAGGTCAAAGCCGAGATCATCAGTTCCACCTTCGATGAGCCGCCCCAGAGGCATGTGCAGGTCGCGGACATGGTCATCGAGCGGGCAAAGCGGCTCGTTGAGCACAAGAAGGACGTCGTGATCCTGCTCGACAGCGTCACCCGCCTCGCACGGGCGCACAACGCGATCATCCCGGCATCGGGCAAGGTGCTTTCCGGCGGTCTGGACGCCAACGCGCTCCAGCGTCCGAAGCGGTTCTTCGGCGCGGCCCGGAGCATCGAAGGGGGCGGCGGCAGCCTCACCATCCTGGCAACGGCGCTCGTGGACACGGGAAGCCGCATGGACGACGTGATCTTCGAGGAGTTCAAGGGCACCGGCAACATGGAGCTCCATCTCGACCGGAAGCTGGTCGAAAAACGCGTATTCCCGGCCATTGACATCAACGCGTCCGGCACCCGCAAGGAAGAACTGCTCGTGGACAAGGACGACCTGAACCGCATGTGGGTGCTCAGAAAGGTCCTGAACCCGCTCTCCACCGTGGAAAGCATGGAGTTCCTGCTCGAAAAGCTCAAACAATCAAAAACGAACAGGGACTTCCTGGACTCGATGAACAAGTAGCCGGTCAAATATTTCGCTTGTAATTTTAGATGTTTTGTTATATTATTCCGGCCTCACGGTAACCAGTGATGGACCCTGTCGGAAAGGGGATTCTCACAAAGGTGACCATGCTAAGGCATGAGATGCAGCGATGCATGCATCCAGTGCGTATTATGGCTTCAACAATAATCAGGAGGAGTAGAACCATGAAACAGGGAATTCACCCGGACTACAAGCTGTCGGAGGTCCACTGCGCCTGCGGCGAAGCATATCAGACACGGTCCACCAAAGAGAGCATCAGGCTCGACATCTGCTCGGTCTGCCACCCCTTCTTCACCGGCAAACAGAAGCTCATCGATACCGAAGGCCGCATCGATAAGTTCCGCAAAAAATACACGAAGGCGTGATTCAGAGAAGAGAAGACAGGGGTCAGATATCAGACTGAACCGGTTCGTACTCGTCTGCCCGCTATTTTCTGAACTTCTGTCCACTGCCTACTGCTCATACACGAGGTCCCTGACTTGTCAGATAGAGTGAACATAGGCGGCCAGGCGGTGCTCGAGGGCGTGATGATGCGCTCACCGCGCGCTTTTACCGTGGCCGTACGCAAAGGCGGAAAACCCGACGCCGAGATCGTGGTCTTCACGCAGGAGCTCAAACCCCTCGGCGAACGGTTCCCGATCTTGAAAAAGAAGATCATCCGGGGTTCGGCAGCGCTGTTTGAAGCCATGTGGCTCGGCATCCGGGCGCTCAATTTCTCAGCGAATGAATCGCTCGAAGAAGGTAAGGACGGAAAGAAAGAGGAGATCGGATCCCTCGCCATGGCCGGTACCATGGTCGTGGCACTTGCCTTTTCCCTCGGCATCTTCCTGGCGCTCCCCCTCCTGCTGACCAACCTGCTCGGCTCATACTACGATACGGTCAATAAGAACAGCCTCTTGTTCAACCTCACGGACGGCGTGCTCCGGGTAGGGCTGTTTCTGGGATATGTCTCCGGCATCTCGTTCATGAAGGACATCCGGCGGGTCTTCGAGTACCACGGCGCGGAGCACAAGGCCATCGCCGCCTACGAGTCCGGGGGAGAGCTCACGGTCCAGAACGCGCGGCAGTACTCCTGCATCCACCCTCGCTGCGGCACAAGCTTCCTGATCGCGGTCATGGTGCTTTCCATTCTGCTGTTCTCGCTCATTCCGGGCAGCTGGCCCCTCTGGGCAAAAGGTCTTTCGCGGATCGTCCTGCTGCCGTTGATCGCGGGACTGGGATATGAATTCATCAAGTACAGCGCGAAGCAGTGCGGGAACCCTCTGATCAAAACCCTGATGCTGCCGGGACTCTGGCTACAGCGGCTCACGACGAGTGAACCG
>Ga0210377_10001590_pt1 | contig 20618 bp, 17 predicted proteins | sample PLM4_65_b1redo_FD_155480 | JGI IMG/M metagenome (GOLD analysis project Ga0210377, IMG submission 155480) | Groundwater sediment microbial communities from an aquifer in East River, Colorado, USA - PLM4_65_b1 redo | ecosystem: Environmental > Terrestrial > Soil > Riparian zone | place: USA: East...
CGAGCCCCTTGCAGCGCGCGGCCCGGACGTGCGAGTTGGCTGGCTTCGGGAGAGCGGCCGAAGTCGAGCCCGGGCTGGTCGAGTGGGATTACGGCAGGTATGAAGGACGGAAAACCGTCGACATTCACAAAGAGCGGCCGGGCTGGTTCATCTTCAGCGATGGGTGCCCCGGCGGGGAATCGCCGGAAGAGGTGGGCGCGCGGGCCGACCGGGTGGTACACCGAATCCGCGCGCTGCAAGGAGACGTCATCGTGTTCTCCAGCGGCCATTTCCTGCGCGTGCTCGCTGCGCGCTGGCTGGGACTCCCCCCGGGGCACGGGAAGTATTTCCTGTTGAGCACGGCCAGCCTGAGTGCGCTCAGCTACGAACACAACTTGTCCCAGCCGGCGATCCGATTGTGGGACGATACTCGGCATGTAGACATGTAACAAGATGCGGCTGCCCGAGACGGCCCGCCCCCGTGTTCTGCCAGACGGGCAGGTATCGGCACACGTTGGCCCGATCGGTCACGACAGGGATTCGGAAAATGGGGGCCGGACCGGGAGAATGGACGGGTTCCCGGCTCGGACTCTCTGGCGCCTGGACACCCGAGAAAGGATACAGCGATGAGCACAAGGACAATGGGGGCCCCGCCGACGTCACTGGGGCCCGACGACCTGGCGAGACTCGTGAGGCGATATGGGTGTGGCCCGGTGCAGTTCACCGGCGCGGATACCGCGCTCTATGAGCGGCACCTGCTCTTCGACAACGTCGTCGACCTGGCGACGGTCGGCCCGCGGGAACGGTTTGAGGCCTTTGCCCGCTCCATGCGGGATGTCCTCTCGCAGCGGTGGGTGCTGACGGAGGAGACCTACCAGCAGGAGAACCCCAAACGCGTCTACTATCTCTCCATGGAGTTTCTTATCGGCCGCTCGCTGGCCAACAATGTGATGAACCTGCTGCTCGATCCCCTCGTGAAGGGCGCCGTCACCCAAGAGAACCTCGATTGGCTCGGCCTGCTCGAAGAGGAACCCGACGCCGGACTGGGAAATGGCGGGCTGGGGCGCCTGGCGGCGTGTTTTCTGGATTCGATGGCGACGATGCAGCTCCCGGCCATGGGCTACGGGCTGCGGTACGAGTACGGCATCTTCAAGCAGGCCATCCGGGACGGGTGGCAAGAGGAACAGCCGGACAACTGGCTCCGGCGGCCGGACCCCTGGGAGGTGGCGCGTCCCGACGAGAGGGTGGAGGTCAAAATGAACTGCTCGGTCGAGCTGCGCGGCGGGACCTTGCACCCGGTCCCCGGCCGGCCGACCAGCCTGATCGGGATCCCGTTCGATCGGCCCGTGGTGGGCTACGGCGGCAAGACCATCAACACGCTCCGCCTCTGGGCCGCCGCCGCACCGGATTACTTTGACTTTCAGGCCTTCAGTCACGGCGACTTTGTCGGGGCGCTGACAGAGAGGCTGGCGGCCGAATCCCTCACCCGGGTGCTGTATCCCGACGACTCCACGAGCATGGGGCAGGGGCTGCGCTTCGTGCAGGAGTACTTCTTGGTGGCCTGCTCGCTGGCCGACCTTGTGCGCCGATTCCGCCGGAGCAATGCCGACTGGGAAACACTCCCCGAGAAAGTCGCCATCCAGCTCAACGATACGCACCCGGCGCTGGCGGTCCCCGAGCTGATGCGGATCCTGCTGGACGAGGCGCACCTGGGCTGGGATCACGCCTGGCACCTCACCCAGCGGGCCCTGGCCTACACCAACCACACGCTCCTGCCCGAAGCCCTGGAGAGATGGCCTCTGGCACAGTTTGAGGCGCTGCTGCCGCGTCACCTGGAGATTATTTACGAGATCAATCGACGCCTGCTGGAGACGGTACGGGCCCGCTTTCCTGGCGACGAGGGGCGGGCCGCCCGCGTGAGCCTCGTGGAGGAAGGCGCCGCCAAGCACATCCGCATGGCCAATCTGGCGATTGTCGGCTCGCACAGCACCAATGGGGTCGCCGCCATTCACTCCGAGCTACTGCGCACGACGACGGTCAAGGATCTGGCCGAGCTGTTCCCCGAGCGGTTCAACAACAAGACCAACGGGGTCACGCCGCGCCGCTGGTTGCTGCTGGCGAATCCGGCGCTCGCCCAGACGATCACCGCGGCCATCGGCGAGGGTTGGATCACCGACCTCGAGCAGCTCCGCAAGCTCAAGCCGCTGGCCGACGATCGGGGATTTCGCGACGCCTTCCGCAAGGCCAAGCGCGCGGCCAAGGTGCAATTTGCCGCCTGGCTCAAGGCGACATCCGGCCGGACGGTGGATCCGGACCGCATCTTCGATTGTCAGGTCAAGCGCATTCACGAATACAAACGCCAACTCCTCAATGCGCTGCGCATCGTGGTGCTGTACCACCGCCTCCGAGAGAACCCGAATCTCGAGATGACGCCTCGGACTTTCTTCTTCGCCGGCAAGGCGGCACCGGCCTACCATTTGGCCAAGCTCATCATCAAGTTCATCAACAACCTGGCGAGCACCATCGAGGGGGACCCTGCCACGCGGAACCGACTGCAGGTGCTCTTTCTGCCCGAGTATAACGTGTCCCTGGCAGAACAGTTGATTCCCGCCAGCGATGTCTCCAACCAGATCTCCACCGCCGGCTATGAGGCGAGCGGGACGAGCAACATGAAGTTCATGATGAACGGTGCGCTGACCCTCGGCACGCGGGACGGGGCCACCATCGAGATGGCGGAGGAAGCCGGTGAGGAGAACTTCTTTCTCTTCGGCCTGACGGCGGATCAGGTGGCCGGCAGTCGCGGTTGGTATGACCCGCACTGGCACTATGAGCACGAGCCGGAGACCCGCGCGGCGCTGGACCTGATCTTCTCGGACCACTTCAGCCGCCATGAACCGGGCGTCTTCACGCCACTGCGGGATACGCTCCTGACCCATGGGGATCACTACATGCACCTCGCGGACCTCGCGGCCTATCTGGAGGCGGACCGCCGCTTGCTAGAGCTGTACGCGGATCCGGAGGGATGGGCGCGCAAGGCGATCTTGAACGTGGCCAGCTCCGGGAAATTCTCGAGCGATCGCACCATTGCCGAGTACGCGGCGAACATCTGGAACGCGAAGCCATGTCCGGTGCCGTAGGGGAGCATGGCTTGAGGAAAGACCAAAGAAAGGACTAAGAGGCATGGGAATCTCGCCGCTGGCAGGCAAGCCGGCTCCGAAGGAGATGCTCGTGGACGTGGGCCGGCTGGAACAGGAGTATTATGACCGCAGGCCCGACCTGGCAGACCCGAACCAGCGAGTCAGCTTTGGCACCAGCGGGCACCGGGGCTCACCGCGTCGCGGCACGTTTACGGAGGCTCATATCCTGGCCATTACTCAGGCCATTTGCGACTACCGACGCGCCCAAGGGATCGACGGCCCGCTCTACATGGGAATGGACACTCACGCCCTGTCCGGGCCAGCCCAGCGCACCGCCGTCGAGGTGCTGGCGGGAAACGGGGTTGAGACCATCATCCAGCGCAACGATGGCGTCACGCCAACACCCGTCATCTCGCGGGCCATCCTCGTCTACAATCGCGACCGCAAGCGGCACCGCGCGGACGGTATCGTGATCACGCCGTCGCACAATCCCCCCGAGGATGGTGGCTTCAAGTACAACCCGCCCAACGGGGGCCCGGCCGACACCGACGTGACGGGTTGGGTTCAACGCCGCGCCAACGAGCTCCTGGGCAGGGGCAACGCGGGCGTCGCGCGCGTGCCCTTCGCGGCGGCCATCAAGGCGCCGAGCACCCACCAGGAAGACTTCATCCTGCCCTATGTCAACGACCTGAAAAACGTCATCGATATGGAGGCCATCCGCGCCGCCGACTTGAAGCTGGGGGTGGACCCGCTGGGGGGCGCCGCCGTGCATTACTGGGAGCCGATCAACGCCGTCTACAAGCTGGACATCGCTGTGGTCAACCCGCAGATCGACCCGACCTTTTCGTTCATGACGGTCGATCACGACGGTGTGATCCGCATGGACTGCTCCAGCCCGTACGCCATGGCGCGGCTGGTCGGCCTCAAGGACCAGTACCGCGTGGCCTTTGCCAACGACCCGGACTCGGATCGGCACGGGATCGTCACCCCCTCCGCGGGCTTGCTGAACCCCAACCACTACCTGGCGGTGGCCATCCGGTATCTACTCACCCACCGCCCGCACTGGCCCGAGCATGCCGCCGTGGGGAAGACCCTGGTCAGCAGCAGCATGATCGACCGGGTGGTCCAGAAGCTCGACCGTCGGCTCTGCGAGGTGCCCGTCGGCTTCAAGTGGTTCGTGCCGCGCCTCTTCGACGCCTCGGTCTGTTTCGGGGGCGAAGAGAGCGCTGGGGCGAGCTTCCTCCGGCGTGACGGCACCGTGTGGACGACCGACAAGGACGGCCCGCTTCTGGACCTGCTGGCGGCCGAGATCACCGCCCGGACGGGCAAGGACCCAGGCGAGCACTACCGTGACCTCACGGCGGAGTTCGGCTCCCCGTGGTACACGCGTATCGACGCGCCGGCGACGCCCGAGGAGAAGGCGAGCCTAGAAAGACTGTCGCCCGAGGCGGTGACGGCATCGAGACTGGCGGGCGAGCCGATCACGGCCAAGCTGACCCGTGCCCCCGGCAACAACGCCTCCATCGGTGGCCTCAAGGTGGTGGCTGCCAGCGGCTGGTTCGCGGCCCGGCCATCCGGGACGGAGGACATCTACAAGATCTACGCGGAAAGCTTCCGGGACCAGACCCACCTGGACGCCATCGTGAGCGAGGCGCAGGAAATGGTGTCTCACGCGCTGACATCTTCCGACCCGGTCGGCAGCCGAAGGGGAAGAACGACATGAGCGACGACGGGCGGCGCGTGAATCTTTCTCCATTCCCGCCAGAGTACCGCGCTTCAGGCGTGCTGCTCCACGTCACGTCGCTGCCCTCGCCATACGGCATCGGCGATGTGGGGCCGGCGGCAATGGCGTGGGTGGATCGTCTTTACGAGGCCGGGCAAAGCTGGTGGCAGGCGCTGCCACTGGGGCCCACCGGGTACGGAAACTCGCCGTATCAGCCCCTCTCGTCGTTTGCCGGCAACGGGCTCCTGATCAGCCCGGACTGGCTGATCGAGGATGGCTTGCTCCGGGCGAGCGACGTTGCCGGCCACTCGTTTCCAGGAACTGCCGTCGAGTACGACGCGGTTATCCCCTTCAAGCATCGGCTGCTCGAAACAGTCTGGACCAACTTCAATGGGGGGGGCCGACCGGACCTGGCGCCGCCCTTCGAGCAGTTCTGTTATGACCACGCACACTGGCTGAACGATTATGCCCTCTTCCGGGCGCTGAAGGCGCGGTACCACGGCGCCTATTACCTCGACTGGCCGGCAGAGTTGGTCCAGCGGACTCCGGCCGCCCTGGCCCGGGCTCGACGAGAGCTGGCGAGTCAGATCGCGCAAGTTTGCTTTGCCCAGTTCCTCTTGTTCCGCCAAGGGGCACGCCTGAAGGAACATGGCCAGAGGAAGGGCGTGCGTTTGATCGGCGATCTGCCCTTCTTCGTCTCTCCCGACTCGAGCGACGTGTGGGCCAACCCCGAGCTGTTCCTGCTGGATGAGCAACGCAGACCGCGTGTCGTCGCCGGCGTGCCGCCCGACTACTTCAGTGCCCAGGGGCAGCTCTGGGGCAACCCCATCTATGACTGGGACGCCCTGCGCCGGACCGGCTATCGGTGGTGCATCGACCGCTTGCGCGCCCTGCTGACCCATGTGGACGTGATTCGCCTGGATCATTTTCGCGCCTTCGCGGCCGCCTGGCACGTCCCGGCCGGCGCCCCGACGGCCCAGACCGGCCAATGGGTGGCGGGGCCGGGCGCCGACTTCTTCACGGCGGTCCAGGCGGAGCTGGGCGGGCTTCCCTTCATCGCCGAGGACTTGGGGCTGATTACGCCAGACGTGTGCGCCCTTCGGGACCAGTTTCGCCTGCCGGGGATGCGGGTGCTCCAGTTCGCCTTCGACGGCCACTCGGGCAACCCGTACCTGCCGCACAACTATGTCTCCAATGCCGTGGTGTACACCGGGACCCATGACAATCCCACGACGCGCGGCTGGTACGAAGACTTGCCGGATGCCGAACGGCAAAACGTGTGGAACTACCTCAAGCGACCTGCAGGAAAGAGTAGCGAAGTCGCCGGGGAGTTGATCCGGCTGGCGTGGTCTTCCGCGGCCGCGCTCGCCATAGCGCCGCTACAAGATCTGCTCAACCTCGGGCCGGAGGCTCGAATGAATGTGCCGAGTCGTGCGGAGGGCAACTGGCGATGGCGGACAACCGAAGACATGTTGTCGTCTCCAGCCTTTCAGGCGCTCCGGGAACTCACAAACAGCTCAGAGCGTCTGGGCCTCGTTGGAGATGCACTGGCGAGCGGAGTCACGGGGGCTGCGTCATGACCCCGAACCCAGTTGTGTTCCTCGTTGACGTGGACAACACCCTCCTCGACAACGACCGCATTCAGAGTGATCTCAAGCGCCACCTTGAACGGGAGTTCGGGGGAGCCTCTCGTGACCGTTACTGGGCGATCCTGGAACAGCTCTTTACCGACTTGGGCTACCGCGATTACCTTGGGGCCCTGCAGCGCTACCGGGTCGAGCATCCGCGAGATATCCACCTGCTGTCCATGTCGTCCTTCCTGGTGGACTACCCGTTCGCCAATCGGCTCTATCCCGGCTCGCTGGACGTCCTCGAGCGGTTTCGCTCGTGGGGGCAGACGGTGATCCTTTCAGACGGCGATGTGGTGTTTCAGCCGCGCAAGGTCGAGCGCTCCGGCCTCTTCGAGGCGGTGGAGGGCCACGTGCTCATCTACATCCACAAGGAAGAGGCGCTGGAGGACGTCGAGCGGCGGCACCCGGCCCAGCACTATGTCCTGGTGGATGACAAGCTCCGTATTCTGGCGGCGGTCAAGCAAGCGTGGGGCGAACGGGTGACGACGGTCTTTCCGCGTCAGGGTCAATATGCGCACGACCCGACCATTCTCGCCGCGTGTCCGCCCGCAGACCTGACGGTTGAGCGAATTGCTGACCTGCTCAATTATGACCTGCCCGCTTTGCTGACGAACCAACGATCCCAAGGCTCTCCGGAGGTGCCTCGATGAAAGCGACGCAATTGCTCCACAACCTGGGCCAGAGTCTCTGGCTCGATAATATCACGCGCGACCTGCTGAATGGCGGCACGCTCAAGCGCTATATCGACGAGTTGTCGGTGACGGGGCTCACCTCAAATCCGACGATCTTCGATCACGCCATCAAGAACAGCAGCGCCTACGACGCGTCAATACGTAAGAAGCTCAACGAGGGCAAGTCGGGGGAGGACCTGTTCTTCGAGCTGGCGCTCGAAGACCTCACCCGGGCCGCCGACCTCTTCCGTCCGATCCACGAGAGGACGAATGGGGTGGACGGATGGGTGTCGCTGGAGGTATCGCCCGAGCTGGCCTACGACACGGCCAAGACCCTCGCTGCCGCCAAGGCCCTCCACGCCCGGGCGGGGCGGCCAAATCTCTTCATCAAGATCCCGGGGACCAAGGAAGGCCTGCCGGCCATCGAAGAGGCGATCTTTGCCGGCGTGCCTATCAATGTGACCCTGTTGTTCTCGCGCGAGCAGTACGTGGCGGCGGCCGAGGCCTTCTTGCGCGGCATCGAGCGGCGCATCGATGCCGGACTCAAGCCTGAGGTTGGTTCGGTTGCCTCCGTCTTCGTCAGCCGTTGGGATGGCGCGGTTGTCGGCAAGGTGCCCGCCGCGCTGAACAACAAGCTCGGCATCGCTATCGCCAAGCGCACCTACAAGGCAGCCCGCGACCTCCTCGGCTCACCGCGATGGCAGCGCATCTACAACGCTGGCGCCCGCCCGCAGCGCCTGCTATGGGCGAGCACGGGAACCAAGGACCCCAAGGCCTCCGATGTCCTTTATATCAAGGCGCTTGCTGCGCCTTTCACAGTGAACACGATGCCAGAGGGAACATTGAAAGCCCTCGCCGATCACGGCGAGATCAGCGAAATCATGTCGGCCGATGGTGGCGATTGCGAAGCTGTATTGGACCAGTTCGCCACAGCCGGCATCGATGTGGACGCCTTGGCGAGCCAACTTCAAGACGAAGGGGCCAAGTCGTTTGTCAGTTCGTGGAAGGACCTCATGGGTGTCATCACGTCCAAGAGCGCGACCCTGGCGAAGGCCAGCTAGACACAAAGAGGGCTCCGTATGAAGGTGCTGGTTGTCGACGTCGGCGGAACCCATGTGAAGATCCTTGCCTCCGGACACAAGGAATCCCGGGAGTTTCCGTCGGGGCTGACGTTGACGGCCAGACGGATGGTCGCCGGGGTCCAGAAGCTCGCCCGGGGGTGGAAGTACGACGTGGTCGCGATCGGTTACCCGGGACCGGTTCTCCGGGGCCGGCCGGTCCTGGAACCGCATAACCTCGGGAAGGGGTGGGTCGGATTTGACTTTGAAGGCGCATTCAAGCGCCCTGTCAAGGTGGTGAACGATGCGGCCATGCAGGCTCTGGGGAGCTACCAGGGCGGAAAAATGCTCTACCTGGGCTTGGGGACGGGCCTCGGCTCCACCATGATTGTGGACGGCATCGTGGAGCCCTTGGAGTTGGGCCATCTGCCTTATAAGAAGGGGACCTACGAGGATTATGTGGGATTGCGGGGATTAGAGAAGCGGGGGAAGAAGAAATGGCGCCGGCACGTGGCGGACGTGGTAGAGCGCTTGGTCACTGCCCTGGAGCCCGACGACGTGGTTATTGGGGGAGGCAACGTTAAGAAGTTGACAAAGCTGCCTCCCGGCTGCCGAGCGGGCGATAACGCCAATGCGTTTGTGGGAGGGCTTCGCCTATGGGAGAAGGCGGATACTCGCAAGCCTTCCGCACGGGCAAGGGCTCGTCGGCCGACCACCCGGGGGGGAAAGACCCGTCACCCTGACTGCGAGGAAACTCTACCTCCAGAGACTCAACTGCCGGAAAGGCACCTGAATCACCAGAAGAAACTGATAGGAGCATGCCCATGACAACACCCATCAAACCCCTCACCAAACGCCGGGCCTGGAAGGCCCTCGGGGCCCACTACAAGAGGATCCGGGAGCTGCATCTCCGCACGCTTTTTGCTGAGGATCCCAAGCGGAGCGAGCGGATGGCAGTCGAGGCGGTGGGGCTGTATCTGGATTACTCAAAGAATCGCATCACTGACGAAACCCTCGCGCTCCTCCTGCAGTTGGCCGAGGAATCCAGCCTGCAAGCGCGGATTGACGCCATGTTTCGCGGAGAGAAGATCAATGTTTCGGAGCAGCGAGCCGTCCTGCACGTCGCCCTGCGCGCCCTGCGCGGAGCATCCATCGTTGTAGACGGCGAGAACGTGGTGCCCCAGGTCCACGCCGTGCTTGACAAGATGGCCGATTTCTCCGAGCGCGTTAGGAGCGGGTCGTGGAAAGGCCACACCGGCAGCCGCATCAGGAACGTCATCAACATCGGCATCGGGGGCTCCGACCTCGGGCCGGTCATGGCCTACGAGGCCCTCAAGTATTACAGCGACCGCACCCTGACGTTCCGGTTCGTGTCCAACATCGATGGCACCGACTTCGCGGAGGCGGTGCGCGACCTCGATCCGGCGGAGACCCTGTTCATCGTATCCTCAAAGACGTTCACGACGTTGGAGACGATGACGAACGCCCACACGGCCCGCGCCTGGTCGCTTCAGGGTTTTCAGGGCGACGAGAAGTCGGTTGCAAAACATTTCGTCGCGATCTCGACGAACGCGGCGGAAGTGGCCAAGTTCGGCATCGACACGGTCAACATGTTCGGGTTCTGGGACTGGGTCGGCGGGCGCTACTCTCTGGACTCGGCCATCGGCCTCTCGACGATGCTGGCCATCGGTCCCGAGAACTTCCGGGCCATGCTCGACGGCTTCCAGAAGATGGACGACCATTTCCGCACCACCCCGTTCGAGCGCAACCTGCCGGTGCTCATGGGCCTCCTGGCCATCTGGTACAACGACTTCTTCGGCGCGCAGACCGTGGCGGTCCTGCCGTACGAGCAGTACCTGAAGCGCTTCCCGGCGTATCTACAGCAGTTGACGATGGAGAGCAACGGCAAACACGTCACGCTCGCTGGGATCGAGGTCGAGTGCGACACCAGTCCCATCTACTGGGGGGAGCCGGGCACCAATGGCCAGCATTCCTTCTACCAGTTGATCCATCAGGGGACCAGACTCATTCCCTGCGACTTCATCGGGTTTGCCCAACCCCTCAATCCGCTCGGCCGGCACCACGACCTGCTCTTGGCGAACGTCTTCGCCCAAACCGAGGCGCTGGCCTTCGGCAAGACGGCCGAGCAGGTCAAGGCTGAAGGAACCCCGGACTGGCTTGTCCCCCACCGGGTGTTCGAGGGCAACCGGCCCTCGACCACGATCCTCGCCGAGCGGCTCACGCCGGAAACGCTCGGCACGCTCATCGCCCTCTACGAGCACAGCGTCTTCACCCAGGGTAGCATCTGGTCCATTGACTCGTTCGACCAGTGGGGCGTCGAGCTGGGCAAGGTCCTGGCCCAGCACATCATTCCGGAACTCGAGAGTGACGCAGAGCCCACGCTGGGCCATGATAGCTCAACAAATTCCCTGATCCGTCGCTATCGGAAGCTCAAGGAGGCGGGGCAATGACGCTCGGCTTGGACAAGCCACTGTTCGGATTGCCGTTCGAGTACCGCGGGTTGTTCCACCCTTCAACTCTAAGAATCTAAGGAGAGCACGATGAGCAACTTCACACAACAACTGCAGAAAATGAAGACCCATCCCGGTTTCATTGCGGCGCTGGATCAAAGCGGTGGCAGCACGCCCAAGGCGCTGCGTCAATACGGCATCAAGGAAGATGCGTGGTCCAACGAGGATGAGATGTTTGCGATCGTGCATCAGATGCGCACGCGCATCATTACTAGCCCCAGCTTCACCGGCGAGCGGATTCTTGGCGCCATCCTGTTCGAGAACACCATGGACCGGGACATCGAGGGGCAGCCGAGCGCGGACTATCTGTGGAATGTAAAGCGAGTTGTGCCTTTTCTGAAAGTGGACCAGGGCCTTGCCGCGGAGCAGAGCGGCCTCCAGCTGATGAAGCCGATGCCCGCGCTGGCGGCGCTACTTGCCAAGGCCAAAGCGAAGCGCATATTCGGAACCAAGATGCGGTCGGTCATCAAGCAAGCCAACGCAGGGGGCATCCAGGACATCGTGAACCAGCAGTTCGAAACGGCTCGGCAGATCATCGCCGCGAGCTTCGTGCCGATCATCGAGCCGGAAGTGGATATTCACTGCCCGGAAAAGGCCAAGGCCGAAGCCTTGCTCAAATCGGCCATCCTCGAGAAGCTCAACGAACTGCCAGAGGATCACCTGGTCATGCTCAAGCTCACCCTGCCGGAGCAAGACAACTTCTACGCCGAGTGCGTCAGCCATCCCAAGGTCGTGAGGGTGGTGGCGCTCTCGGGCGGGTATACGCGGGAAGAAGCCAACACCCGCCTGCGCAGGAATCACGGCGTCGTGGCGAGCTTCTCGCGGGCGCTGGTCGAGGGGCTGTCGGCCCAGCAATCCGATGCCGAGTACAACGCCCGGCTGGATGCATCCATTCAGAGTATCTTTGAGGCGTCCAACACCTAAGCAGGCGATGACCGGAGAATCGGAGAGGAATCGGATGAGGGGGTTGCGGACCACGCGAACGGTCCGAGAATTGTGACCGCGAGGGACTTGGGATATGGACAAAGGTCCTGTGAAGCTTGCCCCTTCAATACTCGCGGCCGACTTTGCCCGATTGGGTGGGCAGGTGGCTGAAGCGGACAAAGCCGGGGCGGATCGGATCCACGTGGATATGATGGACGGACACTTCGTGCCCACTCTCTCGATGGGGGCGCCGATCGTCCAGGCGCTGCGGCGGGTGACGCGCCTACCCCTGGAGACGCACCTGATGATTTCGGACCCGGACCTGTTCCTGGAGGAGTTCGCCGAGGCCGGTGCGGATTCGCTGCTGGTCCATTGGGAGGGCAACAACAACTTGCAGCGGGCCGTGCAGGGCGTCAAGGCACTGGGCAAGCGTGTCGGCGTGGTCATCAACCCGACAACCCCAGCGGCGGTGCTGGAGGAAATCCTGCAAGGCGTCGAGCAGGTGCTGGTCATGACGGTCAACCCGGGGTTCGGCCATCAACAATTCCCCTGGACGACCCTGCCGAAGATCCGGCGTGTCGTCAGGTGATTGCGCAGATCAAACCAGGGTGCGACCTGGAGGTGGACGGAGGCATCGATGCGGCAACTGCTCCGTTGGTGGCCGACGCGGGAGCCAACGTTCTGGTGGCCGGGCCGGCGATTTTCACTGACAGCGAAGGGGTGACCGCAGCCATGAAGCGGCTGGGCGGCAGCATCAATCGGTTGAAGAAATAACGTCAACGAGTCGCGTGACGAGAGCGGCAAAGGAGTGGGTGATGCAGCTTGGAATGGTCGGTCTGGGAAGGATGGGGGCAAACATGGTGCGGCGGCTCCTCAAGGGAGGCCACTAGTGCGTGGTCTTCGACATGTCGCCGAAAGCCGTGAACGAGTTGGTCCAGGAGAAGGTGGTGGGAAGCTTCTCGCTCCAGGATCTCGTAAAGAAGATGGAGAAACCGCGGGCGGTCTGGCTGATGGTCCCGGCGGCAGCCGTGGAGAAGGCCATCGCCGACCTCCTGCCGAACCTTGAGGCAGGGGACATCCTCATCGACGGGGGCAATTCCTACTACGTGGATGACATCCGACGCGCCAGGGAACTCTTGCCGAAACAGATCCACTACGTGGACGTGGGGACGAGCGGGGGCGTCTGGGGCCTGGAGCGAGGGTACTGCATGATGATTGGGGGCGAGGAGGCCGTGGTCAAGCGCCTCGATCCGATCTTCCCTACTCTGGCCCCCGGCGCGGGCACCATCCCGCGCACTCCAGGACGCGAGAAGGTCGGCGGCACGGCCGAGCAGGGCTACCTGCACTGTGGTCCCAACGGCGCCGGCCACTTTGTCAAGATGGTCCACAACGGGATCGAGTACGGCATCATGGCCGCCTACGCCGAGGGATTAGGCGTCCTGCGCGACGCCAACGTGGGCAAGGAACAACACGCGACCGATGCCGAGACGACGCCGTTGCGCGACCCCGACCACTACCAGTACGACCTCAATCTGCGTGACATCGCGGAGGTGTGGCGGCGCGGCAGTGTGATTGCCTCGTGGTTGCTGGATCTGACGGCAACCGCCTTGGTCGAGGATCCCACCCTGTCGGGCTTCGCGGGCCGCGTCTCCGACTCGGACGAGGGGCGGTGGACGATCAAGGCCGCCATCGACGAGGCCGTGCCGGTGCCGGTGCTCACCACGGCGCTCTACGAGCGGTTCAGCTCACGCGGTGAGGCGGATTTCCAGGACAAACTACTGTCGGCGATGCGCTTCCAGTTCGGGGGCCACCTGGAGAAGCTGGGGGATACGTAGCGCCAATTCCAGGTGTCTACCTGGCGAGGCGCCGTAAGCAGCAAGGGGGCGATCAGGCAATTTGGGAACAGAGCAGTGAGGAGTCCAGTTGCCTGGCTGCCCCGGGAAAGAGAAGACAGGGGGGAAGTCATGAGCGTTCGTATTCCGATGCCTTCGTGTTCTTCGGTGCCACGGGCGATCTGGCCTACAAGAAGATCTTCCCGTCGCTGCAAGCGATGGTGAAACGCGGTCACCTCGCCGTGCCGGTCATCGGCGTGGGCCGGTCCGACTGGACCGCCGACCGCTGAATACAAGCGATGAGGATAGCATGCGCGTGGGAATTGCCACGGATCATGGTGGGTTTGGGTTGAAGGAGGAACTGTTCGCCCAGCTCCGCGCGGCGGGGCATGAGGTCGTCGATTTCGGGGCGCATGGCCTGAATCCTGGCGACGACTACCCTGATTTTGTCATCCCGCTCGCTCGGGCCGTAGCGGCCGGAAAGGTGGAGCGCGGCGTGGCAATCTGCGGCAGCGGCGTCGGCGCGTCGGTCTGTGCTAACAAGATTCCGGGTGTCCGCGCCGGGCTGGTGCACGACCATTTCTCGGCTCGGCAAGGGGTCGAGGACGATCACATGAACATCATTTGTATGGGCGGCCGGACCGTAGGTCCGTCCGTGGCCTGGGACCTCGTCGAGACGTTCCTGGCGGCGGGCTTCAGTGAAGCCGAGCGCCACCTGCGTCGCCTGGGCAAAGTGGGTTCCCTGGAGCCGGAAGTGATCAGCGACCGACGAGGGGCCGGAACCACGCCGATCAAGACGTAGAGCAGTACAGGCAGGGGACCACGACACGCCAGCAGCAGTCGCGGCCGTGAATCAGAATATCAGCATATTGGCGAGGAGAAGACCATGAGTACCACGCAAGTTGCTCAACCAATGACAGGGGCAGAAGTCGATCAATTGTGTATCAATACCATTCGCACGCTCTCGATGGATGCGGTCCAGCAGGCCAAGTCCGGCCACCCCGGCACCCCGATGGCGCTGGCGCCGTTGGTCTACACCATCTGGAACCGCATTATGCGCTTCGACCCGCAGGACCCGATCTGGCCGAACCGCGATCGGTTCGTGCTCTCGAACGGCCATGCCTCGATGCTGCTCTGGTCGGTGCTCCATCTGACCAAGACCCAGGCGGTGAATGCCGAGTACGAGAGACTGGGGCACCCCTCGGTGACCCTCGACGACATCCGCCGCTTTCGCCAGCTCGACAGCAAGGCCCCCGGCCACCCCGAGTACCACTGGGTCTCGGGTGTCGAGACCACGACCGGCCCACTCGGCCAAGGCGTCGCGACGAGCGTGGGCATGGCCATCGCGCAGAAGTGGCTCGCCGCCCGGTACAACCGGCCCAGGTTCGAGATCTTCGACTACCAGATCTATGCGGTGTGCGGCGATGGCTGCATGATGGAGGGCATTGCGTCGGAAGCGGCCTCATTGGCCGCCCACCTGGGCCTCGACAACCTCTGCTGGGTCTACGACAACAACCACATCACCATCGAAGGCAACACACGCATCACCTTCACAGAGGATGTTGCAACCCGGTTCTTGGGTTACGGATGGAACGTTCTGCGGGTGGGCGACGCCAACGACATCGATCGCATCCAGAGCGCTCTCGAGGTCTTCGGCAAGACGAAAGGCCGGCCCACCTTTCTCATCCTGGATAGCCACATCGGTTACGGCTCCCCGCACAAGCAGGACACCGCCGCGGCCCATGGTGAGCCGCTCGGCGACGAAGAGGTTCGCCTCTGCAAGCGCAGCTACGGATGGCCCGAGGACGCGAAGTTCCTCGTGCCCGATGGTGTCTACGAGCACTTCGCGGCTGGGGTGGGCGCACGCGGTGGGCAGGCCCGACGCCAGTGGACGGAGCTCTTCGCTGGGTACAGGGTCAAGTACCCCGCACTCGCGGCCGAGATCGACCAGATGCAGCGACGCGAACTCCCGGCGGAGTGGGATCGCAACCTCCCCGTCTTCCCGGCCGACCCCAAGGGCTTGGCGGGACGGGACGCCTCGGGCAAGGTGCTGAACGTCCTCGCGCAGAATATCCCCTGGCTCCTTGGGGGGTCGGCGGACTTGGGGCCATCGAACAAGACCACCCTGACGTACGCGGGGGCGGGAGACTTTCAGGCCGAAAGCCCGGGCGGGAAGAATCTGCACTTCGGCATTCGCGAGAACGCGATGGTGGCGATCGTGAACGGGCTCTCGCTGTCAAAACTCCGGGCTTTCGGCGCGACCTTCTTTATCTTCAGCGACTACGCGCGGCCCGCCATCCGGCTCTCGGCTCTGATGGAGCTGCCCACCATCTTCGTGTTCACGCACGATGCCATGGGCGACGGGGAGGACGGCCCGACCCACCAGCCGGTGGAGCACCTGCTCTCGCTCCGGGCCATCCCCGGGCTCACCACGCTGCGGCCCGGGGACGCCAACGAGGTCGTCGAGGCCTACCGCTACATCATGCAGTTGCGCCACCGGCCGGCCGTGCTGGCGCTCTCGCGCCAGCCCTTGCCGACCCTGGACCGGAAGAGGTACGCCTCCGCCGAGGGGGTAGCCAAGGGGGCGTATGTCCTCGCCGAGGCCCCTGGCGGGACTCCCGAGGCGATCCTCATCGCGACCGGGAGCGAGCTGAGCCTCGCCGTGGAAGCCCACGAGAAACTACTCGCGGAGGGCATCCGTTCGCGGGTGGTCTCCATGCCCTCCTGGGACCTCTTCGAGCAGCAGCCGCAGGAGTACCGGGAGCGCGTGCTGCCACCCAGCGTGAAGGTCCGCGTTGCGGTGGAGCAGGCCTCGACCCTCGGCTGGGAGCGATATGTCGGCGAGTCCGGCCGCGTTATTGGGATGCGGACGTTCGGGGCGTCGGCCCCGCTCAAGGAGCTGCAGCGGAAGTTCGGGTTCGAGCCGGATCGTGTGGCGGCGGTAGCCAGGGAACTGCTGGGAAGGACATAGCCTGGGCGTCGTTCTCAGCCGCACATCGGTGGGCCCGTTCCTCTCGGAGCGCCCCTGGGGCACGGCCTGAAAGAACGTTGATGCGGCCGGTGATCCCTAGACGTGTGGGTCCCCCTCACCAGGGCGCCGGTCACTTTCCTGTAGAGTGGACTTGATCGTGGAGAGCACAATCCAGTTCCTCATCCACCATGGCTACGCGGTGCTGTTTGCGTGGGTGCTCCTCGAGCAAGGGGCTTGCCATCCCCGCGGTGCCGTTGCTGCTAGCAGCCGGTGCGCTCGCCGCGACGGGCCGGATGAATCTTGCCCTTATCCTTGGCATTGCCGTTCTCGCGACCCTGGCGAGCGATGGCAGTTGGTACGCGCTTGGGCGCCGCCGGAGCATGGGGATTCTACATCTGCTCTGTTGGCTCTCCCTTGAACCGGATTTGTGTGTCCGGCAGACGGAAAACCTGTTTTCCCGTCGCGGAAGCTCTGCCCTGCTCGTGGCCAAGTTCGTCCCTGGCTTCGACGGCCTGGGTGCGCTCCTCTGGATCGGGGTCTTCATAGGCCTAGGGGCGCTTATCGCCAAAGAACTCGAAGGGCTTGCGGCCCTGCTGGCGACCATGGGCGCCTGGCTGCTCACGATCCTCGCAGGAGGGCTCAGCACGTATCTGCTCTGGAAATTTCTGGCCCGCCAACTCTTCCTTCGACGCTTGCGCGTTGCAGGGATCACTCCAGAGGAACTCCAGCAAAAGCTCGAGTCAGGGGAAGAGGTCATGATTGTGGTCTGCGCCACCCGCTGGAGTTTGACGCTGACCCCGTTGCCATCCCAGGGACGATACGCTGGGATGCCGGGGACCTCACAGACAGCCATCTTAAGGTGCCTCGAGACCGGGAGGTCATTCTCTACTGCAGCTGACCCAACGAAGCAAGCAGCGCCCGGGCGGCGCTCACCTTGCGACGTCGAGGCGTCACGCGCGTGCGGCAACTTCTGGGGGGCATCCAGGGATGGCGGGAGCCCGGCTTCCCGGTGCAAGCGCTGCAAGGAAGCGGACTACAGCCCGCTTGACCTTATTTGTTCTTCCGGGTGTCGGCATGCGCAAGTTGCCCGATGGACCGGGGCGGATGAGGTCAAGTTCAACGGCGCTCGGCTCGATGGCGCGATTCCCCTGGCCGGCTTGGAGGCCCGGGCCGCGACTTTGCCGAGGGGGCAGGAGATCATCTTCTACTGCGGCTGAACGAACGAAGGCTCGGCTGTCCGTCAGGCAGCAAGTATCGGGCGCAACGCGAGGGCGCTCAAGGGCGGCGTAGCCGCCTGGCGAGCGGCGGGTTACCCGATCACTGCGACGGGGTAGGGCGCGGCGCCGGTGCCGGGCGTCGTGCGCCGCGCCCCCTGTTGCGCTTTGCGGTCTGGCGCGGACTCTCGGCGACTATCTCCCAGGGCCCCTCGGTTCTGCAGTGTGCCTCCTGGTCTCCGCGGCGTAGGCGCTTTCTTCCTGGGTGCCCCGGCATCGGGAAAGCGTTCATTCCTCGGCCTCGACGCAAGATCAGTTCGTGCCCCGCGTGGGCTCAGAGTTCGCCGGCTTGGTGCGGGGCTCATCCGGATCGAGGAGATCTGTCAGCCGTGCAAACCTCAAGCCTCCGAGCCTTGGAGTCGGCCCGCGTCGCGTCGAGCCCCCCGATGCCCATCCAGTCCACCACCACGTCCGCCCCGTCGACGGCCGAGTGCAGATCGGTAATCGCCTCGACCTTGAAGCCGGCGCGGGCCTGAAGTGTTGGCGACGCGGCCTAGTCCTGTGTGGCGTCCGCCTCGAATGCGTCTTGCGCCCGCGAGAGTGGACGCCGCATTATAAGCGGGTTGGCAACAGCGGTCTGCTGGCCGACGGTTCCTTCATACCTACATACCTATGCGAGCCTCCAGCTTGCCGTAGGCGCAAACATCAAGTACCTCTCGCAGCAGATGTGGCACGCCTCGGTCCAGATCACGCTGGACCGGTACAGTCACCTCATGAAGGACAGCCACCCGGCGCAAGCGGCGCGCTTGTCGGGCTGGGCCTTTGCCGCCCCGACTCGTGCTAATGTGGTGCTAACGGAACATCCACGAGCACCCAAGAAAACGGTGAAAGACGATGAAGGGCGCGTTGCTGCGACAATGGCCTAAGTCCGCATCAAGACAAAGCATTGACAAACACCAGGAAACACGATACAAAGTGCTGGCTTGACCATTGGAACTTTCGGGACCAAGGGGTCGCTGGTTCAAATCCAGTCGCCCCGACCAACCTTTCGGTGAGGCGGACGAGAATTGTAGGAGATCGACAGGTCCGTCCGTCGCTAATCACCGTGCACATCCTCGGCTCGGGCCGACACTGGCGGAGGCGGAGGAGATACGACGCGAGGGCAAGCCAGGCCTGGCTTGCCTTTCGTTTTTCGCCGGATGCGGCTTTCACCGTGCAACAGTCAGATGTCACCGTGTGTGATCCCGCTGGCAGGGCAGCCTCCCTAGAGGTGCAGGTGATCGGTCGGGTACAGGGGGTGGGATTTCGCTACTTCACGCACGAGGTGGCCCGGCGACTTGGCCTCGTGGGCTACGTGATGAATCTGCGGGACGGGGCCGTGCGCGCCTACGCGGAAGGACCGCGCGAAGCTCTGGAACAGTTCGTGAAGGTCTTGCAGGAAGGCCCAGGGGGCGCCCGAGTGCGGGAGGTGCGCTCTGTCTGGGGCACAGCGACGGGACAATTCTCGACGTTCGCCATTCACCCCACAGTGTGAACGGAGGAAGGACCGTGGTTGTTGACGACCTGAAACGTCGGATCCGCGACATCCCAGACTTTCCGAAGCCAGGGATCCTCTTCCGCGACATCACCCCATTGCTCTCCGACGGCCGAGCGTTCTGTCAGGCGATCGACAACATCGGGGGACGATATCAGGACAAGAGAATCGACGTCGTCGTGGGGGTGGAGGCACGAGGATTCATCATGGGTGCCGCCTTGGCGTACAAGCTTCGCGCCGGGAACATCCTGATCCGCAAGTCGGGGAAATTGCCCTACAAGACCCATCGGACAACGTATGCGCTGGAGTACGGGACAGATACCCTGGAGATTCATCAAGATGCCTTCAAGCCGGGTCAACGCGTGTTGATTGCGGATGATCTGTTGGCCACGGGCGGTACGGTCTCTGCAGCCGTGGATTTGGTTCGACAGTTGGGTGGCGAAATCGTTGAGCTGGCATTTCTCATCGAACTCACCGCCCTGAAGGGCCGGGAGAAGCTGAAAGACTATTCCATCTTCTCCCTGATTCAGTATTAGGGGAGTTCGCGAGCGTTGAGGCGTGGCCCTGTAGTTCAGATGGATAGAACGAGGGCGTCCTAAGCCCTGCGTCGGGGGTTCGAGTCCCTCCAGGGCCGCCACCAAATTTCCGTGGTGATGGCATAATCCCGATGGCGGCGGGGCTGATCCCAATTCCACCCTACGAGGATCGAGGTTTCTGGATGGCCAAAACAATCAGCAAGAAGGAGATACGGCGAGATCCCCTCGCCGAGTGGCTGGGGATGGCGGTGCGGTTTGTGCAGGTGCGCAAGACATCGGTGGTCGCTGCCCTGGTGGCGGTCAGCCTCGCCGGAATTCTGGGTGCAGGATACTGGTGGTACCAGGGGCAAAAGGAAAACGAGGCGAGCCGCGCGCTGGCCCAGGCCGCCGCCACCTCGCGCGGTGAGCAGCCCGGGACGCCCGTGAATCCGGATGAGGCGATGAAGCGCTACCGGGACGTGGCACAGCAGTATCGGGGAACCCATAGCGCCGAGGAGTCCTTGATCCTCCTGGGGAACCTCCAATCTGAAGCTGGCAAGGCGGATGAAGCCATCGGAACCTTCAGTGAGTACCTGAGCACATACTCCCGTGGGCGATTCAGGATGATGGCCGGCCTGGGCAAAGCGTATGCACAGGAGGCCAAGGGGGACCTGCAGGGTGCGGCCAATACGCTCTCCGAGGTTCTCGACCGGGGCAAGGACGATCCGCTGGCCGGGGAGGCGTACATGAGCTTGGCACGACTGTACGAGGGTCTCAAAAAGCCTGACGACGCCATGCGAGTCTATGGGCAGGTCGTAGAAGTGTATAGCCAAACGCAGTGGGCCCAGCGCGCGCTGCAACGGATGAGCGCGCTCAAGGCAAAGTAGTTCCCGCATAA
>Ga0210377_10001591_pt1 | contig 20615 bp, 14 predicted proteins | sample PLM4_65_b1redo_FD_155480 | JGI IMG/M metagenome (GOLD analysis project Ga0210377, IMG submission 155480) | Groundwater sediment microbial communities from an aquifer in East River, Colorado, USA - PLM4_65_b1 redo | ecosystem: Environmental > Terrestrial > Soil > Riparian zone | place: USA: East...
GAGGAGATGTGAATGCAGTCGCAGTCAGGTCTGATTGAATTTTCTGGGAGCTCTGATATATTTTCATCGCCCCCTGCATGTCTCCGCGCTGGATGGCGTTCATGATGGCCTGCGTTGTTTGAGGGTCAACTCTCTGCTGTCCCTGGACCGCACTGCCGGACGTACTGTCCGGGGAACCTGTCTGCTGGGCGTGGCTTGAATTCGTGGATAAGAGGAGGATAAAGAGAGCGACAAGAGGGCTAAGAAGTTTTTTCATATTTTATAGGCAGTATGGCGAGTTCGAAATATTTCGCTTTATTTTGGATATGTTAACGTATTCAGTATAGCAAAGGACCGTGAGTAAATCAAACGATAAAAATAGCGGATAAAGGGAGTAGAGAAAGAATGCACTGCTATGCGAAACCACGGAATCGGCTTTAGGGTGTGGAGACATCCCCGGTATATCGTAAGCGACTCCCCTTGGTCTTTGAATAAATCGCAGGTACCGGCCTTTCTATGGGGGATGACTGCGGTGATGCCTTAGCAATGACCTTACCCGGGGTCAGCGCCTCGGTTCCCGGTCCACCGTTCTCCGGCTGGAATTCCGGCACGATCTCCTTGATCCTCTGGACCACGTCCCGGGAGAAACCGTTCCGGAGGGATTCGAGCAGCATCTCGATCCTGATAAGCTGAGACGGCCATTCAATTGCTTCCGGTTCGGCCACCTTGATCTTTTCGTGCAGGGTCGACTTGATCTCTTCGCCCGCGGTCAGGAGTTCTTCATTCAGTTTTTCACCGAGCCTCAAGCCGATGTAGACGATCTTGATGTCCTTGTCGGGTTCGAGGCCCGAAAGGGTTATCATGTCCCGCGCAAGGTCCGCGATCTTGACCGGCTTCCCCATGTCCAGGAGAAAGAGTTCCCCTCCCTTGCCCATGGCGCCGGCCTGCATGATGAGCTGAACGGCTTCGGGGATGGTCATGAAATACCGGTACATGTCCGGGTGAGTGACCGTTACCGGCCCGCCCTCTTCGATCTGACGCTTGAACAGGGGAATAACGCTCCCCACGCTATTCAGGACATTGCCGAACCGCACGGTGACGAACTGCGTATTGCTGGCGCTGCCGATGCCCTGGCAGATCAGCTCGGCAATGCGTTTGCTCACCCCCATGATGTTCGTCGGACTCACGGCCTTGTCCGTGGATATCATGACGAATTTTCGCACACCATAAGCATGGGCGCATCGGGCCACGATCGCCGTGCCGTAGATATTGTTCCAGAGCGCCTCTATAGGATTCATCTCCATCAGCGGAACATGCTTGTACGCTGCGGCATGGAACACCACGTCCGGCATGAACCTGGCGAAGGCCTGCTCGACCCGCTGCTGGTTCAGGATGTCCCCGATAACCGGCTGGATCTGCACCTCGGGGAACAGCTCCCGCAGGTTCATTTTTATTTGATACAGATTGAATTCCGAGCGTTCGAACAACACGATCTGTTTCGGCGAAACCCGTGCGACCTGTCTGCAGAGTTCCGAGCCGATGGACCCTCCAGCGCCCGTGATCATCACGGTCTTGTCCCGCAGGTATTCCCCGATCAACGCTGCATCGAGCTGCGCCGGCTCCCTGCCGAGCAGGTCCTCGATCCGGAATTCGCGCAGCATGCTTACTGTCGTCGAGCCTTTCAGGATCTCTCCGACCGCGGGCAGGGTCTTCGCTTTGATCCCTGCGCGCCTGCAGGTCAGCATGATCCGCCGCCTGGCGGCGCCGGTCGCGGTAGGAATGGCCAGGAAAACCTCCGCAACATCGTATTTCTTTACAAAGCGGGGGACCTCGCGCGAGTTGCCCAGCACCCGGAAGCCGTGGATGGTCATGTTGCGCTTCTTCCTGTCGTCATCCACGAACCCGATCGGCGTGTAATTCAGACGGTAATTCCCGAGCAGCTCCCGGAGGAGCATTTCACCCGACCTGCCAGCGCCGACGATCAGCACCTTCTTTGCCGAAACGCGCGGATCGCCCGACGGTTTCAGCCAACCCTCCCGCAGCAGCCGGTAGCCGAAGCGGCTCCCTCCCGTCAGGACCAGTACGACGAACCAGTCTATGATGAAGACCGAACGGGGGTATTCTTCCAGGCGGAACAGCAGAAATAGCACCGTCATCACGAGACCCGTACTGATGGTCACTGCCTGGATAAGGGAAATGAGATCGCGCATCCCCGTGAAACGCCACATGCCCCGGTACAGACCCATGACGATGAACACGCTGAGACGCACCACGAGCATGAGCGGAATGATCGTCAGGAGCTGGGACCAATGCCCGGCGAGGTCCGTTGTGTTGAAACGGAGGGTGTAGGAAAGGAGCAGTGAAGAACTGATGAGAACAGCGTCGAACCAAAATACCGTTGCCTGTTTCCAAGGTTTGCTGAAATACATGTTTTGGTCCTTTGGTGGTCCGATGGAGACTCGAGGTTTTAAATTGTTCGTGCGTAATGTGCAAAAAAAAGAGGAACGTTTGATGCAGACAGCTTTAATTTTGAAGGACCGTTATGTCCTTCACTTTTGCCGTGATTTGTAATTATAGTTTAATTCATCCGCTAATTCCAGAACAAATCGTGGCGGAGCAATATATACATGTAATATAGTAGCAAGATAAATGCCATGCATGACGCTGCTTTGCAGTGTGTAATATCAAATAGTTAGCGTTAAAACGAGGAGAAGTCACATCCATCAACCTATTTTGAACGGTCTATTTTAAAGGTTATGGGCATTCTAACCCGGTGGGAAAGCAATTTCCGCATGAGCCAGAAAATCCTATTTTTAACCAGATCAGTTTTGGGGGGATTCTCAACTAAAAAGGGGTAGCTCTAAAAACTCCGAACTCAAAACTAAAAACTGAATCTAATGTGTTACCCCTTCCCTCCTTACTACTTTCACAAAGGTCAAGAAGAGGATTTTAAGATCGAAATAAAAAGAACAGTGTTTCAAATAATATTCATCAAATTCCACTTTGACCGGAATGGGAAGCTCGTCCCTACCGTTGATCTGCGCCCAACCAGTAAGGCCCGGGGTAAGAACGTCAATCCCCTTTTGCGTTCGTAATGCAACGAGATCATTCTGATTGAATAAAGCAGGTCGAGGTCCCACAAAACTCATATCGCCCAGCACAATGCTGAAGAGCTGCGGCAATTCGTCGAAGCTGGATTTACGCAGAAATTTACCGATAGGCGTCAGATACAGGTCCGGATTGTCCAGAAGATGGGTTGCTACTGCAGGGGTGTCTAACTTCATAGTGCGGAATTTGGGCATCCTGAATATAATATTGTGCTTTCCTACTCTGTCAGACCAATACATAACCGGTCCACGCGAGGTAAGTTTCACGAGTACCGCGATGATCACCATGGGGATGCCGAGCACCATGAGTAGAAATAATGCCAACAGATAATCGAATATTCTCTTCATCCTTTGACGTGAGTTTCGGATTCTCGGATTTTAGCTGTTTTTGTTTATGATAATCGTATTTACGATCTCAGAACTTATAACTCAAACTTTAAAACCTTTTTTAAACCATTCCGCGGTTTCTTTGAGCCCCTGCTCCATCGTAAAGGGCGCTTTCCAATCAAGTTCATGCTGAATTTTTGAGGTGTCTACTGCAAGCGATCCCAAAAGACGCCCAATTGCCGATGTTTTACCAAGTAGCCTTCCCGCAAATCGCAGGAGGTGAGGAAAAAAAGAAAACAATCTCGCCGGCCTGCCGAAAGCGCCTGATATTCGCCGGATCAGCTCCGGTGTCGAGACATCCACGCCGTCGCTCACCAGATATGTCTGCCCCGCCGGTTCCAAACGGATGCAGACGGTGATAAGGGCATCAACCAGATTCCCGAGATAAATTAAACTGCGCCGATTATGCACACGCGCAAAAGGGAGGGGAATACCGCATCTTACGATCTTGATCAAGTCGATAAAATTAGCTTTGACCCCGGGTCCGTAGATGAGCGGTGGACGAAGAATGACGACCTCTATACCTGATTCTGCTTCAATGCGATGAAGCGCCTGTTCGGCCTCCCATTTACTGATGCCATAAGGGTCTTCCGGGGCCGGCATATCGCGTTCCGTATAGGGTTCCGCCTTTCCTTCCCCGTTCACCTTTACACTGCTCAGGTAGATAAAGCGTTTTACTCCAGCCGCGACGGCTGCACGAGCCAAGCGGTCGGTAGCCGCTACGTTGATCATCCGATATTGTTTCAGGGAATCAAGGTCGACCTCACGCGTTACGTGCGTTCGCGCAGCGAGATGAATAACTATATCAACGCCTGCTAAAGCATGAGTCCAAACCGTGTCAGGACCGATTGAACCGACAGAGACTGCCTCGATTCCCCCGGGAAGGCGCTTCTGGTCGGACAAAGACCGTACTGCGCCACGCACCAGCCACCCTTCGTCAAGCATTCGCTTGCATAACGCAGTGCCGACAAAACCCGCTGCACCGGTTATCAGTGCTTTTTTAATCAATATAATTTCCACCCCCATTTATTGAAATATCTGAACATATTCACGATAAACACATAGGTCATCCGCAATTTCTTGTGCGCGGCACGTTCCCAAAAGTGAGTTACCGTGGCATAAGGATAATAGACCGTTCTATATCCAAGCTCCTTGACTTTTCTACTCAGATCAAAATCCTCAAAATACAGAAAGTAGCGTGGGTCGAAACCGCCCGCTTTTTTCAGCACATCCATTCTACAAAACATAAATGCGCCGGTCATTGACTCGACATCGTACTCGGTATCATATCCCTTATCTTTCATTTCGTACCGGTCCAATCTCCTTACCATGAAAGGGTCCATAAAGTTGGGCATGAATCTTCTGACAAAAAGGTCGAGTATTGTCGGATATCGTTTATTCAGATGCTGTATTGTCCCGTCTGCATTAAGAACCTTAGGACAAACGATTCCAATATCAGGGTTTTCATCCATAAAGGTTGTCAATGTATGCATTGTCGTCGGAGCAATTACAATATCCGGATTTATCACAACATGGTATTTACTATCGGAACATTCATTAATGGCCTTATTATGTCCTCGTCCGTAGCCAAGATTGCACCCGCTGAAATTGTATATGATAGGCAAATCGATCAGAGATGATTTAATCGCCTGCGTTGGAGAGTTATCCACGACCTGCAATTTTACATCCGATGAATATAACAGGAGGCTCTCAATGGCTTTCCTGATCATATCTGGCGGGTTGTTATATACGACGATTGATGCCGTGCATTTTATCGATGCCATGATTTCACTTTCATTGTTTAGAAAAATTTTATTATGTTTTAAGGAACAAGACGAAACATTCTGCCGTCGCCGGGGCTGAGCGTGACAGAAATACCATGCTCGGCATTGAGTGCCTGATACGCTTTCCATTTACTTGACATCCTGTCAAACTCTTCAATGCTCCGCGCCTGCGGTTTTAAGATCAGATGCGCTGTTGCCTGCTTTTTATAATCCCGGTTTACCACCATGAAAGTTGTTATTATACTGTTCTTCCCGAACATTCCCAGGACGAAATTGCCCGTTCCTCCAAATCGCACCGGCGATGATATGGGCACTGGTTTGGTGCCGGTCGGCAGTGGACCGGTATGGTATGTACCAAGGTTATCCAGGTCCATCAGCACCGAACTTTGTGCGGATAACTCTTTATTGAGAACAGTGACTGTATCCACCAAAGGGGTTCTAACGTCTTCTTGATATAATCCTCCATAAGCACGTGGCCCCCAGTATAGAAAGTAACTTATGCCACGTCCGCCATAGGCCAACGTAGTGTAAACCAGCCAACGCAGTTCATCGGGAGTCACCAAACGCCACGATTTTTCAATCGTACTGGCCTGAATAATATTGAGAAACGGTAAGCCATGCTCCAAGGCCGCTTGCCGAATCAATTCTAAATTGAGAAAGTATTGATCACCATCATGGGTTTTATAGAAGTGGTAATGGTCATAACTTAGCAATGCGGGTTTGACTTCTTCGATAAACCGGCGTAAGTACTCTTGATAAGCTTTCTCTGGGGTCCCATTGATACCAAGTTGTTTATTAGTGGCATAAACAGGATACAAATTGATAAACGCGAAATGATTTGGATCGCGTTCGCGCAGATATGACACTAATCTGCCCAGACCACGAAAGTCTGATGCGTTCGGTTCATCCGCGATATAGTAGGCCTCAAGGGAAGGATGATTTTTTACCCTGTTGATAAGTGCGTCCAGTTTTACTCGCTGTGTCGGGTTGTCGAGTGTACTGGGTGTCAAGAGGTCGTCCTGAAGCATTGACATTAAGCCTTGACCGCGTACAACATCAAGTCCGTATTCATAAGTCCATGTCAAATTAAATCCCTCTTTTGCTGCTGCTGAAAGCGCCTCACTGGAGGAAGGTGGTGGGGACCAAAAGGTAATGATGAACTTACTTTGTGCCCACGCGCCTGCTTCAACGTGAGCTGCATCAAAGGCAATAAACATGCAGCAAACTAACAATATTTTGAATATTGGCATCTCGACTCCGCGCTGATTAAAGCGGGTGATAGGATGAAATGGGGCATATCACTACCCAAAGGCTTTACAGCTGTATGAATCCAGCATCATCATAAGTCATCGCCTTCAGTCCCGTGGAGGGTTAAAGTGTTAGTTATAAAAATCGCGATAAATCAGAAGCTCCTCTTACATCGGCCGACGTTAAGAAGTATCCCATCAATGAACCCCCAATATAATGCTTTTAACTTTGCCCATCTGTCATTTTCAAAAAAAATGATCCCTGCATATTCATATCCTATTCTAAGAAGAATCAGCCACAGAATTGAAGGAAAAAACCTAACATGCTGCCGGACCATGAGGATACCATTACGAACAGAATAGTATCTTCTAACGGGAGAGTGATAATTTGGCTTAAAGTTGATACCGAGAACTTTTCTAAGTTTTCTCTTGCCAATCGCATGCTCAAACACTACATCAGGATTGACAAGAATCGAATTGCCAGTTTTTTGAAGTCTAACACAAAACTCCGAGTCTACATGATCTATAAAAAAATCTTCTCGGAAAAACCCCATCTTTTCAAATAAAGATGAGAGAATCAAGGTGCCCGATGTAATAGCAAATGTAACCTCAAAAGGGGAAATTGCGCGCCCGCCATCAATGTTTTCAATTCTCCATTTTGACAATTTTGTATAGTTGCCGAATGTTCTGGAGTTAATATCGAAGTATTTTGGAGCAACAACCGTTCTATTATTTTCTATGGCAAATACATATTGCCTTTCAAAAAAGGACGCGGGCAGATAAGAATCTTGATCTAAAAGAAAGATGAAACACTCACCAAAATCTTTAATGGCTTCTCTAATTCCTAAATTCAAAGCTCCGGCAATGCCGCCTTCATTACCATTAAGCAAAACACGCACGTTATTGGGAAAACAATCCGAATGAGAAGATATCGAAGATTTACCTTCAGTGTTATCTACCACAAAAATGAAATCCAATTCTGATGCCATAGCGATAATGCGACTTGCTTGAGCTTCTGATGGTGAGAATGTAACCAAAACACCAACTAACGGCGTTTTATTTTTATACATATGTAGTTTCCTGCCAGTGCAGAGTTTTTTGCTCGGCCTTTACGTGGGAGAAGCCGTGTTCAATTCGAATGATCTTTTGTCGCGACTATTATATCTTGAAAGCTAAGAAAAGTGTCCCTCTTGCACCAAGAGCCATAATTGATTGGTTCAATTATCTTCAATGTAAAGCTGCCAAATAACCGCTTAACATAATCTTCTTTGTAAGCAATCGCAAATTCGGGATTGTTCTTATCTATCGTTAGACAACCATCAATTTCGTACTTAAAATCAAGAGTACTACGACCCGCGTGCATTAATCGTATTGACTCTTCGTTCAAAAGGAAATAGGTGACTAAACATCTTCCACCTTTCTTGAGCACACGTGCTATTTCCGACAAGTAATGCTCCATATCTGCCGGAAACATATGCGTAAATACTGATGTCAGAAAAACAAAATCGAAGCTATTGTCTTCGAAGGGAAATCGAAAATCCTTAGCCTGAATATGACCATTTTTATTATACGTCTTGTTCGTAACATCAGTATGCTGAAAATGGAAGTTTTTGAACTTCGGGGAAATGCGACGGCAACACCATTCAATTCCCGTCTTAACTATATCAAACCCCCAGTATTCTCCTTCTTTGGATAAGTACTCTGTTAACGGAATTGCCATTCGTCCTATGCCGCAGCCAACGTCTAATACTCGGTCTCCTGGCTGAATTTTCGCCAGATCAATAAAGTAGCGCTTGAATTCTTGTCCAGTTGATTTAAAATCACCATTACCAATGAAGATCATAGATCTGGGCGGAATCATACTGTCTCGCCCTTTCACTCTATCGTAAGGATCCATCAGAACGTAGTAGAGTTTTTTCAAAAAGTGATAGATTTTTTTCAGGGCAGGTTTTAAGAAATCAGGTGTAACTTGAGCCAATTGTCTTTTCATCATTGCTCTTCCTATTGCACTTCATTCTGAGAATCTTTTGGTAGCTATAATACAGCTATCGGGTCTCCGTCGTATTCCCGACGATGGCCGTATCATTAGGCACCCGTGAACCCGCTCTGCTCCCGCTTGCGCAGGATGAATATCTGCTCATCACCATGCTTCAGTAACAGTTCTAGCTCGAAGGGGAAGCTACCCTGAAGGAACAACAGCAGTTCCACCATCTCCCGCTGGCTCCAGACATGGAAATGGATGCTGTAGTCCAGAGCCATGAGGTGCTCCACCCGGCGGGCCCGGTCTGCCGGGTCGGTCAGGCGATCGACATGCTGGGTCCATTCCTCGAAATGGCCTCGCCTGGACCAAGCAGGGCCTTCCTGCAGGTCGCGTTGCAGGTGTCCTAACGTAGTGACCGGCCGCCCGACGTCGAAGGTGTAACGCTTGTCTGGCAGTGCCAGGTAGAGGACTCCACCGGGGCGAAGCACCCGGTAGATGTTGCGGAATGACAGCAGCGGGTTCTGACTGTGCTCCAGGAAATGATTGGCAATGACGAAATCCTGGCTCCCATCGGCGATCCGCTCCAGCCGATCTCCGTCATCGACGAAATCAACGTGCGCCAGTTTTTCCCTTTTATGTTCCGGATACTGAATCTTCAAGTCCTCAACAGACATTCTGTCCACGTATTTTACCTTAGCCGACTGTGAAACTTTCAGCGGATTATGCAGCGCTCCTATTTCTAAACCGTTGCCTCTCAAGTAGGTATTGGCCACGGATTCCCTATCTATGCTGCGAACTAACAACTTCAAAGTTTTTTTTATGTTCAAGACGCTGTTTTTAACAAGTCTTTTTAAGATCGGCATTCTTCGCTCCGGGTTATATTACTCTAATCAATAAAGTTCCAAAAATATTGTTAGCTTTGATACGTGCGATTCAAATTAACCGATATTAAATACCTAAACATGGATCGGGAAAATAGCGCTTTTCCCCAGGAAGTAAAAATAGAAATAAGCGATCATACAGCTTAAAATGAACAACACCGCATGTAATCTTACTACACCTCGATATTCAAGAGCATCCCGAATATAAAATATCCAGAACACACCAAACAACTCTTTTATTCTAAATGCCATTATCGGCAATTCGATCAACGAGTAGAAACTAAGTACGCCTAGTACTTGAATATATATCCAAAATCTAGTAGAAGCCGACATGTGTCGTTGTAGTACCAGGGCAGAGATTATCCCCATAATATCGAGCAAAATTGTAGCTGTAAATGGACTTACAGAAACTTCTCCGAAACTTTCAACCTCATATATCTGAAGGACAGTTAAATAAGGAGTGATATATTGCAAGATTGTATTAAACATTAGCCCAATTATCGTAAAACTGACAAGTATAGACAACCATATTAATCTTTCATGTGTGATGTATTTAGTACTGGACCTTTGAGCGGCATCCGCGGGGAACATGATTGGAAAGAGTACTACGATGGAATAATGAGTCAAACAGGCTAATAGAAAGAAAATCCACTTAAACCGGCTTCCATGTAGTTGAAACGCCAGCATAACGAGACCGATCGCAAGGGAAACCCGGATTTGAGTTAATTCATAAAGGGGGAAATATCGAAATAGATAAAAACCGACTAACAGCGTAAAAATTACCCCAGTCTGCCGGGAGGAGGACATGATATATGCCTTTAAAGATATCGACAGAACTAAAAGAAAGAAATAAATGAAAAAATCGCCTGTAAATAATTGTACTAAAAAGAACGTTAAGATACCAAATAGAGGCTCGATTCTATTAGAAAAAATATCGATAAAGTCATATGTCCGAACCTGATCGAAAAATTGTCTATAGTTTTCAAAATCGACACCAGCCTCAATAAAGAAAAGGCTAGTAAATGCAAAAATAAATATGACAAAAGCTGTCCTTAAACTGAGATTAAGGTAGTGCCTAAAGTGGCTGCTGCCAGCTTCGATATTGATGACACTAGTTGACATGAATTTTAACCCAATTTATTGAATTCAGCTTTTGCAGCAAATATATCTGCCATTTGTTTAGAAACATTATGCCATGTATAAGCAGAGACAGATTCTACTCCACAAGCTATCTTTGTCTTGGTTTGTTCCGTATGAGTTAGTATGTCAATTACAGCTGATGCAATGGCGGGAGAATCCTTTACAGGGACTATCCAGGCGTTGTCGTTTGTCGCAGGCAAATAACCCGTTGTTACTACTGGAACACCACATGCCATTGCTTCCATCACAGGATAATGTGGCGCTCCCAATTGAACAAGACCCGGAGCAATCATAATGTCGAGTGAACGGTAGTATTCACCAAGCTCCTTGTCGTTCTGCGGAATAATTATTTTACACTTTGGGTGGGCTGCCTGTTCAGCCGTTAAATTACCAAAAGCTACGTGCAACTCTACATTATAGCCCTGCCGCAATAGCTCTTCGAATGCCTCAAAAACGTATCTGGTCCCTTTCTCTATTTCCTTGCGACCAATACAACCCAGGATAGCGGGGCGGACTGACAGAGACGTTGATATTTTTTGTTTTTGATAAAAATTCGAAAAATCAATGCCAGGTGGAACGTGATAATCGGCTCTCAACCACTTGTAATTCAGGTATATGGGAGAGTTTACAATTCTATAAAGAGGGAGCACATAAGTAAAACGGGAAAGGTAGTTAAGTACTATCGCTCTTTTTTCAGGCCTCGATTCATAATACTCTGGTTCATAAGCTTGAACATAGTAGAATTTCTTTGCCCTTGTTCGACTAATAACAACTGGCCAAGCTGTAAGATTTAGATTTGCTAGAACTATATCGTAGTCATGAACGTAACGGTTGATTCCTTTTAGCAGGAGCATTAAATTGTTTAGAACAAATTTCTTGCCGCCAATTTGACAAAGACCGTCATTAAGATTACTCTCTACTGAAAACCCATTGTCGTCAAGCCACAATATATCCGCAGAAGTCGGATAATATGGAACATCACTATGAGCAGTACAGAGAAAAGTAACTCTATGGCCCATCGCTACCCATTCTGAAGCAAGCATTGAAAGGACTCTACATCCACCTGGTCTGGAAAAAAAGAGAATTGGTATGGCAATTTTCATATTAGCTCTTCATTTACAGCAATAATTTTTTTATGCTAAAAAAATCTTTCCGAGCCCTCTGTTTATTGATAAAATTAACAACAGATATCAAATCTTCATAAATTCTTCTCGTATTATCATAAAAGCTTATTTAGTTCTCTCCGGGTAAAATAATACATGACAATCCAATATGCCGAGTAATTCAGCGTAAAAGCCATCACGGAGCCTTTCAATCCGAACCGTGAAGTTAATACTATTGTAAGAACAACCAACATGACTGAAAATAAGATCTCCGCAATTACAAAAGCTCTTGTTGATGCCTTGCCAATAAGAACGTAGGCCAATATCCAACTCCCGATCTTAATTACATCGCCAGTTAGCTGCCACGCAAACAGCATGATCATAGGACGGAAATCCGGGCTAAAAAGTGACGTAACAATAAACTCACGGAGCAGGTAGATCGAGAGTGCGCCACATGCTGCAATTGGCAATACAAAACGATATACTTTGATGATTTCTTCCTTAAGTTCCTTTGTCTCCCGGATCTCTGAAATCCGGGGCAGATAATATGCCGAAAGGGTAAGCGTGACTATCATCAGGTAAATATCACTGATTTTGGTCACGGCCTGCCAATAGCCGGCAGCAGCAAGCCCGAATTTTGATGATAAGTGATCCCGTACAAGGATTTGAGAGAGCGGGACGCATAGTGCTGTCGTCACAGCCATGGCAACAAACTTGAGCAAATTTTGCAGTGCCTCTGAGTCAATTTTGCCCCAAAGCGTACGCAGACGAAACCAGCCTGCTCTCAGTGCCAGCCCTAACGTAGCGATTACCGCCAGAGATTGGCTTACGCCCAAGGCTATCAAAGCTCCTCGCAGCCCCATCTTCCATGCCAATATACCTACAACACAAAGGGAAACCAGGTTCCCGGCAATATTGGCTAAAACAAACGATCTAAACTCCTTTTTGCCGTTAATGACGGCAAGAAGCACGGCATTGAGAGCCAAACCCGGTAAAGCAATTGCGAACCAGACAAAGACATCGGAAAAGTCTGGCCGCTTGAAAAGCGATATAGCAAGCTGCTCGCGAAAAATAACAAGACAGATCGCGAAGCCCAATGACGAATAGAGCATCAAGCGACAGGCAGTTTTCCAGACAGTTTGCTGCCGGGGTTCGTCGTCAAAATATTCTGCGGTGTACTTTGTTACGCCATTTGTTACTGACCCGCTAACAAGTCCGGAAACAATGCCCACAGCATTCTGAAATTGACCTATCAGAGTATATCCGGACGGACCAAGCATAACTGCCAGCAGTTTGTTAAGAATAAGGGCGCTCGTTACCTTAACAACAACAGCAACCGCATTCCATGAGCTGGTTTTTACCAGGTTCACTGTGAAAGGTTCTCTTTCAGTATTTTAGAAACGGCGGCAACATTTCCTGTGTTCATCCCCTGCCACATTGGCAGGCTGAGCACGGTAGCATGTATCGCTTCGGAAATGGGAAACGTGCCTTGTTGATAGCAGAGGTCGCTATAAGCTGCCTGCAGATGCGGTGGAATCGGATAATGGATCATGGTCTCGATACCAGCCTCTGTCAGCGTCTTTTGCAGCTGATCACGGCGAGGATGGCGCACTACAAACAGATGCCAAACCGGTTCAGCCCATTCCGGCACATGTGGGAGGGTCAGGCCCTGCTGGCCGGACAATTCCCGCATGTATTGCGATGCAATCTGTCTCCTCAGTTCGTTCCATTCATCAAGTTTTGTCAGTTTTACCCGCAGGACCGCAGCCTGCAGCTCATCCAGGCGGGAGTTGAACCCGATAACCTCATTGTGATACTTGACGTGAGATCCGTAATTGCGAAGCACTTTGATGCGATCAGCCAATTCAGGGTTATTGGTGGTGACTGCCCCGCCGTCGCCAAACGCTCCGAGATTTTTCCCGGGATAAAAGCTAAACCCAGCAGCATTGCCAAGGCTCCCCGCTCTGCGCCCCTTGTACCGAGCCCCGTGGGCCTGGGCACAATCTTCGATGACCTTGAGATCGTACTTCCTCGCCAGGGCTATTATCGGGTCCATGTCAGCCGTCTGTCCATAGAGATGTACAACGAGAATCGCCTTTGTCTTTGTTGTAATGACCTGTTCAATTTTTTCCGGATTTATATTGTAGGTGCGCTCATCCGGTTCAACAGGAACAGGAGTCGCCCCTGCATGGGTTACCGCCAGCCACGTGGCAATGTACGTATTAGCAGGAACGATCACCTCGTCTCCCTGCCCTATTCCATACGCCCGGATTATAAGATGCAGAGCCTCGAGTCCATTGCCGACACCGATACAATGTTTTGATTCGCAATAGGCAGCAAAATCCGACTCGAATGTCTCCACTTCCCTGCCGAGAATGTACCAACCCGAGTCAACTACCCTCGTTATCGCTTCGATTATCTCATCGCGATTTTCAGCATTGATTTTTTTCAGATTAAGAAAGGGGATCATCTAGGTATCAAAGCCACGAAATCATCGTAATTTCTTATATAATCCTCGGGATCATAAATTTCGGAGGCCAACACTAACAGGACAGCATCCGGAGAAAATTTATACTGTATTCCCCAAACCATGGGCGGAATATGGAGTCCCAAATCCGGCGAGTCCAACAAAATATCTTCGCTGTGTATGCCATCGTCAACAACTATGGAGCAGGAGCCCCTTATGCAGACCAAAAACTGATGCAATTTCTTATGAGCATGCTCCCCGCGGACCTCCTTACTGAGAACATCAAGTACAAGAAAATACCGTTTAGGAACAAAGGGCAGATATTGACCATATTCGGCAACGGTCAGGCTACCACGCATATCTACAATGAAGGGCAATCGATAAATTGTAACGCCGGACACGCTCAATGCGCCTTGCGGACCCACTGCAGCCGCATGTTTTGTCGAAACGGGAACCCGTTTGTTATTCACCGAAGAGACATAGCCGTCAATACGGGCCGGATTGCCAATGACAATAGCATTTGGCGGCACATCGACGGTGACAACCGCGCCCGCAGCGATCATTGCATTCCTGCCGATTGTGAGCCCCGGGAGAATCGTCGCATTTGCGCCTACGCTTGCTCCCTTTTTAATAGTGGTCTCCGCGAATTTCACCGGACGCTGTTTGCTCCTCGGAAAATTATCATTTGTGAAAGTTGCATTGGGACCTATAAATACGTCGTCTTCTATTCGGGTGCCATCCCATAATTGCACGCCGCATTTAATCGTAACACGATTTCCAATTACTACATCATTTTCAATGAATACGTGATCGCAAATATTACAGTCTTTTCCTATCCGTGCATGAGGGAGTATGTGCGCAAAAGCCCAGATATTCGTATTGTCCCCGATAAGTTTGGATTCCACTAAGGCCTGAGGGTGCTGATAAAATGCCATATTAATCTCCCTTAGTAAAGTCGCCCGTGCAAGGTTGAAGGGTTTCTCGTAACGTTTTCACTATTCTCATGAATCATAATAATGCGTGGCAATTTGATAAGTTTTCCTTCAGCAGTGCGTTCTATCGCTGTGTCGAGTAAACATGATGTCAAAAATAATATTGTGAATCGACCTATGTAAGCGAGAACAATGGGCAGAAGCCCTGCCTCAATTCGGGCTACTAATGATCCCAACCTCAAATATTCTACAGTATCTCATTAACTATTTCAACTGACAAAGCCTCGTCAAACCGCTTTTGAACTGTCCGAATCGCCTGATAGATCTTAAAAAAAACCCCAACCGGGAGGCCGGAAGGGGCTTTAGATTATTATTATGATATTTCTACTGGGTCTGACCTAGCGGAATTGCAAACTAAATACTGACTCTCGCCAACTCGTTATTTCCCAACAATTTTCCAATTTTGGTCTGTCACAGGATCAACTGTCCCAGTTCCGATCTGTGTTACCCCGTTCAGGTACCAGACCATATTCGCACCAGTGGCGACATTCCTCCAAAGGACGTCGGGATATGCATCGCTGTTGAAGTCACCCACACCCACTATAGTCCAGTTCTGGTCGACGTTAACGGGGAGAGCTGAAGAACTCGTCTGCGTTACCCCGCTCATGTACCAGACAAGGTTCGCGCCAATTGCGGTATTCCTCCAAAGGATGTCGGGTTTGCCGTCACCATTGAAGTCACCTACACCCACTATAGTCCAGTTCTGGTCCGTTACTGTGGGTAAGACTCCAGTAGTCGTCTGCGTTGCCCCGTTCATGTACCAGACAAGGTTAATGCCATTTCCAGTATTCCTCCAAAGGATATCGGGGTTGCCGTCACCATTGAAGTCACCCACGCCCGCGATAGTCCAGTTCAAGTCCGCTACTGTATTTAAGCCTACAGTATTCGTATGCGTTACCCCGTTCATGTACCAAATAAGGTTCGCGCCAGTTGCGGTATTCCTCCAAAGAATATCGGGGTTGCCATCACCATTGAAGTCACCCCTGCCAACAATCTTCCAATTCAAATCGGCCACTGGGGGTAAACCCTGAGTACTCGTCCGTGTTACCCCATCTATGTTCCAGACAAGGTTATCGCCGGTCGAAGCATTTCTCCAGAGAATTTCATTCCGTGCATCGGGGCTAAACACTATCGGCCGCATCAGGTCGAACTCTTCGTGTCCCAGGATGTGACAATGCCACACGTACTCCCACCCGAAGTTGGTCAACGGGTTCGCTGCTGAAACAGGCTGCGTCACGTCCAGAGGACGCATACTGTCAGGTATTGTGAAGGGAACAGCCACGCCGGTCGGCTGAGCGGCAATAATGACGTCTTCCATCGGGTTCATGCGCACGGTTTCCTTCCATCCCATTTCGCTGGGATCCGGCGGATTTACGGACCCGTCCCAGCCGACCCGGTTGACCACCTGAACATCCATAAGGTGGAAGTGGATCGGATGAGAGTCGACACCATTGTGGGTGATCTTCCACAGCTGAACCTGGCCGTTCCCCATTATCTCTGTGGGCGGAGCAATGTATTCCAGCGGTACCGGCGGGGTGAGCCCATCCGGCGCCTCGAGCCCCAGCATGGCATTGATGCGTCCATAGACGGGATCAAAACCCTCGTTTATGGACTTACCCTTGAACGGGATCGATACGCTGTTTACGGTCATTGCGGTATCGGTAAGTTTCGAATAAACGCCGTCAGGTACGATGTGTGCAGGCTGCCCGGCCGTGTATGCGGCTGCCAAAGCTGCAGGCAGCGTGGCCATATTGATGGTTGTAACCGGGGCAGTTGCAACAGCATTGATCACCCGGAACTGCATGACGGTCCGGGTGTTGGGGCCGAACCCGGGAAGAGTTGAAGGTGCACCGCCGCTTGCGGTCTGGTCCGGGTTGCCCGTGTAGTAGTCATACCGCGGATCGCCGCCGGGCAAAGCCGCCGGGGCATCGTTATAAAGAACCAGCGTGGATCCGGGAGGAACTGCTGAGAAGTCGATCAGGACATCCGCCCGTTCTCCCGGCATTGCCAGCAGGGTCTTGTTTGCGATATTCCCGAAATCGTCAAAGGTGATCGGATGGTTGGGTAAAACCACCGGTGCAGGAAGGAGACCGGCTTCTGAGCCGATCTGGATCATCTCCGGTCCTGCATACAACGGATCCGGTACGCCCCCGGCCCTTCCATCAGTCGGCCAGGTCGATGGGAAGCAGCCCACCGGTGTGCCGTTCAGTGCAGTCGGGTCGCAGGTGCAATTCGTCGTGATGCCTGTTGCGCATAACTGACGCGGGATAGCATCAACCATCTTTACTTCCGTGCATGTGCTTGCAGGCGTCGCAGCACCCGCGCAAACGGCACCGGCGGCATTTGCTCCATAATAGAGCTGCAGGTTGAAAGAGCGGTCATTGCCGGCGCTCAATATCCGGAAACGGTACGCCTTGGGCTCAACGGCAAGATAGGGATAGGCCGTGCCGTTCACAAGGGGCGTGTCCATAAAAGCTTCCGGAACGGTAGACAGCGCCGGCAGTGTCGGGTTCGACACGGGCGATGGCGGCCAGACCAGGGGGCCGTAATCCCATCTCCCGGTAGCGATCAATCCGCCTCCTGGATCTTGGTTGGGCTCATAGACATGCGGGAACCAGAGATCGCCGGGATTCCCCCAGGTGCTTGTGCTCCACAGAGCATCCTGCGTAGCCACATCAGCGGGCACAAAGGTCTTGTCCTGAACGATCAGCGGGATTCCGTACTTGTATTCACAGAGAATACCCGGGGTGGTCTCACTACCCGGGCAGATATTGGGAATGTCTCTGGCGGTGATCAGTGCCTCTTCTGCCGGGTCCGTGATCAGGTAACCTGAAGCCTCGCCGGCATAGGCGTTAAGGCGCGTAATACCATAGGTATGGTCGTGATACCATATCAGTCTGCTGCTCTGCTGGTTGGTATAATAGTAAGTCGCCAGACCATCGCCCGGAGCGGGGGCCGGGATCGACTTTCCTGCGCCGATCATGTCAGGCACATTCTGGAAACTGAGGCCTTTTTTATAGTTGGTCGGATCAAGCGGAGGAGTGATCCATTGATGCGGCGTTCCATCGCTGATCCAGGGCGTGTGGCCGCCGTGAAGATGTATGACGGCGCGGTTCTGCGTATGCATTTCACTCGTTCCGAGGAAGCCCGTATTGGCCCCCATAACCGTGGTGTCCAGGGGGAGGAAGAGGTTGCCCGCGGCGCCCGTGCCAAGTTTGTTTTCAAACAGGATGCGAACCGGCCTGTCCTTCGCGGCAAGGATCACCGGGCCCAGATAATGGTTCACGCTCCCTGTTCCCGTAGTGTTGATCTGGTAATAACCTCTGAGCTTGGTAGGCTTGGCCAGGTCCGAATGCATCTTCTGAGTATAGTCCCTCAAACCAAGCACGTAGTAATCCGATCCGGTGTACGTTGCAGTATCTGCTTGAGCAATCGGGATATACGCTCCGAGGGCGTTTTCGTTGCAGGTACCCGTCCCCGGTATGGCGCTTACCGTACACCCCGGAAGCCCCAGGCCCGGGAGCCTGTCGACAAACTTCCTGAGAGCTGTTCCGGTATTGTGGCTCACCATGGATGTCCCCGTGCCGCTTGTCCAAATACCCTGCGGGCTGTTGGCGTAAAACGTGCCGCCCCCTGGCCCGGCATATACCGGACTGGTTGCCAAAGCGAGGAAGGCTATCGCCAAAAAAACCAGATATGCGATTCCTCGATATCCTGCTTCCTTTGGTGCTTTATACCACCTCATGTTTCTCATACAATCCCTCCTTCTTATGTAGAGTTTATTCCCCGCGTCTCTGATTGACGATTCCTATCTTTAATGTGGAGTGGTCAATATAATTTCCGATTTCCGCCTAACTGAAGTAACATTATTCATGCTATTGCTTATTTCGAAACGTCTCTTTCTGTTAAAGTTATAATTGTAGATATCCTTACTGCAAACCAAATACCATAACTATGACTTAATTTATATATTTTATTTCAATCTCTTATAAATAGACCAAGCAAATTAGCCGAATTAGTAGCTCATTTTGAACAGTTCATTTTATTTTGTGACCCCGCTTTTTGGTCAAATGAGTCACTAAGGGTTTATAACCTGGATAAGAGTATTCTCAAGGTTTTGCATGGCGCGCATATGGTTTTTAATATTTAATGGATCAACAGCAGTTTGAAGAGAAAGGAATATAGGACGGAAGAAAGAAGTACTGCCATCAAGAGGACATCGAAGATTGTCTCAAAAAAATGTCGCGGCAGGGTCTTTGACTTGCTTGAAGACCCTCTCGGCAGTCTCGGCAACAATGATCAACACTTGTCAATGTTGAACACAGAGTGACTCATGTGATAATCCACATCCTCGTAAACTGGCTAATACATATCTAATTTTTACTACAAGCGGGCTGCAGGATGTTTCTAAAAGAAGGGTGCGCCCGCGGCTGGCGACGCACCCTTGATTGGTTGATCTTACTGCCGAAATGTGTCCTGATCTAAACGAAGTTGCAAACTAAATACCGCCACTCAATAACCTTTTATTTTCCAACAATTTTCCAATTTAGGTCTGTTACAGTATTGACTGTCCCAGTTCCGATCTGCGTTACACCATTCATGTACCAGACCATGTTCGCGCCAGTAGAAGAATTCCTCCACAGTATGTCGCGATAAACATCGTTATTGAAGTCACCGATGCCCACTATAGTCCAGTTCTGGTCGACGTTATTGGGGAGGGATGAAGAACTCATCTGCGTTACCCCATTCATGTACCAGACAAGGTTCTGGCCGGTTGAAGTATTCCTCCAGAGGATGTCGGGTTTGCCATCACCATTGAAGTCACCCACGCCCACTATAGTCCAGTTCTGGTCCGTTACTGTGGGATATATGACCACATTATTCGTCTGAGTTGCCCCGTTCATGTACCAGACAAGGTTAACGCCAGTTGCAGTATTCCTCCAAAGGATATCGGATTTGCCGTCACCATTGAAGTCACCCACACCCGCGATAGTCCAGTTCAGATCCGCTACTGAGTTTAAGCCTACAGTACTCGTATGCGTTACTCCATCCATATACCATATAAGGTTCGTGCCAGTTGCAGTATTCCTCCAAAGGATATCGGGGTTGCCGTCACCATTGAAGTCACCCCTGCCAACAATCTTCCAATTCAAATCGGCCACTCCTTGCAAGCTTGCAGTACTCGTCTGAGTCACCCCATCCATGTACCAAACAAGGTTCTGGCCGGTCGAAGCATTTCTCCAGAGAATTTCAGACTGTGCATTGGGGTCCAACACCAGCGGTCTCATCATGTCGTTTTCTTCGTGTCCCAGAATGTGACAATGCCAGGTATACTCATTACCAAAATTGGTTATATCATTGGTAATGGTAATTGGTTGTCCCGTTAGCGGGTCCAGGCTTGCCATCGTCGCGCCCACCGGCAGCGCCGGCGCCAGCGGACGAATGCTGTCCGGGACCGCGAAGGGGAACGTTGGCGTTTTGGCCCGCATTGCAACAATGATGTCCTCCAGCGGGTTCATCCGGACCGTGCCCTTCCAGCCTAACTCG
>Ga0210377_10001592_pt1 | contig 20613 bp, 19 predicted proteins | sample PLM4_65_b1redo_FD_155480 | JGI IMG/M metagenome (GOLD analysis project Ga0210377, IMG submission 155480) | Groundwater sediment microbial communities from an aquifer in East River, Colorado, USA - PLM4_65_b1 redo | ecosystem: Environmental > Terrestrial > Soil > Riparian zone | place: USA: East...
GAGCGAGTATCGGGCTGGGGGCCCGTGGCCATTCGGCGCGCGGCTCGGGGAAATGTCGTTGGCCTCGAAATCAAACGGTGCTTGCGTGTGTATGATGAGCAACGCGGTTTTTCTCCTCAGTTCGAGGAAGGGGACCGGCAGGTTCTGGACTGTGACACCGTTTTGATTGCGGCCGGGCAAGCGCCCGACCTTTCTTTCCTGGAGCAGGGGGGCGGAGATGTCGAGCAGTTCCGGCCGGGATGGCCGAAGGTCGATGCAACGACGCTCATGACCACAGCGAAAGGCGTCTTTGTCGCGGGGGACCTTGCGCATGGAACACGGCTCTTGATCGATGCAGTGGCGTCGGGAAAGCAGGCGGCCCGCTCCGTATACCAGCATGTGACCGAGCGGACGCTCCACCCCGAGACGCTGATGAGCTTCGTTCGCCTCGATCGTTACCAGCGCGAACGCGGCTTTGAGCGGATTCCGCGCGTGGAACTCCAGGCTTTAAAGCCGGAAGAGCGGCTGAGAGACCCAAAAGCGCTGGTTGAAAAATGCCTCGGAAAAGAAGCCGCGGTGCGGGAAGCCTCGCGCTGCCTGGATTGTGGCGTGACGCCCGTTTTCGATGGCAATCGTTGCATCCTCTGTGGCGGGTGTGTCGACGTTTGCCCCACACTTTGTTTAAAGATTGTTCCACTCTCCTCCCTGAATCAAGCGGCGGACTTGGCCGAGCTGGTGAAATCTCAACTGGGTGAAAGCGCGGACCTGGCAAACAACTCAGCGATATTGAAGGATGAGGATCGCTGCATCCGCTGCGCGCTGTGCGTGGATCGTTGCCCGGCCGACGCCATTGCCATGGAACGGGTAAGTTTTCGAACCGAGTGGAGGACGACATGACGACCGAAGCCAAGCCAACGCAAACCGGCCGATCCCGACTCGATCCTGAGGCGATGCCGCGAAGGGATTTCCTCGGTCTTGCTGCCTGGTGGTCGGCGGCAGCAGCTCTCCTTTTCGGATTCCTTGGGGCGATGCGCTTGCCGAAAGCGGCCGTGCTTCCTTCCCCATCAAAGAAATTCAGGGTCGCGCTCCCCGCTTCGCTAGCTTCGGGGCAACCGTATGTGCCGGCCGGCCGATCGGTAGCCATCTATAAGGAAGAAAGCGGGGTCTACGCGATTTCCACCATCTGCACCCATTTGGGTTGCATTGTCAAAGCGACCGACAACGGCTTTGACTGCCCCTGTCATGGCTCAAAATTCAGGAAGGATGGCTCTGTATTAAGGGGGCCGGCGCCCAAAGGGCTGCCGTGGCTCGAGGTGAAGCCTTTGGGCGGCGACAATTTGTTAGTCGACGAGGGCAAGACGGTCGCGGCGGGGACAACGGTGATCGTATGAACAATGTTGCACGGAAACCGAACGCAAATGAGGAATCGGCATTTGGTCGTTTTATCGAAAACATTAAAGCCGCTCCTCGTCGGTTTGCCGAGACGATGTTCCGTTCGGGGAAACCTCATTCGGATCGCACTCGCTCGACGTTTGTCTTTGGCAATGTCTTTCTCCACTTGCACCCGGTCCGGACGCACCGATGGAGCCTTCGATGGTCGACTACTTGGGGCTTGGGCATTGCAGCGGCCTCATGTTTTTTCGTTCTTCTGGCGACCGGCGTGCTGCTCATGTTCTATTACAAGCCGTACCCGGACGTCGCCTACCTTTCGATTAAAGACATCCATTTCGTGGTGCCCACGGGACGTTTCATGCGGAACATCCATCGTTGGTCGGGCAATATGATGGTGGTGATCGTTCTGTTTCACATGGCGCGCGTCTTCTATACCGCGGCTTATCGAGCGCCGCGGGAGTTCAACTGGGTGATGGGCATGGGGCTTTTGGCGCTCACTCTCGGCCTCTCTTTCACCGGATATCTTCTGCCGTGGGATCAGCTGGCATATTGGGCGATCACCATCGGCGCCAATATCGCGCAATCTCCGCGGGAAGTGACGGACGCGCTGGGGATGACGCAATGGTTCGACGTCGGTGGATTACAAAAATTGATTCTTCTGGGTTCCGAAGATGTCGGAGAAGAGGCGCTCATCCGCTTCTATCTTTTTCACGTGATGATTCTCCCGTTGGCTATGGTGCTGCTCATGGCCGTTCACTTCTGGCGCATCCGCAAAGACGGCGGCCTGGCGCGGCCCATTGACGCAGACAGCCGGCTTGGACCTCCCCCGGGGGACGTTTATCCGGTTTTTACGGAGGCGCCGGAGAAAACTTACAGCCTGGCTGCGATCGTCAAAGGAAAAACACCGATCGTGGGGCGCGGACCGGAACAGACGATCCCTTCGATGCCTCACCTCTTGTTTGGCGAAGCCGCGGTGTTCATGCTGACGATTGTGCTTTCGGTAATTCTTGCGATTTTACTCGACGCCCCTTTAAAGGAGGTAGCGAATCCGGCAGTCCCTGAGAACCCCGCCAAAGCCCCATGGTATTTCCTCGGACTGCAAGAATTGGTTTCGCACTCCGCCTTCATGGGAGGCATCGGGATCCCGATGATTGTGTTGCTCGGTCTCGGCCTGATTCCCTATCTCGATCGGGAAACCGAAGGGACCGGAATATGGTTCGGCGGCCCGGGGGGAGGGATGCTGGTCGTCCGCTCGGCCATATTCGGCCTTGCCGCCGTATTGGCGGTTGAGGCGTTTGCGATCAGGTTCGGCTGGATTCGGCAATGGTGGCCCAACACGCCACAGCTTGTGATTACCTTTTTTAATCCCGGAACGGTTCTCACGTTTCTTTACGCCGCGTACTCCGTTTGGTGTCTCAGAAAATACAACTCGACGCGGGCAGGCGCGCTCGCCCTGTTCACCTGTTTCGTTTGCGGCTTTGTGGTGCTTACCGTGGTTGGATCGTACTTCCGCGGACCAAACTGGGACTTTTATTGGTCTCCATCGCAATGGCCGGGGCACTAGCCCCTTCGGGATGGCAAATGGCAAATCTCAAATTGCAGATCGGAATCCGGACTGAGAGATGAAGGCGAACAAACATTTACTCCTTTGGTCGAGTGTCGGAACGTTGGCGGTGTTTTTGTGGGCCGCCGTCAATGAAAACTTCTTAACCGACTGGCGCGTGATTCAACTGGGGATTCAGGCGCGGCTGCCCGCGTCCCAGGCCGATGCGTTTACGATTCAGCTCAGACAGATTGTCAGCCGCGAAGTCGGCGCGACGGATCGCTGTGTCAGTTGCCATGTGGGAATGGCGCCGGGTGAGGGCGGGGTCGAAGGGGACCGGATTTTCGGGCGCCACGCCGACGTCGTCCACGATCCCGCCTCTTATGGCTGCACGGTTTGTCACGGCGGGCAGGGGCGAGCGACCGAGACTGCGGACGCGCACGGCGCGGTCCCTCATTGGCCGGAACCGATGCTCTCCAAAGAGTATTTGTTTGCCGGCTGTGGGGGATGCCACACCCACTTGAGTGTCCCCAACCTCACGCAACTGGAAAAAGGAAAGGCCCGTTTCGAGCAGGCCGATTGCCTGGCGTGCCACAAGTTGGACGGACGCGGCGGCACGCTTCGACCGGGCGGTGCGGGAGGACAAGAGGGACCCGATCTCTCCCGTGTCGGAGCCTATGGCTTTAAGGCTGACTGGTACGAGCACCATATCAACCAGAAGAAGAAAGCGGCTTCCGCTCCCTGGGTCTCCGCCTTTGGCGAGCTTTCCGGGGCGGAGCAGCTCGCGATCGATGAATATCTTCGCTCTCGTGTTGGGGCGCCTGGTTTATCGGAAGCCAAAGCCCTCTTTCACACGCTGGGATGCCGTGGCTGCCACAAAGTCCGGAATGTCGGTGGCGATGACGGCCCGGATCTGACCGCCGTTGGAAACAAAGATCCCGGGCAAGTCAGTTTCGCCCAGGTGGAAGGTGAACGGACGCTCGCGAACTGGTTCAAGAAGCATTTCCGTTCCCCGGCGTCGGTGGTGCAGGGGTCGACCATGCCCGAGTTTGGGCTGACGGAGCGGCAGATCGACCAGCTCACCTTTTACGTGTTGTCTCTGCGCCGCCGGAGTTATCCGGAGGCCCTTTGGCCAAAAGACCGAATTCGGGCGGAGCGGTTTGGAATGAGAGAGTTCGCTACGGATGGCGCGACACTCTACGGAACCTTCTGTGCCGCCTGCCATGGCGCGAAAGGCGAAGGAATGCGTTATCCGGGGTTTGCTGCGTTCCCCGCTATCGGCAACCCGGATTTTCTTCGGTTGGTTTCAGACGATTTCTTGAGGGAGCAGATCAAGCGGGGCCGGCCCGGACGGCGGATGCCGGCCTGGGGACAGCAAGAAGGGGGCCTCCGCGACGAGGAAATCGGCCGGCTGGTGAAGTATATCCGAGATCTCGGAGCGGTGGCCTATGAAAGGGATCCTAAGCCTCGCCGGTGGGTTCAGGGTGATGTGGCGGAAGGGGAGCGACTGTTTGCCAAAGCCTGCGGGGTGTGCCACGGGGAGCGCGGAGAAGGTCGAGAGGGGCCTCAGCTCAACAACCGGGTTTTTCTCGATCTCGCCGCGGACACTTATCTCTTCAAAACCATCCGAAACGGTCGAACGGGGACCTCAATGGCCGGATTCGGTGGGGGTTCATCGGTGCGGGGGGCTATGACGGACGCGGAGATTTCATCAATTGTCGCGTTCCTGCGAACATGGGAGGGAAAAAAATGAAGAACATTAGCCGGCGTGAATTCCTGGAGTGGGTGGGAGCTGCGGGTTTTTCAACGTTCCTATTCTCGGTGAGCGATGCCTGGGGCCTGCAAGCGATCGAAAATCCGTTGGCGGCCTACCCGAATCGCGATTGGGAAAAGGTGTATCGCGATCTTTGGAAATCCGACTCGACCTTTACCTTTCTCTGCGCCCCCAACGATACCCACAACTGCATCTTGAATGCCTACGTTCGCGACGGCGTAGTGACTCGGATCGGCCCGACCATGAAATACGGCGAGGCGACGGACCTGTATGGAACGAAGGTCTCTCATCGGTGGGACCCCCGCGTTTGCCAGAAGGGGTTGGCCCTTACGCGACGCTTTTACGGTGACCGCCGGGTTCGCTATCCCATGGTTCGCAAGGGCTTCAAGGCCTGGGTGGAAAAAGGATTTCCACGCGAAAAAGACGGCCGCCCGCCCAAAGAATATTTCAACCGGGCGCGGGACGAATGGTTGCGCCTCACCCACGAGGAAGCGGCGGATATGGTTGCGGCAGCGTTGATCAACATCGCCACGACTTACAGCGGCGAGAAGGGGCAGAAACTACTTTTGCAACAGGGATACGAACAGGAAACCGTTCAGGCCACAAAGGGGGCGGGGACGCAGATCCTTAAGTTCCGCGGCGGCATGCCGCTTCTGGGAATGACTCGAATTTTCGGCTTGTACCGAATGGCCAATTCCATGGCCCTGCTCGATCACAAGCTCCGGGGCGTGACACCCGATGACGCTCTGGGAGGACGGGGCTGGGATAATTACTCCTGGCATACCGATCTTCCCCCGGGCCATCCCATGGTGACGGGCCAACAAACCGTGGAGTTCGATCTCCATGCCGTCGAACAGGCGCGCATCGTGGTGGTGTGGGGGATGAACTGGGTGACCACGAAGATGCCCGATACGCATTGGCTGACCGAGGCCCGGCTGAAAGGGACCAAGGTGGTGGTGATTGCCTGTGAATATTCCTCCACCAGCATAAAAGCCGACGACGCTATCGTCGTCCGTCCCGGCACCACCCCGGCGCTCGCACTGGGGCTCTGTAATATCATCATGCGGGAGAAACTCTACGATGGAGATTACGTTCGACGTTTCACCGATCTCCCGCTTCTCGTTCGGGCCGACAGCCTGAAACTCCTGCGGGTCGAGGAAGTGTTTGGCGCCAAACCGGCGGTTCTTAAAAACCAGACGAAAACCGTGGCCAAAGGGGACAAGGTGCCGCCCCCCGGCGCTCAGACCGACATCTTGATTCCCGCTGAGATGAGACAAAGCTGGGGGGATTATATCTGGTGGAATCGGAAGACAGCCAAGCCCGAAGCGATCACGCGCGACCAGGTGGGGAAATTCTCGCCTGTGGCGGACCCGCTTCTGGAGGGATCCGTGGAAGTAACGCTCAAGGATGGAAAAAAGGTCGCCTGTCGCCCGATCTTTGATGTGATCCTCGAATATGTGAAGCACTTCGATCCCAAGACGACCGAAGAGATAACCTGGGCGCCCGCGCAAGCGGTTGAAAGTCTGGCGCGGGAGATCGCCAAGGTTCCGGGGACCACCCTGTTCGCGATCGGGATGGGACCCAACCAGTTTTTCAACAACGACAATAAAGACCGGACGCAATTTCTCCTGGCCGCCCTGACCGGCAACATCGGAAAACTAGCCGGCAACATCGGCTCCTACGCCGGAAACTACCGGGTGGCCATGTTCAACGGCGTGCCGCAATACATCAATGAGAACCCGTTCGATATCGAGCTCGATGGCGCAAAGCCTGCGCGGCCGAAGCAGTATTGGAAGCCGGAATCAGCCCATTACTATAATCACGAGGATCATCCCCTCAAGATGGGCAAGACCATGATCACCGGCAAAACGCACATGCCGGCGCCGACCAAGTCGCTTTGGTTCGCCAACGCCAACTCGATTTTAGGAAACGTCAAGTGGCACTACAACACCGTCGTCAACGTGCTGCCGAAAATCGAAATGATCGCCGTTCAGGAATGGTGGTGGTCGACCTCGTGCGAATGGGCCGATTTGGTCTTCGCGGTGGATAGTTGGGCCGAGCTTAAGTACCCCGACATGTGCTGCTCGGTCACCAACCCCTTCCTTACCGTCTTTCCCCGCACTCCGCTTGAGCGGCCGTTCGAGACGCGGGGCGACATCGAGTGCCTGGCGCTCGTAGGGAAGAAGCTGGCCGAACGAACGGGAGACTCGCGCTTCGCCGATATGTGGAAGTTTGTCGACGAAGGGAAGGTGGAGATTTATTTGCAGCGCATCCTCGACCACTCTTCGCTCACGAAAGGATACAAGATCACAGAGCTGGAGGAAAAAGCGAAGAAGGGGATTCCCGCCCTCATGATGAGCCGGACCAATCCCAGGGCGGTCGGCTATGAGCAGGTCTACGACTCCCGCCCCTGGTACACCAAGACCGGCCGTTTGGAGTTTTACCGCGAAGAGGATGAATTCATCGACGCGGGAGAAAACCTGCCGGTTCATCGCGAGCCGATCGATTCAACCTTTTACGAACCTAACGTGATCGTGGCTCCTCAGCATCCTTTTATAAAAGCCAAAGGACCCGAGAGCTACGGCCTCAAGAAAAATGACCTCTCCAACGAAGTTCGCCAGGGGCGAAATGTCGTCATGACGTGGGACGAAGCGAAAAAGACGGCTCACCCCCTCGCTAAAGACGGTTATAAGTTCGTTTTCCATACGCCGAAGTACCGGCATGGAGCGCATACCATGCCGATCGACACCGACATGGTGGCGATGCTGTTCGGACCTTTCGGAGATATTTACCGCCATGACAAGCGGCAGCCGTTCGCCGCGGAAGGTTACGTCGACATTCATCCGGAGGACGCCAAGTCCCTTGGGGTCGAGGACGGAGATTATGTTTGGATCGATTCGGATCCCTCCGACCGCCCGTTCCGCGGCTGGCAAAAGAACGACAAAGATTACAAGTTCGCCCGGCTGCTTTGCCGCGCGCGCTACTATCCCGGAACGCCGCGAGGGGTGACGCGCATGTGGTTCAATATGTATGGGGCCACGCCCGGATCGGTTGAAGGACATCAATCACGGGAAGACGGTTTGGCCAAGAATCCGCGAACCGCCTATCAGGCGATGTTCCGTTCCGGCTCGCATCAGTCGGCGACGCGTGGCTGGCTGAAACCCACCTGGATGACCGATTCGCTGGTTCGTAAGGATCTCTTCGGTCATTCGATCAACAAAGGTTTCCTCCCCGATGTTCATTGCCCGACCGGCGCGCCGCGCGAGGCGATCGTCAAAATCACCAGGGCGGAACCCGGCGGGCTCAACGGCAAGGGACTTTGGCGCCCGGCAGCGCTCGGGCTTCGACCCAAATATGAACGCAAGGGGATGAAGGAATATCTCGTTGGAAAATTTATTATTGCCTCAGATTCGAAGAAAGGCGGGAAGAAATAATGTCACGCGTATACAACTGGCAAATCGGTCGTGAGATGTCCTATTGGTATCCGGAGCAGCGGCCAAAGCGGCAGTTTGCAGCCGTGTTCGATACCAACAAATGCATTGCCTGTCAGACCTGCACCCTCGCCTGCAAAACCACCTGGACGAGCGGAAAAGGTCAGGAGTACATGCTGTGGAATAACGTCGAGACCAAACCGTACGGGTTCTATCCCCTTGGGTGGGACGTGAACCTGCTGGAAAAACTTGGCGCTCAACAATGGGACGGCCAGCGTTATTCGGGGCGAACGGTCTTTGAGGCGGCCCAACCGGGAGAGCGGGTCCTGGGCTGGCGGCCCGAGGAAATCGACTATGCCCATCCCAATGTCGGTGAAGATGACTGCGTGAACGGCGTGGAAAAGGGGGCCCACTTCAGCGGTGTGCACCTTTCCTGGTTCTTTTACCTCGCCCGTATCTGCAACCACTGCAGCTATCCGGCCTGCCTTTCTTCGTGCCCGCGCGGCGCCATTTACAAAAGGCCGGAGGACGGCATTGTTCTGATCGATCAGGGACGCTGCCGGGGATATCAGGAATGCGTCAAGGCGTGTCCTTACAAAAAGACGTTTTTCAACACAATGACTGGGACGTCCGAAAAATGCATCGCCTGTTTTCCCAAGGTTGAATCCGGAATCCAGCCTCAGTGTTTTGTGAACTGCATTGGAAAGATTCGCTTTGCCGGATGGATCTCCAAACCGGAGAACGCGAGACCGGACAACCCGATCGATTTCCTGGTGCATGTGAAAAAGGTCGCGCTGCCGCTCTTTCCACAGTTCGGGCTCGAGCCCAACGTTTATTATATCCCTCCCGTGAATGTGCCTCGGGATTTTCTTCTGCAAATGTTCGGGCCGAACGTAGATGCAGCGATAGAAACTTACCGAAACGCGCCCCGGGACAAAGACCTTTCCGGCCTGCTGACGCTCTTCGGCTCAACCGAGTTGATGGTCGCGAAATGGAAGCGAGTTGAGGAGCAGGTGATGGGTTACGACGAAAACGGTCGGGAGATCATCCGGGTTCCGTTGCGCGAACCGACGGTTATCCGCCAGGCGTTTGACTCCGCCCGCGGCGTTGCCAGGACGAACATTTCCTAAGGAGGGCAGCAATGAACGCTCGAAATCTGATTCTTGTGGTTGCCGTCGTTTCCGCCGCCGCGTTTGCCGGCTGTGCGAAAAAAGGGCCGCCGCTCTCCGACTCTGAAGTCAAGGCCGTGTTTGAAAAAAAACTTCCCGCCACGGTCGAGGATCGGATCTGGGAGCGTGTGCCGCTGCATCCGGCGAAGCTTCTGCTTCAGGACGTGGTGGAGCCCAGGCTGATGCAGGCCTCGACCTCCTTTGTTCAGGTCCAGTCGGTCACGGACGGACAAAAAATCGTTTTTCGCCTGGCTTGGAATGATCCAACGGTGGATGACGTGCCGGGACCCGGGCAATTTGCGGATGCCTGCGCGGTTCAGTTGCCCGCAGCGACTACCGCCGATGTTCCTGCTCCGCAAATGGGAGAGGATGGAAAGCCTGTCGAGATCACCTACTGGTCGGCAATCTTTCAGGCCGTTGTCAACGGACGCAAAGACGATATTCACGCCATCTATCCTAGAGCGTCAGTGGATCACTATCCGTTCGAGGCGGCGTCGCTCAAGCCGGGATCGGCCGCGCAACAGGAGATGGCCAGGCGCTACGCCCCGGCGCGCAGCTTGGGGAACCAGATGGCTGGCCCGCGAACCGTCCCCGTGCAGGATCTCCTGGCCGAAGGGCCGGGGACGATCCGCCCGGCCGAAAAAACCCTTTCGAGCGGCAGCGGAAAACACTCCCGCGATGGCTGGTCTGTGCTGTTGGTGCGCCCTCTTCCGAGCGGCGTTCAACTCGGAGGGCGAACCCAGGTCGCGTTTGCTGTTTGGGAGGGGTCCCATCAGGAAGTCGGCTCCAGAAAAATGCGCAGCGCCTGGATTCCCCTGGCGTTGGGAAAAGCCCGATGAAAAACACTTCCGACTTTAAAACGCAGGACCTTGTGGCTGAGGCCGCAGCATGGCGTCTGGCGTCTCTTCTTCTGGAACGCCCGCGGCCGGAGTGGAAAAGCGAGATTTTACAGCTTTGTTCCGAGGTGACCGATGGAAAACTTTCATCCTGTGCCAGGAGGGCCGATCAGGGAACGGAGGAAATCTATCACCGGCTTTTTGGCCCTGGGGGAACGGTATCCCCGCGAGAAGTCAGTTATTGCGGGTTCGAAGACCCGGGCCGTTTAATGGCCGAGCTGGCCTCTTTTTATCAAGCGTTCTCGTTTCAGCCGCGCCGGGAAGAGCCCATCGACCATATCTCCGTGGAGGCCGGTTTTGCGGGCTATCTCTTCCTGAAAGAGGCTTACGCGCAAATGCGTGAGGATTCAGAATCTGTCGGGATCACGAAGAAGGCGAGAGAGCGCTTTACGGATGAACATATCGGACGGTGTGCGCGCGGAATGATTCATCGGCTGGGCGACATCCCGCCCTACCTCGGGGACGTTCTTTCGTGGTTGGCCAATCCGCCTCAGCCGCTTTGAGCCCCGCTTCGCGCTGCCCTTTTTTCTCCTCCCCTGCCCCTTGACGCCTATCATGGATTGGCCCTATTTTAGGCTATTTTTGGCGCTGAAATTGCGCTCACTCGGAAAGGAGGCTTTCTTATGCCGACAGCCAAACAGCGCAATCCGCGAAGTTACCGGATTGTAGGCCCTCAGCGGCAGATAGACGAACGTGAGACCCCTCACCCCCGGGTCGACCGTGGCGAACTGGGAGAGCGGCTGCGCTCCTGGCGGAATACCCGCGCCGGCCAGGATCCTTTCAGGCGTATCTTTGGTGTTGGCGGCGGCGACCCGAACAATTGTTTGCAGCTTATCATGAGACAGCTACCGGAAGGCGCAGTGAATGCTGATCGGGCAGCCGTCTCCGATCCCGCCGGTATGGCGCGTAACATCAAAGAGGTCGCCCGCTTCTTGGGCGCCGATGTGGTGGGGATCACCCACCTTGACCAGGCCTATGTCTATTCCCACCGCGCCAAAGCCAACGCCTCTATGGGGGAAAAGGCAGGAGACCCAATCCACCTGCCCCATCGCTACGCCATCTGTATGGGGTTCGCCAGCGATTACTACAAGTTTCTGACCAATAACAGTCGGATTTCCGACGCCGACTACGGGCTGGGCAATAACCGCATGATTGCACCTACTTTCATGCTGGCCGCCTACATCCGCGAGATGGGTTACCCTGCGCGTGCCCACCATTACGGGAGGGGCGAGGTAAATCCTATACCTCTGGCGGTGAACGCCGGACTGGGGGAGCTGGGACGTCACGGGATGCTGATCCATGAAGAGTACGGCTCTCGGATTCACCTGTCTGTGGTTACGACGGATCTCCCACTGGCGGTCGACGAGCCCGTTGATATCGGCGTCACGGAGGTCTGCAAGTATTGCATGAAGTGTGCCCGCACTTGTCCATCGTACAGCATCCCCTTTGGCGGTAAGGAGATCTACAACGGCGTCGAGAAGTACCGTATCAACGTGGACACCTGCTACAAGTACAGGTTGGCAGGCCGGGGCCAGTGGACCAACTGCGTCATATGCGTTTCGTCGTGCTGCTACAACAAGCCTAAGGCGTGGTGGCATACACTGGCTGTATGGTCGATCAAGCGGACCCCGATCCCATTACGCCCGCTCCTTATCAAGCCGCTGCTCTGGATCGACGATCTCTTTTGGGGGAAGAGGCCCTGGCGCCATATGAAGTGGCTGGACTACGACAACGCCCCGGTGCCTGTGACCTGCGATATCCCCGGCTGCCAGGTGAAACACAGAGACCTGCAGCATAAGCAGCTGCATAGGCCCACCCAGGCTGCGGGGGGCTCGGCGAGTTAACGGCTGGCGGGTTTGTGCCGATATGAGCTAACAACTCCGATTAACGAGGAGGCAAGTCAAGGCCATGACATACGTGATCGTAGAGCCGTGCATTGACGTAAAGGACAAGGGCTGCATCGACGTTTGCCCGATGGATTGCATCCATGGCACCGATGACGACAAGATGGTCTACATTAACCCTGAGGATTGCATCGACTGCGGCGGCTGCGTCCCGGCATGCCCGGTAGACGCTATCTTTGCTGAGGGTGAGGTGCCGGAAAAGTGGCAACACTTCACTCGGGTTAACGCCGACTACTTCAACGGCAAAAGGTGATGGGGCGCTAGAAGAGAATCAGACAAGAGATTAAAGGTTGTTTGGAGAGCATTTATCTGGCGCCGAGTTCTTTCAGCGCCTCTCTCAAATAGCTCTGATCCACGTACTTTGCGGCACTAGGCAGCGCGCCTTTGATCTGGGTCTGCTCCCCGTAGATTTGTATGACTGTTTTCAGGCCCTCCAGATTTATGTCCGCATCCGGAGGCCATAGCCGATTCTCCGTGTAGTATTCCCATCCCTTTCGCGCATACGCCGGTTTGAGCTTCATCTCTTTGGCCAGGAAATCAACACTTGATAGCTGAATGGCGGTCTTCCCTCGCGGGCCCGGCATAGGCCTCATAAGCGGCGATAAACTTCGGGGCCTTCCGTCTCAGGCTCTCGTGGTCAACCTTTCCGCCTCGCATCATATAATCGTAGGCAAAGGCGATGGGGTGAAGATGCATAAGACATCTCATGTTCTCATACCAAGCCACGCTTTTTTGCGCGACCTCCAGCAGCTGATCCGCCGATGGTTTTCTAATATTTTCAAATCTCTGCAAGGCCGCATGAACATCCTCGCCATGTTTTTCGAAGGCTCCGGCCAAGGCGATGGCGTCTTCGAAGGCCGTCCTCGTTCCGGAGCCGATGGAGAAATGGACCGTTCGCAAAGCGTCGCCGATCAATACAACGTTGTCATGGTGCCAGCGCCGGTTCCGAACCACGACGAAATTGATCCAGATCGACTTGTTCGATAATAAAGGATGTCCGTGCAGATCTTTTTCGAAGACTTTCTCACAGTAGGTCCGGCTCTCCGTATCGGACATCGAGGCAAAGCCCGCCTTTTCCCACGTCGCCGCGTCGCATTCGACGATGAAGGCGCTGGTCGTTTGGTTGTATCGATAGGCATGGGCGACGAAGACGCCATCCTGGTTTTCGCGAAAAATCAATGACAGGGCATCAAACAACCGAGGGGTCCCATACCAGATATATTTGTTGGGCCTGAGTTCGAGCGACGGCTGGAAAAAAGCGCTGTATTTTTGCCGGACGAGGCTGCTCACGCCATCGGCGCCGACGATAAGGTCGCAATCCGAAAAAATAGCCGGATCGGTGAGCCGCGTCTCAAACTGAAGCTCCACCCCGCGACGCCGGCAGTGCTCGTGGAGAATGTGCAATAGCTGGATCCGGCTGATTCCCGAAAATACGCTGCCATCAATTGCCACCGGCTGCCCTTTGTGGAGGATCACCAGCTTGTCCCAGATTTCAAGGTTCGATTTTATGTCATGGTGGAAGTCGGGAGCGCTGTTTTCCAGGAAGGAGACGGCCCGGTCTGAAAAAACGACCCCCCAACCGTAAGTCGCGTTGGCCGGATTTTGCTCCAGCAGCCTGATTTCGTGGGCCGCCTTGAGCTGCTTCATCAAGAGCGCGAAATAAAGCCCCGCAGGCCCGCCGCCAACAATGCCGATTTTCATTGAGAGATCGCTCCCTCTATCAAGCTAGTTTGCAGGTATGCATGAAACCCGCCGGTAAGTTGACATAACAGTGCCTTGTCATATATTCTCCCCTCGGAAACGGCGCTTCGGGGCCGGGACGCCGTTTTCGCAGACTATATACTTTATTGAATCACGGGACAATTTTAAATTCGAAAGGGGATTCATCATGCCGAAATATTTCGCCGACAACTCTTTTTCCATTGGTCGCACGCCGCTGGTAAAACTAAACCGGATTACGGACGGGGCGCCGGCAACGGTTTTGGGGAAAATCGAAGGAAGAAACCCCGCCTATTCGGTTAAATGCCGAATCGGCGCCGCCATGATCTGGGACGCAGAGCAAAGGGGACTTCTCACCCCGGGCAAAGAGTTAATCGAACCGACCAGCGGCAACACGGGCATCTCACTGGCCTTTGTAGCCGCATCACGGGGTTATCCCCTTACCTTGACCATGCCGGAGACGATGAGCATCGAGCGACGAAAGTTGCTTGTGGCTTTTGGGGCCAAACTTGTTCTCACGGAAGGGGCAAAGGGGATGAAGGGCGCCATCGCGAAAGCGGAAGAGATTGTCGCCTCCGCTCCCAACCGCTACGTAATGCTCCAACAGTTTAACAATCCCGCCAACCCGGCAATTCACGAAACGACAACCGGACCTGAAATCTGGGAAGACACGGACGGCGGGATTGACGTGCTGGTGTCCGGCATAGGAACCGGCGGAACGATTACGGGCGTTTCACGTTACATCAAACATACAAAAGGGAAGAAAATTTTTTCTGTTGGCATCGAGCCGGTTAACAGTCCGGTCATCAGCCAGAAATTAGCCGGAGCGGAACTCAAACCCGGCCCACACAAGATTCAAGGCATCGGCGCGGGATTCGTGCCCGCCGTTCTTGATTTGTCGCTGGTTGATCAGGTGGAACAGGTCTCGGACGCCGAGGCGGTGGAATATGCGCGGCGCCTTACACAAGAGGAGGGCATCCTTGCCGGCATTTCATCCGGCGCCGCCGCCGCTGTTGCATGTCGATTAGCAAAACTGCCGCAGTTTAAAAATAAAATGATCGTTACCGTGTTGCCGGATTCCGGCGAACGCTACCTGAGCTCCATCCTCTTTGAGGGAATGTTTGAAGGCGTTGAAACAGCGAAAGCATGATCAGGGGAAAATGACTCGGGCAAACAAACACTTCGAAGAATGGCTGGCGCAAGACCTCGAAAAGGTTGCCCGCCAATTGGAAGGGAAACTGCACAATACGTGCTCCTTGTGTTCTATTGCCGGAAAAATCGGCATGTCCACTCGGAATGAGGTTTATGCGGCCCTGGATTCCCTTTTAGAAAGCCTGTTTCCGGGCTGTTACAGCCGGGTAAACGTTGACCCGAAATCTATTGACGCTTTTGTTGAAGGGCGACTGCGATATGCGGCGACCTTGTTGATCGGTCTGGTCGAAAACGCCTGCCGTTTTGGCAAGGAAGAGCATGGGGGCTTAGAGGACGATTGGGCCGAAAAAGCGTGCGCGGCCGTGGTTAAATTAATTGAGGAAATGCCGGAAGTTCATTCTATGCTGATGGCCGATCTCCAGGCCGCTTACGAAGGCGACCCTGCCGCCCGCTCGGTCACGGAAGTGGTGATCAGTTATCCCTTTGTGGAAGCCATTGCCACGCATCGAATCGCCTATTCCCTTTATTCCAGCGGCGTTCCGTTTCTTCCCCGAATGATGTCGGAGCGGGCACACTCCAACACCGGCATCGACATCCATCCCGGGGCCAGAATCGGGAAGGGATTCTTTATCGACCATGGCACGGGCGTGGTGATCGGCGAAACGGCCGTCATCGGCGACCATGTGAAAATCTATCAAGGCGTCACTTTGGGCGCGTTGAGCTTTCCAAGCGACGAACACGGCCAGCCCATCAAGGGCGTCAAACGTCACCCGAACATCGAAGACAATGTGACCATCTATGCCCAAGCCACCATTCTCGGCGGGCAAACCACAGTAGGGCATCATTCCGTCATCGGCGGCAACGTTTGGCTCACCAAATCGGTGCCGCCCTACAGTAAGATTTACAACGACCCCCCAAGTCTGCGGGTGATGCCGGCCGACGAAATCAACAATGTTTATTTTTATGAAATTTGATAAGGGAGCGTGGCGACCTGGCACTGCTCAGCAGGTTTTGCCACCGGTGATAAGCGAAGACCCTTGCGATGAAGTTTTCGCGTAGCGCAAGGTCGTTCAGGCGTCCCTCCTCCTCCACGGGCAGGAGCGGAAGCGCTGTCATCAAGCTCTGAGCGAAAAGACCGCGGCCCTTAAGTTTCGGCGCGCCGCCCTTGCCATAAACCTTGACCCGCTCCATGCCGCAGCTCGGAGAGTTTTTCTTTAGAATGTAGCCGGAGAGGTTCATGCCGCTCAACTTTTCCAATCGTTTGCGGGAATAAGCTTCCATCTCGCGGCTCCAGTCTTTACCGGATCGATCGGCAACCATGCGCGGGTGCGAGGGGTTCCCCACCAGCCGGACGGTTTCCCTGGGAACGCCCATACCCACTTCAACCTCAGGACACACGGGGACCCATTCGACATACCGGCTCAAAATCTCTGTGACAAAGAGATTCCGCTTGTGCCCCCCATCGTGGCGCACCCTCTGTCCCAAAAGGCAGGCGCTGATGCCGATACGCGGTTTTTCACTCACGGTCTCTCTCGCGTCAGCGCGACGTATTCGTAGGACGACGGTGATTCTTCGTCGCTCATGGTACGATCCTACCCACCGGCTATTTTGCCGACAGGGCCTGCTTCCATTTGGCCACCAAAGCGGGATCGAGTTTGAAGACATTATTCACGATTTTTCCCAACTCTTCGCCGGGTACAGGAGCGATGTCCAGTTGGGCTTTCTTGGCCTCGGCTTGAAACTCCGGATCGTTCAACGTATCCAGGAAAGCTTTCCGCAGGATCTGCAGCCGATCCTTAGGGGTGCCGGGAGGCAAAACAAACGGGCGAGCCAGAGTCCCATAGTCGTGAACAGCCACCTGGATCAACTTTCGCGCCTCGTCAGTCTTGGCATAGTTGATTGCCAAGGGGACGTTAGGAAGGTCCGGATGAGCTTTGGGGATTAACTGTAATACAATTACCACCTCTTCCGACTCCAACTCCTTCCGCCAGGTTGACTTAAACGACTCCCAGGCGTTGCAAATCCCGGCAACCTCGCCGCCGTTGACGGCAAGACGAATATCCGCGCTGCCTTTATAGCCCGAGACAAGCTGGATCGGGAGGCCAAGAATCGCTTTGAGTATTTTAGGGAGGTCCTCATTAGCGGCGCCCGGTGCCTGTCCGCCAATCTTAACAGGCGTCTTAGAGACGATCCATTTTTCCATGCTGGTAATGCCGCTTGCCTTGGAAAAGCCCATCATAAAGTTGTCCTGAAACGGGGCCCCGATGTGCTCAAATCTGCGGGATTCGAACTGAATCCCCTGCTGACCGAGGAGCTCTTGGAAAAACAGGCCGCCGCTAAAATGGGCAAAGGCAAGGCCATCAGGCTTGGCCGCCTTATAGATGTGGTTGGCTGCAATCAGGCTTCCGGCCCCGGCCATATTCTCCACGACAATGCTGGGGTTACCAGGGATGTATTTTCCCATATGCCGGCCAATGACCCGTGCATAGGCGTCATAGCCACCGCCGGCCGCAAAGCCCACGATGATGTGGATTGTCTTTCCCTTGTAAAAGGATTCTTGGGCAAGGGCGGGTCGAACCCCGACGATAAAGAGAACGCCAATCGCCATAACTAAGAATAGTCTCAATAATCTTTGCGCCATAGTTTCCTCCTCCAGGCAAAATCAACTACTTCCTCCTGTTCTATAAGTAGGTATTCCATTACCGGAACCGGCGGCAGCTTACAAGCCGTCCACGACGGAAAAAAATTCCTTGACAATAAAGGACTCGTCTACCTAAAGTGAGACCCGACCTTGAAACTGCCTGCTGGGGAAACTGAGGGTATGCCATGCCCGGAAAATTCTACGAAGACATCGAAGTTGGACAGCGTATTCAACACGCCAACGGCCGCACCGTGACGGAGATGGACAATGTGCTTTTCTGCGCGCTGACGATGAACACGCAGCCGCTGCATCTCAACGAAGAATTCGCCGCTAGAACCCAATTTGGGCAACGCATCGTCAACGGACTCTACACAATGGGGCTGGTCGTTGGCTTGACGGTCGGGGAACTCTCGGAAGGCACCATCGTTGCCAACCTGGCCTATGATAAAGTGGTGCACCCGAATCCGGTCTTCCACGGCGACACGATCAGCGTCGAAACCGAGGTGCTGGAGAAAAAAGAGAGTCGCTCCAATCCGGATCGCGGTCTGGTGCGATTCAGACACATCGGCCGGAAGCAGGACGGTACCGTGGTTATCGAAGTGGAGCGGACGGCGTTGTTTTTGAAGCGTCCTGGTAAGGCTTAGCGACATAGCATTTGCATTCCCATCTTTTGTGTATTAGACTTTTAATATTGCTGCTCAGTGAGCCTCCTCTCCGTTGAGCCCGATCGGTTCGCAGTCTGGAGGCTTTTTTCTTACTCCCGCGAAGGAATTTCTATTATCACGGACCGCATCCGAAGAGGAGATATGGTATGCTGGATACTGCCCAAACGCTTGTGACCTGGGAAGATACAAAGACGTGGATAGGGCGCGCCCTGAGCGTCCCCGAGGGAGGGGAGGTTGACGCGGTGGAGGCCGGCACAATCCGCCGCCGGCTGGAGGTCCTGGAGTTTGGCTGCCCCCTGCACTACGACGAAAAAGCGGCTAAAGAGGCAGGTTACAAAGGTATCTTTGCCCCCTATACGATGCTTCAGACTTACAGCGGCTCGGCCAACTGGCAGCCGGGACAACCCACTCTCTGGCGGCGCAACCAACTCGACTTCACCATCAGGGCCCAGGTGGAGCAAGGCGAGATCCCCCAGCCCGGGACCCATGGCTTCGCGACCGACGTTGAAATCGAGTACTTTCAACCCCTCTATCTGGGGGACAGGGTCTCGGTACGGGAGCGCCGGCTGCTAAACGTCAATCCAAAGCGCACCAGCGTTGGTGACGGCGCTTTCCTCACCTGGGAAAGCCGCTTCTGCAACCAGCGCGGTGACCTGGTGGGCGTGGCACGCACGGGCCAGTATCTCTACGTGCCTCGTTCCCGGCGTGAGGGAGAACCGGTCAGCGAGGAACAGGGAGGGGCAAAAGCGGCCTCCGCCTCGGGCGCCGGGACGAATGTCCCTGAATGGGGGACTGATCCGCGGAGCGACTGGAGCAGCCAGCTTTTCTTTGAAGATGTGAAGGAAGGGGACGATGTGCCCAGGGTGGCCTTCCCCATCACCATCCAGCGCCTGGTCATGGAGGCCGGTGCCAACCGGGACTTTAACGGCATCCACCACAACCGGGAGATCGCCCGCTCCCATGGCGCGCCGGACATGTTCTGCAACAACTTCTTTCTCCAGGGCATGTGGGAGCGGAGCGTCCGGGAGTACATCGGCCTGCGGGGCATTATCCGCAAGATCGGGCCCTTCCGCATGAGGATCTTCAACTCCGCCGGCGATACTGTGCTGGTGAAGGGCAACGTCCTCCGCAAGTTCCGGCAGGACGGCCAGAACCTGGTGGAGTTGAAGATGTGGTCTGAGAACTCCCGTGGGATCAGTGTCGGGCCGGGGCCCGTGCTGGTGACGTTGCCCTCGCGCTGACCGGAAAAGGTTTGAGGAGGGGCCCTTGAAGCTTGATGCTCTGGTATTCCCGGGTTCGCTGAAGAACTTTCCCGACACGGCTCGCTATCTCGAAGAACTCGGATTTGACACCCTCTGGACCCTGGAAACCCGGCACAATCCGTTCTTCCCCTTGATTTTATCCGCCGAACACACCCGCACAATGAAGCTGGGAACTTCGATTGCGGTGGCCTTTCCTCGCAGCCCGATGGTTCTGGCCCACATCGCCTGGGACCTGCAGGAATTTTCCGGCGGCCGTTTTATCCTTGGCCTGGGCACCCAGGTGCGCGGTCACATCGAGCGCCGCTTCAGCGTTCCGTGGGACTCACCAGGCCCCAGATTGCGGGAGATCATACTGGCCCTGCGGGCCATCTGGCACTGCTGGCAGAATGAAGCTCCGCTCAAATTCCAGGGGAAGTTTTACTCCTTTACTTTGATGCCGCCCTTTTTTAATCCAGGCCCGATCCGCCATCCTGAGATCCCCATCTTCGTCGGAGGGGTCAACCCCTACATGTGCCGGCTGGCGGGAGAGCTTTGCCAGGGCATGCACATCCACCCTTTGCACACCGTGAAGTTCATCCGCGGGGATCAAAGAGGGGGCCGGCAAGGCGGGAAGAGACTACCGCGAGGTATCTCTGTCTGCCGCCGCCTTTGTAGCGACCGGTAGGGATAAGGAGGCAGTGGAGAAGGCGAAAGAGAAAGTCCGGAGCCAGATCGCGTTTTACTCCTCGACGCGGAACTACTTTCCGGTCCTGGAAATGCACGGCTGGGGAGATACCGCCCGCGCCCTGCAGAAGAAATCGATCGCGGGAGATTGGCAAGGGATGCCCGGGGAGATCAGCGACGGGATGCTCAATGAGTTCGCCATCATCGGCGCCTACGCGGAGCTGGCCGAAAAGATCCGGAAAAAGTACGACGGGGTGATCGACCGGCTCTCCCTTTACGACTGCCTGCCCGGACCGGGGGAAGACAAGGAATGGCGTCCCATCATCAACGCGATCAACGGCTAGCCGACCGCATCGACTAATACAAATGTTTACATTAAGGTTGCCTTGAGACGGGAGCGCAGCGCGTTCATAACATTAACTA
>Ga0210377_10001593_pt1 | contig 20597 bp, 9 predicted proteins | sample PLM4_65_b1redo_FD_155480 | JGI IMG/M metagenome (GOLD analysis project Ga0210377, IMG submission 155480) | Groundwater sediment microbial communities from an aquifer in East River, Colorado, USA - PLM4_65_b1 redo | ecosystem: Environmental > Terrestrial > Soil > Riparian zone | place: USA: East...
TGAGTTGATGTCGACGGTCATTCTTCGGAGACCGCCTCCGTCGAGTACGGCGCTTGTCAGAGCGAGCGGTTCGCACACCGCCGTATGTTCCCCGTCACCCACCTCGGTGAGCGAATCCACGCCGCGCCACTCCTCCTCTCCGTACGATCCGTCTCTAAGGAGCCGAACGATGGGAATGACGGTCGCGCAGAAGATCCTCGCTCGCGCGTCGGGACGGGCATCGGTGAGCGTCGGAGACGTCGTCGAGCCGCGCGTCGACCTGGCGATGTCCCATGAGAACGCGGCGCTGGTCATCAACCAGTTCCGCGAAGTCTTCGATGGCACGGGGCTGGAGGCGCGCGTGTGGGATCCGTCGAAGATCGCCATCATCTTCGATCATCGCGTTCCCGCCGAGAGCGCGAAGACGGCGACGAATCAGAAGAAGATCCGCGAGTTCGTCGCCGCGCAGGGCATCACGAAGTTTCACGACATCCGCGCCGATCAGGGCGGCATCTGCCACCAGGTTCTTCCGGAGAGCGGCTACGTGCTGCCGGGATCGGTGGTCGTCGGCACCGACAGCCACACCACGACGCACGGCGCTCTCGGTGCGTTCGCGTTCGGCATCGGCGCCACCGAGATGGCGAGCGTCTGGGCGCTGGGCACCGCGCTCAACGTCGAGGTGCCGGCGACGATCAAAGTCGTCGTGAGCGGCACACTTCCGGAGCTGGTCTCGGCGAAGGATTTGATTCTTCACCTCATCGGCCGCCTGACTGCCGAGGGAGCGAACTACAAAGTGCTGGAGTTCCATGGCCAGGCGATTCGCAACATGCCGACATCGGGACGCCTCGTTCTCTGCAACATGTCGGTGGAAGCGGGGGCGACCGCCGGCATCGTCCCTCCCGATGCGGAAACGCTGCGCTATCTGCACGATGTGGCGCATGTGAGCGGACCGGTCGATCTGGTGCGTCCCGACGATGACGCCGTCTATGCCGGCACGATCGAGTTCGACTGCTCGGACCTGACGTATCAGATCGCCTGTCCACACAGCGTGGACAACGTGATGGCGCTCTCCGAGGTGGTCGGGACGCGCGTCGATCAGATCGTGATCGGCTCCTGTACGAACGGCCGGACCGACGATCTCGCCGTCGCCGCGTCGATCCTCTCCGGAAGAACGATCGCGGCGAATGTGCGGATGCTCGTGTTTCCCGCGTCGTGGCGCGTGTACGAAGAGGCGCTACGCCGCGGATTCATCGCCGATCTCATGGGAGCCGGTGCCGTGATCATGAACCCGGGATGCGGCTGTTGTCTCGGCGTCCATCAGGGAGCGCTCGGCGACGGTGAAGTCGCGCTCTCCACAACGAACAGAAATTTCCTCGGACGAATGGGAAATCCGAACGCGCGCGTCTATCTCTGCTCGCCCGCCGTCGCCGCGGCGAGCGCGCTGACCGGAAGCATTTCCACGCCCGCCGCAGCGAGGGTCAACACATGAGCGATTCGAGCTCCCTGCATCCGACAACCAGGGTTGCCTGGAAGCTTCCTGACGACGTCTCGACCGACGTCATCTATCCCGGCCGCTACATGGCCACGGTGCTCCCCACGGAGACGCCGCAATACGCGTTCGCCGACATCGCCGCTCTGAACAAGGCGCTCCTCTCGGGAGAGATCCCGCGCGGCAGCGCGATCGTCGCCGGCAGGAACTTCGGCTGCGGCTCATCGCGCGAACAGGCCGCGTCCACGTTGAAAGGTCACGAGCTCGTCATCATCGCCAAAGCCTTCGCGCGGATCTTCGTGCAGAACGCAATCAACCTGGGCCTGAGGACGATCGTGTGCCCCGACATCGACGCGAACGTCGGTGACGAGCTGGAGCTCGGAGAAGAGCGCGTGATCGATCGCACGACCGGGAAGTCGTTCGCCACCGTGCCGCTGCCGCGCTCGCGACAGGCGATCATCGATGCCGGCGGACTGATTCCCTACACGCGAAAGAAACTGATGGAGTCGAGGAGAACGGGATGAAGAAGACGCGGGTGGCATGGCTGCCGGGCGACGGAGTGGGGAAGGAGGTCCTCGAGGCGGCGCGCATCGTTCTCGATGCCGTCGGATTCGAGGCCGACTACATCGGCGGCGACATCGGCTGGGAATTCTGGCGCACGGAAGGCGATGCCTTTCCGCAGCGGACGATCGAGCTGTTGCGCAACGTCGACTGCGCGCTCTTCGGTGCGATCACGTCGAAACCGGTGAAAGCGGCGGAGGCCGAGCTCGCGCCCGAGCTGCGCGGCAAGGGCCTCGTCTATCGCTCGCCGATCGTGCGGATGCGCCAGCTCTTCGATCTTTACGTCTCGCTGCGGCCGTGCAAGGCGTATCCCGGCAATCCGCTGAACTACAAGAGCGGGATCGATCTGGTCGTTTTTCGCGAGAACACCGAGGATCTTTATGCCGGCGTGGAGTTTTCGCCGGTGCCCGAAATGCTTGCGGGAACGCTGCGCCAACTGTCGAAGCCCTTCGCGCCATTCGCGGATCTGCCGGGGGACGCCTACGCGATCTCGTGCAAGATCAACACGAGGCGCGGCTCGGAGCGGATCATCCGCGCCGCGTTCGAGTTCGCGCGGAAGAACGGCCGTCGCAAGGTCACGGTCGTGCACAAGGCGAACGTCGTCCGCGCCACCGACGGGCTGTTCCTCGAGACGGCGAAGGAGATCGCGCGCGCTTATCCCGACATCCAGATGGACGATGCCAACATCGACGCCATGACGATGTGGCTGCTGAAGAATCCGTTCAACTACGACGTGCTCGTCGCCCCGAATCTGTACGGCGACATCATCTCCGACCTCTGCGCGCAGATGGTCGGAGGCCTCGGTTTCGGCGCGTCGGGAAACATCGGCGACACGCTGGCCGTGTTCGAGCCGACGCACGGCTCGGCGCCGAAATACGCGGGGCAGTACAAAGTCAACCCCATCGCCACGATTCTCGCCGCGAAGATGATGCTCGAGTGGTTGCGCGAGACCGAGAAGGCTACGCGTATCGAAGACGCCGTGGCGACGGTCATCGAGGAAGGCCGCGTGCGAACCTACGACATGGGTGGATCCCATAAGACGCTGGAGATGGCCGCGGCCATCGCCGAGCGGGTCGGGGTTACGGTGTGAACGTCACGATCCACGAAGTCGGCCCTCGCGATGGACTGCAGATCGAGAAGAAGATCATCCCGACTGAAGCGAAGATGGCGTGGATCGAGAAGCTGATCGAGTCGGGCGTCGACGCCATCCAGCTCGGTTCGTTTGTGAATCCCGAGCGCGTCCCGCAGATGGCCGACACCGAACGCCTCTTCGAGTATTTCAACGGCCCCGGGCACAAGCCGAAGCGGACCGCGCTCACCGCGCTGGTGCTGAACGAAAAAGGGCTCGATCGCGGACTCGCGTGCGGCGTCGAGCATTTCTGCATGGGCGCCTCGGCGAGTGACACCCACAGCCGCAAGAACACGGGCATGAGCACGAAGGAGGCGGTCGGGCGAATCATCGGCATGGCCGCGCGTGCCATGGCAGCCGGCATGCGCGTGCAGGTGTCGGTGCAGTCGGCATTCGGCTGCGGATACGAAGGCGTCGTGCCGAAGGAGGGCGTGCTGGAGATCGTGTCTCGCTATCTCGATGCCGGCGTGACGACGATCAGCCTCGCGGATACGGCCGGCCACGCCACTCCGTTGCAGGTCGAAGATCTCTTCGGTGCGATTCGAGACATTGCACCGCGCGCGGTTCTGGCCTGTCACTTTCACGACACGTATGGGATGGCGATGGCGAACTGCCATGCCGCGCTGCGCGCCGGCGTTCAATCGTTCGAGGCCGCGGTGGCGGGACTCGGCGGTTGTCCTTTCACCGCCGTCACGGGCGGCAACGTCGCCACCGAGGATCTCGTGCACATGTTGCAGCGGATGGGGATGTGCGGCGACATCGCGCTCGCTTCTCTCATCGATGCGGCAGCGATGATGGAGGAGCTCCTCGGCCGAACGCTGCCCGGCGTCGTCCATCGCGCGGGAGTGATACGTCATCCTGAGTCGGCGCAGCGCGGCGAAGGATCTCAGGATGCACGAGTCTCGCGGTCGAGATCCTTCGCCGTCTCCGCGGCTCAGGATGACGTGAAAGCATGAAGAGAATCCTCGAGGGCATTCGTGTTCTCGACCTGACCAACGTTCTGGCCGGGCCGTTCGCCACGGAGCTGCTCGCGCTCTGCGGCGCGGACGTGATCAAGATCGAGAATCCCGCGGGCGGCGATCTGGCGCGAAAGCTCGGATGCGTCACGAAGCTCAATCAGCAGTTGATGGGGACGAGCTTTCTGGCACAGAACGCCAACAAGAAATCGATGACGCTCAATCTGAAGTTCGACGAAGCAAAGGAGATCTTCCTGAAGCTGGTCGACGGCGCTGACGTCGTCGTCGAGAACTTCCGTCCGGGCGTGATGGACCGCCTCGGCCTCGGCTACGACGCTCTGTCGGCGCGGAATCCGCGGCTGATCTACTGCGCGATCTCCGGCTTTGGACAGAGCGGGCCCGACGCGCACAAGCCGGCATACGATCAGATCATTCAGGGCTTGAGCGGCGTGATGGCCATCAACGGCGACGAGCGGCTCAACCCTCTTCGCTGTGGATTCCCCGTGGGGGACACGGTCGGCGGACTGAACGCGGCGTTCGCGATCGTGGCCGCCCTGTTCCATCGTGAACGGACGGGAGAAGGTCAACTGGTTGACGTTGCCCTGCTCGACTCGATCATGCCCATGATGGGATGGGTCGCCGCGAACCTCCTGATCGGCGGGCAGCAGCCGCAGCTCATGGGAAACGACAACTTCACGGCGGCCCCTTCGGGGACGTTTCGCACCGGCGACGGCTACATCAACATCGCCGCGAATCAGCAGCAGCAGTGGGAGGATCTCGCCGACGCGCTGGGCGTACCGGAGCTCAAGTGCGACCCGCGTTTCCACGAACGCGACACTCGCAAGAAAAACCGCGCCCTCCTCACGCCGCTGCTCGAGGCGAAGCTGGCGACGAACACGACCGAGCATTGGGTGGAGGTGTTGAACGCGAAGGGGATCCCCTCCGGCGCGATCCTTGGACTGGAGGAGGCGCTGAGCGCGCCACAGATCGCGCATCGCCGATCGATTCAGACTGTCGACGACCCGGAGCTCGGACCGCTCAAGCTGTTCACGCTCACCGCCAGATTCGAGAAGACTCCCGGCGCGATCGACGCTGCTCCGCCGCGTCTATCCCAGCACACCGCCGAGATTTTCGACGCGCTGGGCTACTCGCGCGAAGAGGTCGAGGGATTGCGCGCGCGCGGCGCGGTCTAAAGCCGATTGTCGCCATTCTTCATCCGTGACAGACTCATCAGACCTTGCGCGCCGGAGCCGTCGTCCTGCTCACGCTCGCCTTTGCGCTCCCTGCGCTTGCCGCCCCGGTTACTTCGCTCCCGACAGCCTGAGTTTTCAGACGAGTTCGAATCAGCAGTTTCGGGTCGACATCATCGATCCGGCGTCGACTCTCTTCACGCTGGACGTTCTTCAGAGCGTGCTCCTCGTCGGTCCCGGAAATCCTCACACCTTCGGCTACGAGACGCAGACGACGTCCCTGGCGTCGACAACGCCCGGCTGGACACCGCGGGAAGCAATCCGCTCCGGCGATCATCCGGTTTACGGTCGATCCGGAGAGTGTTTCTTTCGCCGGCACGTCACTCTCACGTGGGCCACCGACAACGCGACGTCAGTCGAGATCGACAACGGGATCAGTGCTGTGCCGCTCAGTGGATCACGCGCAGTGGAAGATTGAGAAACCTCACCGTTCGATCGGACGACGCGAGAGTCTCCGCTCCTTGACGCGCACGTGTGACGCCCCCGGCACGACCTGTCCGGAAACGAGCGGCGCCATCGTATGCCGCGACGCTGCTCCTATCACTTTCATTTGTAGCGATGATCACGACGGGCATATCAGCGAGTCACTGCGACCTCTGTGACATCGAGCTATGCTGCTTAAAACCTAAGCTAAATTACGGCGGAGTTCTAAGTTCCAACCTGTTGGTTAGGCTGGTTCGCAAGTCGTGGCACATTTTCTCACCGCGGAGAGGAGATCGACATGCAAACGGCCTTGGCGCGCATGACGTTCAAGTTCGCATTCTTTTTCGGCAGCGCTCTGCTGCTCTCCACTGCACTATCCGCGGCCGATATGCATCCTGTCGAATCGGAGCTGCGGGGGAGCTTCCCGTCGGTCTCGCTCGAGTCGAGCGCGAGCTTCGAGGCAAGCGACACCTTCGTCGATGGCCGACTGACATCGGGACTGCGCGCGCGTTTCGTGCGCACCGCGAAGGAGACAGCCGACGCTGCGATGCTGCCCTCGCCCCCAATGCGCGAAGCCGCGGAGGCGACGCTGAGCGTGGTCTATCCGCGCTCCTACGACGGGCTGCTCGCCGCCGAACTGGGATCCCAGCGCGTAGTTCTACGCGCAGTCGGCGCCCTCGGCGCGCCGGCAACCGAATCGGACGGGAAACTCGTCTACACGCGACCGTACGCGTCGACTGATGTGGTCGAAGTGCCGAACAGCGGACGCAGCGAGGAGCTGCTGCTGCTTCGAGACGAGCGGGCGCCGCTGGTCTACCACTACGAGATCGTGGCCACCGAGGGAGTCGAATCGGTGGCTCTCGACAACGGAGCGATCCGATTCCTGCCGAAGGTCGCGTCCGTGCCGGCAGCGAGTGATGTCGCAGGCGGTCGCTTCACCCGGCCGGTGCCCTCGCTGCAGATCGATCGCCCGTGGGTGATTGACGCGCGGGGAACGCGCACCGAATCCCAGACGTCATGGACGCTCATCGGAGATGGACCGATTCCGAAGGCGATCCGGCTGACCGTGACGCCGGGGCGGCTCGCTTTTCCGCTCGTGGTCGATCCGTCGTTCAGCGCGACTGGGAACCTCGCGACCGCGCGATCCGGTCACACGGCGACACTGCTGCCGAACGGGAAGGTGCTGATCGCCGGCGGGCAGAGCACCGGCTCCGTGTCCCTGGCTTCGGCCGAGCTCTACGACCCGGCCAGCGGCACCTTCTCCGCGACCGGAAGCCTCGCGAACGCGCGCGCGACGAGGGAGTCGACGCTGCTGCCGAACGGGAAGGTGCTGATCGTCGGCGGGGCCAACGGCACCACCTACTTGGCATCGGCCGAAGTGTACGATCCGGCCAGCGGGACCTTCAGCGCGACCGGGAACCTCGCGACCGCGCGCTACGCCTATACGGCGACGCTGCTGCCGAACGGGAAGGTGCTGATCGCCGGCGGGCAAAACGGCACCACCACCTTGGCATCGGCCGAACTGTACGATCCGGCCAGCGGGACCTTCAGCGCGACCGGGAGCCTCGCGACCACGCGCTCCTTTCACACGGCGACGCTGCTTCCGAACGGGAAGGTGCTGATCGCCGGCGGGGCCAACAGCACAACCGACTTGGCATCGGCCGAACTGTACGATCCGGCCAGCGGCACCTTCAGCGCGACCGGAAACCTCGCGACCGCGCGCTACGTTCACAGGGCGACGCTGCTGCAGAACGGGAAGGTGCTGATCGCCGGCGGGCGCAACGGCGCCACCTACTTGGCATCGGCCGAAGTGTACGATCCGGCCAGCGGCACCTTCAGCGCGACCGGGAACCTCGCGACCGGGCGAATGAACCCAACGGCGACACTGCTGCCGAACGGAAGAGTGCTGATCGCCGGCGGCATGGCCAACGGCACCACCTACTTGACGTCGGCCGAACTGTACGACCCGGCCAGCGGGACCTTCAGCGCGACCGGGAGCCTCGCAATCGCGCGCACCGCCCATAGGGAGACGCTACTGCCGAACGGGAAAGTGCTGATCTCCGGTGGGCTCGATGGCAACGGGTACCTGGCTTCGGCCGAACTGTACGATCCGGCCGGGGGGAGCAATCCCGCTCCGGCGATCATCCGGTTTACGGCCGATCCGGCAGGTGTTTCCTTCGCCGGCACGTCAACGCTGACGTGGGCGACCGATAACGCGACGTCGGTCGAGATCGACAACGGGATCGGTGCTGTGCCGCTCAGTGGATCACGCGCCGTGTCGTTGCAGACCGGCACGACGTTCATTCTCAGGGCCACCGGACCGGGAGGGAGCGCACAAAGAAGTGCGACGATCTCCGTTCGCGCTCCCGGGCCGTCGATCCGTTTCAGCGCGGCCCCCAGTTTCATTCAGCGCGGGCAACCGGCGACGCTGACCTGGACGACGACGGATGCAAGCGACGTCTCGATCGACAACGGCGTCGGAACGGTTGCGACATCGGGCTCCCTGACCGTTACGCCGGCTGCAACGAGCGAGTACACGTTGACCGCGACGGGAGCGGGCATCACGTCGACCGCGCGTGCAACCGTCTTCGTCGATCCGGGTGACGTGCCGATCGTTTCGGTGACGTCGTACCCGGGCGGCATCGTCCAGGTCGAGGGCTCACCCGCAGGTGCCGTGGATCAGTTCGCGCTCACGAATCTCGGGCGTGTTGCGACGACCATCACCCTCGGTCAGCGCGGAGACTTCTTCACGCAGTCGCCGTCATCGTTCACTCTCGAAGCGGGGGCCACTCGGATCGTCACCATCACGATGACGAAGCAGTCGGCCGGCAGGTTCGAAGGCGCTTCTCTGCCTGCGGGCGCCGGCGTGCCCGCTGATCTGACGATCCCGATCGAGCTCTTCATCGCGATTGCGCCCACCGGTACGGTCGCGCCGACGACCGCGGTCGCGCGCACGGAGATCGCCGCGCCGGCTAATGAGAACCCGAGCGGTTCGGTGACCTTTACGAACAACGGCACCGGGACGCTGCAAGGCATCGCCATCTCGGATGCAGCGTGGCTGATTCCGCAGAGCGACGTCGTGATCATCGGACCGGGCGAAACGAAAGCCGTCACCTTCACGACCAATCGCGCGCTCCGCGGCGATGCGGCGTCGCCGGGTGGTGCTGCGGTCGCCACACTCAAGCTGCTTTATATCGACCTTGCACCTCCGTCACGATTGCAGGCCGCTCAAGGTGGCACCGCGAAGAAGACGATCTCCGTCCCCGTGGTCGACTTCGTGAAGGAGCGCGCAACTCTGGCGCCGCCGCCGCCCCTCTCTCCGGGAGAAGTAGCTTTCTTCGTTCCCGGTCTGTTTCAGCGCAGGGGGTCATCCGGCGATCTCCTCGTGTCCGTCATCGGCGCTTCGATTGCGGATCTGCGACTCTATTTCGCCGCCCCCGGGCTGCCGTCGGTTCTGGGATCGCTCGACCAGCTCGCGCCGAACGCCGGTCTTGCTCTCCTGTCGGTCGTGCAAAGCGTCTTCGCGAGCACGGCGCCCACGGGAACGGTGCAGGCGAGAAGCGCGAGCCTTTCGCGCGTGTCGCTGGCTGGTGTGCAAACCAACACGGGCAGTCCCGCCGGCTCGTTCATCACGGCGCTTCCGACGTTCCGCTCGGATCGCTCAGCGGGGCCAGGTGACACTGTTTACCTGGCCGGCGTTGAGAAAACGACCACGCACTCCACAACGGTGTTCATTCAGGAAGTGACGGGTCTGCCGGCAACGTCGAAGATCGAATTTCTCGACGCTTCGGGGAACGTCGTCAGCTCGCGCCAGAGCGATAGCATCGGCGCGTTCAGCCTCTTGTCTCTTCCCGATGTCGCGCCGGCTTCGGCGGCATCCGCTCGCGTCACCAACATATCGACCAACGCGGCGCGGATCGTCGCCTATGCGCTCGTCATCGATGCGACGACGCAGGACGCGTGGACCATCGTCGATTCCCAGTCGGTGGCCGCTGCTTCAACCGAACAGGTCGTTGGCATCGTCCCGTCAACCGTTGCGGCCGGGACGACGACCAATGCGCTTTATGTCCTGAACCCCGACGCGACGCCGGTGGACATCACGATCGACTACCGATTCAATCCGGTTCGGCGGCGCCCGGTTGGATCTGGCGCACCCGCTTCCGCGGCGACGGTGACGATCGGGCCACGGCAGACAATCCGGCTTCCGGTCAGTTCTTCGAACGGATATCTCCGTGTCGCAGGTTCGCGTCCATTCGTGCTCACCGCGCGGGCGATGACTGCGGCGCCCGATCGCGCCGGCGTGTTTGGCAGCGCCCTCCCGGTGTTCCTGACGTCTGCAGCGCTGACCGCGGGACAGTCGCGCCGCTTCGGCGGTGTGGACGATGCCGGCCGCGCGACAATCGCCGCTTCGACTCCGGTGACCTATCGATCGAACCTCGGACTGATCGAGAGCTCCGGGCAGCCTGTCGTGGTGCGGCTTACGTTACGTTATACGTTCGGCACCGGGACCAGGACCAGCGCGCAGGCCCTGAGCACCGTCAGCGTGTCGGTTCCGGCGAACCGGCTCGTCATGCTGAACGAGATCGGTCGTGCTGTGATCGGAAATTCGCGCGACGGCTACGGCGACCTTCGAAACATGCAACTCGACGTCGAGGTCGTCAGCGGCGCGGGCCGTGTGTCTCCCTTCATGCAGACGATCGACAACGGGAGCGGCGACTCGGCGATTCGAATTCAGTGACGTCGGGCAGGCGCCGCCGTTTCGTCCTGTGATGGGAGCGACCACCAATGCGCGCCGTCACGTCCTGCCCTGAAGCCGCCGCAGAGCGGCCTGCTTCAGAGCCATATTCGTACCGGCCCGGGCGATTGTTCGAATCTCTGAATCAGGAAGCGTGGCCAGGATACGCAGCGAGAACGCCGGAGGAATTCTTCGGATTGTGGATCAGCGCCACCCGCACGTCGAGGCTGGCCATCCACTGACCTGTTTTCATGATCGCGTCGGCGATCTGATAGGTGAGGAACGACGACTTCGCAAGCCGCACCACTTCGTCCACTCGCCGACGCGCTGGGCGTACCGGAGCTCAAGTGCGACCCGCGTTTCCACGAACGCGACACCCGCAAGAAAAACCGCGCCCTCCTCACGCCGCTGCTCGAGGCGAGGCTGGCGACGAACACGACCGAGCATTGGGTGGAGGTGTTGAACGCGAAGGGGATCCCCTCCGGCGCGATCCTTGGACTGGAGGAGGCGCTGAGCGCGCCACAGATCGCGCATCGCGGATCGATTCAGACTGTCGACGACCCGGAGCTCGGACCGCTCAAGCTGTTCACGCTCACCGCCAGATTCGAGAAGACTCCCGGCGCGATCGACGCTGCTCCGCCGCGTCTCTCCCAGCACACCGCCGAGATCCTCGACGCGCTGGGCTACTCGCGCGAAGAGGTCGAGGGATTGCGCGCGCGCGGCGCGGTGTGACGCGGTTCGATCCGCCTGCTTGTCGCGCAGTTCTCGCTGCCGTCAGACCGAGGAGTGCGTCTTCTCGCCCGATGACATCAGGAGCGTGAAGCTCTCGGGATCGACCGCCGCGCTGAAGTAAGAGCCTTGCCCCTCCTGGCAGCCATGATTTTTGAGGAAGTCGAATTGCTCGCGAGTCTCGACGCCATCGGCGGCGACGCGAAGGCGGAGGCTGCGGCTCACACCGATGACGGCGGCGACGATCGACGCGTCGGCTTCGACGGTTGCGACGTTGGCCAGGAGACCGCGATCCATTTTGACGGCGTTGATTGGCAGCACGCGTAGAGATCCGAGGGATGAGTAGGAACTGCCAAAATCGTCGATGGCGACCGACACGCCGACGTCGCGGAAGGAATTGAGCAGTTCGATGGTGAGATCGACGTCACGCATTGCAGTTGTCTCGCGAATTTCGAGCTCCAGCAACGCGGGATCGATCCTGGAGTCGTCAATGGCGCGGCGAACCACACTGGCGAGGTCCCGCTGTTGGAACTGGCGTGCGGGGATGTTCACAGCCATGCGCAGCGGCGGCAATCCGGCATCGCACCACTGCCGGAGCTGACGGCACGCCGAGAACAGCGCCCACTCGCCGAGCGGCACGATCAGGCGTGTCTCCTCGGCGACGGGAATGAAGTCGCGCGCCTCGATCATGCCGCGCTCCGCATCGTTCCAGCGAATGACCGCTTCCGCTCCGACGATCAGGCCGGTGGGTAACGATACCTGTGGCTGGTATGCGAGTACCAGTTCTTCGTCGTTCATCGCTTTGCGCAGGCGCGACTGCATTGACAAGCGCTCCGTCGCGCGCGTTTTCATCTGCTCCGTGCAGAGCTGATACGTATTTCGTCCCGCTTGTTTGGCGCGGTACATCGCGTCGTCTGCATTGCGGAGCAACGTGTCGATGTCGATTCCGTCGTATGGATGGACGGCGATCCCAATGCTGACCGAGATCTCGACCGACGTCGCGCCGGCGACTACCGGCTCGACGACGCGCTCCAGAATTTTTTCCGCGACCTGTGCAGCGTCCTCCGGCTGATGAAGGTCCGGAAGAATGACCGTGAACTCGTCGCCGCCGTAGCGCGCGACGGTATCCGTCTGCCGAACGCAGCTCCGCAGACGCTGCGCGATCTCGACCAGTAGTGCGTCGGCGACGTTGTGTCCGAGCGTGTCGTTGATCGTCTTGAAGCGATCGAGGTCGATGAAGAGGACCGCCACGTTGGCGCGGGCGCGTTTCGCGGACAGCAGGCTCATTTCCAGGCGTTCGACAAACAGACGCCGGTTCGGCAACTGCGTCAACACGTCGTGATAAGCCTGGAACTCGATCTGTTCCTCGGCGCGCTTCCGATCGCTGATATCGACCGCCGTCATATGCACGAGCGCACCCTCGCCACGGCCAAAAAGCGAGACGTTCGCAAGAGCTGATACGCGCGCGCCGTCCTGCCGTCGCAGCTCAATCTCGAGACCGCGGACGGTCGGCGTTTCGTCGAGCTGCCGCCGAATGTCTTCCACTGCAGCGGCTCGCTCGAAGACATCACGCAGCTCGCGGTTTTTCAGCTCGTCCGCCGCATAGCCGACCATATCGGAGAACGTGGCATTGCAGTCGATGATCCGGCCGGAGATCGTCGCGAGACACACGCCTGCAGCGTTCTGCTCGAACAGCAGTCGGTATCGCCCCTCGGAATCGCGCAGCGCTTCTTCGGCTGCCAGTCGCGCGGTTACATCGCGGAAGCTCCACACGCGCACCGGTTCATCGTCGAGGTAGCGGCCGATGGAGTATTGCTCCAGACGGCGGCCGTCCTTGAACTGCAGCAGGTGGAGGCTCTCGACCTCGGGATGTTCGTGGAGCGCTGCGAGACTGCTTAGAAATTCTGCAGGATCGAGCAAGTGCTCGACGAGCTGTCCGATCAGATCGTGATCCTCATCGTGCTCCATCGACTCCGCAGGAATGCCCCACATGTCGGCAAAGCGCTGATTCCAGGTGAGGACTCTTCCGTCCTGGCCGATGACCAGAATGCCGTCCGCAGTCGAGTCCAGCGTCGACTGCAGCAGAGTCACGGCGCGCCGAGCTTCCCACTCGTAGCGTTTCCGCTCGCGGAGATCGCGTCCGATGATCACTGCGCCCGTGACTTCACCGTGACGCGTCACCGGCGAGTGCGAGAGCGTGAGCTCGATCGGCTGACCCATCTTCGTACGGAAGATGTACTCGCGATCACGCACCCAGGCTTGCGGTGGCGCTGCCTCATTGCGATCGATTGGAACGAGCAGGTCCTCGAGCTCGCGGCCGATGATGTCTTCGCGGCTGTATCCAAGGAACGCGCAAGCCGCATTGTTCGCGAAGCGAATGCGGCCGTCGCGATCGCTCACGAGCAGCAGATCCCGCATCGTGCTGATGATCTCAGCCGCTGGCAGCGCCGGAGTGATCGGCACCAATCCATGTTTCGTGATCGTGTAGATGGCCACGGCCGTGGACGCGAGCAGAGCCGCCCAGCCAAAGGGATAGATGGCGATGCCGTACGCGGGCAGGAAATCGATCGCCGCCATACAACCGATGCCCAGTGCGATCGTGAAGAGGCGGATGCTGCTCCGCTCCGTCCCCCTGGAGCTCGGGTAGGAGCGGACGATGTCGACAGCGGCCGCGGCGATCAAGCTGCCGCAAAAGAGCGGGACCAGCACGCGCGCAGCGATGTTGTATGTGGGATAGAAACCCCACCAGAACTGCCGCACGTCGCTGACGAGGTAGCCGGTCGTGAGGGTGAGAACTGCAAACTGCGTGGTCACGACCCAGGCGACAACGGAGACGACCCTGCGGTGGTTGGCGCTCTCGAGGATGGCATCGACGAACTGGTACACGGTCAGCGCGATGAAGGGCACGCAAGCCGAGCCGACCTTGGCCCAGATCAGCGCGGTGCGGGCATCAACGGCCAGGTACATGAACACGCGCGCCACCTGCCACGCCGCAGCCGCAACGGACACGCTGAACAGGGCCATGCTGGTTCGCGAGAAACGCCTCAGCACGATCGCGATCGCGAAGCTCATCACCACTGCCGCGGTCACAGCCGGGGGAACCGCAAACGGCGAGAAGTGATACGCGGGCATTCTTCCAGGGACCTGCGACTATTGTCGGCCACAACTGCCCGCAACCACAAAAACAGAAAGAGCACAGATGTCTCTGTGCTCTTCGGTCTTATGGCAGGAGGTATTGACGGGCCGGAATTATCGCCAAATATTCAGCGCGGCGTCGTCCAACAGGAACCATGTCGGCGGACCCTGACTCTGGATGCCGGTGAAGGAGATGCGGATTGTCGCGCCGCGGTAGCCGGTGACGTCGAAGCGTCTCTGTGTGTACGCCGCATTCGCATCGAGATTACTGAATGTCCCCAACGTTTCGAGCAGCGCGCCGGATCCGTCGCGAATCTCGATGGTCAGAACGTCATCAGCGGAACGTTTCTTGTCCTTCGTCACGATCCAAAGGTAGACGCTGAGCTCCGCCCTGCGAACGGTGGACGGAATCGTCACGGTTTCGGATGACAGGTGGAACGTCTTGGCGGGTCCACCGATCGTGGCGTGATTTCTTCCGCTATGGGAACCGAAGTTCATCATCTCGAACGTCGGAGGGCAGCCGGTCGGATTGATGACGGTGCAGATGTCCGAGGCCCAGAAGGTCTCGCCGTATTCGAAGCTGGGATCGGCAAGGAGCTGTCCATCGTCACCGCCGTCGTCGAGAGAGTCGATGGCGGAAAAGAGAAGGCGATTCGGCGAACCGGCTCCCACTCCGCCGAGCACGTCGAGAGTGGCTTGCGACACCAGCGTCTGTGTGAGGTCCGCCACCGAAGCGGAGGGGTACTGTTCCAGACAGAGGGCAGCGACGCCGGCAACGAATGGCGCGGACTCGGATGTTCCGCTGGAAACCGCGGTCGATGTCGGGCTGGTGTACCAGTCGGAAACGATGTTGGTTCCAGGGGCGAAGAGGTCGACGCAACCACCGTAGTTCGAGAACGCCGCGCGCTCGTCCGTTTCGGTCGACGCTCCGACGGTGATCACACCGGACACCCGGGCCGGTGACGTACCGCAGGCGTCGTCATTGGCGTTGCCGGCAGCGACGACGGTCGTCAGGCCGGCAGCGAGCAAACTAATGACCCCGGTATCGAGCGCCGATGATGCGTGGCCGGCGAGGCTCATGTTGACGACGGCCGGACCAGGCAACTGGGCATGGTCCTGCAGGACCCAGTCGAGACCGGCAAGCACGGTCGAGATGCTGCCCGCTCCATTGCAGTCGAGAACCCGTACGGGAACGAGAGTGGCCGACTTCGCGACGCCGAAATTGGATCCGGCGATGACACCCGCCACATGCGTTCCGTGACCGTTGCAGTCGTCGTTGCCGCCGTTGTCCGCGAAAGCGCTGAAGCCCGAAACCACTCTGCCGCCGAAATCTTCGTGCCCGGCGAAGATGCCGGTGTCGACGACGTAGACAGTCACGCCGGCGCCCGTTGCGCCGCTCATATAAGTGTCGTTCAGGGGAAGAGAGCGCTGATCAACTCGATCGAGTCCCCATGGTGTCGACGCGACGTCAACAGTGGCATCCTCTTCGACGAACTGCACGCGTGAGTCGCGAGCGAGCGCCTGTGCGTCGGCATCACTGATCTCGACCGCGAGACCTTTGAAGCCGCGGCCGTACGTATGGTGGACTCGTGCACCGTTGAGATTGCGCACCGCGTTCGCAACCGTCGCAGTATCGGCGCTCGAGTCGAGCACCACGATATATCGACCCGGAATGTGTCGCGCACTGCGACGAACACTTCCATCGCCACTGAAAGCGGCCGAAGCCACGAGGGCGATGCCCGCGAACAACAATGCACTTGTTCTCATAGCAACACGAATTCTACGCGCGCAACGATTCACGATGGCTATATCGATGGTTGGTAGTGACTATATCCAACGATACATAACCTATATCGAACGATATACCCAGAATATATCCTTCGGCTCATGATTGATCGAGCGGCTCAGCGCACAATTCAAAATCATTTTGAGAGTGCCATTGAGCGGCATAACCGCACACACCATAGCAATGAGACTCGCAACCCGTTGGGTCGTCCTTCTGTTGGTCCTCCCGGTTTGGGTCAATAGCGCTTTCGCCATCGATCCGGCGCTGTCGCTCGACCAGAACGTCGTTCGGACGTGGGGAGTCGACCAGGGCCTTCCGCAAGGCACGGTATACGCGCTGGCGCAGACCGCCGTCGGTTACGTGTGGGCTGCCACGCAAGAAGGTTTCGTTCGCTTCGACGGAACGGAGTTCGTCACATACGACAGAGCAGCCGTGCCGCAGATCCATAACAACATGACGCTGGCTTTGCTGTCGGCGCGCGATGGCAGCCTCTATGCGGCCACAAATGGCGGAGGCCTCCTCCACGTCGAAGGGCGGCGTGTCCGCTCGTACGGCGTCGGCGACGGGATGCCGAGCGATGCCGCGACTGCGCTCTACGAGTCGGGCAACGGCACCATCTGGATCGGGACGCAGAAAGGTCTGGCTTATCGTCGGACAGATGGCCGCATTGCGACGATTGCCGGCTCCGAGGCTCCGTCGCCGATCGCTGTGACGACGCTCGCCGAAGACTGGTCGGGCCAGCTCTGGATCGGCACAATGCACGGAGTTGCCACATTGAAAGACGGACGGCTCGTGCGGCACGACACCGACGGCTTTCCGACCGCTCAGATCCTGTCGATCCGCGTCGCGCGGGACGGCAGTGTCTGGATCGGCACACGCGGAAGTGGACTGCTCCGCTACCGATCCGGCCAGTTCCGCACATATGCGGCCGCTGACGGATTGCCTTCGGCTAACGTCAGCGCCATTTACGAAGATAGCCACGGTACATTGTGGATCGGCACTCTGGACCACGGTATCGGCCGATTCCGCGACGAACGTTTTGATTTCGCCTCGGACGCCATTGGCATCGGGAACAAGGCTGTGTCGTCGTTTCTCGAGGATCGCGAAGGCAACCTCTGGATCGGCTCCACGAACGGTCTGACCCGCGTCGCGGAGGGAAGAGTGATCTCCTTCACGACGGCGCAGGGACTGCTGGCGGACAAAGTGCGAAGCGTGAGCGCCGATTCCAACGGTACGCTGTGGATTGGTACCGGCAAGGGCGTGCAGACGCTCGACGGCCGTCACTTCGGCAAGGGCGGCGGATTGTCGAGCGACCTGGTCATGTCGACGTTGAACGGCCGCGACGGCAGCTTGTGGGTCGGCACGTTCGACGGCGGACTCAATCGCGTGTTCCAGGGACACACCACCGTTTACGACACGAAGAACGGTCTCAATGGCAATCTTGTTCTGTCGCTGTATGAAGACCGCGGCGGCGTTCTGTGGGTCGGAACCGCTCGTGGAATTCAACGCATCGTGAACGGCACGCTCGCGGCGGACGTCATCAAACTCTCCGGAGAAGCGGTGGGAGTGATCTACGAAGACCGCAATGGCGCGATCTGGGCCGGCACTCAGGATGGAGGTCTCAACCGCATCGTCGGTGGAACCGTGACCTCCTTTACCAAGCGCAGCGGACTCTCCAGCGATCTCATTCTCGCTCTTCATGAGGACAGCACGGGCGCGCTCTGGGTAGGCACAGCCGGCGGAGGATTGAGCCGCTACAAAGCCGGCCGTTGGATGACGGTCACCACTCGGGAAGGCCTTTTCGATGACAGCGTCTTCGCGATTCTGGAAGACGGCAACGGCTATTTCTGGATGAGCTGCAACAAAGGAATTTTCCGCGTATCGCGCCAGCAGCTCGATGACTTCGCCGAAGGGCTGCAGTCGAAAGTCACGAGCGTCGCATACGGGCGAGCCGATGGCATGCAGAGCCGCGAGTGCAATGGCGGCACTCAGCCGGTGGCGTGGAAGACGAACGACGGGAAGCTCTGGTTCGCCACGGTCAAGGGCGTGGCCATGATCGACTCGAATCGCGCGCGTGCGGCAGCCGCACCACCTGTCGTCATTCAGGACGTTTTCGCTGACCGCAACCGAATGGATTCGACCGGTCCCATCACGTTCGCGGCCGGAACGAAGACGCTCGAGTTCCGTTACGCCGGAATCAACCTCGCTGCACCCGAGAAAGTTCACTATCAATACAGGCTCGAGGGATTCGATCACGAGTGGATCGATGCCGGCGCCCGCCGGATCGCTTCGTACATGAACCTTCGGCCGGGCTCGTATCGTTTCCAGGTACGCGCCGCAACGGACGACGGGCCATGGAGCACCGGCACGACGACGTTCCAGCAGCGCGCGTTCTTCTATCAGACGCCCTGGTTCCTGACGCTTTCCGCGCTCATGGTGGTCGGTTCAGTTGCCGGTGCTCATCGCACACGCGTCAAGGTGGTTCGAGCGTCGGCCGAGCGATTCAAGCAACTGTTCGACCGCAACCCGGCCGGCGAGTACCGGGCCAATGCCGCTGGCGGAATCCTCGACTGCAACGATGCTTGCGCGAAGATGTTGGGTTTTGCCTCGCGCGCGGAGTTGATGGCGCACGGAATCGCCGACGTGTATGGGTCTGACACCGAGTGGCAGACCATGGTGGCGCGGCTGCGCGATCAGGGGTCGCTCGCCAGCTTCGAGATTCCACTGAATCGCGTCGACGGCACACAAGTGTGGGTCCTGATGAATGCCAGCATGGTGAGTGATGGCCAGGGACGTCCGATCGTCGCGGCCACGCTCGTCGACATCACCGATCGCAAGCGGGCCGAGGAGGAGGTCCGTTACAAGGCGCATCACGACGTCCTGACGGGATTGCCGAATCGCGCATTGTTCAAAGACCGTCTCACGATCGCGCTCAACTACGCACATCGCGCCGGTAGCCAGTTGGCGGTGCTGTGCCTCGACCTCGATGGTTTCAACGTCGTCAACGAGGCGTTCGGCCGCGAAGGTGGAGATCATCTTCTGCGAGAAGTCGCCGAGCGGCTGAACTCGTGCGTGCGCGAGGAAGACTCGGTGGCTCGCGTGGGCGACGACGAGTTCACGCTGCTGATCATGAAACCGTCGAACGTCGGAGACGTGACGGCGGTGGCGCGCAAGATCCTTCAGGCGGTCGCGCAGCCGATCTCCGCCGATGGCCATGAATTCAACATCACGGCCAGCATCGGCATCGCCTTCTACCCGCAGGACGGCGGCGATGCGGAGTCTCTGCTGAAGAACGCCGACAGCGCTCTGAACCAGGCGAAAGAGGCCGGACGAAACAGCTACCAGCTCTGCTCGCCGTTCCTGGCGCGAAAGGCGGCGGAACGTCTCACGCTCGAGACCGCGCTGCACCAGGCGCTGGAACGTCACGAGTTCATCCTGCACTATCAGCCGCAGCTCGACCTGAACAAGCAGGCGATCACCGGAATGGAAGCGCTGATTCGCTGGGACCGCGGCGGAAAGAACATGATGCGTCCCGCCGAGTTCATTGCCGTCGCCGAAGAGACGCGTCTGATCCTGCCCATCGGCGAGTGGGCCATCGAGGAGGCCTGCCGCCAGGGACAGGCGTGGTACAGCGAAGGCGTGGAGATGAAGATGGCGGTGAACGTCTCGGCCCGTCAGTTCCAGCAGCCGAATGTCGTCTCGATGATCAAAGATGCCGTCGACCGTTCAGGCTTTGATCCGCGCCTGCTCGAGATCGAGATCACGGAGAGCACGGCCATGCTGGATCCGGCCATGACCGCTGAGATTCTTCTCGACCTCAAGAACCTCGGGATGAGCATTGCCATCGACGATTTCGGCGTGGGGCATTCCTCGCTGAATTACCTGAAGCGCTTTCCGATCGACACTCTGAAAATCGATCAGTCGTTCGTCAAGGACATCACGCGTGGAGGAAGCGACGGAGCGATCGTTTCTGCCGTGATCGCGATGGGCAAGGCTTTGGACATCCGTGTGATCGCCGAAGGCGTCGAGACGCAGGAACAGCTCGACTTCCTCAAGGAGCACGGCTGCTTCGAATTTCAGGGATATCTATTCAGCAGGCCGGTGGCGGCGAACGCGCTCACCGAGATGATCCACACCGCGTCGCCCGGCGCATACACACACCGTTACGCGCGCACAATTCACGCCGTTTCTGCATCCGACCACTAGGGAACCTCCGCGTCCGCCAGGCTACAAATCAGAACCGGGAACGCGTCGCCGGCCTGCGCGAGGAAGTAGAACGGATCGCCGATCGATGGATCAGAAGCTAACGCCCTCGAGAAATCGATCCGACAACTTCAGGCCGCGCACACCGACGACTTCACGACCGTTCTCATCGAATGCGTTGTGCAGAGCATCGAAGTAGCTCGATGTTGGGCTCGACGCGGC
>Ga0210377_10001594_pt1 | contig 20594 bp, 14 predicted proteins | sample PLM4_65_b1redo_FD_155480 | JGI IMG/M metagenome (GOLD analysis project Ga0210377, IMG submission 155480) | Groundwater sediment microbial communities from an aquifer in East River, Colorado, USA - PLM4_65_b1 redo | ecosystem: Environmental > Terrestrial > Soil > Riparian zone | place: USA: East...
GAGTTTTTACACTATCTGAGAGGGACCGGCGAAGCCTAAATGCCCAATCATGGGAACTCGGTTTTCGGTGGGAACGCTAGTGAATATCCCAAGAAAAAGACTGACGGTTGCCGGCGCGCTGCTTCTTGCCTTCCTTGTCCTCTGCTATGCGGCGCTTCACTGGGTCATCCGGTCCGAAGGATTCCGAACGCGGCTTCAGTCCGAGCTCAACAAGAGAACAGGTTATGAAGTTCGGATTGACGATCTGCGACTCAGCCCTTGGCTCAGCCTCGACGCCTCGGGGGTCATCGTTTCCAAAAATGGAGCGGTTTTATTGCAAGGGAAAAGGATCGCCTGCTTCCTTTCGCCGTTCGATCTTTTTTATAGAAGAATCTCCCGTCTTTCTCTGGAAAGTCCCCGGCTGCATTTATCTTTGCAAGATATTTTCAGCTCCTCAGACAAAAGCTCTCCGAATCTTACCATCGGCACGCTGAATATCGATGACGGCGAGATCGTCTTAGAGACAGGGCATGGCGAACCCGTGGCGCTGCGCTCTATTTTTGTGAATGCCCGGAACGTTAGTCTCGGCGGAGAGATAGGATTGCAGCTTCGTACTTACGTGCCGGCAGTGGACGGAACTGTTGCGCTCTCCATCTCGGGAGGCGCTGCGGAGAAGCAGGCTAAGATCGCCGTCGAGCAAGCGGGGAAGAAATCCCCGGGACGGTTATTGCCGAAGATGGGAGCAGAGAAGACGGTTCTCGAAGCCCGCTTTGACATCAAGAAGAAAGAAAACGGCGTCTACGAAGTAAAGGGCTCTGGCCGTGCCGATGAATTTCGCCTGGGGCCTGAGAGCATCAGGGGGCAGTTTGACTCCCAATTCGCGCTCGACGCCAAACTCAAAAGCCTGCTGTTTTCGCTGGATCTGAAGATGCCTCACTTCCCGGCAAAGCTTCTTCCCGTGGAGATTCCTCTCAATCCAGGCCCGGTGAGCGCGACGCTGGGAGGCGACTACGCCGCGGCGCGGAATATTTTGACGCTGCGGAAAATAAGCGCGGCCTCCGGCATCGGCGTCCTGGCGGGAGAGGGCGCCGTCGCTCTGGGGGAAAAGCCAGCACGACTCACTGCCGGGTTCCGGCTGCGCGAGATTGCGCTCGATTCGCTCAAGCCGCTCATGCCCGAGCCGCTGCGCGCCTTCACCTATACCGGAAAGCTCGCCGCCGACTTGAATCTTTCAGGCGCTTACGACGATCCGATGGTCACCGGGTTGGCTTGGAACGACGGGGCCAAAGTCGCAGGAGAAAATATCTCCCTGGCCCAACTGTCGTCGAAAATTCCCTTTCAATGGGCCCGTTCCTCGCTCCGCGTCAAAGCTGGACGGCTTCAAGTGAAAGATTTGGTTGTGGGACGAAAGGGCGAAACTCAGTTCAAAGCCCAGGAGGCGAGCCTGGCCGGCGACGTAGTGAAGGAGCCTTTAAAACCTCTGGGGATGACTGCGGAATTTCAGATCCTCGAAGGCCGGTTCGCCGCTACGGACGAATCGAAAATGGGAGAACATCTAAACGTCAAGGGCAGTTTGACCTGTCAGGACTGCACCGGCGACGCCGTTTTTAAGAGCGAGGCTCGAGTAGAGAGCCTTGAGCTTCTCTGGAACAAATTCTTTGGAGACTTTAAAGATCGGAAGCCAGTCATCGAAGTGGGCGGCAATTATCGCAGAGAGGGGGATGACCTGAGACTGGACCAACTGCGTGTTTCGCTTGCCTCCGTAGGTCACCTTGATCTCAGGGGATCGGTGCAACATCTGCTGGCCAAGCCCGAGTTCAGCCTGGAAATCCGCACGGACAACCTTCTCCCCGCCGGTTTTTATAACTTCTTTATTCGTGACACGTTCAAGGCAAACCATCCCATCCTCGGTCAAATCGGCGTCGCAGGAAAGAGCAGCCTGGCGATCCGGACCCAAGGATCGCTTGAAGCTTTCACTGTGGAAGGAAAGCTCAACCTGCAACAGGGCGAGATTCAGGAAAGATCCGGCAGCTGGCGCGTAGGCCCGGTGGCATTGGATCTTCCCTTAAAAGTTCGCTTTCCCCGGGCGGCGAATGAGAACCCGGGCGAAGCGACTCCCGTGGGAAAGCTCTCGGTCCGCGAGATCAAAGCCGCGTCGACGACAATTCCGGAGATCAGCGCGCCGGTGATCCTTTGGAATAACTCCCTGCGATTTCCGGAGCCGATCCGCATCTCGCTTTTCGGGGGCCGCGGCATGATTGAGAAGCTCGCGTGGAAAGATGTCATCAACGCCCCGGCGGATCTCTCGTTTTCTCTCGGGCTCGACGACCTCCGCCTGCTCGAGCTGACGGAGGCGCTGGGATGGCATCGCTTCGGCGGCAGCCTCTCGGGATCGATCCCGGAAGTCCGCTGGACGGGAGACTCCTTGAAAAGCGAGGGCGCCATCACGCTGAATATGTTCGGGGGACGGGTCGCCATTCGCGGGATGGAAATCGAGCAGCCGCTGTCGCCCGTCCGTTCGATCAAGATGAACGCCAGGGTCGAAGGGCTGGACCTGGAACAGGCCTCCGAAACGTTCGAATTCGGCCGCATCTCGGGGGTCTTAGCGGGAACGATCGAAGATCTCGTCTTCTCGCAGGGACAGCCGGCGGAGTTCAGGGCCGGTATCCAAACCGTCGACACGCCGGGAATCAGCCAGTGGATCAGCGTGGAGGCGCTAAACAAGATCACCGTCCTGAGCTCGGGAAATGAGGCCGGCTCGATCTACGGCGGGATCGCGGGATTTTTCGACTTTTTTCGCTATAGCAAGCTTGGCTTTAAAGCGGCGCTGAAAAACGATAAAATGATTTTGCGTGGCGTCGAAACCAGAAACGGACAGGAATACCTCGTGGTCGGGACTTTGCTTCCGCCCACAGTGAATATCGTCAGCCACACGCAGGAGATCGGCTTCCGCGAACTTTTGCGGCGGCTTGAGCGGGTCCAAAAAAGCGGGAGTTCCAAATCATCGGCGCGTCCATAGGAGGGATTCATGGATAAGAAATTTCTACTGGGATTGGCATTTTTTTTCACTGCCTGCGTCACGGTCAACATCTATTTCCCGGCGGCGGCGGTGCAGCGCGCGGCGGACAAGATCGTGGACGAGACCTGGGGAGAGCCGGGAAAAGGCGTCAAGGAAGCGCCCAAGAGCGGCGCCTTTCTGGCCGGAAAGCGCTACGTCTTTACCGGGTGGAGCCGAGAGGCATTTGCCCAGGAGGCTGATATCAACGTCTCCAACCCCGCGATTCGGGCATTGAAAGACTCCATCAGGAATCGGAGCGAATCGATCAAGCCCTTCATGGACAGGGCAAACGTGGGAATCAATAGAGAGGGTCTCCTGGTTGCCCGGACGACGGACGGACTCAATCTCAAAGAGCGCGCGGAGGTCCAGCAATTGGTGGAGGCGGAGAACCGCGATCGCGAGGCCCTCTATGCGGAAATCGCCAGGGCGAATAATTTTCCCAGGGAGAAAGTCGCGGACATCAAAAGGATCTTTGCGCAAAGCTGGATCAACCAGGCGCGTTCCGGTTGGTTGATTCAAGACGCACAGGGAAATTGGCGGAAGAAATAGAGCAGCCGCCAGAACCCTGCGCCCGGGAGGCCTTGTGCGGCAGCTCTGGACCCCTAAGCCCTCTCAACATTAACACTCCTCCTCACAAACTCTTGAATCACTGCCACCGTCTCGGCCCCGAACTGGCGAGCCTTGGCCAGGCCAATGCCGCGTACCTGAAGCAAGTCGGCTTCCGTCCGTGGCATGCGCCGAGCGAGATCTTGCAAGGTCTGGTCCGTGTAAACCAAATAGGCCGGCACATTGCCCATAGCGGCGGCTTTCTCCCGCCGCCATTTTCGCAAAGCCTCGAATAATTTATTGTTGCTGAGCCCTACTTCTCGAGGGTCAGCGGCGCGCACGGGTTTTGCCTTGGCGCTCTTTACCGCCTTTGAATCAACACGAGCAGGCAGGAGAAGCGGGATCTTTTCCTTGCGCTGCATGACCTCGCCCCCCAATGGGGTTAGCGAAATCGTGGGATACTGGCCGCCGCTGACAGCGATGCAACCGGCCCGGATCAACGCGTTAAGCAGGCTCCATACATAGTCCGCCCCCAACTCGGACAGCAATCCGTAGGTGGAGAGACGGTCAAGGCCGGCATCGAGCACTTCCTTCGAGCGCGAGCCTGCAAGCACCTGCGCTATCCGACCTCGGCCGAAGCGGTCGTTGACTCGCGCGACACAACTGAGCGCTTTTTGAATGATGAGAGTTTCCTCGTCCATCGGCAGGCGCGCTGCCGTGTCGGCCCGGGACAAGCAATTATCGCAACCATTGCAGCGCTCGGACGCTTCTGCGTCACCAAAATATTTGAGGATGAAGCGATGCCGGCACCCCTGGGTGTCAGCGCACGCGATCATCTCTTGCAGCTTGGCGAAATCGCGCTCGCGCTTGGCATCCAGCCGGGCGAAATCAATTTGTAATTGATTCAACGATTTGATCGGTTCCACGAGCCTCGTCGTATAGGTGCGGCTGCCTGCGCGGTAATCGCGTTGGATAAGGCCCGCGCGCGCGAGCAGGAAGAGAGCAGATCCTGCTGCCATTTCGTTTGTCCCTTCGGGCGCCGCTCGCGCGATCTCTGCAATAGGCATCTCGATCGGACCTCGCCTACAGAGACGGACAAGCACATCATAGAGGCGGGCAACGATTTCGCGGGTGGGATTGGAGCCTTCGATAAAAAACTCTTGCGTCTTCACGTCGGCGTAGTTAAACAGCAGCTCGCACCGGCTCGGTTCACCGTCACGTCCCGCTCGTCCCGCCTCCTGGTAGTAGGCTTCGACACTGCCGGGAATATCGTAGTGCAGGACGAAGCGCAGATCGGGACGGTCAATACCCATGCCGAAGGCGTTGGTGGCCACGGCAACGTCGTATTCGCCGCTCATAAATCGTGTCTGCGCCCTGGTCCGTGCCTCATCAGTCATTCCGCCGTGATAAGCCACGCAACGCACGCCGCGCTCTCTAAGACTCAGGGTTACTCTTTCCACGTTCTTTCGCGTAGCGCAGTAGATAATACCGGTTTTGAGAGTAGGGAGGACCCCGGTGATCCGACTCAGTTTTTCCGCTTGCCTTTTCGTGCGCGTGACGGCGAGCGTGAGGTTGTGGCGGGCAAAGCCAAAGACAAACGCCTTGGGCGCTTGGCGGCCAAATTTGCCGAGCCCTAGTTGCTCGATGATGTCCTGGCGCACCTCAGGCGTGGCGGTAGCGGTGAGCGCCGTGACCTGTGGCTGGCCGATGTCTTTAAGCGCCCATTTGAGGCGGAGGTAATCGGGGCGGAAGTCGTGTCCCCATTGCGAGATACAATGCGCTTCATCCACGGCAAACAAGGCGATGGACAACGGCGCGAGAGCGCGGACGAAGCGCTCGCTCTTGAAACGTTCTGGCGCGATATAGACGAGCCGAAATGCTCCGCTCATCATGCGGCGGACGCGGCCTTCTATCTCTGACTGTGTGATTGAGGAATTGATGAAGGTGGCGGGGATATTTTTCGCCGTGAGGCTGTCCACCTGATCTTTCATCAGCGCGATGAGCGGTGATACGACGACCGTGATGCCTTGAAGCACCAGGGCGGGGAGTTGATAGCAGAGCGACTTTCCGCCGCCCGTGGGCATGATGACGAGCGTGTCCTGGCCGTCAAGGATGGCCTGGATGACAGTCTCCTGGCCTTCGAGAAATTGACGAAAGCCGAAGTGCTGGTACAAAAGCCGATGAAGGTGCTGGCCGCCGGGCATCAACTGATTTTAGGCAGCAGGCGATATTATAGCAACATCAACGTGACATAATGGCCCGTTAGCGGATAGTCTTCAACAATAGGTCATTAAGCGCAGTCCGCGCAATCCGAACCAAAAACCTAAAAGCCATCCTCAAGTTGACGTAAGACCGCGTTATCGGATACTGTCCGGCTCAACAAGTGAGGGGCAGGCTGGTCTGCCTTCTCTGATGGCCACTAGAAGCCAGGGAAGATGGCCTGGCAAGAGCAGTCGGGGGACAAATTGGAGTTCGCGCCGGCTGAATCTAAAAAGCGAGTTCTCATCACTTCATTTATCATTCACAGGTAGTGCTGGATCTCCTGCAGGCTTGCGGGAAAGAAAAGCTCCTCGATCTTGGGTTTTTTCTTGATCATCCCCTGGTCGTATTCGTAGCGCACGACGGCTTCTAGGTCCTTGCGATTCTCCTCCAGGTTATAGGGCCAGGGATCGGAGCCGAAGATCGCCTCCTGCTCGCGCATGAGTTCCTTCACCCACACCAGGGCAAAATTGCGCGGATCTTTCATGTGCCGGTAGCAGACTTCCTTCGCCTGCTGAAAAGCCTGGAGGATGCTTACCGCAACCCAGGGGCTTTGCTCCAGAATCTCGTTTTTGATGACGACCGTATGCATGATGGGGAAGATCCCGCTCTTCTTATAATAGTCGATCTCGGCTTCCTTCGGGTTCGCAAAAAGCGGGGCGACCTTCGGAGAGCGATCCCTTATGCAAGGGAGGGTCTCAGGATAGAGCGCGCCCTCCAACTCGCCATCCAGCAGCATCCGATCGATATTCTTCCCTTTCGGGACAACTTTCACCCTCATCCATTTCGCCGGCTCGAACGGAATATCCTCTTCCTCCTGGCACCACCACTCAATGCTCTTCAAATCCACTCCATAGTGGTCCTGCAGGATCCCGCGCATCCAAAGACCGGCGGAGTTCTGCAGCGTATCCAGCCCTACCCTTTTACCGTTCAGGTCGGCGGGTTTTTCAATGCCGCAATTCGCCCGCTTCACCATGTAGCCATGACGAAAACGGCGATGGGGAAAAGAGGGTATCGCCGTGAATGGCCTTCCCTGATCGCGCGCCACCAGGTAGGCGACCAGCGAAAGCTCGCACACATCGAACTCGACGTGACGCAGCATCCGCCCGTGCCTTTCCGGCGAGGCCATCGTAAGGACATTAAGGTCGATCCCGGGCGGCGCGACCGCGCCATCAATCAACGCCCTGAGCAGGTCGTAGGCCCCACACGCCAAGGTGAGTTTGAGCTTTGACATTTAATTTCTCCCTAAATACTGACGGTACTCCTCCGGAGTGTCGATGTCGATGGTGACTCCGGCAAAATCGGTCTCAATCTCCAGGGTCTCGTCTCGATGGGCATGGACAACAACCTTTGCCCCCTTCTCTAATGGGGCGCTGAGAAGTTCGGGAAATAGCCGGCTCGAGAAGATGACCGGATGGCCCCTTCTCCCTCCGCAGCGCGGGATAACGATGAGCTTTTTTGTCTCGTAGAAACGGTCGATCATGTGATCGACCAGTGCCGGGCTTATGAATGGATGATCCACGAGATGAACCAGCACCCCGTCAACCTTTTCAGTGTCCTTTTCTGCTTCGAGACTCCGGATAGCGACGATTAGAGAAGAGAGCTGACCCTTCGCGTAATCCCTATTGACCACAAAGGTTACAGGGAGGTGGGCGATCCTTTTTCGTATTTCCTCGGCATGATGACCAAGGACAACGATAATCCTGTCTATCTTAGTCCCCTTTAGAGCGCGGACGATCTCTTCTATAAAAGGGACTCCGCTAATAGGAAGCAGGGCCTTGGGGCTACCCATCCTGCTCGACTCGCCCGCTGAGAGCACTACGGCCGCAATCATGATCGCTCGTAAAACACGAAAGCCACACCTGGCATCAGTCGGGCTGCAGCCGGGGGTTTTTTGTATCGGAGCTCTCCGGCTGGATCCCGCCGGCGATCGACAATTCCTCGGCACTGAGCGCCAGGCACCCGCTGGAGGGCAACTCAACCCATACGGCGTCCCCTCGACGCAGCTGCAGCGAATGAGGCTGGTGCGTACGGACAACGTTTCGGCCCAGCTCGATGGTGCAGTCGAGGTATTCTCCGAGAAACATCACAGTGGCGACTTTGCCCTCTACGACATTCTCCACTCCAGACGGTTTTCCGGTGTGCAGAATTACGTTTTCCGGTCGAACGACCACCACAACTTCTGACCCGACCGGAATATCCTTCGCCATACCGCAGGAAAGCTTGCCCACATCCGTTTCCACCTGACAGGCGCCCTCTCCCTGTAAGCCCCGCATCCTCCCGGCCAGCTGGTTCGTAGATCCGATGAACTGGGCAACAAACTGCGTTTTCGGATGCATATAAATTTCTCGCGGGGCGCCTTCCTGGACAATCACGCCCGCGCTCATCACCGCTATGACATTCGACATTGAGAGCGCTTCAATCTGGTCATGCGTTACATAGAGGGTCGTGATCCTCAGCCGCCGCTGCAACTCTCGCAGCTCGACGCGCATGCGCTCCCGCAGCTTTGCGTCCAGATTGCTCAACGGTTCGTCGAGCAGGAGCACTTGCGGCTCCCGCACCAAAGCGCGCGCCAGGGCGAGGCGCTGCTGCTGGCCGCCGGAGAGCTGTGTAGCCATGCGATTCTCCAGGCCGCCAAGCTCGACCAGTTCCAAGGCGTTTTGAACCTTGCGCCGCATTTCCTCGGCGCTATAGCGCTGTTTGCCCACCCGCAGCGGGAAGGCCACATTTTCGAACACCGTCAGGTGCGGCCAAATGGCATAGCTTTGGAAGACCATCCCGATGGCGCGGCGATAGGCAGGCACAAAGGCGCCGGTCGTGGAAGAGTATACCATCGTTCCTGCAACTTCGACTTCGCCCGAGTCCGGCTTCTCGAGCCCGGCGATACAGCGCAGCGTAGTGGTCTTACCGCACCCGGAGGGGCCGAGAAGGGTATAGAATCTCCCCTCTTCGATTTTGAACGATACATGGTCTACCGCCTTAACGCGGTCGCTATGGCGGTCGGAAAATGTTTTTACGAGCGACGTTACCTCAATCACAAATCGTCCTTTTTAAGCTGCAGAGCGCGCTCCCCCTCTCCGTATTGCCTAGGGTTGAATCCCAACGCGTCCTGAGACCTTATAGAATACTGCTACAATGGTAAGAAGTGTCAAGATCATCACCACGCCGATGGCGGCGACCACGGTCACCTGACCCTGCTCAAACATCGTAAATAGTAAAATTGACAGCACCCGGCTTTCCCCCGTGGCCAACAGTATAGACGTGGAAAATTCGCGAAAAGAAACGATAAAGATATAGATCCAGCCGGCTACGAACCCCGGGCGGAGAAGCGGCAGAGTTACCCGTTTGAATGTTTGCCACCAGGAGGCTCCAGAAGCCGCCGCTGCCTCTTCGAGCTCCCTGTGTATCTGGATGATCGACCCCGAGGCTGCGCGCATGCCGTAGGGAAGATACTTGGTCACGTAGGCGATCAGCAAGAGCCAAATTGTCCCGTAAATGGGTAAAGGGAAGGCAACGTACAGCAGGATAAGCGCCATGCCAAGCACAATTCCGGGCACGGCGACGGGGAGAAAGGCCAGAAAGTCCAGCGCCCAAGCGCCGGGCAGGCGGCTTTTGTAAACGATCCAGGCGATCAAAGAGGTCAAGAGCATTGCCACGCTGCCGCTAAGAAATGCCAGGATAATGCTGTTCTTCATGGCGCTGCTAAACGGCGCGAACTGGAATAGGTAGTTGTAATTATCAAAGCTTAAAAGCTTTAGGGCCTGCAAGTTGGGTGTGGCAAAAAAAGGCAAAAACGAAGCCCATAGCAAAACTAGAAAGGGGAGCAGCACGACAACGACAAAATATAGCGCTAAAAACCCGAATCCAGCCCAGCGCCAAAGGCCGAGATCGAACTGGCGCGGGCGAAAGGCCTTGCCCGTGACCGTCTGAAAACGCTCGCTCTCTCGGGTGCCCCGAGTGTACAACCATACCCCTGCCGCGCTAAGGAGGAGCAGCCCGATCGCTAATGCCGCCCCGCGACCGTAGTCCGGCGGGTATTCATTGTAGGCAAGGAAGATCTCGCTGGTGTAAACGAAGATACGCGCGGGGATGCCGATGAGCGCCGGGATCTCAAAGGCTTCAAGGGAGCGCACAAGCAGGATCAACAGCACGGAGGCTGACGTGGGCATAAGCAGGCGCAAGGTAACACGTCGAAGCGTTTGCCAGGTACCGGCGCCAGACATCATCGCCGACTCTTCCAGCGAAGGATCCATCGACTTGAAAGCCGCCACCATCATGAGAAATGCCAGGGGAACCTGTCCCACCGCTTGGACCCAGATCATTCCCCCTATTGAAAAAACGTTAAACGGAGCCGATTCCAATCCAAGCAAGCTCATCAACGCCACGTTGAGATAGCCAAACTTCGGGCTGAGAAGGAATATCCAGGCAATCGACTCGAGGACTCCCGGCAAGATAAGCGGCACAACAGCAATCGGTATGAAAACAAGGCGCAACGGCGTGTTGGTGCGCTCCACAAGCCAGGCGAGGGTTGTCCCCAAAGCAAAGGCAAGCAGTGCCGACCCTGAGGCAAACACTAAGGAGTTCCTGAATGTCGAGTAGGTATAAGGACTCGCGTAGGCGGCAAGATAATTCTGCAGCGTAAGGGCAAACTGGCGCGGCGCGACTTCCACCTGAAAACTGCCCAATACGAGCACAAAAAGTGGCAGGACGGCCAGGTAGATAAGCAGTGCCGCGCCCACCAGGGGGACCAAGAGCGCGGGATCACGCACGAGAGAGCGTGTGGCTCCTAGTCTTCTTTGAACGGTAAGAGAGGCCAGTCTTTACTCCCCCTGGTCAAGGCAGCGGGCGTTAACCGTTGAATCAGCGCAGCTGGAATATCTCTTTCCAAATCTTCTCGTACTTGGAAACCTCTTTCATATCAGCGACACCAAGCGCATAGATTTTTTCCGGCCTCGTCTTATCCACCGGCTCTACCTTTGGATGGGCCGGTGTGCGGCCGCCGATAGCGTAAGCCTTCTGACCCTCTTCACTGGCAACCCAACGGGCGAAAAGCCATGCCGTGTTGGGGTGCGGGGCGTTCTTGAAAACCGCGGCTGCCACTATGGCGCCAATCCCTTCGCTCAACATGTAGTTGACCGGGGCGCCTTTCTTGATCCGGGTAGGGTAATGGTGAGAATAACACGTGATGCAGGCCGCCGCCTGGCCCGCCACCAACAACTCTGCGAGCTGCGAGTGGCCTTGGTGAAATTCCACATTGTTGGCGGCGATCTTTTTCATCAGGGCGATCGCCTTTTCGTCGCTTTTATATTTGTACCTGGCAAGTCCCTGCAAGAGCTCTACATCTCTGGGCTCAGCGACCAACCTGTTTTTCCACTTAGGATCGGCGAAATCCTCATATTGTTTCGGCTCTTCCTCTTTTTTCACCAGTTTCGTGTTCCATGCGGCGATTATAAACTGCAGGTCGGACCCCAGCCAAAACGAGCCCTTGAGATTATCAGGGTAGGCCGCCGCTTCAGGCGGCAGACTCTCAAGCAGGAGTCCCTGCTCATGCAGTTGAGCCACGTTCTCAAGCGGGGTTTGAAAGACGTCCCCAATGGTCCTGCCGCCGCGGGCCTCTGCAATCGCGCGCGCCGCCAGCTTATCGGAGGTGGCGTCGACATGGTTGACTTTGATGCCGGGAAAACGTTTTTCGAATATGGGGAGGATCTTAGCGGCGTTGATTTGGGCCAGGGTTCCGTAGAAGTTTAAAGTCCCGCCTTCTTTCAATGCCTTCTTATGTACCTCGTCAATAGGCTCGCCCTGCGCATGGACATACCCGGCGAAAAGCAGCGTGCTCAGGACAAGGGCGCCAACCATCAAAGCGAAAAAATACCTCGTCGCGTACATTGGTGATCTCCTTTTTGCCAACACATCCAATGGTCGCAGCTCCATGCGCTCGTTCACGCCCGCCGCCAACCATGGATCTCGTGGTTAACGATTGCTCGTAGCTGATCGGATACTAGCGAGGGCGCCAAGCTATGTCAATACTCGGTAGTGGTGCAGTTTCGTTTGATTCTCTTCTGAACGAAACATCAAATGACTGTCATTCTGAGGCCGCAGGCCGAAGAATCTCACGGAGTGTCAGGGCTTGTCCTGAACGAAGTGAAGGAACTCCTTGCCAATGAGATTCTTCGGCTTCGCCTCAGAACACTTCGTGGATTCTTCGCCTCCGCGTTGCTCCGGCTCAGAATGACATTGCCTCTCCTTTTCTTTTCAAATTGAACCACTACTCAATACTCCCACTGGATCAAGGTACGCAACACGGCGATGCCGGCGCCCTATTTCTTTGCCGGTCTTATGAGCTTCTGCAACTTGGCTTTGAGATCCGGCGCCATCCCCAGAAATTCAACCACGAGCTTGTGAACCTGGTCGCCGGAAAGGGGGTCAATTTCCAGCTTTCCCTTCTCCGCCTCGGCCAGAAACTCCTTATCCGCCATAGTCTTCATAAAGGCCGCTTCCAGCGCCGCTATACGCTCCGCCGGAACGCCTGGCGGCAGAGCATAAGACTTTCCGAATTCGTTCGGGAGGCTTGCCCCGAAGCTGAGGAGCTGGCGTTGCTCTTCGTTCCTGGCCATCGCGGGGATTGCCGGGACATCCGGAAAGGGAAGGTCTTTGATCGGGCGGTCTCCCAGTTGCGCGAGGACCAACCATTCGCCGCTTTTAAACTTGTCCAGCGATGAGATCTTCGCCGATGTCCAGGTATTGAAGAACCCCTCGACCTCTCCGCTATCGATCGCCAGCCGGATATCGGCGGTCCCTTTGTAGCCCGCTACCACCTTGAGATTAGCCCCCAGCACATCCCGTATCAGTATCGGCCCGTGCTCTACAGTAGAGCCGGGGATCGCGCCGATCACAATCTGCTTGCCCTTGGGCCCCAGGGTCTCCTCAAGCTTTGACACCCCGGATTTTCTGGTCACAATCATCATGTAGGTCTCGCTGACAGGAACAGCGAGATAGCGAAGCTTGCCCATGTCGAACTGCACCGCCGGATTGTTAAAGAGTTGCTCCAGGATGATCGGGCCTGAGATGTTGCCTACCACGGTCCCATCTTTGGGCGCGGCGTTATAGACGTGATTTGCCGCGATGATACTGCCGGCGCCGGCCATGTTGTCGACGATGATCGCGGGGTTCCCCGGAATGTACTTGCCGAGATGGCGTGCGATCACACGCGAGTAAGCGTCAAAGCCGCCGCCGGCTGAGAAGCCGACAATAATCCGAACAGTCTTGCCGCGATAAAAATCAGCCACCGCCTTTTCATCGATAGCGGACTTGGCAGCCTGAGCGGCAAAGACGTGGCCGGCCGTGGCGCCAATCATCAGCAACGAGGACAAGATGACGCCGAGTCTGATCATTTTTTTCATTGCGCACCTCCTGCCAAATTTTCAAGTCGAGCCGTTCATGGGATACCGTTACCCTCTGAATCTATCCACCCATGATCGGGCTGGCCAGCATAACATCTACCATCGGCCCGGAGGGCAAGGAATGGTCAAGATTCTGGATGGCATCGACGCTTTGACCGTTCAAGAACACTAGAAGGACCGGATTCAGCGTATTACCCTCTAAGACGATATACCGGCGAAACTCGGAATCGTTGGAGCGCCCCAGCTCTTCCAGCAACCCCCTCAGCGTGGCGCCCTCCTCGAGGAGAATCACCTGTTCTTTTTTCCTCACGAGACCCCGAACGGGGCCAAAGAAACGAACCTTGACCTCTATCACGGCAAAGTTTTTCTCAGTTTTTTTCCAGCTTGGTGATTTTCACCCGCAGGCAGGAGTCGACTGCCCCGCTGACAAAATCCATGTGCTCGTCATCCAGGGTGAGCAGGGAATTGAAGTGAATGCCTTGAGCCTCCCTATCCTGAGTGGCTCCCCTTGCCCATCTTCCCGCAGAACTCCAGACCGCCGTGACCTCCGGGTGAATGGCACTGGTGAGTTTGACGCGGCCCCTTGCCTTCTTTCCCGAGTCCGTCTCGACCTCCACCCAATCACCGTCCTTCAGCCCCTTGCGCTTGCCGGTATCGCGATCCAGCGCGATCTCATTGTAGCCCAGGCGGGAGCCGACTTCGTTGAGAAGAGGGTTGCTACCGGTGGCGGTCAGGGCGTGATAGGGGGCTTTCGCAGTGATCATATAAAGGTCAAAATCAGGCGCTTTCGGGGTATGGGCAGGACAGGGCCGCCATTCGGCTAGCGGGACGTAGCCTGAGGAATCCCAAGGAATACCCAACTCCCTGGTTACCGCTTCCACCTGGCGCCCGGCGTCAATCATGTACTCATGGTAAACGTGGATCCTGGGTTTGGGATAAGCGCCCGGATAACGCTCTCGCACGCTCCTTTCTTTCACTGCAAGCCCATCCTTTACATACCACTCAAGACCTTTATCCGGACCGTGCGTTGCTTTGAGCGCGCGATCCATCAACTCCTGGTACGAGTATCGCTTCCCCGGCTGAAGGGCATAGTCGGACGGCAGCCTCCACATCGCATTACAGGCGGTATACACGTCGTCCAGGAAGCCGGCCCGATCGGCCAACTCCAACAAAATCTCATCGTGACTCACCAGTTGATCCCAGGGGGGATCGAAGGGAGGCTTGAGCACGGGCTTGGAGCCGTAAAAGGTAGCAGGCTGTGATCCGGTGTGGTATTCACCTTCCACCACCGGTTCCAGCTGCTCGAGATAGTGCAGGTCTGGGAAGACGATATCGGCAAACTCGGCGGTCTCATCGATCTCAAAGGCAAACGAGACAATGAAAGGGATCCTGCGGAGCAACTCGGTCATCATTTCCCGCCCCGCTCCGGTAAAGGCCATATTGGACCGGCGCTGGAGGAGCATCTGGGGCCGCACGCGTGCATGGTATTTCTCCGGCTCCAGAATTGCCTTCACTGCGAAGGCTCTGCTGTAGCAGGCCACCGGGAACAACTCGAACAGGTCAATGGACTGAGGCGGTGTCACGGTGCGCGCCGGATACGGATTCGTCGGTCCCGGTCCCGAGCCGACCCGCCCTGGATGAGCCATGGCGGCGAGGAGACCATCCTCTGTGGCGCGGTACTGGGCGCGGCGGTAGCCCACCAGTCCGCCCGGAACGTCCAGACCGCCGATAATGGTCTGGAGAAGCATCGCGGCAAAACCGTTCATGAAGGCGTACTTGTGAGAACTCAGACCGCGGTACCAAACAACGGATGCAGGACGATAAGGGAGTTGTTCTCCGTCAATGGTGATGGTAGCGCCGACTCTGGCTGCCGCACCAAACTCCTTTGCTATTCGTCTTACGGTTGCCGCGGGAATGCTGGTGATCCGAGAGACTTCCTCCGGAGTGTACTGGCGCGCCCGCTCAGCAATCACCTGAAAGGCAGGCCGCACCTCTTCGCCCAAGACTCGGTAATTCCCAAAGAGCGCAGGGTCGGTCACCGGGGCGTCAAATGGCTTTGCGACTCCGTCCGCTGCGTCCCACATGAGTGGCTTCCGGGTGCCGGGATCACGCACATAGCGACCATCCGCGCCAATCAAGTAGGGGGCGTTGCTGAAGCGTTTTAAGAAAGGCGCATCGTAGATGCCCAGCTCGTTGATCAGAACATGGACAAGACTCAGGAGGAAAGCAGCGTCGGTGCCGGGGCGAATGGGAATCCATTCGTCCGCCATACCGGCGGCGTGGCCGCAGAAAGGATCTACCGCCACGAGCTTGATCTTCTCGCGGTTTTGCCCCAGCTCGAAGGCGCCGTTCATGGTATCGTAGTGGACCACAGCCCCATATTGCCCGCCCACTGAAAGGATGTACTGGGTAAGCGGAACATCCGGCACCGCCTCGACGGCGAATTGGTTGAGGAAATGCATAGGGTGCACCGCGTTGCCACAGAAGAACCCAGCGGAAAAGGGCTGGGGCGACGTGCCAAAAGCCGCACACCATGTATAATCGAGCGGCGATCTGTCGAAGGTGACGCGCCATAGTTTCCTCGGGTCATCTTCGCCGAGCTCTTTCAGCTTGCCCGCCACGAGGTCCAACGCCTGGTTCCATGATATGGGCTCCCAGCCCGGATCCACTCCCGGGCCCTTCTCCGGGTTTGTGCGCCTCAGCGGGCTGGTAACACGATAGGGGGAAAAGAGTGTGTAGAATCCCGCGCGGCCCTTGGCACAGGCCTTGCCTTGGTTACAGGGGTTGGCAGGGTCGCCATCGATCCGAACTACCGTTCCTCCGCGCACGGTAGCGAGAATCCCGCACCGGTTCAGGCAGAGCCGACACATAGTCCGCACCTGGCACTCTTCCTCGCGCCTAACTTGTTCAGCTAATGCTTGTGCCATTTCTTACCTCAGTTATGCATCCTAGAGCGGGAATGCTGTTCACCGGTAAATGCCTTCAAATAAAAACCTGAGCGCCTAAAAAAGTACGGCAACTGAAGTTCTTGCTCTGACATGTAATGCTCTTTCCAGCAGTCCGCTGGAATCACGCCCTTGTATGTCGCCGCGGCCTCGTTGATCACCTCATAAATCTTTTCGAGTTCAGCGCTTTCGCACTGACGAATCATAGCCGTCCCCAACCCAGCGAGGCAACGGTCGACTGGCCATTGATCTCCTGAACTACTTGAGAATGTCCTTCAATTTCGCTACCAGACCAGGGCTCAGCTTGAAGAGGCGAGAAACCATCTCCTCCAGCTCCTCGCTGCTCACCGGGTCGAGACCTAATTTGGCCTTTTCCGCCTCCGCGAGGAAAGCTGGGTCTTTAAGGGTTTCCTGGAAGGCCTTACGCAGGAGCCCCACTCGCTCTTTTGGTGTCCCAGGAGGGAGAACAAATGGCCGGGCGTACTTGCTGCCGTCGTCGATGCCCACTTCGATCAACTGGCGAGCTTCCTCGGTCTTGGCGAAGCTCACAGCCCTTGGAACTCTAGGAAGGTCCGGGAATTCCTTAGAAACGGCCTTCAGTACCGGGACTACGTTCCCCGCGTCCAGAGCATTACGCCAGGTAGACTTTATGGAGTCCCACGACCAGCAACTCCCGGCTAGCTCCCCGCTGTCGGCGGCTAGACGAATGTCAGCAGTCCCTTTGTAACCCGAGACGAGCTGGATGGGAAGTCCAAGGGCCGTCCTTAGAATCCTGATCAAGTTATCAGGTGCGTAAGCGCCAGGGGCAGTCCCACCCAGTTTGACCGGAGTCTTCGACGCCATCCACTTCTCCATACTTGTAATTCCGCTGGCCTTCGTCAGAGCGCAGACAACGTCCTCTGTGACCGCAGCACCCACAAACTCAAACTTCCGCGCGTCAAACTCAATTCCCGCTTGGCCCAGCACCTGACCTAAGAAGAAACCACCAATGAAGTGGCCCATAGTCAGTCCATCAGGTTTGGCAACTTTGTAAACGTGATTGGCCGCCACGAGGCTTCCGGCTCCGGTCATATTCTCCACAATGATTACGGGACCACCAGGAATATGCTTAGAAATATGGCGGCCGATGATCCTGGCATAGGTATCGAAGCCACCCCCAGCCGAAAAGCCGACGATGATGCGAGCCGTTTTGTCCTTGTAAAAGGGCTCTTGCGCAGAAAGGGACGTACTGAAACCGACAGCAACCGCAAGCATCCACAGCGCCGTCAATCCCTTCATCCCTTTAACCGTTAAACCTTTTGACCTTTCCATCTCCTACCCTCCTTTGCGTGCCAGCTAAACTCATCCTTTGCTCCCACCAGAACATCTCTCTGAATTTCTTTCCCCAGGCCTCAAAGTTGAGGTTGTCAAGTTCTTAGTAGAGAACATGCTCTCACTACAACAGAAATCCCCTCGCGTCAAACCGAAACTATACTGAACATCCCTTCCTTAACAGCAAAAAAGCGAAATTCTACCTTCACATTCCTATTTGACACGGCCTGAGAGAAGAAATAGAAATATCCTTGGAGAAAAGGAGAAAACCATGATTGAAGGGTTAAAAGACAAAGTCGTGATCGTCACCGGAGGGGGGCACGGAATAGGGAAAGCGTACTGTTTGGGTTTTGGCCAGGCCGGCGCCCGCGTCGTTCCGGCCGACATTGATGGGCCGGCAGCCGAGCAAGTAGCCTCGGAGGCAGGCGGAAAAACGGAAGGCAAGTCCCTGGCGATTCGAGTAGATGTCGCGGACGAAGAATCCACCAGGCAGATGGCCAAAGTAGTTCTGGAGCGCTTTGGACGAATTGACATCCTGGTCAACAACGCAGCCATTTTTGCCACCATCCCAATCAACCGCGGCGGGATCGAATCGCTCGATCCCAAGGAATGGGACCGCCTGATGGCGGTCAACCTGAAGGGGCTTTTCTTTTGCGTTCGTGCCGTGCTTCCTGCCATGCGCGCCCAGAAGTCCGGAAAGATCATCAATATCTCTTCGGGAACCGCTTTAAGCGGTAGCCCTGGACGAATCCACTACGTGACCTCCAAGGCCGGAGTTATCGGCTTCACCCGCACGCTCGCCCGCGAGGTCGGAAATGACAACATCCAGGTGAACGCCATAGCGCCGGGATCTACCCTCTCGGAAGAAAACCCCAGCGAGGAGATCCTCCGCTTCCGGCAGACACGGGTAGGAGACAGAGCCCTCAAGCGCGTTCAAATGCCGCAAGATCTGGTCGGCGCCATGCTCTTCCTCGCCTCCCCTCTGAGCGACTTCATCACCGGGCAGACCCTTTGCGTGGATGGCGGCGCAAGCATGCTGTGAGATGTGATCGTAGGAGGTATTCACGAAGATGAAATCTTATAGTCCAAAAAGTCGGCTTTTTTATTCCCTGCTTCTGCTTGTCTTGTCCCACGCCTCCATTGCTTCAGCGCAAGCGACCAGACTTAAGACCTCCTATAGCGCCATTACTGCCAATAATAGTCCCTTATGGATAGCGAAGGAAAAAGGGTTTTTCAGCAAACATCATCTTGACGTCCAGGTCGTGCTCATAGAGAGCGGCACGACTTCGATCCAGGCCCTGCTTGCCGGAGAGACTCAAATCGCCCAGCTCTCCGGGGGCGTCATTCTCAGCAGCGGCCTGGCCGGCTCGGACGTGGTCTCCATCGCTGGGCTGGAGAATCGCTCCCCATTTAGTCTGATCACTCAAAAGGAGATCAAGAGCGCAGATCAACTCAAAGGCAAGAAACTGGCTATTTCGCGCTTTGGCAGCGCCTCGGATCTGGCCGCCCGGCTGATCTTGCAGAGGCTCGGCCTGACTCCTGAGAAGGATGTGACCTTGCTCCAGGTGGGCGGCACCAGCACCCGCCTGGCTGCCATGGCCAAGCGAAGCGTCGATGCCGCGGTGTTGACTCCTGAGTTTTATCTGCTGGCTAAAAAGGCAGGCTTTGTCACCCTGGCGGACCCTCTGTCCGTGAAGATCGATTTCCCGCAAAACACGATCGCGACTTCGCGGGCCTTTCTGAAGTCGCAGCCTGAGGCCGTCACCCAATACTTGCAGGCCGCTATCGAGGCAATTCATTATTTTAAGAACAACCGAGAGGAGAGCATTCGCATCCTGGGCAAATATTTAGGGATCCAGGATCGCGAGGCGCTGGCGGAAATCTACGAATTGTACAAGAACGTACTCGCGCCGCTGCCGCTTTCCACGGTCGAAGGGATGCAGATGCTTCTCGGATGGATGGCGCAGAGAGACCCGAGGGCTAAAGAAGCGCGCGCGGAACAGTTCATCGATTCGACCAGCCTTAGAGAGATCGAAAAGAGCGGCTTCGTTTCCAGTCTTTACCAGAGATGAAAAATCGCGCGGACCATGTGGGCAGCCTGCTCAGGCCCCAGGAGCTGCTGCAGGCACGCAGCGATCGCAAGGTCGATCGCCGGCAACTGCGGGCTCTGGAAGACAAGCACATTCAGCGGGTGCTTCAGCGCCAGCAGGAGCTCGGCCTGAAGATATTCACCGACGGCGAGTTCCGGCGCAGCAACTTCATGAGCGATTTCAGCGAGTCGGTGGAGGGGATCGACGAGGGCGATGTCGTCCCTCGCTCCTGGCAGGGCAGCAGCGGTTTGGCCTCGAGCGTCCCCGGGATCGTGGTGAGTAAGTTGAAGCAGACCGGGCGGCTGACCCAGCATGAGGTCGCCTTCATGAAGCAGCATAGCCCCGGCGACATCAAGATCACCCTACCCACCGCCAACCAGTTCCCCGCCATCTATTATAAGCGGGGCATCACCGACAAGGTCTATCCTACCCATTCCGCTCTGCTGTGGGACATCGTGCCCGTCATCAAGTCGGAGATTCAGGCGCTGGTAAACGAAGGGGTACGATACGTGCAGATCGATGCGCCGCGCTACAGCTACTACATCGATCCGAAGTGGCGGAACTACATCAAGAACGAGATGGGGCTGGAGCCCGACCAGGCACTCGACGAGGCAGTTCGGGCCGACAACGCCTGTCTGGAGGGCGCCAGGCGTGCGGGCGTCATCTTGGCCATCCACCTCTGCCGGGGCAACAACCGCAGCCAGTGGTACGCCGAGGGCGGCTACGACGCCATCGCGGAGAAGCTGTTCGGGCAGCTCCAGGTGGACGCCTTCCTGCTCGAGTATGAGTCGGAGCGGGCCGGCAGCTTCGAGCCCTTGCGGTTCGTGCCGCGCGGCAAGACGGTAGTGCTAGGACTGGTGAGCAGCAAACTGCCGCAGCTCGAGTCGCAGGATCGGCTCGTGCGGCGCATCGAGGAGGCGAGCAAGTACGTGCCCCTGGAGAACCTGGCCTTGAGCCCCCAGTGCGGCTTCGCCTCCACCATGGAGGGCAACCTGCTCACCGAGGA
>Ga0210377_10001595_pt1 | contig 20589 bp, 17 predicted proteins | sample PLM4_65_b1redo_FD_155480 | JGI IMG/M metagenome (GOLD analysis project Ga0210377, IMG submission 155480) | Groundwater sediment microbial communities from an aquifer in East River, Colorado, USA - PLM4_65_b1 redo | ecosystem: Environmental > Terrestrial > Soil > Riparian zone | place: USA: East...
ATCGAATCGAGGTCGAGTTGCTCGCGAAACGCGACGTCGGGCCGCAGCGAGGCCAGGTCGGCCTCGGGCGCGATGTCGCCGAGGACCCGGAGCACCGCGGCGCGGAGCTCGTCGGCCATCACAACCGCTCCGGCGATTGGAGCAACCGCTCGACCGCGGCCAGGAACAGGCCGCCGCGGTGACCATCGCTGACCCGGTGGTCGGCGGACAACGTCGCGGTCACGACCGGCCGGGGCCCGACCGCGCCGTCGACGACCCACGGTCGCTCGACGATGCGCCCGAATCCCACGATGGCGACCTGGGGCGGGTACACGATGCCGAGCACGCTCTCGACACCCTGCTCGCCGAGGCTCGTCACGGTGATCGTCGCGTCCGACAGCTCGGAGCTGCGGAGGCTGCCGCCGCGCGCGCGCTGGACCAGGTCGCGGAATGCGCCCATCAGCGCCCCGAGCGGCTGGCGGTCCACGTCGTGCAACGCGGGCGCGACGAGGCCGCCGCCGCGCAGCGAGATGGCCACGCCGACGTGGACGGCGGCGCTCGGCTCGACACGGTCCCCCCGCCACACCCCGTTCAGCTCGGGCACCTCGTGCAGCGCGAGGGCGACGGCCTTGATCAGCAGGACGCCGTAGAGCAACCGCTCGGTCACGGGGCGCCGCGCGTTCTCCTCGGCGAGCCACGCCAGCGCCCGGTGCAGGTCGATCGTATGCGCGACGTAGTAATGCGGGATCTCGCGCTTGGAGCGGGCCATGGCGGCTGCGATGCTCTGGCGCATCCGGGCGACGTCCATGCGCGGACGCGCCGCCGCCGGCGGGGCGGCTGGCACCGGCCCAGCAGGTCGAGCCGTCGCAGCCCGTTCGACGTCCTCGCGCGTGACCGCCCCGCCCGCCCCGGTACCGCGGAGCGTGGTGGGATCGATGCCGAGCGTGGCCGCGAGCTTCCGGGCGAGCGGCGAGACGCGCACGCGCGGGCCCCGGCCTGGTTCCGGAGCCACCGGCATCGCGGGCGCCGGGGCGGCCGCGGGCGCATCCTCGCGGATCGATGCCAGCACCGTTCCCGTCGGCACCGTCGCGCCCGGCTCGACGAGGACGCGCTCCAGCACGCCGCTCACGAACACCTCGACGTCGATCAGCCCCTTCTCCGTCTCGACCTCGGCGATGACGTCCCCGCGCGCGACCCGATCGCCCGGCTGCTTGCGCCACGCGATGAGCGTCCCGGCCGTCATGTCGGCACCGAGGATCGGCATCAGGAACTCAGCCATCGCGGCCGAGCATGGCCCGGGCCGCCGCCGCGATCGTCGCGGGCTGCGGCAGCGCGGCGTCCTCCATGTGCTTGGCGTACGGCATCGGGACCTCGGCGCTGCAGAGCCGCTGCACGGGGCCGTCCAGGTCGTAGAAGCCGCCCTCCATGATCCGGGCGCTCACCTCGGCGGCGAAGCTGCCGGTGCGCCAGCCCTCGTCGACGACCAGGGCCCGGTGCGTCCTGGCGATCGAGGCCAGGATCGTGGCGGTGTCGAGCGGCCGGAGCGAGCGGAGGTCGATCACCTCGGCCGCGATCCCCTCGGCGGCGAGGAGATCCGCCGCCACCAGCGTCTTCGGCAACGAGCCACCGTACGTGATCACGGTGAGGTCGGTGCCAGCGCGGCGCACGACCGCCCGGCCGATCTCGCCCGGCCCCGCCGCCTCGTCCACCTCGCCTTCCATCGGGTAGAGCGCGGAGTGCTCGAACACGAAGACGGGGTCGGGCTCGCGCAGCGCCGCCAGCAGCAGCGCCCGCGCATCGTCCGCCGTCCCCGGCGCCACGACCTTGATCCCGGGGATGTGCGCGTACCAGCCCTCGAGGCTGTGGGAATGCTGCGCGGCCAGCTGCCGGCCGGCGCCGGTCGCCATGCGCACCACCAGCGGGATGGAGAGCTGTCCACCGGACATGTGGCGCAGCGTCGCCGCGTTGTTCACGACCTGGTCGAGACACAGCAGGCTGAAGTTGACCGTCATCACCTCGACGATGGGCCGCATCCCGCCGAGGGCGGCGCCGACGCCGGCGCCGACGAACGTGTTCTCGCTGAGCGGCGTGTCGCGCACGCGCTCGGGGCCGAACTCGGCGAGGAGACCGTGGCTCACCGCGAAGGCGCCGCCGTAGCGGCCGACGTCCTCGCCCATCAAGAACACTCGCGGATCGCTCCGCAGCGCCTCCCGGAGGGCGCTCCGCGCCGCCTCGCGATAGGTCATCTTCGTCATCGGCGCCCCGGTGGCGTGTAGACGTCCTTCAGCAGGTCCTCCACCGGCTCCCAGGGGCCGGCCTCGGCCTCGGCGACCGCGGCGTCGACCTCGGCGGCGACCGAACGCTCGATGGCCGCCAGGTCGGCGTCGACGAGGCGACCCGCGGCACGGAGCGCGGCGATGAAGCGCACGATCGGATCGTTCGCCTTCCAGCGCTCGATCTCGTCCTTGCCTCGATAGAGGTCGGGGTCGTACATCGAGTGGGCGCGGAACCGGTAGGTGCGCGCCTCGAGGAGGCGCGGGCCCTGTCCGCCGCGAGCCGAGGCGGTCGCCCGCCGCGTGGCCGCCTCGACCGCAAGCACGTCCATGCCGTCCACGGCCTCGCCCGGCACTCCGGCCGCCTCGGCCTTGCGCACGATGTCGGTCTGGGCCTGGTGGCGGGCCAGCGCGGTGCCCATCGCATAGAGGTTGTTCTCGCAGACGAAGAGGACGGGCAGCCGCCACAGTGCGGCGAGGTTCAGCGACTCGGCGAAGGCACCCTCGGCAACCGCGCCGTCACCGAAGAAGCACGCGGTCACGGCCGCACGCTTCTGCATGGCGTCGGCGAGGGCGAGGCCGACGGCGACCGGCAGTCCGCCGCCGACGATCGCGTGGCCGCCGTGGAACCGGCGCGACACGTCGAACAGGTGCATGGAGCCGCCGCGCCCGCGGCTGCACCCGTTGGCCTTGCCGTACATCTCGGCCATGACGGCGCCGGGCGGGATGCCGCGGGCGAGCGCCTGGCCGTGCTCGCGGTAGGTCGCCACGACGTTGTCGTCCGGCGTGAGCGCCTGCATCGCGCCGACCGCCACCGCCTCCTCGCCGATGTAGAGGTGGAGGAAGCCGCGGATCTTGCCGACCGTGTAGAGCTCGGCCGCCTTCTCCTCGAAGCGCCGGATCAGCGTCATCTGGCGCAGCAGGTCGAGCCCGCGCTCCCGTGACGGCAACGTCACGCCGAGCCCTCCTCCAGCGTGGAGGTGTCGCCCTCCGGCAGCCCCAGCTCGCGCGCCTTGAGCAAGCGGCGCATGATCTTGCCGCTCCGCGTCTTCGGCAGCGACGCGATGATCTCGATCTCCTTCGGCGCCACCACCGCGCCCAGGCGCGCCCGCGCGTGGGCGAGCAGCGCGCGCCGGAGCTCGGGCGTCTCCGTGAAGCCCGTCTTCAGCGACACGAACGCCTTGACGATCTCCAGCGCCACCGGATCGGGCTTGCCGATGACGCCCGCCTCGGCGACGGCCGCATGCTCCATCAGCACGCTCTCGACCTCGAAGGGGCCGATGAGGTGCCCGGAGGTCTTGATGACGTCGTCGGCACGGCCGACGAACCAGAAGTAGCCGTCGGCGTCCCGCCGGGCCAGGTCGCCGCTGAGATACCAGCCGCCGACGAAACACTTCCGGTACCGGGCGGGCTCGCCCAGATAATCGCGGAACATCGACGGCCAGCCGGGCCGCAGCGCGAGCTCGCCCTGGACGTTCGGCTGCTCCACCACCTCGACGCGGTCGTCGCCGACCCTGTGCACGATCGCCGCCTCGATGCCGGGAAGCGGCCGGCCCATGGAGCCCGGTCGGACCTCCATCGCGGCGAAGTTGGCGATCATGATCCCGCCCGTCTCGGTCTGCCACCAGTTGTCGTGGAAGGGCCGGCCGAACGCCGTCTGACCCCACACGACCGCCTCGGGATTCAGCGGCTCGCCCACGCTGGCGAGGAAGCGCAGGGCGCTCGTGTCGTACTTGGCCACGAGCTCGACGCCGGCCTTCATCATCATGCGGATCGCGGTGGGGGCCGTGTACCAGACGGTGACCCGCTGCTCCTGCAGCGTGCGATACCACCGCTCGGCGTCGAACTCGGCCTCGTCGACGATGCTGGTCACGCCGTTCGTCAGCGGCGCGATGATGCCGTAGGAGGTGCCGGTGACCCAGCCCGGGTCCGCCGTGCACCAGAAGACGTCGTCGGGATGCAGGTCGAGCGCATACCGGCCGGTGATGTGATGCGCGACCACCGCCTCGTGCACGTGGACCGCGCCCTTCGGCCTGCCCGTCGTCCCGCTCGTGAAGTGCAGGAGCGCCATGTCGTCGGGCGCGGTCGGCGGGATGACGAAGCGGTCGGCGGCCGCGCGGAGCAGCGTGTGGAAGTCCAGCGTGTCGGGCACCGCGGTGGCCGCACCCCCCTCGCCGATGAGCACGACGTGCGCGAGGTCGGGCAGCGCCGGGCGCAGCGCCGCCACCTTGCGCCGGTAGAGCGCTTCGGTCGTCACCAGCACGCGCGCGCGGCCGATGGTCATGCGTGCCCGGATCGGCTCCGGCCCGAACGCCGAGAACATCGGGCAGAAGACGCCACCGTACTTCAGCGTGCCGAGCGCGGCGACGTAAAGCTCGGGAAGGCGACCGGCCAGGGCGAACACGCGATCACCACGCTGCACTCCGAGGTCCTGCAGGACGTTCGCGAAGCGATCCGTCAGCTCACGGAGATCCCGGTAGGTGTAGTCGCGGACCTCGCCGCGCTTGCCGAGCCAGCGGATCGCCGCCCGGCTGCCCCGTGGCCCGGCGGCGTGCCGATCGACGGCCTCGTGCGCGATGTTGAGGCCGCGCTGGTCGGGAAGCCCCTCGAGCTCCGCCCGCGCAGCCGCCCACGTGAACGTGGCGCGCATGCGGTCGTAGTCGTCGAGATTGGGCGCCAGCCCCATCATCCTGTCCATCAAGGCGGCCGGTGGGTGCATCCAGAATGCCAGGGCCCCGCTCTGGAACTTCAGTGAGTTGCGCGCGACGTGCACGCGATTCGATGCCCCAGTGGGGCGCCGGCTCCCCGTGCGCCGGGCTAGTCGGCGCGGCGGCCACACCGGAAAGTCGCTGGCTTCGACGCTGCCCCGCCCGGCGCGTCTCTTGCTATCGCAACACGGCGAATCGAATCCGGGTGTCGCCGGGGAGGTCGACCTGAAATCGAGCGGAAGCGTCGCGACCATCGAGCCGCCCGCGGTCGAAGATCGCGTGCGTGTGCTCGTCGACGCCTTCGTGGCCGAGCTGGGCACCACGCCGGTGCGCGGATGCGTGGCGCTCGACGACGTGCTCGATCGGGATCTGGGCATCGGCAGCCTCGAGCGGGTCGAGCTGCTCACCCGCCTCGAGGAGGCGTTCGACGTCCGCTTCCCGGACTCGGTGCTGGGCGAGGCGGAATCGATCCGCGACCTGGTGGCCGCCGTGCTCGCCGGCGGCGAGCCGACCGGCGGCGTCGTGGCGGAGACGGCCGCCCCGATCGCGGCGGGGGTGCCGGCTCCGGATTCCGCGCGCACGCTGATCGACGTCCTGCGCTGGCACGCCGAGACCGACCCCGGCCGTGTCCACGTCGTGCTCCGCCTCGACGACGAGGGGGAGCAGCGCATCACCTACGGCGCGCTGTGGGCCCGGGCGGGCGGCGTCGCCGCCGGGCTCCGCGCGCGCGGCATCGCGCGCGGCGAGTCCGTCGCGCTCATGCTGCGCACCGAGCCCGGGTTCTTCGCCGCGTTCTTCGGCGTGCTCCTGGCCGGCGCCGTCCCGGTGCCGATCTATCCGCCGACCCGGCCGGGCCGGCTCGAGGAGTACGCCGCGCGCCAGGTCAAGATCCTCGACAACGCGCAGACGCGGCTCCTCGTCACGTTCGCGGAGGTCGAGCGGGTCGCCGGCCTCCTGCGCGCGCGCGTGCGGTCGCTGACCGGCGTGACGACGCTCGACCGCCTCGCGGCGGCGCCCGCGGCCCCGCTGCCCGCCGTCGGCTCCGAGGATCCCGCGCTCATCCAGTACACGTCGGGGAGCACGGGCGATCCGAAGGGCGTGCTGCTGTCGCACGCGAACCTGCTCGCGAACATCCGGGCCCTCGGCCGGGCGCTCGGCGTGCGGCCGGACGACGTGTGCGTCTCGTGGCTGCCCCTCTATCACGACATGGGGTTGATCGGCATGTGGCTCGGCTCGCTGTACCACGGCGTGCCGGTCGTGATCCTGCCGCCGCTGGCGTTCCTCGCCCGCCCGGTTCGCTGGCTGCGCGCGATCTCGGCCCATCGGGCCACGATCTCGGCCGCGCCGAACTTCGCGTTCGATCTCTGCGTGAAGCGTCTCGCCGATGCCGATCTCGAGGGCATGGACCTCGGCAGCTGGCGGCTCGCGCTGAATGGCTCGGAGGCGGTGAGTCCGGAGACGATCGAGCGCTTCGTCCGGCGGTTCGCGACCCGCGGATTCCGGGCCGAAGCGATGTGTCCGGTCTACGGGCTCGCGGAGTCCTCGGTGGGGCTCACGCTGTCTCCGCCCGGCCGCGGACCCCTCGTCGATCGCGTGCGGCGCGAGACGTTCGAGCGCTCGCGGCGGGCCGAGCCGGCCGCTCCTGGCGAGCCCTCGCCCCTGGCATTCGTCTCGTGCGGCGCGCCCCTGCCCGGACACGACCTGCGCATCGTAGACGCGGCCGGCGTGTCGTTGCCCGATCGGGTCGAGGGACGCGTGGAGTTCCGCGGGCCCTCGGTCACGTCGGGATACTTCCGCAACCCGGAGGCGACCGCGGCCGTGATGCACGACGGCTGGATGGACTCGGGTGACCTCGGCTATTGCGCCGGAGGCGAGCTCTACGTCACCGGACGGCGCAAGGACGTGATCATCAAGGCCGGGCGCAACCTGTACCCGCAGGAGGTGGAGGAGCTGGTCGGCGACGTGCCGGGCGTCCGCAAGGGCTGCGTGGCCGCCTTCGGCGTCGGCGATCCCGCCATCGGCACCGAACGGTTGATCGTCGTCGCCGAGACGCGCGCCGGCACGCCCGAGGCGCGGGCCCGGCTGCAAGCCGAGGTGCGCGAGCGGGTCGTCGACGCGCTGGGCCTGCCGCCCGACACCGTGCTCATGGCGGCGCCGGGCTCCGTGCTGAAGACCTCGAGCGGAAAGATCCGGCGCTCGGCCACCCGTGACGCGTGGATGCGCGGCGACCTGGGCCGGCGCGCGTCACCCCGCATGCAATCGCTCCGGCTCGCGGCCGGCGCCCTGCGCGCGTACGGCGCGCGAGGACTGGAGTGGGCGGCGCGCCTGGGATTCGGCGCCTGGGTCGGCGTCGTGCTCCTGGCCACCGTGCCGCTGCTGTGGATGATGGTGATCTCGCTGCCCACGCGCGTCGTGGACCGCGTGGTACGTCGCTGGTGCGGCGCGGTGCTGAGGCTCACGGGCTGCCGGCTGCGCGTGGACGGTATCGATCGGCTGCCGGTGGCCGGCGCGGTCGTCCTCGCCGCGAACCATTCGAGCTATCTCGACGCCGTCGCGCTGTTGGCCGCGATCCCTCGCGACTTCCGGTTCGTCGGCAAGCGGGAGCTGGGTGCGTGGCCGCTCGTCGGCGCCGTGATCCGCCGGGTGGGACATCTCACCGTGGAGCGCGCCGACCCCTCGCGCAGCGTCGAGGATGCCGAGCGCGTGAGCGCCGCGCTCCGGGGCGGCACGTCCTTGCTCTTCTTCCCAGAGGGCACCTTCCTCGAGGGGCCTCGCCTGCTGCCGTTCCGCCTGGGAGCGTTCAAGGCCGCGGTAGAGGCGGGCTGCCCGGTGGTACCCGTCGCCATCCGCGGCACCCGGGCGATCCTGCCCGCCGGCGCCTGGCTGCTACGGCGCGGGCCGATCACGGTGACGCTCGGCGCGCCCATCGTCCCGCAGCGGTCGGACTGGCGGGAGATCGTGCGCCTGCGCGACGCCGTGCGCGCCGAAATCGGCCGGGGCGCGGACGCGCGGGCGGCGTGAGGGGCGGACGCGGGGTATCCTCGGGGCCCATGTCCAGCGTGCTGGAGGTGAGCGGCCTCACGATCGGGTTCGGCGGCCTCCGGGTCATCGACGACCTGAGCTTCACGGTACGTGACGGCGAGTGCCTGGCCATCATCGGGCCGAGCGGGTCCGGCAAGACGGTGCTCTTCCGGGCCCTCATCGGCGCCGTGCCGTATCAGGGCGCGATCCGATGGGCGGCCGACGCGAGGCTCGGCTACGTCCCGCAGAAGCTCGACATCGAGCGGGATCTGCCCCTCACGGGCGCCGATCTTCTCCGGGCCAAGGCGCACGTCGGTCGCGTCTCCCGCGGCGACGTTCCCCGGGTGCTGCAGATGGTGAACCTCGGGCCCGATGTCGTCAGCCGGCCCATCGGCACGCTGTCGGGCGGGCAGTTCCAGCGCCTGCTGCTGGCGTGCGCGTTCCTCGGCAGGCCCAGCGTCCTCCTCTTCGACGAGCCGACCGCCGGCGTCGACGAGCCGGGGGAGGAAATGCTCTACGAGACGATCCACCGCATGCAGCTGGAGCAGCGGCTCACGCTCCTGCTCATCTCGCACGAGCTGAGCCTCGTGTACCGGTACGCCACCAAGGTCCTCTGCCTGGGCCGGGGCCGGGCCTGGCTCGGTGCGCCGACCGAGGTCCTGACGCCCCGGAGGCTGGAAGAGCTGTACGGCGGGCCGATGACGTACCACTTCCACCGGTGATCGCCGATCTCCAGGCGGTGGCGCTCTCGGTCGCCATGGCGACCGCCGCCGGGCTGGTCGGCTGCTTCGCCGTCATGCGCAAGATGACCCTGGCCTCCGACGCGATCTCTCACGTGGCGCTGCCCGGGATCGCGCTCGCCCTGCTCTTCCACGTGCAGCCGTTCCTGGGAGGCCTGGTCGCGCTCCTGCTCGGCACGCTCCTGATCTGGGTGGTGGAGTCGCGAACGCGCATCGCGACGGAGACCGTGATCGGCGTCGTGTTCTCAGGGGCGCTGGCCGTCGGCGCCATGTTCACGCGCGGCGAGGATCTCATCGAAGCGCTCTTCGGCGGGGCCGGCGCGCTCCCCGTCTGGGAGCTGGTGCTGGGCCTCGTGGGCGCGGCCGGCGTGGTGGTCTTCGTGCTGGGTGCGCGACATCGGCTCGTGCTCGCGCTGGTGTCGCCCGACCTCGCGCGCTCGGCCGGCGTTCACGTCGGGCGCCTGAGCCTGCTCTATCTCCTCGCGTTCTCCTTCACCGTCGCCCTGGGCCTTCGCTACCTGGGCGTCCTCCTCATGGGCTCGCTCATCATCATCCCGGCGGCGACCGCCAAGCACGCGACACGCAGTCTCGGCTCCATGCTGGCGGTGGCGGTGGCGGTCGCGGTGTTCGCCACGCTCGCCGGCACGGCCCTGGCCCGCGCGCTCCAGCGCGAGACGGGGCCGGTGATCATCACCGTGGCCGCGGGCGTGTTCTTCCTCGCCCTCCTCAGGCGTCGACCGCCGTGATCCTCGGGCCCCGCGCGTCCGGACGTCAGCCGGGGCGCGGCACCGGCGCGATCTCCACGCGCGCCGGCCGCTCGTCGTAGAGAGCGATCCCGACCGGCAGGAACTGCTGGACGACCCAGGCCACCGCGCGCAGGTGGCCGGACAGGGCCGGACAGGTGAACGACGACGGCCCGTCGGCCAGCGCGAGGAACGGCACGAGCTGATCGGCGAGATGCACGTCGACGGCGGCCCCGCTCTGCTGCCAGCCGAGCAGCGCGTCCACGGCCTCGTCGGCGACTCGCTCGGCGGGGACGCCGCGCCGCCCGAGCGCCGAGAACCCGGCCCGGCCGTGAGCGCGCAGGAACAGCATCGTCCCCGGGCCGAGCGCGTGGGTGTCCTCCTCGATGGTGATGGCCGCGGTCAGCCCCGTCGCCGCCAGGCGGACCTCGGCCTGCCGGCGCTGGCGCTCGGCGATCGATCGCGGCAGCCGGGATACGAGTGAGCAGCCGGTGACCTCCAGTGGCGAGGGCGGGACGGTCGCAATCAGCCCCGCGATGCGCGCGGCCGGTGTGATCGCCGCCTCGATCTCCCCGCCACCGGCGGGGTACCAGCCGGAGCGTCGCAATCGCACCGTGGCGCCGACGCCGAGCGAGGCCAGCGCCGGCAGGAACACCTCGCTCAGGTAGTGCGCGGTGGGGCTCCACGGCACGTGGGTGCCGCCGATGAGCGTGAGCCGCGATTCCGCCCCTGCCCATACCAGTGCAAGCAGCAGCGCCTGGAAGAGCAGCGGCACGGACCCGGCGCTGGCGTGGACGGCGCCGACGTCGAAGCGCCAGTCACCGTGGCCGAGCCGCCACGGCACGAACGACAGGGCGGTGGAAGCGAGTCGGTCGCCCTCCACCCGTGCGGCGCTGATGGTGGCCAGCGCCCGGACCACGGTGAGGTGCTGCGGCTGCAGCCCGGGCCGGGGCCGGCGCAGGCGGATCCGCTCCAGCGTGACCGGACGGCCGAGGGCAACGGCCAATGCGAGCGCGGTGCGCAGGACCTGCCCGCCTCCTTCGCCGTGCGAGGCATCCAGGGCCAGCGCGGCAGGTCCCTCAGCCACTGCTGATCCGCCTCAGGGCGTGGCCAGGGGCGCGGCCGCCACACCCGCGCGGGGCGGGGTCTCGCCAAGTGGGCGTTTTCCCTCGCGGCGGCTCTGGCACTCCGGTTGCGACACACCTCACCCCATGAGAACCCCCGAGATCGCCCGATCGGCGGCGACCACGGACGTACTGGTCATCGACGGCGACCGTCTGGTCCCGGACGTACTGGCGGAGCTTCTCACACGTCAGCCATTTCTGGTCCCGTTCCCCGAGGAGAGCGAAGGGTGAGCTGGGGCCGACAGGACCCAGGCGAGGCGGTCACGCCTCGCCGTCGGCGGACCACGGCGGCCCTCAGCCGCGGTCTTCTCCCTGCCAACCGCGATGTTCTGGGTCAGGCGGCGGCGGCGATCGGTATGGCCGTCGCCTTGCTAGCTGGTTCGTCCCCATCTGAGACGACTTCCCTGGGCCATGGTCGATGAGTTGAGAGGTTGTGCAGCATGCGACACGTACGTATCGATCCCACTGAAGGTCCATCGAGAGAGCGCCCCGCCGGGGCAGACGACGTCTCGGTTCGCGAGCGGATGTCCACGCCCGCGGTCATCGTGGCCGCCAGCGCGCCGCTCACCGAGGCGCTGCGGCTGATGGCGGCGAATCGGATCCACTACCTTCCGGTCGTCGATGACGAGGCCCGGCTCGTGGGCATCGTGAACGCAGACGACGTGCTGCAGACACGGCGGTCGCCGAGGCAGCCCGCTGCGATCGTGGCCGCCGTGATGAGCACGCCGGTCGTGTCCGTCGGCCCGGCGTCGCGTCTCACGGATGCGATGGGCCTGATGGCCGACCGTCGGATCGGCGCGCTGCCCGTGGTCGAGGACGGACAGGTCATCGGCATCCTCACGCAGAGTGATGTCGTCACCGCCGTCGCGCGGCAGGAATCACCGTGAGCCGTTGCCTGAAGGCGGAGGAGTTGCGGGCGACGTGTGATCCGGCCACCCTGCCGTTCCGCTCCACGGCGGAGCTGGAGCCGCTGCACGGGTTGATCGGTCAGCAGCGCGCGCTCGACGCGACCACGTTCGGCATCGGGATGAAGCCCGGGGGCTACAACCTCTTCGTGCTCGGCGCTCCCGCCACCGGGAAGACGACGAGCATGCGCCGGCTGCTGGATGCGGTGGCCGCGGCCGGGCGCGCTCCCTCGGACTGGTGCTACGTCCACAACTTCGCCGACCCGTACCGGCCCTGCGCGCTCGAGCTGCCGGCCGGGCGTGGACGGCAGCTCCGTGACGAGATGGCGCGGCTCGTAGAGGAATGCAAGACTCGCCTGCCCCGGCTCTTCGAAGGCGAGGCCTTCGAGCGGGAAAAGGCGCGCATCATGGAAGGCCTGGGGCGTCGTCAGACCGAGGAGGTGACACGGCTGGAAGAGGCCGCCCGCGCCGTGGGATTCGGCGTCGAGCGGACACCGGGCGGGCTCGGCGTCGTGCCGGCGGTGGACGGTCAGCCGCTCACGCACGAGCAATTCCACGCGCTTCCGGAGGCCAGGCGGCAGCACCTGCAGGAGCAGGCCGCGGCGCTCGAGGGCCGCGTCGAGGCGACGCTGCGCCAGCTTCGCCAGAACGAGCGCGAGGCCCAGCAGGCGCACACCAACCTCGTCCGGGACACGGCGGCGGCGGGGACGAGGCAGCTCCTGCGTGAGGTGAAGGAGACCTTCGACGGCCTGGTCGCCGTGCAAGCCTACCTCGGCAAGGTCGAGGAGGACCTGATCGCCCACGCCGAGGAGCTGCGGAGCGAAGGGGGCGCGCGTCCGGAGCTGCCGTTCCTGCCGCCACCGGGCGCGTTTCTCGACCGGTATCGCGTGAACGTCCTGGTCGATCGCGCCGACGCGCTCGGCGCCCCCGTGGTCTTCGAGCGGAACCCCACTCACGGCAACCTCCTGGGTCGGATCGAGCACCGGCCCCACTTCGGGACCCTCGTGACGGACTTCACGCTGATCAAGCCTGGCGCGTTGCACCGCGCCAACGGCGGTTATCTCATTCTTGAGGCGAAGGACGTGCTGCGGAACTTCATGGCCTGGGACTCCCTGAAGAAGGCGCTGAAGAGCCGGGCGCTCCGGATCGAGACGCCGCTGGCCGAGCTGCAGATGGTCAGTACCGTGAGCCTCGCCCCGGAGCCGATTCCGCTCTTCGTGAAGGTGGTCCTGATTGGCAGCCCGATGCTCTACTACCTGCTCTACGCGCTCGACGAGGATTTCGGCGAGCTGTTCAAGGTGAAGGTCGACTTCGACGACTCGTTCCCCCGCACGCCGGAGAACGTGCTGCTCTATGCGCGCTTCGTGGCGGACGCGTGCCGGGAGGAAGGGTTGCGGCCGTTCGAGGCCGACGGCATCGCGCGGCTGGTGGAGCACGGCTCGCGTCTCGTCGAGCACCAGGAGCGGCTCAGCGCACGGCTCGGGTTGCTCCTGGACCTCATCCGGGAGTCCGCGTACTGCGCCGAGCGTGATCACCACCCCTTCGTGACCGGCCCCGACGTGACGCGCGCCATCGCGCAGCGGATCGAGCGCGTCAACCTGGTCGAGGAACGGGTCGGCCGGACGATCTCGGACGGCACGCTGTTGCTCGCGATGGACGGCGAGGCGGTCGGACAGGTCAACGGGATCTCCGTCATCTCCACGGGCGATCACGCCTTCGGCCGGCCGTGCCGGATCACCGCCCGGGCCTTCTGCGGAGAGCCCGGCGTCGTGGACATCGAGCGCGAGGCGAAGCTCGGCGGGCGCGTGCACTCCAAGGGGGTCATGATCCTGACCGGGTTTCTGGCCGGACGGTACGCACGCGAGCACCCGCTCGCGCTGTCCGCCTCGATCGCCTTCGAGCAGCAGTACGAGGAAGTCGACGGGGACAGCGCCTCGTCGGCCGAGCTGTACGCGTTGCTGTCGAGCCTGGCCGGGATCCCGCTGGCCCAGCGGATCGCCGTCACGGGATCCGTGAACCAGCAGGGTGAGATCCAGCCGGTCGGCGCGATCAACGAGAAGATCGAGGGATTCTTCGATGCGTGCCGGCGGCACGGTCTCACCGGCAGCCAGGGCGTGCTGATCCCGGAAGCCAACGTCCGCCATCTCATGCTCCGCGAGGACGTGGCTGCGGCCGTCCGCGACGAGCGGTTTTACGTCTACGCCGCGCGTTCCGTGGACGACGGGCTCGCCCTCCTGTCCCGGCGCGAGGCAGGAGACCTCCGAGCCGACGGGCGCTATCCCGAAGGCAGCTTCAACGAAGCGATCCGTCAGGCACTGGCGCGCAACGTCGAACAGCTGAAGGCGCTTCGCGCCGCACCCGGCCCGGGCAAGACGGAGTAGCCGTGACGGTCATGCTCGCCCCGAGCGCCGGCCCAGGCATCGAGGGCCGGTCCAGGTCCAGGCAGCGCCGCCTGCCGCAGCGTCTCGCCCGGCCGGAACCGCTCACACGGGCAATCCGGGACGCGGCACCGCCCTCCCCGTACATGGTCGTGCTCCGGATGACCGCAGACACAGTTCATTCGCTGTCCTCCTGTCGCGAAGCTCCCGCAACGTCCCTGCCAAGCGCAGACCGCTGTGAGCGCCCGCAGTGGCGGCCGCTTGCATCACCGTGGCGGCGGCGCTGCGGCAGCGCCTCACGTGTCGTGCCGATGCCCCAGCGGCTCCAGGGCTGAGCGCCGCAAGTAGCCGGATTCGCGCGTTCTGGGATCCGGCATCGACGTTGCTCATCGATGATGCTCGATGGACAAACAGACGTTCCTCGACCAGGCGCGCCGGGTCGCCGACATCGGCAGCGGCGAGGAGGCGGAGCGCCGGGCAATCGCCATTGTCATGGCGCTGTCGCACTTGCTCGCCGACTCCGCTCGCCGGCGGCACTTCGTCAGCCAGCTGCCCGGCTTTCTCAAGTCACCCCTGCTGGCCGAAGCCCGACCAGTGCCGCTCGCGTGGAGCTGCGACGGCTTCGTGCAGCACGTGGCCTCTGCGCTCGGCACGCACGCGGCCGAGGCGGAGACGATGCTCCGGGGCGTGTACTCGGTCCTGCAAGACGCGCTGTCGGCGGGACAGATCGCAGACTTCGAGGCCCAGGTGCCGGCTGACATTCGAGCAGTGCTCCACCAGCGCTGATCGACCCGGCAGATGAGCGGCGGCCACGCTACACGGTGCGCCGGCCTGCAGTCTCGGCGCGAGACGTACGAGCAATGCGCCGGGGACGTCTACCCCCGTGGAGCTCGAGACTGCTTGCGTTTACCCCGGACCTGCCGCAGAAGGCTTTGCAGCCAACCGTCTTTGCCCGAGTCGGTCATCGACGTCACCGGCTGATCAGGGATGGCGTGGCGACCGGTAATCTGATGGCCGTGAATGCGGTAGAAGACCGGCACCAGCGGGCGCTGGGCGCCGTGGAGGATCGTTTTCACGTAAGCAGGCTCCCACCACACGGCGTGCTGTTTCAGCAGTGTGTGAGCGAATGCGCGCACGCCTTGGCAGTCGGGCGTGTCGAGCAGCTCTTCGTAGCGACCGAAGACGATGACGCTCATCCACTGCTCCGGGCTCACCACCTCGTCCGCTTCGACGCAGACCAGCGGGTTGGCTCGCATCCACTCGATCTTTTGTCCGACCGTGGAAAAGCTATAGAGGCAATCCTTGTCGTAGACGAAATAGAATGGCACCACGTAAGGCTGGGTCCCTTGGGCGCACGCCAATCTACCGAGGTGCGTACGAGCCAGCAGAGCCAGACTCGCCTGCCGAGTCAGTTCCTGGATCAGCACGACGACTCTCCCGCGTCTCGACCATTACGCTTCACGCGTCCCCACACGCCCCCGCGTCATCACAGCCGCTGACTGCATTGGCCGTGCCCTTGGTTCGAGACCCGAAGTCCCGAGGCTGCTCGCCATGGCGCGAGCAGCAGGCGGCGGCCATCGATCGTTCGCCTCCTCGAGGTCTGACCTGGGCGCTCATGCCCCAGTGAGGCGCCAGCGCCGCCCCACATTCAGAGCACCGGCGCGCGATGCCGCTCGATGCCGGTCTGAGCACGACGTTCGCAGAGTTCCCGCCCCTCGAGGCGGGAAAGCACGAGCGTCGCGAGGAGCGCTAGCGAAGGCTTCTCGCGGCCGGATAGCGCAGGAGCGCGGCAACTCCACCGACACGCTCGAGGCCGGCGTGCACGTCCACGCTCGCGACGTCCCCACCGGCAGCGAGCACCCGCTGGACCATGGCCTCGCCCAACTCGAGCAGGCTCGTCACCGCCCCGCACCACCGGCACACGTCGCTCGCGGCCCTCTCGAGCGCGTGGCAGGCGGGACAGACTCGCCCCTCTTCCTCGTAGATCGGCAGCAGGTAGAGACGGTCCACGGCACCCCGGTTGACGGCGTCGATCGTGGCATCGACGCCGGCGATCGCGCGGCCGCCGCCGTCCGCCTCGACCAGCACCGCGTCGAGCGCGGCCGCCGCGTCCCCGGCCGCTCGATGCCGGATCAGCGCGAGGGCCCGTTCGGCCAGCGCGCTGGCGGGCTCGTAGCGTGCGCCCGTCACCTCGCCGACGAGCCGCCCCGCCAGCCGTGGCGGGATGTGCGTTCTGAACACGGCGAGGTTCCGGGGTTCGCCCGCGAGGACGATGGCCCGGAGCCCGTAGTGGTCCACGAGATCGGCCAGGGCGTGGGCTACCGCATCGAAGTGCCGCGCGCGGTGCACGTGGATGTGTCGTTGGTAGCGCGACTGCAGGAGCAGTAGCCAGCCGCCGCGACGATGCTGCCCGACGACGTCCGTCGACTCCAGCGTGATCTCGTCGCCGGGACCTTGCTCGGTGACGGCGATCAGACGTGCGCTCTCACCGTCGACGAAGAGCACGGCGGCCCGCGGAGCGTCGCCGAGCGCCGTCACCAGCGGCCGCAGGCGCGGGGTGCTCGCCACGGTGAAGCTGTCGCCGAAGGGCACGGCGGACAGCAGCACCTCGCGCAAGCGCTCCGGCCCACCGGCGAAGAGGGCCACGCCCGCGGTCTCCGGGTGGACGTCATGGCTGACGAGCCGCTCGCCGACCGCGCCGATCCAGGCGAGGTCCGCGTCGAGCTGGCCGACGGACATCGCGGCGGCCTTGCGGATCTCGTTCTTCAGGAAGACGCGCACGCGCTCGCGCTGGTGCTCGTCGGACCAGCGCGTGTCGAGGTAGACGCTGATGATGGCTGCCATTCCCGGCGTGGTCCGCGCCAGCTCGCGGAGCTTCGCCGCCACGTCGGTGGTCTGTGGCCCGGCCGCCCCTGCCGCCATGTTCATCGGCTTCCTCACCCGCCGCAGTGGTACGTGAGGCCGACGCCCACGACCAGGCGGTTGTGGATGATGCGCGCGGCGGCTTCGAGGCCGAGCATTACTGCAGGCGCCGGGCCGCGTAGTACTTCTTCGGATGCCGCCCGCTTTCCTCCCTGCGTCCGAGCTGCCGCGCGATCTGTCGCGAAATCGCCGCCGCGCTCCGGTCGAAGGCGGTGACGTCGCGCACGGCGGTCTCCTCGACGTGGAACGGCGCCGTCCGCGGAATCCTCACGTCGATGGCGCAGCGGACGTCGAGACCGCCCTTCGGGCCATTGACGTCCGCGAAGCTGACGCGGACGTGGATCGGGCTCGTCTGGACGCCGACGAGCGCGCGCCGGATCCGCTGAACGATACGGGTCTTGAGTGTCGGGGTGATTTCGAGACCGATGATCTCGATCGTGGGGACCGAAGAGGGACGCGGTCGGGAGGTGGCTTTCGTCATGGAGGGAGGAGACAGCAACGACGGTGCCGAATCCCATGCCAGGGAATCCGATAACTTGCGCCGCACCTGAAGGAGAGCCTGGGACATCGATGCGACAGATGGTGCGGCAGCGCCACGCCCCGTTCTCCTCCAGCGTTTCCTCCAGGCCAGGGTGGCCGTAGTCCAGAACGTGGTTATTGGCGAGCGCACACACGTCGACCTCGTTATCGAGGGCCTTCCCGCTCCCGCTCCTCTCTGTCCCGACGGTCTTCCTCCTGGCGCTCTCGCGCCTCGGCGTCGTAGTCCAAGTGCCAGCGGAACCGGTCACGCCGGCGAAGCATCTCCGCGGACGTGGTCAGCTCGGCCTCCGACTCCTGCTCGACGCCGAGCGCGCGGCCGATCTCGTCGACCACATCCTGGTCGGGCGTCGCGACGCTGCCGCCGACGGTCTCCTCCCCCGTGGACTCGGCACGCTTCCAGTCGGCGTCCACGTCGCCCGCGCTCAGTCGCGGTCCGATTCCGGGCTGACCGGCCAGCGGGGTGACCGGCGGCTCGATGTCCTGCCGCTCTTCGACCACCACGGGCCGGCGACGCGGCGGGGCCTTGCGTGTGCGACCTTTCCCTTGGGGCTTCGACGCCTTCATACGGCCTCCTCCTCTCGACGCGCACAGCGAACACGACTCGCGATCGCAGAGCGAGTGCCAGCGGGAGATCGTGCCGCTCGATTCATGGCGGCGGCGGCATGCTGGAACGCGTCTCCCTGGGGAGATGAGCCCACGCCGTCCGGGCGACCTCGGCGGTTTCGTGCCACGTGGCCAGCGTATCGGCGAGGTCGCGGGCGGTCGGCCACGTCAAGGCGTCGATCGAACGACCGACCATCGTGACTTCCTTCGGGAAGCCGGCGCCGCCGTGGACAACGTAGACGGCCTGCCAGTGCTCCAGACACTTCGCAGCCTGCTGAATCGTCGCCACCATTCGGAGAATCTCGCCTTCGCGCTGCTGGAGCTCGCGTAGCGCATCCAGATAGGGGCTGCTCACATCGGGTGGGTGGTCGGCTTGCACGACGGTCTCCGGACCAGGAGATCCGCAAGGTCCCTGCCAGGATGAGTCCGCATCGCACGCGTCTTATCTGCCCGATCCTCGCGACATCGTCGCGGTCAAGCCTGGAACGGGGCGGCATCTCCGCCTCACTGGCCCTCCGGCGCCCCACGTCGCTGCCCTTCCACCTCGCGAGTTCGGCCACGAAATGTACTGGAAAGTCTGGCGCGCGCGTTGCAGTCACGATGCCCACATCGCTTCGTAGATCCGGAGGTTTTCCGAGAAGGGAACGTCTCCTCAAGGGGATCGGCCATGCGATCCAGTACGGCATCCGCGGTCGGACCGTCCAGCGGCGAGCGTGAGATCGGGTGTCCGGGGCTGACCATTCGGCACCTGCTGGTGCCGCTGGACGGGTCACCCCTCGCAGAGTGCACGCTCCCGTGGGCCGTTGCACTGGCACGGGTGTTCGGTGCGCGCATCACGCTGCTCCGGATCCTCGAGCCACCGGTCGCCGCGGCCTCGACGAGCCACGCTCACGACGCGGTGGAATGGCAGATCCGCCGGGCGGAGGCCCACAGCCAGCTCGCAAGGCTGGATGGCGAACTGAAGGCGGACGGATTGACCTCGACCGCGGAGTTGCTGGAGGGGCGGCCTGCCGAACAGATCATCAATTTCGCCCGGGGGCACGACGCCGATCTCGTCGTCCTGTCGACCCACGGTGAAGGCGGGCTCAGCGGCTGGGTCCTGAGCAGTACCGCCCAGAAAGTCGTGGCCCGTGCTGACAGCTCGGTCCTCGTCGTCCCCGCACACACCGCGGATGAGCGGCCGGCCGGCGACCTCCGTTTGCGCCACATCTTCGTGCCCCTGGACTGCTCGCCCCGCGCCGAGTCCGTTCTTACCCTCGCCGCCGCTCTCGCGCGCGCGCATGATGCCGAGCTGATCCTCGCCCACGTGGTGCCCGAGCCGGAGATGCCTCGCCGCATGCCACCGTCCGCCGAAGATATTGCCATCGCCTCGCAGCTCACCGAGCGCAACCGGGTGGAAGCCGAGCGGTACCTCCGTGAGCTGCAGAGTCGGCTGGCTGGGCAGGCGCTCCGCGTCAGCGTGCGAAGCGTCGTATCGTCCCGGCGTGCGCCGGCGATCCGGGCGTTGGCGGAGGGAGCCGACGTCGATCTGATCGTGGCGTGCGCCCACGGCCGTACCGCCGATGCCAGTGAGCGCTACGGCAGCGTCAGCGCCCGCCTCCTGGCGGAAAGCAGCCGGCCGATCCTCGTGCTGCAGGACCTCGCCCTGGCCGCGCGGGGGCCGACGCGCGCCGAAGAGGCGGCGCGGAGCCGGCCGGGCCACTGAGCCCGGGACACCTGGACGTTCGTCGTGAGTGCCGGTGACGCGCGCGAATGGGTTCGGCGCCTCGCGGGCACGGCGCCGTCTCCGGCACGGCGTCGAGATCCACGCCTCGTGGACCGCCTGCGAGGCCCCGAGCAGACTCTCGCTGCGGCGTCTCACCGACTCGCCGCGGGGGGCCCGGGGGCGGATCACCCGGCCGTGGAATGGCTGCTCGACAACTACTACATCGTCGAACGAGCCTTCCGGCTGGTTCGCGAGGAGTTCCCGCCTGCGTTCGAGCGGCGGCTCCCTCGCCTGGCGCACGGTGAGCTGCGCGGGTACCCGGTGGCGTACGGGCTGGCCCGGGAGATCGTCACGGCCGGCGCGCACCACGTCGAAGTCGAGCAGCTCACGACCCTCGTCGCCGATTTCCAGACGCGACGCCCGCTCACCATCGCCGAGGTGTGGGCGCTGCCCGTGCTGCTCCGCATCGTTCTCCTCGAGTCCCTGGCGGCCGCCACCACCATCGCGTTCCGGGCAGAAGGCCCACCGGGGGAGCCACCGGCCGACCAGAGTGTGCCCGCCTGCATCCGCAGCCTGCGGACGCTGGAGACGACCGACTGGAAAGCCGTCTTCGAACGGGTCAGCAAGGCGGAGCGGATCCTGCGTGAGGATCCTGCGGGCGTCTACCCGAGCATGGATTTCGACACGCGTGATCGCTACCGCGGTGTTGTCGAGGACCTGGCCGCCCGGAGCGGTTGGTCGGAGGACGCGGTGGCGCGCGAGGCCGTCCGGTTGTCTGGGGAGAGTACCGGAGATCGCAGCCGCCATGTCGGCTACCACCTCATCGGCCAGGGGGTCGTCGGCCTCGAACGGATCGTCGGTTATCGTTCCCGCTGGCGTACCCGATGGCGGCGGGGGCTCGAGCGTCATCCAACCCCCTGGTACCTGGGAGCCATCCTCCTGGTCGCT
>Ga0210377_10001596_pt1 | contig 20589 bp, 20 predicted proteins | sample PLM4_65_b1redo_FD_155480 | JGI IMG/M metagenome (GOLD analysis project Ga0210377, IMG submission 155480) | Groundwater sediment microbial communities from an aquifer in East River, Colorado, USA - PLM4_65_b1 redo | ecosystem: Environmental > Terrestrial > Soil > Riparian zone | place: USA: East...
CGTGCCCCGGCCCGGGCGCTCACCGAGCGCGACCAGGTCCTGATCGCCGAGTTCCTGAACCACACCGGCGACCCGGTCTTCGATCTGACGCTGCGCGAGGCGCTCGCGGTCCAGCTGAGCCAGTCGCCATTCCTCGCGATCGTCCCCGAGGATCGCGTGCGCGAGACGCTGCGGATGATGACGCGGCCGACCGACGAGCGGCTGACGCGCCAGGTGGCGCGCGAAGTGTGCGAGCGGCTGGGCGCCAAGGCCATGCTCGAGGGACAGATCGCGGCGCTCGGGCGCAGCTACGTGCTGACGCTCGAGGCGACCGACTGCAGCGCGGGGGAGTCGCTCGCGCGCGAACAGGCGCAGACGGGCAGCAAGGAGCGCGTGCTGCAGTCGCTCGGCCAGATGGCCTCCTCGATGCGGGCGCGGCTCGGCGAGTCGCTCGCGACCGTGAGCAAGTTCGACGTGCCGATCGAGCAGGCCACGACGCGCTCGCTCGACGCGCTCAAGGCCTACGCGCTCGGCGTCGCGCAGCGCGCGAAGGGGGACGAAACCGGGGCGATCCCGTTCCTGGAGCACGCGGTGATCCTCGATCCCGCATTTGCCTCGGCCCACAGCGCGCTCTCGGCCATCTACGGCAGCCTGGGCGAGATCCAGGAGCGCACGAGCCACGCCCGACTCGCCTACGACAACCGCCACCACGTGACCGAGCGCGAGCGGCTCTTCATCGAGTACCAGCACTACGACGCGGTCGGTGACGAGCGGCACGCCATCGAGATCCTCGAGATGTGGAAGCAGCTCTACCCGCGGGACTACCGCGCGCCCAACGCCCTCGCGGTCTCGCTCAATCGGCTGGGCCACTACGAGCGAGCGATCGAGGAGGCTCAGGAGGCCCAACGCCGCAACCCGCAGCACCCGTTCCCGCGCTCGAACCTGGCATACGCCTATCGCGGCGCCAGCCGCTTCGCCGAGGCGCGGAGCACGGCCGAGGAGGCGCTCGCGCATCAGCTCGAGACGCTGCCGCTCCGGCGGCTCGTCTACCAGCTCGCGCTTCTCGACGGGGACCAGGCCCTCGCCGAGCGCACGCTCGAGTGGAGCCGAGGCCGGCCGCGCGAGTACGATCTCGTCGGCGCGCAGGCACAGGCCGTCGCCTACCTGGGGCAGATGACTCGCGCGCGCACGCTCTACCAGCGGACCCTCGAGCTCGCCCGGCGTCAGGCCCTGGGCCAGGTCGCGTTGGGCTACGCCGCCCAAGCCGCGTGGACCGAGGCGGTCTACGGCAACAGTCGGGAGGCGCTCGTCCAGGCGCGGGACGTGCTGCGGCGGGACCCGAGCGCCGCGCCGCGGCTGCGGGCCGCCGCTGCGCTGGCTCTCGCCGGGGCCCCCGACGAAGCCGAACGGGTGGTCGAGGCGGCGAAGCGTGAGGAGTCCGGCGACATGCTGGTGAGCCTGGTTCACGTGCCCGTCGCCGAGGCGGCCGTGCAGCTGGCCCGTCGCCAGCCCGCGCGAGCGCTTTCAGCGCTGGCTGCGGCCCAGCCCTACGAGCTCGGCAACGTAGCTCAGCTAGCGCCCGTGTTCCTGCGCGGCCGCGCACGCTTGGAGCAGGGCGACGCGGTCGGGGCGATTCCAGAGTTCGAGGCCGTTCTCGAGCACCGTGGCGTCGATCCGTTCTCGGGGCTCCATCCCCTGGCGCGGCTCGAGCTCGCGCGCGCGCGGGCCCGCGCGGGCGACACGGCCGGGAGTCGGGCCGACTACGATCGCTTCCTGGAGCTGTGGGCCGAGGCCGACCGCCAGCTGCCCCCCCTGGTCGCGGCGGTCCGCGAGCGAGCAGCGCTCAGGTGACCCGGGCGACGCTTGCGGGCGAGCCGAACCGCCTGCAGCACCTCGGGCGGCGTCGCCTGGGCGGTCCCGAGCTTGCCGACGACGACCGAGGCCGCGGCGTTGGCAAGCGCCGCCGCCTCGGGAAGCGTCGCGCCGGCCGCGAGCGCGAGCGCCATCGCGGCGATCACGCTGTCGCCGGCCCCGGTCACGTCGAACACCTCGCGCGCGGCCGCGGGCACGTGCACCGGCCGACGCCCGCGCTCGAACAGGCTCATGCCGTGCTCGCCCCGGGTCACGAGCACGGCGCGGCAGCCGAGCCGCGAGAGGATGAGGCGCCCTGCCGCTGCGAGCTCCGCGGGTCCCGACAGTCGGAGCCCCGTCACCTGCTCGGCCTCGAGCTGGTTGGGCGTCACGACGTGCGCTCCCCGGTAAAGGCGGAAGTGCCGGGGCTTCGGGTCCACGAGCACCGGGACGCCCTTCCTGCGCGCGAGCGGTAGCACACGCCGCAGCAGGCCCGCCGTGACGACGCCCTTCTGGTAGTCCGAGACGACGAGCGCCGAGACGCCCGCGAGCTCGCGGCGCACCGACTCGACGAGAGCGCTCTCGAGCGCCTGCGGCAGGTCGGCCGTGTCTTCCTGGTCGGCGCGCACCACCTGCTGGCCGTGCGCGACGATCCGCGTCTTGAGCGTGGTGCGGCGCTCGAGGCCCGCGTCCACCAGGCGGGACACGATACCCCTCGCCTCGAGCGCTTCGCGCACGCGCGCGCCGGCCGCGTCCTTGCCCACGACTCCGGCCAGCACGGCCTCGCCGCCCAGCGCGCGCACGTTGACGGCTACGTTGCCGGCTCCGCCGACGTGATCGCTCTTCGACTCGACCGCGACGACGGGGACCGGCGCCTCGGGGGAGATGCGGCTGACGCGGCCCCAGACGAACTCGTCGAGCATCACGTCGCCGAGGACGAGCACACGGCGGCCGACCATGGAACGCAGCAGCGCCCGGGCGCGGGCCGGCGAGAGAGGCGCCACGCTCGTCAGGCCAGGACGCCGGCTTCGTCTTTCGCGAACGGCACGGCCGTCAGTAGCAGGACGAGCATCAGTACCTCGGAGTCGCCGAGATTGTATTCGAAGAGCCCGGCCACGAAGACCGCGGTGAGCGCCGCGAGTGCTCCCGCGGCTGCCCAGCCCGGGCCGCGGGCAGCTGTCGCCGCGCGCTGCGCCTGGCGAAGCGCGGCGAGGAACGCGACGCCGACCCACCACAGGAAGAAGACGAGCCCGGGCAGCCCGCGCTCGGCGGCGACCTGCATGACGTTGTTGTGCAGGTGTGGCTGGCGTGGGTTCGGGGCCTCGGGCCAGCGGAAGCGCGGGTACACGACCTCGACCATGCCGGGCCCCTGCCCGAAGACCGGCCGCTCCAGCAGCATGTCCAGGCCGGCCTGCCACATGTAGTAGCGATCGCGGCTGCTGTCGTCGAGCACGGTGAGCCGCGAGCGGATCCCGCCGGGGCTGACGAGCAGGAGCGCGGCGCCCACGGCCACCGTGGCCCACAGCAGACGCGGCGCGCGCAGGAGCGCGAGCGCCGCGAGCGCTGTGAGGCCGGCCGCGGCCCCGATCCAGGCGCTGCGCGTCTGGGACACGACGAGCGCCCACGCGGCGATCGGCACGACGACGAGCGGCAGGGCGGCCTCGCCGGCTCGTGCCCGTGCCGAGCGGGACAGGGCGAGCGCGGCCGCCGCGGTCGCCACTGCGGCCACGAACAGCCACGTCGCGAGGACTCCGTGGCCGCGTGCCGTGGCCAGGGCGACGGCCGACACGGCTCCGAGCACGACCGCGGACAGCCAGAGATCGAGCGGCCGGGGCCTCACGCGTGGACCGGTGGCGAGCCGCGCCACGGCGAGCAGCAGGATCGCCAGCGTGACGCCCGAGGCCGACATGTAGTGGCCGAGGAAGCCCGGCGGACGCCGCATCAGCCCGTCGTAACCGAGGGCGTGGCGCTGCAGGACCATGAAGGCCGCGAGCGCCAGCCCACCCAGGAGCGCCGCCGCGAGCACGTGCTCGCGGTCTTCGGCGGGCGCCAAGCCTTCGACGGCGAGATAGAAGAGGGCGAACAGCAGGAGCTTCTTCGATTCCTCGTGCGCCACCGCGGGTTCGGCTGCAAACGAGGCCGCGAGCAGCGTCCAGACGACGAGCGCGAGGAGCGGGCCGTCGAGCGGCGTGCGCGGCAGCGAGGTCCTCCGGCGGGCGAGGCGCACGAGCAGCACCACCAGCGAGAGCGCGAGCAGCATCTGGCTCGCGAAGATCGAGACGGGGATCGTCGCCGCGAGGGCGGCGAGAAGCCCGAGCCGGGCCCGCTCGAGGGTCAAGGAAACGCCCGGTGTGCGGGCTACTCCTCGATCTTCGCCTCGTCCACGAGCATCACGGGGATGTCGTCCTGGACGGGGTAGACGCGCCGGCACTTCGCGCAGCGCAGGCCAGCGCCGTCACCAACCACTTCGACCGGCGTCTTGCACTCCGGACAGGCGAGGATCTCGAGCAGCTCCGGGTCGATCGGCATGGCCGGAGTTTAGCGTAGCCGCCCGCGGGGAGGGTAGCGGGAGGAACGGACCTGACCTGGCACCTGTCGGGCGTAGCCTGCTCGGGCCGGGTCGCTCTCCCGTCCGGCACTTCAGTCAACCGAAGGAGGTTGCGATGCGAGTCAATTTCGTGGTGCGGGAGAGCGCGCCGGAGCGGCTGGTGTGCGAGGCGGAGATCCTGTTCGACGCGGAGTCGGGGCCGCTCGCCGGGATGAAGCTGGTGGGCTTCTCGCTCTGGCGCTCGCCCGAGGGCGAGATCTACGTCACCTTCCCGAGCCGTGCCTTCGGCACCGGCAACGAGCGGCGTTTCTTCGACCTCCTGCGTTCGGTCGAAGGCAACGGCACCGACGCCAAGCGCGTCAAGGCCTGGATCCTCGACGAGTTCCGGGCGACCCGGGAGAACGCGGCTTGACACCCCTGGGGGGTGCGACGTCGCACCCCCCAGGCTTTGAGCAGCCGCCAACCTGGCAACCGCACCCTCCAGCCAGCTTGTTCGTCGTGTCGCTTGTCCGTCCCCCGATGAGGTCGTGGTCTCACTGTTCGGGTTGTTCTTTGACTCGCTCGGAAAGCGCGTGTGACAATGATTTGAAGGGGGTCGCGCCGCCCGTCATGCTGATCCAGGTCTTCCTGCTCGCGCTCGTCGTGTCGCCCGAGGCCGCGCCGGCCCGGGGCGCGGCTCCACAGGCCTCGGCGCGCGCCGAGGCCTACTACCAGTACAGCCTGGGGCTGCAGGAGCGGCTCGCGGGCAACGTCGACGAGGCGCTCGCAGCGTATCGGCGGGCGCAGAAGCTCGATCCGGCCGCGTCCTCGATCCGGGTCGAGACGGCGCGCCTGCTGCGCGAGATGGGCCGCCTCGACGAGGCCCTGCAGGAAGCCAAGGCTGCGGTCGCGCTCGATGCGGACGACACCGACGCCCACCTGGTGCTCGCGCAGCTGGAGCAGATCCAGGCGGCCGGACCCGACGCGGAGGCCGCGCTGCGGCGCGCGGCCGCGCACTACGAGCAGGTCGTGCGCCTGCGGCCGAGCGACGGGCAGTCGCTGCTCAACCTGGCGGGCATCTACGGCCAGCTCCAGCAGCACGAGCAGGCCGCGCGCGCCTGGGAGATGTACCTGGCGCTCGACCCCGGCAACTTCGAGGCGCACGTGCAGCGCGGCACCCACCTGCTGCTCGCGGGGAAGTCGGACGAGGCGGCCGCGGCGATGCGGGCGGCGCTCGAGCTTTCGCCCGGCTCGGCCCGCGCGTACCAGATCCTGGGCGACATCTACGCTCGCGCCGACAAGCCGGAAGAGGCGGTTGCAAACTACCGCAAGGCGCTCGAGGTCGACGCCGGCAACGTACGCATCCGGCTCGGGCTCGGCGAAGTGCTGCTCGACGCCAAGCAGCCGGAGCAGGCGCTCGCCGAGGCCGAGGCCGTGCTGCGCGCCGACGCCCAGAATCGCTTCGCGCTCGACCTCAAGGCGCGCTGCCTGCGCGACCTGCGCCGCTTCGACGAGGCCGATGCCGCGGCGGACGTCCTGATCGCGGGCGACCGCAACGATCTGAAGGCCAGCTACCTGAAGGTGACGATCGCCGAGCAGCGTCGCGACCACGCGAAGGCGGCGGCGCTGCTCGAGGAGATCCTCGCCCGTCCCGTGAGCGGCGAAGAGGCGGCCAACCGGCGCGTGTTTCACGTGCACCTCGGATTCGCCTACCAGCAGCTCGGGCGCCACAAGGACGCCGCCGGCGAGTTCGCCCGCGCGATCGAAGCGGGAGAGCCGGCGGACGCCAACCTGCTGACCTTCCACGCCGAGGCGCTCTCGCTCGCCCGCGAGAAGGACGAGGCACTCGCCGCGACGCGCGCCGCACGCGCGCGCTTCCCTGACGACCTGGACCTCGCGACACTCGAGGCGACGCTGCTGCGCGAGAAGGGCGACAAGCCGGGGGCGACGGCGATCGTCGTGGCGCTGCGCGCGAAGTCACCGTCCGACCCGAAGGTGCTCGGGCGCGTGGCCGACTTCTACAGGCGTGCGGGCGACTTCCAGGAGGCCGAGGTCGCGCTGCGCCAGGCGCTCGCGGCGGACCCGAAGAACCTCGGGGTGCTGTTCCAGCTCGGCGCGGTGCTCGAGCGCCAGAAGCGACACGACGCCGCCGAAACTGCGTTTCGCCAGGCGCTCGCGATCGAGCCCGAGTCCGCCCCGGTGCTGAACTACCTCGGTTATATGAACGCCGACCGCAGCGTGCGGGTCGAGGAGGCGTACGCGCTCATCCAGAAGGCGGTCGAGATCGAGCCCCAGAGCGCGGCCTACCAGGACAGCCTGGGCTGGGCGCTCTACCGGCTGAACCGGCTCGAGGCGGCCGAAGGGGCCGTCCGCACCGCCCTGGAGCGCGACGCTGACAACGCCGTCATCCTCGACCATCTCGGAGACATCGTCGCCAAGCGCGGACGCGTCGCAGAGGCGGTCGGCTACTGGCAAAAGGCCATGAAGGGCGAGGACGACGACGGCGAGCTCGACCGACCGCGCGTGGAGGCGAAGATCCGTGAGGCCCAGGGGGCGCTCCAGGCCCAGCAGCAGCGCATCGCGCCGCCCACGCCCTGAGCTCGCGGCGCTCGCGCTGCTCGTCGCCTGCTCGTGTGCGACGGCGCGCTTGCCGGCGCCGGGTGTCGCCGAGAAGGCGCGGGCCGCCAGCTCCTGGTCGGGCAGCCTGCGCGTGTCCGTCCGTGGCCAGGACCTGCGCGGTCGCTCCCATGCGCTCGTCGCGTTCCGCCGGCCCGACGCGATGCGGATCGAGATCCCCGGCCCTTCCGGCGCGCGCCTCATCGCCGTGGCACGCGCCGGCCGGTTGACGGCCGTGCTGCCCGCCGACAAGGCGCGGCTCGAGAGCACCGCCGGGCCAGGAGACTTCGAGGCTCTGCTCGGCGTGGCGCTTTCACCGGGCGAGCTGATGGACGTGCTGCTCGGCGTCGCCCCGGAGGCGGCACGTCGCTACGAAGCCGATTGGGGCGCGTCTTTGCCTCGCCGCGTCCGCGCCGAGCTCAGAGACGGAACACGCCTCGACGCCCGCGTCGACGAAGCCGAAGCCGACATCGAACTCCCGGCCGCCGCCTTCGACCCCCCACCCTGCAACGCCTGCCGCCCAATCGACGCCGCCGAAGCCCGGCGACTCCTGGGAGGACGCTGATGGCCGATTCGCCATCGATCGCCAGACCCCTCCGTCTGCGTTCCTTTGCGAAGGTCAATCTGGGGTTGGAGGTCCTCGCACAGCGCGAGGACGGCTACCACGAGCTCCGGACGCTGTTCCAGACGATCGACCTCGCCGACGACATCGTGCTGCGCCCCCGCGCGCGGGGTGTGCGGATTCTCTGCGATCACCCGCTCGTGCCCAGGGACGCGACGAACCTCGCGGCTCGCGCGGCCGAGCTCGTACGCGGCTACGCCGGGGTCAGACGGGGAGTCGAGATCGAGATCCGGAAGCGCATCCCGGTGGGCGGGGGGCTCGGGGGCGGGTCGAGCAACGCCGCGGCGGTGCTCATGGGGCTGGACCGGATGTGGCGGCTCGGGCTCGGGCCGGACGGGCTCCACCGGCTGGCCCGACGCCTGGGGGCCGACGTGCCCTATTTCCTGCTGGGAGGGACGGCCCTGGGGCTCGCCCGGGGGGACGAGGTGTACCCACTCCGTCGCCAGCTCCGGGCCCACGTGGTCCTGGTGGATCCCGGAATTCACGTCTCGACCGCCCGGGTATTCGCTCGTCTGGATACGAGATTGACACCCCGGGAGAAGAGTAATAGCATCTTCTACTTTGTATCGAGGGAGTTGGAGGGATCCGGTGCGTACCGGTTCCTGCAGAACGACCTCGAGGAGGCGGCGCTCGAGGAGGCCCCCGCGCTGCGCGAGCACGCGGGACGCATTCGGGCCGTCCTCCTGAGGGAGGGCGCGTGTCTCGCCGCCCTCTCCGGGAGCGGCTCGAGCTACTTCGGGCTGTTCGAGAACGCGCGTCCCGCAAAGCGGGCGCGCGCGGCGCTCGCCGCCGAGGGCCATCGCGCCCTCGTCGGCAGGACGCTGAGTCTCGAGCAGTACCGCGGCGCGTGGGGACGTGCGCGGAACCGTTGAGGGTCGAGAGGAGCGGTCAACATGGAGATCACCGACGTCAAGGTCATCCCGGTGGACGACGAAAAGCTCAAAGCGTTCGTGTCGATCGTCTTCGATCACAGCTTCGTGGTGACGGACCTGAAGGTGATCCACGGTCCGAAGGGTCTGTTCGTCTCGATGCCTAGCAAGAAGCGGAAGGACGGCACCTTCAAGGACATCGCGCACCCGCTCAACAACCAGATGCGCCAGTACCTCGAGGAGAAGATCCTGGGGGTCTACAAGCAGCAGGTCGCCGCGGGCACGGCGCCTCCGGCGCCCGCTCAAGCCTCTCCGCCTGAGGCCGCCGCAAAGGAGGGCTCGGAGGGGTAGCGACCCCCCCGCGTTTGGGGCGTGGCCAAGTGGTAAGGCGCGGGGCTTTGGACCCCGGATCGAAGGTTCGAATCCTTCCGCCCCAGCCACCCCAAAGCGGCGGCACGAGCGTCCGTTGATGCGTCGAGAGCTCAAGGTTTTCACCGGCAGCGCGCACCCGGCGCTGGGCGAGGCGATCGCACAACACATAGGTGTGCCGCTCGGGCGCGCGCACCTCGCGCGCTTCAGCGACGGCGAGGTCTGGTTCCAGAGCCACGACAACGTGCGCGGAGCCGACGTGTTCGTGGTCCAGCCCACCTGCTCGCCGGTCAACGAGAACCTGATGGAGATGCTGCTGATGCTCGACGCCTTCAAGCGCTCGAGCGCCTCGCGGCTCACCGCGGTGCTCCCGTACTACGGCTACGGCCGCCAGGACCGCAAGGACAAGCCGCGCGTGCCGATCTCGGCCAAGCTGGTGGCCGACCTGCTGCAGACCGCCGGCGCCGACCGGGTGCTGACCATGGATCTTCACGCCGCCCAGATCCAGGGCTTCTTCGACATCCCGGTGGACCACCTGTTCGCCGCCGCGGTGATCATCGAGCACGTCCTGCAGCTGAACCTGCCCGACCTGGTGGTGGTCTCGCCCGACGCCGGCGGCGTCGAGCGCGCGCGCGCCTACGCCAAGCGCCTCGACGCCAGCCTCGCGATCGTGGACAAGCGCCGCGAGCAGCCGAACGTGGCCGAGGTGCACAACGTGATCGGCGACGTCGCCGGCCGCACCGCGCTCGTCGTCGACGACATGGTGGACACCGCCGGGACGCTCACCAAGGTGGTCGATGCGCTCAAGGCGGCCGGCGCGCGCGAGGTGCTCGCCTCGTGCTCTCACGCGGTGCTCTCCGGTCACGCGATCGAGCGGATCGAGAAGAGCCCGCTCTCCAAGCTCATCGTCACCGACTCGATCCCGCTCACGCCCGCGAAGCTCGCGAGCGGGCGGATCGTGGTGCTCACGATCGGTGGCCTGCTCGGCCGCGCGATCAAGAACATCCACGAGGAAACCTCGGTGACCAGCCTCTTCGTCTAAGAATGCCCTTCGTCTCAAGAAACAATCCGTACCCGTGGGAGTGCCAAGATGCCTGAATTCGTCGTGCCGGCCGAGGGCCGGAGTGATACCGGAAAGAACGCAAACCGACGGCTGCGCAGCCGCGGCCTGATCCCGGGGGTGCTGTACGCCCCGGGCAAGGAAGCCGTGGCGGTGCAGGTCTCGCCCGGCGAGATCGGCACGATCCTGAAGAGCGCCGCGGGCGAGAACACGCTGTTCGATCTCGATCTCGGCGGCAAGCGCCGCAAGGTGATCCTGAAGGAGTTCCAGCGCGAGCCGCTGCGCGGCAAGCTGCTGCACGCCGACTTCTACGAGGTGGCGCTCGACAAGCGGCTCGAGGTCAAGGTGCACATCGAGCTCGAGGGCACGCCCGTGGGCGTCAAGCTGCAGGGCGGGATCGTCGACTTCGTGACGCGCGAGCTCGAGGTCGAGTGCCTGCCGGCCGACATCCCCGAGAAGATCGTGGTCGACATCTCGCACCTCGAGCTGGGCAAGCACCTGCGCGTGTCGGACCTGAAGGTCTCCGACAAGGTGAAGGTGCTGATGGAGCCCGAGCTCGTGGTCGCTCACGTGGTGCTGCCGCGCGCCGAGGTGGTCGCCGAGCCGGCCGTGGTGGAAGGCGCTCCGGCCGAGGCCGGTGCGGCGGAACCCGAGGTCATCAAGAAGGGCAAGGCCGACAAGGCCGAGGGCGAAGTGGCCGAAGCGAAGCCCGAGAAGCCCGAGAAGCCGGAGAAGGGCGAGAAGCGGGAGAAGAAGTAAACGCGCCTCGTGGTGGGCCTCGGCAACCCCGGGCCTCGCTACGAGCGCACTCGCCACAACGCCGGCTTCATGGCCGTCGACGAGCTCGCCGCCCGCACGCGGGCGGCGGGCCGCCTGCTGGCGGACGCCTGGGTCGCCGAGGCGACGCTCGCCGGTGCGCAAGCCCTGCTCGTCAAGCCGCAGTGCTTCATGAACCTGAGCGGCGAGCCGGTCGCGCGGTTGCTCACCGAGCGCGCCCTCACCCCGGCGGAGCTGGTGGTGATCGTGGACGACGTCGCGCTGCCGCTCGGCCGGGTCCGGGTGCGCGCACACGGCAGCGACGGGGGCCACAACGGCCTGCGTTCGCTGGTTGCGGCCCTCGGCACCGAGGAGTTCGCGCGCGTCCGGATCGGCGTCGCTGTCGAGCCGCCCCCCGACCTGGACCTCGCGGATTTCGTCCTCGCGGAGTTCCTGCCGGAGGAGCTGCCCCGGCTGCGCGAGGTGACCGTCCTCGCGGCCGACGCGGTGGCGTGCCTGCTCGAAGACGGGGCCGAAGCCGCCATGAACCGCTTCAACGGCCGGCGCGTGTGAGGTATACTGCCGTTCTCGCAGCCAGACGATGGTCGTCCGGGCCGCGGAACCCTTGCTCCCGGTAGGGCCCTTCGGGCCCGAAAGGGGCTCGCCGGTGTCACCCGAAGGGTGGCGCAGGCGGTCCAGGAGGAGGACCAGTTGAGCGAACGAGTCTACGAGATCCTGTTCATCGCCGACCCCAACCTAGGGGAGCCGGAGGTGGAGGCCCTCGCCGCGCAGGTGCAGGGCTTCGTCGAAAAAGAGGGCGGTGTGGTCCAGAAGCGGGAGATGTGGGGCAAGAAGCGCCTCGCCTACACCGTCGGCCGCCACCGCGAGGGTTACTACACGCTGATCGTCACCGCTGGCCCGGGCTCCCTGGTCAAGGAGGTCGAGCGCCGGCTGAAGGTGACGGACGGCATCGTCCGCTTCCTGACGGTGCGGGTGGACGAGGAGCTGCGCAAGGCCGAGCGGCGCAAGGCGAAGCGCACGCTCGCCGACGAGAAGCGCAAGACGAAGCCCGGAGCGCAGGCTCCGCGTGAGGCGGAGGTGCAGCAGTGAGCTCGCAAGCGAACGGCGATTTCAGGGGCATCGGGCGTCCGCGTCCGGGTGGAGGCGGGGGCGCGCGCGGCGCGGGCGGCGGCAGGGATGGCGCCGGCAAGGACGGCAAGGAGGGCGGCAAGCGCTTCTTCTTCCGGCGGCGCAAGGTCTGCAAGTTCTGCGCGGACAAGATCGACTACGTCGACTACAAGGACGTCAAGCTGATCTCCCAGTTCGTGCCGGAGCGGGGCAAGATCCTGCCGCGCCGGATGTTCGGAACCTGCGCGGAGCACCAGCGCAAGCTGACCGAAGCGATCAACCGCGCCCGCCACATCGCGCTGCTCCCGTACGCGGCGGACTGACGTCGGCTCTGCGGGCGGTGGGCGCGGTGATGGTCGAGCATGGGCCGGTGTCGGCCCGCAGCGGGGCGGGTTCGGAGCCCCGCCTCGGCGGGCTGCTGGTGGCGGGCCTGCTGTCGGCGCTGATGTTCGGCGCCGCCGGCTTTGTTCCGCCGCTGGCACCGCTCGCGCTCTTCTCGCCGCTGCCGCTCGCGATCCAGAGGCTGCACGGCGGCGCCACGAGCGCGTGGCTCGCCGCGGCGCTCGCCGCGGCGCTCGTCGCGGCTGCGAGCGCCCCCATCGCCGCGCTCGCGTTCCTGTTGGTGCTGGCCTTGCCCGGGCTGCTGCAGGCCGAGGCGCTCGCGCGCGGCCGGGGCCTGCTGCGCGGCTGCGGCTGGGCCTTCGGCGCGCTCTTTGCCATGGTCGCAGCCGGCCTGCTGCTCGCGCCCGCGGCGATGCAGGAGCGCGTGCTCGCGCCCATCGAACGGCTGCGCTCCGAGGCGGTGCTGGCGGAGCTCGGCAAGGGCGGCATGCCGCCGGAGCGTCTCGCCGAGTTCAAGGAGCAGGTGGGTGCTTTGACGGACGCGCTCGGGGTCGTGTATCCCGCTTTCTGGGTGATCGCGGCGGCCGTGCTGGTGGTCGTGAACGCGGCGCTGCTGCGGCTCTACCTGCTGCGCAGCGACCCGGGCTGGCTGGAGGACGGCGAGTTCGAGAGGGTGCGCTTCCCGCTGCCGCTGGTGATGGCCTTCGTGCTGTCGGGGGCCGCGGTGGCGTTGCCGCTCGCGCGGCCGGCCGCCTACAACGTGCTGCTGGTGGTGGCGTTCTTCTTCGCGCTGCAGGGGCTCGCGGTGGTGGGCTTCTACGCCCGGCGTCTCGCCGCCCCGCCGCTCTTGCGCGCGTTCGCGCTGGTGCTGGTGCTCGTCAACCCGTGGGCCCCGCAGATCCTTGCCCTGCTGGGGCTGTTCGACAACTGGTTCGATTTCCGCCGCTTTGCCGAGCCCCCGCCGGGGCAGCGGACCCCATCCGGACCGGCGGCGTGATTCAATCTCGAGGAATGTCATGGAACTGATCCTGAGGGACGACGTCGACAAGCTGGGCCGCCGCGGTGACATCGTGAAGGTCAAGGACGGCTTCGCGCGCAACTTCCTGCTGCCGAGGGGCCTCGGCATGCCTGTCAACGCCGCCAACAAGGCGATGATCGACAAGGAGCAGAAGGCCAACCTGGCGCGGCTCGCGAAGGAGCGCGCCGAGTTCGAGGCGCTCGCGGAGCGCGTCGCGACGCTGCGCTTCATCGCACCGCGCAAAGTGGGCGAGAACGACGTGCTCTACGGCTCGGTGACGTCCGGCGACGTGGCCGAGTTCCTGAAGGCGAAGGGCATCGAGATCGACAAGCGCAAGGTGCTGCTCGACGAGCCGGTCAAGCACCTGGGCGAGCACGAGATCAAGATCAGGCTTCACCCCGAGGTGCAGGCGGCGCTCAAGCTGCTCGTCACGAAGGAGGGATGACCTCGCGCCGCGAAGCGGCGCGAGCTCTGCTGTTTTCCGTCTCCGGTTCGTCCGTCTCCGTTGTCCGTTTCCGTTGTCCGTCACAGGTGATCCGTTCTCCCTGGCCTTGTCGGGAGTGTTCGTTCATGGATGGCTGGCTCGTCCCCGGCTGCTCCGGTCCCGTTTCGCCCCCCTCCTTTGATATGGTCCAGCCTTGACCACCCAGGCCCCGCCGACCGACCACACACTCCCGCACAACCTCGAGGCGGAGCGGACCGTTCTGGGCGCGGTGCTGGTCGACAACCAGGCGTTCAACTCCGCGGCTGAGCTGCTCACGCGCGAGGACTTCTACCGCGACTCGCACCGCCGCATCTATGACGCGATGGCGGCGCTCGCCGAGCGCAGCCAGCCGATCGACCTGGTGACGCTGAAGGACGAGCTCGTACGCGAGTCGGCACTCGAGGCCGTGGGCGGAGCCGCGTACCTGGGAGCGCTCGTCGACGGCGTGCCGCGCATCACCAGCGTCGAGCACTGGAGCCGGATCATCAAGGAGAAGGCCGTTGTCCGGAAGCTGATCCACGCCGGCAACCGCATCGTGCAGTCGTGCTACGAGGGCGAGGACGAGGCGGCGGCGCTCCTCGACCAGGCCGAGAAGTCGATCTTCGACATCGCCGAGAAGCGGATCCGCGCCGGCTTCGCGTCGATGCGCGAGATCGTCAAGGAGAGCTTCCGCACCATCGACCAGCTCTCGCAGTCGAAGGACGTGGTGAGCGGGCTCGCCACCGGCTTCGTCGACATCGACGAGATGACGAGCGGGCTGCAGAAGGGCGAGCTGGTGATCGTGGCCGCGCGCCCGGCGATGGGCAAGACCTCCTTCTGCCTCAACATCGCGCAGCACGTGGCGACCCGCGTGGGCGAGACGGTGGGTCTCTTCTCGCTCGAGATGTCGAAGGAGCAGCTCGCGCTGCGCCTGCTGTGCGCCGACGCGCGCATCGACTCGCATCGTCTCCGCACCGGCAAGCTCAACGAGAAGGACTGGGCGCGGCTCGCCAAGGCCTACAACGACCTGTCGCAGTCGCGCCTGTTCATCGACGACTCGGCCACGGTCTCGCCGCTCGAGATGCGCGCCAAGTGCCGGCGCCTGAAGGCGGAGCACGGGCTGGCGCTCGTGATCGTCGATTACCTGCAGCTCGTGACCTCGGCGGGCCGCAGCGAGAACCGGCAGCAGGAGATGTCGGCGATCAGCCGCTCGATGAAGGGCCTCGCCAAGGAGCTGGGCGTGCCGGTGATAGCACTCTCGCAGCTCTCGCGCGCGCCGGAAGCCCGCACCGACCGCCGCCCGCAGCTTTCCGACTTGAGGGAATCGGGAGCAATCGAACAGGATGCGGACACCGTGATGTTCATCTACCGTGAGGAGGAGTACAAGCCGAGCGACGAGAACCGCGGGCTCGCGGAGATCATCATCGGCAAGCAGCGGAACGGGCCCACCGGCTCGCGCAAGCTCGCCTTCATCAAGGAGTTCACGCGCTTCGAGAACCTCGAGTGGCGCGGAGGGACTGCCTCCTGAAAACCCGCGTCGTCTTCGCCTGCCAGGCCTGCGGCTTCGAGAGCTCCAAGTGGCTCGGCCGCTGCCCCGACTGCGGCGAGTGGAACAGCTTCGTCGAGGAGCGCCAGGAGGTCGCGGCGCCCGCCGGCAAGGGGCGGCCCGACCCGCAGCTGCTGGCGCAGACGGTCTCGCGCCCGAAGCCCTTCGACTCGATCGACAACTCCGAGGACGCGCGCGTCGCCTCCGGCATCGACGAGTTCGACCGCGTGCTCGGGGGCGGCATCGTGCCGGGCTCGCTGGTATTGATCGGCGGCGAGCCCGGGATCGGCAAGAGCACGCTCCTGCTTCAGGTGGCGCATCTGCTCGGGCGCACGCACGGGAGCGTCCTCTACGTCTCGGGCGAAGAGTCGGAGCGCCAGATCAAGCTGCGCGGCGAGCGGCTCGGGATCGAGGGCGGCGGGCTCTTCGTGATGGCCGAGACCTCGCTCGAGCGCATCCTCGAGGAGGTCTTTAGCCTGAAGCCACGGGCGCTCGTGATCGACTCGGTGCAGACCGTCTTCTCGTCGCGCTTCCCGTCGGCGCCCGGCAGCATCAGCCAGGTGCGCGAGGTCGCGACGCAGCTGCTGTTCGTCGCCAAGGGTCGCGGCATCACGACCTTCCTGATCGGCCACGTCACCAAGGACGGCAGCCTCGCGGGCCCCAAGTCGCTCGAGCACATCGTCGACACCGTGCTCTACTTCGAGGGCGAGAAGCGCCACAACCACAGGATCGTGCGCGCGGTGAAGAACCGTTTCGGGGCCGTCTCGGAGCTCGGGATCTTCGAGATGACCGGCGCCGGCCTGCAGCCGGTCGCCAACCCCTCGGCGCTGTTCCTGGCCGAGCGGCAGGCGGGCGCCGCCGGCTCGGCGGTGGTCGCCACGATGGAGGGCACGCGCCCGATGCTCGTCGAGGTGCAGGCGCTCGTGTCGCCCACTTCGTTCGGCACGCCACGCCGGATGTCGCTCGGGATCGACCCCAACCGCACCAACCTGCTCCTGGCGGTGCTCGAGAAGCGCGTCGGGCTCGAGCTCCTGGGCGACGACGTGTTCGTGAGCGTCGCCGGCGGCCTCGAGGTCGACGAGCCGGCTGCCGATCTGGGCGTCGCGGCGGCCGTCGCGTCGTCGTTCCGCAACCGGCCGCTGCCGGCCCACACGGTGCTGTTCGGCGAGGTGGGCCTCGGCGGGGAAGTGCGCGGCGCGGGCCAGGCGGGCTTGCGCGTCCGGGAAGCCGCGCAGATGGGCTTCACCCGCTGCCTGCTGCCGGCCCGCAACGTGCCGGACGACGCCCCGCCGGGAATCCGGCTCACGGGCGTCCACACTCTCGAGGAAGCGCTCGAGCGCCTCGCGGACTGATGCACCGCGGGGCCTTGCCCCCGCGGCCGGCGGCGGTATCATTGCGCCACCTTAGGCGTACCGAGATGCCGATTCCGCTTCATCTACGCTCGCGATCGCGGGCCAAAGCCCGAGAGGCTTCCTCATGTGGCTCATCCTGTTCCGCACCCTGGTCGTTGCCGTCCTGGCCTGGGCCGGCTGGCACTACGACCCGCTGCCTGGCCAGCCCCTGGCGGGAGTCGCGCTCGGTGTAGGCGCGGCGCTCGCGATCATCGGGCTGGAGTCGCGCCTTCACCGCGTCCCCGCGCCCAACATGGTGGGCGCCCTCGTCGGGGGCGTCACCGGCCTGCTGGGGGCGAGCCTCGTCTGGGGCGTGATCCAGGGGCTCGACCTCGTGGCCGAGCACTTCATCCACTCGGTGCTGATCGTGTTCCTGATCTACATCGGGATCGTGATCGGCACGCGCCGCGGCGAGTGGTTCGAGCCGGCGCGCATCATCGCGGCGTTCAAGGACGCCTCGCGCCTGCATCAATACAAGGTGCTCGACACCTCGGTGATCATCGACGGGCGCATCGCCGACATCTGCGAGACCGGCTTTCTGGAGGGCACGCTGGTGGTGCCGCAGTTCGTGCTGCGCGAGCTTCAACAGGTGGCCGACTCCTCCGACTCGCTGAAACGCAACCGCGGCCGCCGCGGACTCGACGTGCTGCAGCGCGTCCAGAAGATGACCGGCGTCCAGGTGCAGATCGTCGAGACCGACTTCCCCGAGATCAAGGAGGTGGACCTCAAGCTGATCGAGCTTGCCAAGCGCCTCTCGGGGAAGATCGTCACGAACGACTTCAACCTCAACAAGGTCGCCCAGCTGCGCGGCGTCGCCGTGCTCAACATCAACGAGCTCGCGAACTCGCTGAAGCCGGTCGTGCTGCCCGGCGAGGTGCTCCGAGTGCTGGTGGTGAAGGAGGGCAAGGAAGCCGGCCAGGGCGTCGCCTACCTCGACGACGGCACGATGGTCGTGGTCGAGCAGGGTCGCCGGGCGATCGGCCGCATGATCGAGGTGATGGTGACGAGCGTGCTGCAGCTGCCCGCCGGCAAGATGATCTTCTGCAAGTGGCCCGAGGGCCTCGCCAGCGGGGAAGCGAGCCGAGAGCCCCGCCCGCAGGACCGCCGCGACCCGCGCAACGGCCACGCCTATCGCGGCGAGCCACGCCGCGAGTCGGACCGGCCGGCCGAGCGTCCCCAGGCCGCAGAGCCGACGCGGCCGGCCGAGGGCCTCACGACCCCGGCTCAGGGCACCGCGCCCACCGGCAACGGGCCGGGCCCGCGCGGCGACTGAGTCATCCGCACGGTGGGCCGGCCGCTTTTCTTCTGCATCGTCCAGATGCCGCTCGCCGTGCTGGCCACGGCCGTGCTCACCACGGCCGCCAGCCTGGCCGGCCTCGTCCGTCCCGCCGCCGTCCAGGCCCTGTCGCGCGCGTGGAGTCGCCTGCTGCTGCGCCTGTTCCGGGTGGCCGTGCGCACGCAGGGTCAGGAGCAGATTCCCGCCGGGCCGGCCGTGTACGCCGCGAACCACTCGAGCTCGCTCGACATCCTCGTCCTGCTGGCGCACCTGCCGGCGGACGTCCGCATCATCTACAAGAAGTCGCTGTCGCTCGTGCCGCTACTCGGCTGGTCGATCGCGGTCGGCGGCCACATACCGATCGATCGCTCGAACCCGTTCCGCGCCCGCCGCAGCCTGCAAAAGGCGGCCGAGCGGATCCGGGCCGGAACCAGCGTGCTCGTGTTCCCGGAGGGCACGCGCAGCCCGGACGGCGCGGTCGGGCACTTCAAGCGCGGAAGCTTCAGCCTCGCGCTCGAAGCCGGGGTCCCGGTCGTGCCGGTCTCGCTCGTGGGCGTGAAGACGCTCGTGCCGCGCGGGCTCACCAGCCTGCGTCCCGGCGAGATCACGCTCCGAGTCCACCCCGCGATTCCCGTATCCGGGAGATCCAGCGACGATGCCCAGGCGCTCGCCGAGGAGGCGCGCCTCGTCGTCGCGGCTGGTTGCGAGAGGGAGGAGCAGGCGTGAGGCATCCGAACGCGTCCCGGGCTCATCGACTCCTCAAGGGGGATCTTCGTAGCGTCGCGATCCGCCTGCGTTCCTGTTTTGGGGGGACTTCGTCCCCCCAGGCCCCCCTGTGTGGCTTGCTGCTCGTTTCGCTGTTCTCTGGTGCGGCTGCGGTCGAGGCGGCCGATCCGTCGCCAGGTCGGCTCAAGAAGGCGATCGAGGCCGTGGTGGCGCGGCCCGGGCTCGAAGCGGCCTTCTGGGGGATCGAGGTGCGCAGTCTCGCTTCCGGGCGCACGCTCTACGCGCTCAATCCCGCAAAGGCCTTCCGGCCCGCGTCGACGCTCAAGCTCGTCACCACCGCCGCGGCGCTCGACGCATTTGGACCCGACGAGCGTCCGCGCACCACGCTCCAGACGGCCGGCCGCCTCGACGGCCTCGGCCGCATCCTGGGAGACGTGTTCCTGGTGGGCGGCGGCGATCCGAATCTCTCGGCTCGCTTCTCCCCGGGCCGTCCCACGGCCGCCTTCGAGGCGATGGCCGAGGGTCTCGTCGCCGCGGGCGTCCGCCGCATCGAGGGCCGCCTGGTCGGGCACGAAGGCGCCTTCGTCGGCGAGCGGCGCGGCTCCTCCTGGACCTGGGAGGACCTCGCCTGGGGCCACGGGGCCGAGGTGTCCGCGCTGTCCTTCGCCGACAACCTCGTCGAGGCGTCTCTCGCGCCCGGCGAGCGCGTCGCGGACCCGGCGCTACTGACGCTGGTGCCGGACACGGGCTGCTTGAGCGTCGTCTCGTCGGTCACGACGACCGACGCCCGCGCGAGCGTCGTGGGCCAGGCGAGCGACGAGACGGACGATGCCCGCGAGCTCACGCTGCTGCGGGAGCCGGGGTCGAACGAGGTCCGGATCACCGGTCGCCTGCCGATCGGCGGCAAGTGGAAGTCGCGCCTGGCGGTCGCCGACCCCGCGAGCTGCGCGGCCGCCGTCTTCGCGTCCGTGCTCGAAGCCCGTGGCATCCGGGTGGTCGCGGGCGTCGCCACCTCCAGCGCGCCGTTGCCCGGCGGGGCGCGCGTGCTCGCGGCCTACGACGGCGTAAAGGTGGCGCAGCTGATCCAGGTCGTCAACAAGGAGAGCCAGAACCTCCACGCCGAGATGCTGCTGCGCCTGCTGGGATTGAAGCTCAAGGGCGAGGGCAGCGTCGAGCAGGGCAAAGCGGCGGTCGCCGGCACGATGAAGCGCCTCGGCGTGGCGGACGCTGGCTGGGCGCTCGCGGACGGGTCCGGGCTCGCGCGCACCGACCTCTTGACTCCCCAAGGGCTCGTGGCGCTGCTCGCGGCGATGGACCGCCACCCGCACGCCGCCGTCTTCCGCGACTCGCTGCCGATCGCCGGCGTCGACGGGACACTCGAGAAGCGCATGCGCGGGACGGCGGCCGAGAGGCGCGTGCTCGCCAAGACCGGCACGCTGCAGCTCGCGAACGCGCTCGCCGGCTACGTCACGACCACGCGTGGGGAGCGGCTCGCGTTCGCGCTGTTCGTGAACAACCACGCCGGCCGCGGGCGCGAGGCCGTGGCGGCGCTCGACCGGGTGGCCGTGGCGCTCGCGGAGGCACGCTGATGGAGCTCGACTTCGCCATAGCTACGGGCCTCGCGGGCCGGGTGCGGGTTGGTGTGCTGGTGATCGAGGGCGTGAGCGTGCGCGAGAACGATGAGGCGCTCGCCGCGGTCGTCGACGCCGAATGCGCGGCGCTGCGCGCCCGCTATGGCGAGGGCAAGAGCTCCGAGGTCCCCGGTGCGCAGGACGCGCGCACGCTCTACAAGGCCCTCGGCATCGACCCGACCAAGACGCGCCCTTCGAACGAGGCGCTGCTGCGCCGCGCGCTCAAGGGGGAGACGCTCTACCGGATCAACACGCTCGTGGACGCGCTCAACCTCTCGTCGCTGCGCGAGCAGCTTCCCTTCGGTCTCTACGACATGGGTCGCGTGAGGCCCCCCGTCGAGCTGCGTCTGGGTGGAGCGGGCGAGGCCTACGAGGGCATCCGAAAGGGCCCGGTCCAGGTGGAGGGACGGCCGGTGCTC
>Ga0210377_10001597_pt1 | contig 20585 bp, 18 predicted proteins | sample PLM4_65_b1redo_FD_155480 | JGI IMG/M metagenome (GOLD analysis project Ga0210377, IMG submission 155480) | Groundwater sediment microbial communities from an aquifer in East River, Colorado, USA - PLM4_65_b1 redo | ecosystem: Environmental > Terrestrial > Soil > Riparian zone | place: USA: East...
AAGGTGAGAGCCCTGAACAAGCGCGTGATCGAGCTCATTGAGGCGCACCCGGGTCTGTTCAAGACGATCACCGTCGACAATGGCCCGGAGTTCCACGGCTATCAGGAGATCGAGCGTGCCACCGGCGTGACGGTCTACTTCGCCAATCCGTACTGCTCCTGGGAGCGAGGCACCAACGAAAACACCAATGGTCTGATTCGGCAGTACGTCCCGAAACGGACCTCCATGAAGCAGGTCACACAGGCTCGGTGCAACGCCATTGCGAGCTCTCTGAACAATCGCCCACGAAAGCGGCACGGGTTCCGGACTCCGCTCGATCGCTTAGCCGAACACTTCACAATCGCCTGATTGAACGAAACCAAAAAGCGCAGCAACAGAGAGACTATGATTCACTCGTCAGTGTTGGAGTTCAAACTTGAAGTCAAGATGCACAGTGGCATTGATCGTCTCACGTAACGCCTCATTGCAAATTGATACACGATGATGAAGGAGCCATCCCGAGTGCCGGGCGCGACTTCAGACTCGCGACGGTCGCGATCGGAAAGTCTTGAAACAAGTGATTGTTCGGGCCGAATTGGTTCGCTGTCCCATCCAAAGACGCGTCCCAGAAAATGCCGCACATCATAAAGGGCATTCGCAATGCGGCTCGGCGCAGCGGACAATTCGATTGAATGAATATCGGCGAGCGTGTGCCCGCTGCCACCACATGGCAAGTCCACGGCGGACACGTCGTACAGAGGCACGCCGCGGAGGAGCTCGTGCGCGCGCAAGCGCAACTTCAAATACTCGTCGGACGATACGCGCATCGCGCTTTCGTCGGATGTCCGCCGGGGTCGTCGCCGACTTGTGGCCGAAGTTTGGCCGCCATCATCACAAGGCCAGCGAGGGAGTCGGCCTTCATCTTTCGCATCACCTTGCCGCGGTGCGCCTTGACTGTGATCTCACTGATGCCAAGCTCACCCCCAACCTGCTTGTTCAAGCGGCCGGAGACGACCAGCGCCATCACGTCCCGCTCGCGAGCGGTGAGTGACGCATAACTGGCCCGGAGCGCTTGTACCTCCGCCTCTTCCCCAAGCGCGCTTTCGATGTGCTCGATCGCCTTTCGGATGGCACTCAGCAGCACTTCGCCGCTGAATGGCTTCATCAGGAATTCTTCCGCTCCGGCCTTCATCGCCTCCACCGAGATCGGCACGTTGCCGTAGGCGGTAATGAAGATGATCGGCATCGCGGTCCGATCCGCGGCGATGAGCTTCTGCAGATCGAGACCATTGAGGTTCGGAAGGCTGACGTCGAGCACCAGGCAGCTCGGCCCAGCAACGCGCGGGCGTGCGAGGAACTCCTCTGCGGAAGCGAAGACCTGCGACTGCCAGCCTGCGCAGCGAATCAGCAACTCCAGCGATTCGCGCACGGAGATGTCATCGTCGACGACGAACACGATGGGGGTGGCCTGCGGCGTAAGCATTGCACGTTCCTTCAGTTAACTGCTCCAAACGCCATAATGAGCGCGTCAAGCAGAGCCTTATCACTGAACGGCTTGAACAAGCATTCGACAGCGCCCTGTTCGATGACCCGTAAACGAACGGGTTCATCTTCACGACCGGTGATGAAGACGATTGGAACCGCGTGCCGGCGGAGTTTCAATTCCCGCTGGAGAGACGTTCCGGACATCCCTGGCATCACGACATCGAGGATCAGACATCGCGTTTGGCCGACATAATCGGACGCCAGGAATTCCTCGGCAGACGCGAAAGCCTGGACGGCAAAGCCAAACTCTCGCAACAGATCGGGCAGCGACGCACGGACCGACTCATCATCGTCGACGACGGACACGAGTAGAGGTATGACCATGATGGAAGGATCGGCGGTCCCGGGGCCGACGTCCATTGCACTTTGGTGTCGGAAAGCGGACCGGTCGGCTGACGGTCAGGCCTTTGGCGAGGTTCGCAGGCCGAGTCTCGCGGCCATCGTCACCAGCGCGGGGAGAGAATCTGCCTTCATCTTGCGCATCAACTGACCTCGGTGCGCCTTCACCGTGATTTCGCTGATGCCGAGTTCTCCGCCGACCTGCTTGTTCAACCGACCCGAGACGACTAACGCCATCACCTCGCGTTCGCGCGGAGTGAGTGACGCGTAGCTGCTCCGCAGGACTCCCATCTCCGACTCTTCGCGGAGTGCGGCGCGACTCCGCTCGATGGCGGCGCGGATGGCGTCCAGCAGCACGTCATCCCTGAACGGCTTCGTCAGGAACTCGACCGCTCCGGCCTTCATCGCTTGCACGGTCATGGGCACGTCGCCGTGGCCGGTGATGAAGATGATCGGCATGCCCGTCCGCTCGGCAAGCTGCTGCTGCAGTTCCAGGCCGCTGAGGCCCGGGAGCCTCACGTCAAGCACCAGGCAGCACGGAACCGTGGGAAGTGGGCGGGACAGGAATTCCTGTGCGGACGCAAATACTTCGGGACGCCACCCTGCGGTGCTGATCAGCAACTCCAGCGATTCGCGCACGGAGACGTCGTCGTCAACGACGAAGACAATGGAAGGGACGTCCGTCATGGTGACGAGCTTGAAAGCCCGGCATTGACCGCGTCGAGGAGGGCCGTCTCGCTGAACGGTTTGAACAGGCACTCCACTGCGCCGAGCGCGAGAACGCGCGGACGGACGGTGCTGTCTGCGTGGGCGGTGATGAAGACAATTGGAATCATGTGCCGCCGGCGTGTCAGTTCCTGTTGAAGCTCGAGGCCGGACATCCCCGGCATCGCGATGTCGAGGATCAGACAGCGAGTCTGAGTGACGAACTCCGATGCGAGGAACGCTTCAGCTGACGAGAATGCCTGAGCGGCAAAGCCGAACTGCCGCAGCAGGTCAGGGAGCGACTCCCGAACGGAGACATCGTCATCAACGATCGACACAAGTAAACCGGTGACCATCACAATGTTCTTATGCGTGCCTCGGCGTCAGCCGCGGGGACGTAGGAATGGAAAAAGAAAACGTGGCACCTGGCCCATCGTTCAACTCGGCCCAGAGACGGCCATGATGTCTCTCCACGATGGAGCGGCTAACGGATAGCCCGATGCCCATGCCGCTGCTCTTCGTCGTGTAGAAGGTCTCAAAAAGCTTGTCCACGCTTCGAGGGTCGAAGCCGACCCCGACATCCTGTACAGCCACACGCACACCGTCGCCTGCATCTCGCGCCGTGGTGACGACCAGCTGCCGCGGACGATCCTCGATGCCGCTCATCGCGTCTGTAGCGTTCAGCAGTAGATTGAGAATGACCTGCTGGAGTTGGACACGATCGCCATCAATTGTTGGAAGATCGTCGGCCAACTGCTGCCGCAGAATCACCCGACTTCTCTGCAGGTCACTCGATGAGAGCGCAATCACCTCTCGCGTCGCGTCATTCAGATCCATCGATTCGATCGTCGATTCTTTCTTACTGAAGAGTGCGCGCAATCGCGCGATCACGTCTGACGCGCGATTCCCATCGCGAATCGTACGCTGCGCCGTCTCACGCGCCCCATCGACGTCTGGCGGATCGGCGGCCAGCATCCGCAAACAGGTGCTGGCGTTGGTGACGATACCCGACAGCGGCTGATTGAGTTCGTGCGCGATTGAAGCAGCCAATGTTCCGAAGCTCATCATCCGCGCCACGTGTGCAAGCTCCGCACGAGCCTTGTCGCGTGCCTCTTCCGACAGATGGCGAGCGGTCACATCCTGAACCGCCGCGATGTACTCCAGTTGACCATCCTGGTCCCGGTTCGCATGAGCGATTGCATGCATGTACTTGATCGAGCGGTCAGGCATCATCAAACGGTACTGCCACTCTAAGTCGCTGCCGCCGTCTCGTGCCTGGTCGACCATTTTGATTTTCTCGATCAAACTGACGTCTTCCGGATGGACTCGGCTACGAATCAGTTCCAGCGTCACGGGCACGCCGACCTCGAGCTCATAGATGCGATAGAGCTGCTCTGACCACAGGATTTCGTCTGTCGCCACGCGCCAGCAGAAGCTGCCTATTTGACTGAGATGCTGCGCTTCCGCGAGGAATGCCTCGCTGCGCCGCAAAGCCCGCTCGACTCGCTTTTGTTCGCTCAAATCGAGCACGAAAGCAACACCTTCGTTCCCATTTCCCTCGAAGAAAGCGCCGCCGAGAAGTACAGGTACTCGGCTGCCGTCTTTCCGAATGTACTCTTTCTCGAAGGGTTGAAAGATGCCGGTCGCCTTCAACTCAGCTACCGCCCGTTCGTCATGGCTACGCCATTCGGCTGACGTCAGGTCCGTCCAACGAATGCGACCGGAGGCGAGATCTTCACGGTCGTATTGCACCATGCGGAGAAATGCATCGTTGGCTTCAGTGATTGCACCTTCGAGATTCCACATGACAATTCCCACAACGTTGGCCTCGACCAGGCGCCGGATCTTCGCCTCCAACCCTCTCGCCAATTCACGGACTTCTGCTTCCGCCTTTTCGCGCTCGGACACCTCGAATTTGAGGTCCTCGATGTAGGTCAATGCTTGATACGCTGAAGAGGCGAATTTCCCCAGCGAGTCCATGACCCGGTCATCTTCTGCGTCGAACTTGCGACGATTGGTGTGCATGATCGCCCAGATCGTCCCGACTGCCTTGCCAGCGACGTGAAACGGAACCAGCAGGCATTCTTCAGCCGCCGGAACGACGGGCTGCAAATATGGATAGCGCCGCTCGAAATGCTTGAACAGCAAGGTACGGTTCTGATCAAGCACGTCCCCGCAGGGCCCGAAATTGCGCGGAGTCCCACCTCCGACGTGCGGATTCCACATGCCGGCGATCGCCGGCCAATAGAATCTCTTGCCGCAAACGTCCGGCGTTTTGCCATCCATCGTCAACAGGCTGAGGCCAGCAGAGTCACACTGCGTAATATCCAGAATCGTCTCCGCGAGTGTCTGCAGGATTGTGCTCGGCGAATCCGCCAGTGCGCTCACCAGCTTTATCAGCGCGCGGTTCTCCTTTTCATAATCAGGCGCACGTGGCGGGCGGTCATGCAACTCCTCGGTGCACAGGATCGACTCCAGAGGAGCCGCGCCAACGGGAATTGAGCTCTCGAGCGGAACATCACTGGTCGCTTCCGCAGATTCGATCACGAAACACCTCCGTCTGCTCGGTGCGCTGGTTAAGAACTCTGCATTCCCCGACACCTATGAGGGAGAGCAGGTGTGCTCACACGCGGTAGTTCTCATTCCGATCCTACCTTTGCGGATTCGCTCGCGGAGGATGCTCCACCGTACGAGCAAACGTCCATAAGACTTTAGTATCGGTCATCCGCCCGCGCATCTGGATACAAAGGGAAACCGACAGTCCTGGAATCATCGAAGCTCGCAGACAAGGGCACACGGACCGAGGGGTCGCTTGGTGTCCCTCGATCGCTGGCACATTTCGGCGGACGAAGTCGCGGTCGTGGTCCGTCGCCGTCTCGACGTGGTGATGATGGAAGCCAATGCCCCGGGGGTCAGGCCGGCTCCAGCATGCGCATCGAAAACTACCTCGGCTTTCCCTCCGGCATCTGGGACACGACGCGCGCATTCAGTCAAGCCGAGAAATTCGGCGCGCAGATCATCATCGCCAAAGGCGCGACGACGGCGGGAAGGCTCGTCTCGAGAAGATGCTGTTGGCGCCGCCTTCCCGTCAGCCGCAGCGAGGAAGCGCGACATCAAAGGTGGAAATGACCCTCATCAGCGACATCCATGTCGCAAGCATTACCGTGCAAATCAGTAATGCGATTCATTTTCCGACTCCTTTGCCGGCCATTGAGGAGGATGCTCCGGTCTATGGCGAACCTCCATCATACTTTGGCGACGGAACAGCAGCGCATGACTGGTTCGACAACAGGCGAACAATCGATGATCGACAGTTCGGGATCGAGTCACCCTCGGCTGATAGACAGCAGAGGCGACCGAGCTGATCACTAAGTATCAACCGACACCATCGTCCAATAGATTCGCAGCGCATCGCATCTATGTTGTGTGCACCCGAATGACTCGGGATACGAACAACGGGAGCGCCGCAACTTGCGCTCCAAGGAGGTTGATTCATGCGAAACAGATCCGGTATCCACATTTCATCCGTCGCCCTCGTCATCGTCGCGCTCGCATTTTCCTTCCCGACCTTCGCCCAACCGCCGGCAGTCAAGAACGTGGTCCTGGTTCACGGCGCGTTTGCCGATGGTTCGAGTTACGCGAGGGTGATCCCCCTGTTGGAAGCCAGCGGCCTCAACGTGGTGGCGGTGCAGAATCCCCTTACTTCACTGGTGGACGATGTCGCCGCAACGAAACGCGCCATCGCGACGATGGATGGCCCGGTGATCCTGGTCGGCCATTCCTGGGGGGGCATGGTCGTCAGCGAGGCGGGCAACGATCCGAAGGTCGCCGCGATCGTCTACATCGCCGCCATCGTTCCTACCGACGGGCAGGCGACGAATGACGTTCTGAAGCCGTATCCGCCAACTCCCGGCCTCTCGGCCCTCAAAGCGGATGCGTCCGGGTACCTCACACTCACCCGCGCGGGGATCGAGGACGCCTTCGTCCCGGACCTACCGAAAGCGGAGAGAGCGCTCGCGTATGCGACCCAGGGACCATGGAATTCGGCGGCCCTGGCCGAAAAGGTGCCTTCGCCAGCCTGGAAGAGCAAGCCGTCGTGGTACATCGTCGTGAACGACCGGATGCTGCCGCCGGAATTCGAGAAGGCGATCGCAAAGCAGATCGGCGCAACGACAACCACGCTGACCTCCGGCCACGTGCCGATGCTGTCGAAGCCGAAGGAAGTCGCTGCGGTCATCCTCGACGCGGCAAACAAGGCAGTCATGGCCGATGCTGGGGCGAGCAAGGCCGGCCGGTGACCGCGCTGCAACCGTGGGAGCGACGCCGATGAAACGCATTCCTCTGATTCCCGTCGTTCTCACGGTTGCCTCGATCCTCAGCGCGACGCTCCCGCTCACCGCGTCAGGTTCGACGGCGAAACATCATCGGTTCGATTTTCTCGTCGGCAACTGGGTCGTTCGAGACCGATCCGGCCGCGTTCTGGGAACCGAATCCGTTTCGAAGGAACAGGATGGCTGCTCATTGATCGAACTATGGCGGGAAGCGGGCAGCGGGAAGGAGGGTCTTGGCGTCATCGTGTACCGACCCGATAACGACACTTGGCATCAGGATCTGATGATCCACATCGGATTCGTTCTCTCGATCGACGGAGGCATGGACGGCCCCAGCATGGTGATGACCGGGAAGGAGTATCCCGGCCCGGGAGTCATCCGGCTGCATCGGCTCCGATGGACACCGACGAGCGACGGTTCCGTCGAGCAGTTGTGGCAAACGTCGATCGACGAGGGGCGGTCATGGCAGGTGCACTTCGAGGGTGTCTTTCAGCGCGTGTCGGAGTGACGGAGGACCGAATGAGTAAACCTCGCATTTTCCTGGGCTCGTCGGGAAAGCAGGAGAAGCTGCTGCAGGCGCTGGCACGCGGTCTCGAGGAAGTCGCGCTCGTAGATCCCTGGACTACGTCATTCCAACCCGGGACCACCACACTGGAACGCCTTCTCGAGCTCGTCCATGAAGTGGACTTCGCCGCGTTCGTATTTGCCCGGGACGACTGGACGAGCACCAGCCCACCTCAATCGCCTCTTCCAGAATCCGGCCAGGCTTCTCCACGAGACAACGTCGTTTTCGAAGCCGGCCTTTTCGGGGGAGTCCTCGGAATGCGCCGGACCTTCATCCTCCATGCAAACGGCGCGAAGCTTCCAAGCGATCTCCTGGGCCTCACCTCTGTGCGATACGGCGAGGCGACAACCGCCAGCGAAATGAGGGTCGTCAACCAGAAGCTTCGTCAGGCGATCGAGAACGGGGGTCGTGTCGCCCGCATCGAGGGCCTGTGGTGGCAGCACTCACTGACGGAGCTCAGCGTGAAGGAGCCCTCGGCCGTGAGTCTGTTGCGGATTTCGCGGGACCGCGATGGCAGCCTGGAGCTGACCGGCCGTTCCTGGGGGGTGACTGGCGGTCTGTCCTCGAGATACTGGAGCGAAGCGGTGAAAGAGCGAAAGGACTCCGGAGGGGTCTTCTACTACTGGAAGGGCGAACGGCCCATGGACCCAAACGCCCCGCAGTTGGATGGCACAGGAGAAATTCGGCTTGAGTCCGCAGATCGCGCGTCAGGGTACTTCACGACTCGAGCAGAAACGCGTCCAGGAGTGAACGCTCGGACGGCCGGTGTTTATCTGCGCGCCGATCCTGAGGACCTGAGGATCCTGGATGGGCACGACGATCGGCAACGCGCGGAGTTGATCGCAGAACGGCTGCGAGCCTGGAAGGGACTCACGAATCGCTGAACTTCGCGGGACTCGCGTTTCGCTCCCCTCCCTCGCATGCCGCGCGATAGATTTGTCTCCGTAGCCGTCAGCCATGCTCGCAACTCTAGTCCCAGGGCGCTCCCTGCAACTCCCGGAATGTCAGGCTGCGTACCGTGGCAGAAGGCCGGGAACACGGTCGACGGCTGCAGCGTCATGAGGTCGAGAGCGGCAAGGTGACCACGAAATAGAAACGACGGAACATGTCCGTAAAACAACGCCGATCCGGCATCCGCGGTTGATGCGTGCCGGAGATCCAACGTCGGTTAAGTGCCATCGACCATTTCAAGGGTGTCTTTCGGCGTCTGTCGGAGTGAACTCGTCCGCATTCAATCGCCACTTCCAGAATCCGGCCAGGCTTCTCCGCGAGACAAGGCGCGTCGAGCTCACACTCAGCCCACCGCTCGCTCTGATTTTGTCCAGATCCACCCCACGTGACTGATCCGAAAGTATCGACCGACACCTTCGTTCAATGGAAGATCCGGCTTCGGCGCTTTATCTGTGTATGCATTCGAGTGCATCGGACAAGCGCAATGAAGAGCCATCACACACTTTCATTAGAGCACGGAGCAAGTCATGAGCACGACCATGTCGCCAACAACTGAGTCAACGATCATGAGAGGAATGACCCGAGTCCTGGGAAGCATCACGGTGATCGACACGCCGCTTGTCACCCAGGCAATGGACTATGCCAGGACTCATTCCGAACCGTATCTCTTCAACCACGCTGTCCGATCCTGGCTCTTCGCGGTTCGGCTCGGACAACTGCAGGGCATAGCTCACGACGCGGAAGTCGTCGCTGTCGGCACGCTGCTCCACGACCTCGGGCTCACGAATGGCTTCGCGGGTAAAAGGCGCTTCGAGATAGAAGGTGCCGACGCAGCGCGCGTGTTCGCGCGCGAGCAGGGCCTTGACGATCGCCAGGTGCAGTTGATCTGGGACACCGTCGCTCTGAATTCCACACCTTCGATCGCCTTCTACAAGGAGGCGGAAGTCGCGCTCTGCACGGCTGGCATCGCACTCGACTACGGCGGGCCTCAGTACGATCAGATCCCGCCAGGCGAGATGAAGAGCATCCTCGCCGAATTTCCTCGCCTCGAAATGAAGCGGCGCTTCACCGATTCGGTCTGCCGTATCATCAAGGCTAAGCCGGAGACCACCTACGACAATTTCGCGCGCGACTTCGGCGAGCGTTTTGTGCCGGGCTACAAGGCGCAGTCTTCCGTTGACTTTCTGATGAACGGTCCGTTCCAGGAGTAGAAGGAAGGATGAAGAACCATATGACCTCGACGATTGACTGCTCGGCGAACAGCTGCTCGCGTACGGCCGCCGTCGCGTCGCGGTAGACCTCGGACTGAGAGAAGAGCGGGAGAGAACATGACCACGCACCAACTGGCGTCGCGCGTGGATGCCTCGAGCACGGGGATGGACAAGCCTGAACAGGGGCTCTCCGGTCTGGGCACCGCCTTCAACGCCCGTCGCCAGGCGTTCCGCGCGCTTCACGAGCGGGGCTGTTTCGTCATCCCGAATCCGTGGGACGTCGGCTCTGCGCGGTATCTTCAGCATCTGGGCTTCGCGGCGCTCGCGACGACCAGCGCGGGTTTTGCGTTTTCCCAGGGGTTGCCGGATTCCGATGTCGCCGTCGATCGCGATCGGAGCCTGGCAAACATCGCCGACATTGCCACCGCGGTCGATGTGCCGGTCAATGCAGACTTCTCGTCGGGTTATGGGATGGAACCGTCCGACGTAGCAGACAGCGTGACTCGATGTGTCGCGACCGGGGTCGCCGGGCTGTCGATCGAGGATGCCACCGGAGAAAGGGCGACTCCACTTTACGAGCTGTCGCTTGCGGTCGAGCGCGTTCAAGCGGCGCGAGAGGCGATTGATCGATCGGGCAGCGGAGTGCTTCTAACCGCAAGAGCTGAGTGCTACCACGTTGGCCATCCCGATGCCTTCCGCGAATCGGTTCGCCGTCTCCAGGCGTACGCACAGGCGGGCGCCGATGTGCTTTTTGCACCGGGTCCGCAGGAGTCCGAAGAAATCAAGGCGCTCGTGGAGGCGGTCCATCCAAAGCCATTCAACCTCCTTGTCGTCAGCGACATCGGACTGCGCGTCCCCGAGATCGCGGCACTCGGCGTCCGGCGCATCAGCGTCGGCGGCGCATTGGCCCTTGCGGGATGGACCGCCTTCATGCGCGCAGCGCAGACTTTGAAAGCGAACGGCAGCTTCTCAGGTCTCGTCGACCTGGCACCGTACGCAAAGATCAACGAGTTCCTCAAGGCGGATCTCCGCGCGCGAGAGGCGCGCGAGTTCTGATCACTTACACACTTCATAAGGAGGCTCACCATGAAAATCGTAGTGATCGGCGGCACCGGACTCATCGGCTCAAAACTCGTCACCAAGCTTCGGGCGCATGGCCACGAGGCGGTGGCGGCGTCACCCGACACGGGCGTGAATACGCTCACCGGCGAAGGACTGGCCGAGGTCCTTCAGGATGCCTCCGTGGTCGTCGACGTGTCGAACTCCCCCTCCTTCGAGGACGCGGCAGTGCTGAATTTCTTCGAGACTTCAACCCGAAACCTCCTCGCCGCTGAGGCTAAGGCAGGCGTCGGACATCATGTGGCCCTGTCGATCGTGGGAACCGAACGTCTCTCCGAAAGCGGCTACTTCCGTGCAAAGATCGCCCAGGAGAAACTGATCAGGGGATCGTCGATCCCGTACTCGATCGTCCATGCGACGCAGTTTTTCGAGTTCGTCAAGAGCATCGCTGCCGCCGCGACGGAGGGCAACACGGTGCGACTCGCACCCGTTCTGATCCAACCCATCGCGGCTGAGGATGTCGCCAGCGCGGTTTGCAGGATCTCCGAGGGATCGCCAGTCAACGGAATCGTTGAAGTGGCGGGGCCACAACAGTTTCGTCTGGACGAACTCATCCGACGAGGCCTCCGCGCTCGACACGATCCACGTGAAGTGATCGCGGATCCGCACGCGCGCTACTTCGGCGCAGAACTGCAAGAGCGATCCCTCGTGCCCAGCGACGGCGCCAGACTCGCCGAGACCCGCTTCGACGACTGGCTGAGCCGGCCCGCGGTCTCGGCACGTTAGTCAGTCCACGAGAATCCTGACGATCAGCGGCAGAAAAGGTGAAGGTGACCTCTTGAACCCTCGATCGATTCATTCCGCACGGCCGAGCGCCGAGGAGCGATTGAAAGAGCTGCGGATGGAACTGCCGGCGCAGCCGGAGCCAATCGGCATCTACGCGGAAGCCGTGCAGACAGGCAATCTGCTCTTTCTCAGCGGCATACTTCCCACGGAAGGTCGTGAGGCGAAGTTCGTTGGGCGAGTCGGAGCGGATCTCGATGTGGAAGGTGCGACGACTGCTGCCCGCCTCGCGGCGCTCAATGCCCTCGCTGTCGCGCGGCGACATCTCGGATCACTCGACAAAGTCACCCAGGTCGTTCGCCTCGGCGTCTCGGTTGCCACTTTCGGAGACGTCCGCGATCAACCGAAAGTCGCCGACGCCGCTTCGGAGTTGCTGGAAGACGTGTTCGGAAAAGACAGGATCCCCTGCCGCCTGGTTTACGGGGTCGCAAGCCTTCCGCTGGGAGCGCCGGTGGAACTGGAAGTCATTTTTGAGGTGGCGTGATGCGTACGGTGTTGATGCTTTCTCCGAGGATGCGGTCATGACCGCTGCAGCTCCGATCACACTCGCGCCGCGAGACGATCAGATGTTCCCGGTATTGATCGACGCACAGATCGAGCGCGCCGCCGCGCATGGAAAGCGTCGAACCGTGCAGCGCGGTGAGGTCCTCATCGAAGCCGGCGCGCAGCATTACCCCTTGTTCATCGTATTGTCGGGAGAGCTCGAGGTCGTGTTGAAATCGGGTGACGGCGAGGCGCTGGCCGCGACGCATCACCGAGGACGATTCACCGGCGAGCTGAATCTGGTCAGCGGCCGGCGCGGCCTCGCCGGCGTGCGCGTGGCAGAGCCCGGTGAAGTCATCGAAATCGAACGGCAGAGTCTTCTCTCGATGCTGCAGACGGACGCAGAGCTCAGCGAGATCTTCATGCGCGCGTTCATCCTTCGCCGCGCCGCGGTCATCGATCGCGGAGTCGGACACGAGGTCGTGCTGGGCTCGCGGTACTCGCCACGGACGCTGGAGATCCGGGAGTTCTTGTCGCGCAACGCGCATCCATATACTTATCTCGACCTCGACACCGACGAAGCCTCCCGGGAGTCGCTCGATCGCTGGAACATATCGGCGGACGAAGTCCCGGTCGTGATCTGCCGCCGTGAGGTAGTCCTCCGCAATCCGACCAATGCGGAGATCGCCGATTGCCTCGGCTTCAATCAGGCCATCGACGTCGATGAGAGTCACATCCGCGACGTGGTGGTCGTTGGTGCAGGGCCGGCCGGTTTAGGCAGCGCGGTGTACGCCGCGTCGGAAGGCCTCGACGTCCTGATGATCGAGGCGAATGCGCCGGGGGGACAGGCCGGCTCCAGCATGCGCATTGAAAACTATCTCGGCTTTCCCTCCGGCATCACGGGACAGGAGCTCGCAACGCGCGCGTTCAGTCAAGCCGAGAAATTCGGCGCGCAGATCATCATCGCCAAGGGCGCCAGGCACCTGATCCACGGGCGACGACCGTACTCGATCGAGATCGACGACGGAACCCGCATCATTGCACGCACGGTCATTCTCGCGACCGGAGCTGCATACCGCGGATTGCCGATCGACAACATCGCCAGCTTCAACGGCGCGGGCGTTTATTACCTGGCAACGCCGATGGAGGCGCAAGTGTGCAAGGGCGAGGATGTGATCATCATCGGCGGCGGCAATTCGGCCGGTCAGGCCGCGGTGTATCTGGCGGATACGGCGCGGCGGGTGATCATGGTCGTTCGATCAGGCGGATTAGCGGAGACGATGTCACGCTACCTCGTGCGGCGGATCGAAGGCAATCCCGCAATCGAGGTCAGGACGAACTGCCAGGTCGTGGCTCTCCACGGTGGAGGGCACCTGGAAGAGGTACGGTGCCGCAACAGGACCACCGGAAGCGAGACCATCGAAGACATCCGGCATCTCTTCGTGATGACCGGAGCGGTCCCCGCAACCAGATGGCTCGACAACTGCGTCGCACTCGATGACCGCGGCTTCATCAAAACCGGACCGGCTCTGTCGCCCGAAGATCTCAATGCCGCACAGTGGCCGCTGAAGCGACCGCCGCATCTTCTCGAGACGAGCCTTCCGGGCGTCTTCGCGATCGGGGACGTTCGCGGCGGCAACATCAAACGTGTGGCATCCGCGGTCGGCGAAGGCTCGATCGCGATCGCATTCGTGCATCAGGTGCTCCACGAGTAGTCGTGGAGTTCGTAACTAACGGCGGTTCCGCCATGCAAGCCTCTACTGCCTTCCCGTTAGTCGATGACATCCTGGCCTCCCACGAGGAGGCGCTGGGGCCTGACCTTCCGGGATACCGCAATCACGTCACTCGTGTTCTCCACTTCCTCTTCGCCATCGCGCCGGAGCTTCGCGCTTCGGAGGAGCCGGTTCTCATAGCCGCAGCATTCCACGACCTGGGCATCTGGACTGACCGCACCTTCGACTACCTCGCCCCGTCCTCGCGCCTCGCCCACGACTACCTGACGGCACACGGCCTGGATCCTCTCTGGCAGGAGGTCGACCTCATCATCCAGCAGCACCACAAGGTCCGTTCCTATCGCGGGCCCTTTTCGCTTTCCGTGGAGTCATTTCGTCGCGCCGACCTTGTAGACGTTTCCCTCGGCCTCATTCGCTTTGGCCTCACGCCTCAGTTCATTCAGTCCGTCCGCGGGGTCCTTCCGGACGCCCACTTTCATGCCCGTCTCCTCGCGTTCACTGGTCAGCAGTTCCTCCGAACGCCGCTCCACCCCCTCCCGATGGTCCGCTGGTAGGGCACAAGTCCCCGTCTCATTCCACGCCGCCACCTAATCCGGATCATTCATGAACGTCGCCGCTGTCGACGACCGTCGAATTGTCGAAAACAGTCGGAACGACACTGTCGGGTTGTAGGCGACCATCCTCGCGTCGGAGCCGCCTGCGCTTCGGTATGGCCGCGTAACGGTTAGCAACCTGCGTCACACTTGCGTTCTGAACGAGCAGACGCAACGGCAACTGGCAGCGCGAAGGTCTCCGGCTTCCGCCGGCGGTTTCTTTGTCGGCAAGGCTCTACTGGGAGAATCGCAGCTCAAACCTCGTCAGTGCTGCCTCTCAGAAGACAGCCGAGATAAAGGTGCCGGTCGCCATCACGGTGTTCCCCGACGAGATCATTCGCGCCCAGGAGGGATGGGCGCGGCGATCAGGAGGAATTCGAAGCGCGCCGGGAGATCCTCGAAGGTGCCCTCGACCGACTGGAGGATCTTCGCAAGCAGGATTCGGGTCCGTTTGCCGACGTTTACGACGACGTTGCGCAACACTATCGAACGCGATTGAGCACGCTCTGTGGTGAGGGATCGGACGAGCACGGCACAACCACGGAGCACGCACAACTCTACGATGGAATTACACGTGAGCTGGTCCAGCTTGAGCGTCGCACGGCCGTCGATCTGCGCAACCAGGGGCGAATCAGCGACGAGGCGCTGCGGCGCGTTCTGTACGAGCTCGATCTGGACGAGACGCGCATTGCCGCAGCAGAAGGAAGTACCACGGAATGAAAATTCGATCAACGAGACCGACAAAGCGTCCAGGAGTCGCTTGCCATCCTCCGCGCCGCGAGTTAATCTCGCGTGCTCAAGAGTCATTCATGAATCGCGGCGCCTTCGTCGGGCTCGCTCTACTCTGCGGCCTCGCCTTCTCGGGGTCGGGCGTCGCCGCGCCCCATCCCGTCAGCGTCGACGACCTGATGAAGCTTCGCTGGATCGCCGACGTTCAAATTTCCCCGGACGGAGAGCGCGTGGCCTATGTCGTCTCCCAACCTTCCGTGGAGAACAACACGCACGACGCGCAGCTTTACATCGTCCCCACCGCGGGCGGCACGCCTGTGCGCATGACCTACGGGACGCGCGTCTTCAATGTTCCAAGGCCCTCGCCGCACCTGCGCTGGTCGGCGAACGGATCCTCGCTCGCTTTTGTCGCGCTGGTGAATGATCTTCCTCAGGTGGTCAGCATGCCCGCCACCGGTGGCGAGGCGCGAGCTCTGACGACGGCCAAAGAGGGAACCGCCGTTTACGAGTGGTCGCCAGACGGCCAGCGCATCGCCTACATCGCTCCCGATCCGGCGCCCGCGGACGAACAGAGCCGCAAGAAAGATAAGACCTATGTAATCGAGGTCGACCGCAACGAGCGGAGACCACGGGTGTGGATCCAGGACGTGGCGGGCGGCGACGCGCGGGCGATCACGCCCGCTGACCAATACGTGCTGGGTCTTTCGTGGTCGCCCGATGGGAGCACGGTGGCCTACGCGGCCTCGGCGGTCGGCGGCTTCAACGCGCAGTACCACAGCAAGATCTACTCTGTGTCCGCCGCGGGCGGCGCGCCCAAGGCGATTGTCGACCGCCGGGGATGAACCGGCTCTCCGTCGTACTCGCCGGACGGACGGTGGATCGGCTTTGTGTCCAGCGGGGGCACGACCGAAATGATGTCGGTCTGGGGCCTTCACGTGGTGCCTGCGGCCGGCGGCGCGCCCCGCGACCTCAGCACCGAGACCCGGGCCTGGATCGGCGAGTTCGTGTGGTCGACAGACAGCCGTTCGATCTTCTATGTGCCCAACGAGGGCACGTCACTGCGCGGGGCCGGCATGTTCGAGCAGCCGATCTTCCGCTCGTGGATCGACAGCGGCCGCAGCGAACGCGTGACGGTTGGACCAACGGTCAACTATTCGCCGAGCCTCAGCCGCGACGGCAAGCGCCTCGCCTATCGCTCGGTCGAGGCGCTGACCATGGGCGACGTCTTCGTACAGGACCTCGTGCCAGGCGGCAAGGCGCGGAAGCTGACGGACACGAACCCGGAGCTCGCCGAGCTGACGCTCGGCACGATCAAGCCGATCCACTGGCGTTCCTTCGACGGGATGGAGATCTGGGGGCTGCTGCTCACGCCGCCCGGCTACGACGGCAGCAAGAAGATCCCGCTTCTCACGTATTGCCACGGCGGTCCGATCGGCGGCTTCACCTACGGCCTCTTCCCGCAGTTCATGCACACGGTCCCGCAGGTCGACATCTACGGAACACAGGCCATGGCCAGCGCGGGCATGGCGGTGCTCTTCCCCATGCCGCGCGGTGGCTCCGGCTACGGCGTGGAAGGCTTCAAGATGATCAAGAACAGTTGGGGCGAAGGCGACTACAAAGACATCATGGCCGGCGTCGACTACGTGATCAGCCTCGGCATCGCCGACCCCGATCGCCTGGGCGTGATGGGCGGGTCGTACGGCGGCTTCATGACGGATTGGATCGTGACCCAGACCGGTCGCTTCAAGGCCGCGGCGACCATGTGCAGCATCAGCGATCTTTCGGATCTGTATTACCTGTCAGACGGCGGCGACTTCATGGTCGAGTACTTCGGCGATCCACTCAAGGACTCCGCGAGATACGCCGCGCACTCGGCAATCACATTCGTGAACAACGTGACCACTCCGCTCCTCATCCAACATGGAGAAAACGATCGGCGCGTCCCGCTGATGCAAGCCCAAAAGTTCTACAAGGCCCTGAAATCCCTCGGCAAGACTGTGGAGTTGGAGATCTTCCCTCGCGGCGGGCACGTGCTCTCCGAGCCCGCGCAGCAGCGAGAGATCATGCGCCGGAATCTGGCCTGGTTCCAAAGATGGCTCAAGCCGTGACGAACGGAGGTAGTCAGTGAAGACAGCATCACTCGGATCTCGCATCGCCGCGATCGCCCTCGCCCTCGGCCTGGCATGGACGGCGGACGCCCAGACAACCGCGACCCTGAAGGGCAGGGTCCTCGACGCCTCCGGCGGGGGAATCGCGGGCGCCACAGTTGGCGTCAAGGGTCCGACGGTACGGCGCGACGTCGCGGCTGATGCGAATGGGTTCTACCGCGCGATGGCGCTGCCCGCCGGCATCTATTCCGTATCCGCGTCCAGCCCCGGCTTCAAGACCAAATTGCTCGACGGGATCGAGCTGTTCCTGAACCAGACGGTGACCTTCGACATCCCGATGGAGATGGCGGCGCAGACGGAGTCCATGACCGTGGAGGTCTCCGCTCCGCTCGTCGACACCACCAGCTCCGCCAACCGCCAGGTCATTGACTCGCGCACCATCGACGCCATCCCCCTGAACGGCCGCAACTATCTCGACCTCATCCTGCTCACTCCCGGCGTCGCTGTAAACAACAACGCGCGTGCGGATCTCGCTCCGGCGCGCGACACGCGCGGCGCGATCCTCGGCGAGCGCGCGGGCAACACGGCGTTCCTCATCGATGGCCTCGAGAACAACGACGATTTCCGAGGCGGCGTCTTCCAGAACTTCACGCAGGATGCCATTCAGGAGTTCGAGGTCATCGACGCCGGCTACAAAGCGGAGTTCGGCCGCGGCTCGGCCGGTATCGTCAACGTGTTGACGAAGTCGGGCACCGACCAGACGCGCGGCTCCGCGTTCTTCTTCCTGCGCGACGACGCACTCGACGCCTCCACCGTAAAGGGGCAGGATCCTCCAAAGCTGAAGCGTTATAACTCGGGATTGACTCTGGGCGGTCCGGTGGTCAGAGAACGCGCCTGGTATTTCGGCTCGGTCGAATATTTCAAGGAGGAGCGGCAGTCGATCTTCCCTCCCAACATTCCGGCCAGCCTCGCCGCGGGCGAAGATTTCTCACGCCAGCCGAAGATCACGGACTACCGCGTCTTCGGCAAATACAATCAGTCTCTGAGCCAGAGTAACGACGTTCGCGTGGAGGCTTCCTGGTCGCGCGACGAGAATGTCAACCAGCTCTCGAGCGCCACCAGCCTTCCCAGCGCGAGCACAAACAATCGCACGACGACGTTCCTCGGCACCGCCGCTGCGAACACGATTTTGAGCGACCGCTCGTTGCTCGAGAGCTCCATCGGATATCGAAATCAAACTTTCTCGCAAAACCAGGATGGGTCGACGGATGGCAGGAGCTACAGCATTTCCTTCCTGGACGGAGGCTCCGGCTTCAACTTCGGACCGCCGATCGGCAGCGTGCAGGATCTCGACCAGAAGTACGTGACGCTGCGCGAGGCCTTCTCGCTCTTCTCCGGCGAGAAACACGCGGCGAAAGTGGGGGCCGAATACGTCAGGACCGTGGTGGACGGCGTGCAGGGGCAGGGCTTCCAGTACGTGATCGTGACCACGCACCCCAACTTCGACAAATATGGTCGCGAATCGTTCCAGATCCCGCAAGGCGTCGGCTTCCTCAATCCCGGCGACGATCAGATTCGCCTGCGCAATAGCGGCATCAGCCTATTCGCCCAGGACGACTGGCGCATCCTGAGCAAGTTGATGATGAACGTCGGTCTGCGCTACGACTACGATTCGAAGTTCAAGGACAGCAACAATTTCGCGCCGCGCCTCGGCTTCAACTGGAGTCCCGATGCGAAGACGGTGGTCCGCGCGAACTTCGGGATCTACTACGACCGCTATCGCCTCGGCATCGCCGAGGCCGTTCCCAGCCTCGGCGGTTTCAACGGGCGAACGCTCGTCGAAGTCGACTACCCGCGGCTCACCGTCGATGCAGGGCTGGGGCTGGCCCGAAGCTTAGCTGCGATTGCAATTTTTCTAAAGGATCCCAACTTCATCAACACTCAATTCAACATCCCGGTAGGCACGGTGGTCACGAGCGGCAATGTGCAGCAACTCACCGGCCTGACACCGGACCAGTTTCTGTCCGCGCTCCGCACGTTCCTGACCAGCATTGGGCGACCCTTCAACCCGATCAGTTTCTCGCCGGTCACCGGCTATTTGCGCCAGGACCTCTCCGCCGCGTTCCAGGACGAGGTCCGTGCCGAAGAACCGTTCAAGACGCCGTACAACCGAACGATGATGGTTGGTGTGCAGCGCGCGCTGATGCCTGACCTCGCGGCCAGCGCTACGTACGTGCACCGCGACATTCGCAACATCCTCGGCGTGCGCATCATGAACCTGTCATTCGACTCGCGCACTGTGGGCGCGCCGGTCACCACCGACGGCGGGCCGCTTCGGCGGACCTACGGCGCCTTCTACGACGGCAAGTACGACGCCGCGATCCTGTCGCTGGAAAAGCGCTTCCGCGATCGCTTCCAGTTCCAGGCCAACTACACATACGCGAAGGCGACGGACAATCTGCTCAATTCCAACCTGGGCCTCGGGCTCGGCGCCCAGGGCGGCGGCGCAGTGCCGACGGACAACCTCGACCTGGAATTCGACCGCGGAAACTCCGACCTCGCGGTGCGCCACACGTTCGTGATGTCGGGACTGGCGATTCTGCCCGCGGGATTCTCGTTCAGCGGCGTGCTGCGTGCCACTAGCGGCGCACACTTCACGGCGTCCGGCACAACCATCGATTACGACGGCGACGGCATCGCCTCGCGCCGGCCCCGCGGCACGAAGCGGAACCAGTTCACCGGACCGTCCAACTTCAACCTGGACCTGCGCGTCGACACGCTTCCACGTCGGCTCGGACATGGAGGCTTCGTTCCTCGTCGAGGGCTTCAACGTCACCAACGCCAAGAACCCCAGACTCATCGACGCGGCGTACGTGAGCGGCGCGCCGGGTCCGACCTTCGGCGACGTGCTCGTGCCACTGCCCGGGCGAGAGCTGCAGATGGGGGTGCGCTTGAAGTTCTGAGCCGCCCCTCGCGCGTCCGTTTCTTCGATGTTGATGAGCGGCAACGAGCGATACCGCTTTCCCGTCAGCCTGGCAGAGCACTGACGACCGCCGGCGCAATCCGACCCTGGTCGGGGGTGCTCGGGACGATGTGGACATCGACGGTGACCGGCGCATCGGCGATGTACGGCGGCGTGTCGCCGCCGAAGCTGCGCTGCTCCACGCGGCCATCGTTCAGGGTGATCGCCCCCCTGGCCCTCAGTTGTGTGACGCCGAAGGCAGACCTCCTTGAAACTGGCTCTCGGGGCTGGCGAGCTCCGACGAATTCGGCCGCGTCGAGCCCAACATCGAGCTACTTCGATGCTCTGCACAACGCATTCGATGAGAACGGTCGTGAAGTCGTCGGTGTGCGCGGCCTGAAGTTGTCGGATCGATTTCTCGAGGGCGTTAGCTTCGATCCATCGATCGG
>Ga0210377_10001598_pt1 | contig 20578 bp, 22 predicted proteins | sample PLM4_65_b1redo_FD_155480 | JGI IMG/M metagenome (GOLD analysis project Ga0210377, IMG submission 155480) | Groundwater sediment microbial communities from an aquifer in East River, Colorado, USA - PLM4_65_b1 redo | ecosystem: Environmental > Terrestrial > Soil > Riparian zone | place: USA: East...
GATTGAGCCGCTACGTTATTCTTAAGTATCCATAAGATACATTATGCGACAAATGGATTTGGGCGCGCGGGGTTTCACGTGAAACGGCGCCCGCCTTTACGAAGCGTTAAGCCCCTGCGTCCCTGCCGTGTCCGTACCGTCGAGCGGAATTTAGGCGCTGTTAACCCTGGCGGCGTCGGTTTCCGGCAGCCGCCGGAATGCGATCGCGAGCCGGTTCCACGAGTTGATGGCGACGATCGCCATGGTCAGGTCGACCAGTTCCTTTTCGGAGAACTGCTGGCGCGCCTGTTCGTAAACGGCGTCCGGCACGTGACCCTCCGTCACCAGGGTCACGGCCTCGGTCCAGGCCATCGCCGCGCGCTCCCGTGCGGTATAGATCGGCGCCTCGTCCCAGGCGTTCAGCAGATGCATGCGCTCGTCACTCTCCCCTGCCTTGCGGGCATCGCGCACGTGCATGGCAAGGCAGGAGGCGCAGCCGTTGATCTGCGAGGAGCGGATCTTGACCAGCTCCAGCAACGACGCCTCGATGCCGCTTTTGTTGACGTAACCCTGCAACCCGAGCATGGCTTTCTGGGCGTCGGGCGCGGCCTTGGCAACGTCGACTCTCTGGCGCATGGTGCGAACCCCATCATCAACCGTTTGCTAACCATAATCCGTAAATGAGCGAAAAATCCATCGACCAGCTGCTCGAGATCATGGCGCGGCTGCGCGATCCGAAAGGCGGCTGCCCGTGGGACCGCGAGCAGAGCTTCGCCACCATCGCGCCCTACACGATCGAGGAGGCCTACGAGGTCGCCGACGCGATTTCCCGCGGCGACACGGCGGCGCTCAAGGACGAGCTGGGCGACCTGCTGTTTCAGGTGGTCTTCCATGCGCGCATGGCGGAGGAATCCGGCGCCTTCGCCTTCGACGACGTCGTAAATACCATATCTGACAAGATGCTGCGGCGTCACCCTCACGTTTTTGGTGAGGCTCATGTGTCGGACGCCGAGGCCCAGACCGTAGCCTGGGAAGTCCACAAGGCGCGGGAACGCGAAGGCCGGGCCACGCTCGACGGGATTGCCCTCGCTTTGCCCGCCTTGCTCCGCGCCATCAAGCTGCAGAACCGGGCGGCACGGGTCGGCTTCGACTGGCCGAACCTGGTGCCGGTCATGGACAAGCTGCGCGAGGAGCTGGCGGAGATCGAGCATGAGATCGCGACCGGAGGCGGCCCGGACCGGCTGGAGGACGAGCTCGGCGATCTGCTGTTCGTGGTCGCGAACGTGGCGCGTCATCTGGGCATCGATCCTGAAGCCGCTTTAAGGCGTACCAACGCTAAATTCGAGCGTCGCTTTAGGCGGATCGAAGAACTACTTGCCCAAAAAGGGATAACGCCGTCCTCATCCACCCTCGAAGAGATGGATGCGCTGTGGGATCAAGCCAAGGACGAGGAAAAACTAGAGGCAAACACGAAGATCGGCCTCTAGTCTTCTGGACTTTATAGGCTTTCTGTCACGACGAAGGTGCAGTTCGCCGCCCCTTCCCGCTTCTTCTTGGCGGCCTGATATTCGGGCGAGTTGTAGCATTTCACCGCCTGATCGATGGATGCGAACTCGATCACTGCCATGCGCCCCGGCGCCGAGCCTTCCAGCACCTGCACCTTGCCGCCGCGCGCGACCATCTTGCCGCCGTACTTGGCGACCGCGGCCGGCGCCTCCTTGGCGTAACCTTCGAACTTCGCCGGATCGGTCACCTCGATGAACGAAACCCAATAAGCCGGCATGGCCACCTCCCTTGGTTAGTCGTTGGTCAACAGCATCATCAGGCTGGACGTGTCGTAGCGACGCCCGCCCCGCGCCTGCACGTTCTTGTAGAACTGATCGACCAGAGCGGTGACGGGCAGGCGCGCCCCGTTGCGGTCCGCCTCGTCCAGGCAGATCCCGAGATCCTTGCGCATCCAGTCGACGGCGAAGCCGAAATCGTACTTTCCGGCCAGCATCGTGACGTGGCGGTTCTCCATCTGCCACGACTGGGCGGCGCCCTTGGAGATGACCTCGAACACCTTATGGGCATCGAGCCCGGCGCGCTGGGCGAAGTTCGCGCCCTCCGCCAGAGCCTGCACCAGCCCCGCGATGCAGATCTGATTGACCATCTTGGTGAGCTGGCCCGCCCCGGCCGGCCCCATCAGCATGACCGCGACGCCATAGCTCTCGATCGCCGGCTTGGCGCGGTCGAAAATCGCCGCCTCGCCGCCGACCATGACCGTCAGCTTGCCGTTTTTCGCGCCGGCTTCGCCGCCCGACACCGGCGCGTCGAGCACGCCGATCCCTTTCTCCTTTCCCGCTGCCGCCAGTTCGCGCGCGAGACCGGCCGACGCGGTGGTGTGGTCGACGAGGATGGCGCCGCTCCGCATTCCTGCGAGCGCGCCGTCCTTGCCCAGCACGACGGAGCGCACGTCGTCGTCGTTGCCGACGCAGGTGAAGACGAGCTCCGCGCCTTCCGCCGCCGCGCGCGGCGTGGCGACGGCGCGGCCCTTGTGCTCGGCGGCCCAGCGCTCCGCCTTGGCGGCGGTGCGGTTGTAGACCGCCACCTCATGGCCCCTGGCGGCGAGATGCCCCGCCATGGGATAGCCCATTACCCCGAGCCCGATGAACGCGGCCTTCGCCATACGCGACTCCGTTTTTTGGTGAGCGAAATATTACCGCCGCAGCGCCGGCAAGACGAGGTCGTGCAGCCTCTGCCAGCTGTCGCGGTCGGGCGCGAGCAGCAGCCCCTGTTCCGGCGCGCCCGAGGGGCTGTACGGCGCGCCGTCCAGCGCAGCCGAATAACCGCCGGCCTCGCGGTGGATCAGCACGCCGGCGGCATGATCCCACGGCCAGGACCGGCGATAGAGCGAGAAGTGGAAGCGGCCGCTCGACAACGCAACGTGCTCGCAGCCTGCCGATTTGAGCGTCAGCAATGACCCGACCTGTGTCGTCACGTTCGGGTCGTAGCGCAATTTGTAGCCGAGCGAACCGGTCATCTCCGTGAGCGGGATGCGCCCGGCAACGGCGAGGCGCGTGCCGTCCTGCCAGGCGCCTCCGCCCTCCTCCGCGACGGTAAGGCGGTCGCGCGCCGGCTCGTAAATCAACCCGACGCGCGTCCGGCCGCGCTCCACATAGGCGACGATGACGGCGAAGTCTTCCTTCCCCTTGGCGAAGTTGGCGGTGCCGTCCACCGGATCGATCACCCAGACCGGCGCCTCGCCCGAAAGCCGGCCGAGCACGCCGGCGAGGTCGGCCTCGGCCATCTCCTCCGCGACCACCGTGGCGTCGGGCGCGATCGCGGCGAGGCCGTTGATCAGCCGCGCCTCGGAGGCGAGGTCGGCGGTGGTGACCAGGTTGCCCGGCCGCTTCTCGCGCACGTCCTCGGCCGAAAGCCGCCGGAACCGCGGCAGGATCTCCTCGGCCGCGACCTCGCGCACGAGATCGGAAATGCGGGCGACGTCCGGCGTCATAATGGTCGGTCTTCCCAGTCGAAAGACGAAAACGGATTTGCGTTTCTTCGCGGGGTGACGTCAACCCGCCGAAGTCCGAGTATGGCATACCGCGCAGGCCATCCCCGCCCTCATGTCGATCTCGCGCGGTTCGTCGCGCCGCCGATAAGGAGGCGATGCAAAAGAAAAGGGCCGCGTTGCCGCGGCCCCTGTAGTCGCCCCTTATGGGGCTCTTTATGACGTTGCGTCTTATAGCGAAATCACATTCCCATGTCACCCATGCCGCCCATGCCGCCGGGGGGCATGGCATGGCTGTGCTCCTTGGGCTCCGGACGGTCGGCCACCATAGCCTCGGTCGTGATCAGGAGGCCCGCCACCGACGCCGCATCCTGCAGCGCCGTGCGCACCACCTTGGTCGGATCGATGATACCGGCCTTCACCAGATCGCAGAACTCATCGGCCTGGGCGTCGTAGCCGTAGGTCGCGGTCTTGCTTTCGAGCAGCTTGCCCGCAACCACCGCGCCGTCGCGCCCGGCGTTCTCGGCGATCTGCCGCACCGGCCATTGGAGCGCCTTCCTGACGATCTCGATGCCGACGCGCTGGTCGTCGTTTTCGGCCTTCAGCTTGGCGAGAGCGTTGGTCGCGTAGAGCAGGGCCACGCCGCCGCCGGCGACGATGCCCTCTTCCACCGCGGCGCGGGTCGCATGCATCGCGTCGTCGACGCGATCCTTGCGCTCCTTCACCTCGATCTCGGTCGCACCGCCGACCTTGATCACCGCGACGCCGCCGGCGAGCTTCGCCAGCCGCTCCTGCAGCTTCTCGCGGTCGTAGTCGGAGGTGGTCTCCTCGACCTGGGCGCGGATCTGGTTGCAGCGGCCCTCGATCTCGGTCTTCTTGCCGGAGCCACCCACGATCGTGGTGTTGTCCTTATCGATCGAGACCTTCTTCGCCTTGCCGAGCATCTGGATCGTGACGCTCTCGAGCTTGATGCCGAGGTCCTCGGAGATGACCTGGCCGCCGGTGAGGATCGCGATGTCTTCCAGCATCGCCTTACGGCGATCGCCGAAGCCGGGCGCCTTCACCGCGGCGACCTTGAGCCCGCCACGCAGCTTGTTGACGACGAGCGTGGCCAGGGCCTCGCCCTCCACGTCCTCGGCGACCACGAGCAGCGGACGGCCGGACTGAACCACCGCCTCGAGCAACGGCAGCATCGGCTGCAGGCTCGACAGCTTCTTTTCGAACAGGAGGATCAGCGGATTGTCGAGCTCCGTGATCATCTTCTCGGCGTTGGTGATGAAGTACGGCGAGAGATAGCCGCGGTCGAACTGCATGCCCTCGACCACCTCGAGCTCGGTCTCGAGGCCCTTCGCCTCTTCGACCGTGATCACGCCTTCCTTGCCGACCTTCTGCATCGCTTCGGCGATCATGTCGCCCACGGCGGTTTCGCCGTTGCCCGCGATGGTGCCGACCTGGGCGATCTCGCGATCGGTCTTGATCGGCTTCGACTGCTTCTTGATCTCGTCGACCACGGCGGCGACCGCGAGGTCGATGCCGCGCTTCAGATCCATCGGGTTCATGCCGGCGGCCACCGACTTGCAACCTTCGCGGAAGATCGCCGCGGCGAGAACCGTCGCCGTCGTGGTGCCGTCGCCCGCCTCGTCATTGGTCTTGGAGGCGACTTCGCGCACCATCTGGGCGCCCATGTTCTCGAACTTGTCCGCAAGCTCGATTTCCTTGGCGACCGTCACGCCGTCCTTGGTGATGCGCGGAGCGCCGAACGACTTGTCGAGCACCACGTTGCGGCCCTTCGGGCCCAACGTCACCTTCACCGCGTCGGCGAGAATCTCGACGCCGCGGAGCATTTTCGCCCGCGCGTCGGTTGAAAACCTTACGTCTTTCGCTGCCATTGTCCCTGATCCTTATCTACTCGAGGATGCCCATGATGTCGGACTCCTTCATGATGAGAAGGTCCTTGCCATCGACTTTCACTTCCGTGCCCGACCACTTGCCGTACAGGATCTTGTCGCCGACCTTGACGTCGAGCTTCACGATCTTGCCGTCTTCGCCGCGCGCGCCCGGACCGGCCGCGACGACCTTGCCCTGCTGCGGCTTCTCCTTGGCGGTGTCGGGAATGATGATTCCGCCTTTGGTCTTTTCTTCGGCCTCCAAGGCCTCGACCAGCACACGATCGTGCAGCGGCCTAATCTTCATGATCCTCTCCTCGTTGAAATTCTTGGGAAATTCGCCTGTTAGCACTCAGCGAGTGCGAGTGCCAGCTATATAGGCGGCCGCCCCCCGTCCTGTCAACGCGAGGCTGAATAAAGCGGTGTCTCGGCGGAGCCGGCGAGCGCCGGAATCAGGGGGCGATCGGGAGGGAGAACAGGAACGTGCTTCCTTCGTCGGGGGCGCCTTCGACCCGGATGCGGCCCCCATGGCGCTCGACGATCTTCTTGCACACGGCGAGCCCGATCCCGGTCCCCGGATATTTGTCGCGTTCGTGCAGGCGCTGGAAGATCTGGAAGATGCGCTCGCGATGTTGCGGATCGATGCCGATGCCGTTGTCGCGCACGGAGAGTACGACGTCGCTCCCTTCCACGAGCGCGCCCACATGAATGACGGGGACACGCTCGCCGCGGAACTTGATGGCATTGCCCATCAGGTTCTGGAACAGCTGCCCGAGCTGCACCCGGTCGCCGATGACGACAGGCAGCTTGTCGCACGTGACCTGGGCGCCGGATTCGACGATCGCCTGATGCAGGTTCGAGACCGCGTCCGAGAATACCTCGCCGCAATCGGTCGGCGTGAATTCCTTGCCGCGAGTCCCCACGCGCGAGAATTGCAGCAGGTCGCTGATCAGGAGCTGCATGCGCTTGGCGCCGGCGACCGCAAACCCGATATAGTCCATGGCGGACTGGTCGAGCTTGTCTTTATAGCGGCGCTCGAGGAGCTGGCAGTAGCTGGCGACGGTGCGCAGCGGCTCCTGCAGGTCGTGCGACGCGACATAGGCGAACTGCTCGAGCTCGGCGTTGGAGCGGCGCAGCTCCTCCTGGGCGCGTACCTGCTCGGTGACATCTTGCACCACGACCAGGACGGCGGATTCGCCGTGCCATTTCAGCGGAAGCGCCGCGACGTCGGCGAGATATTCCGATCCGTCCAGACGCAACCGCCGCCGTCGCTGCGATTCCTTGCCCACATTCCGTTTGAGGATTTCGCTCGAACGCTCGACGACGTAGTCCCGCTCCGCGGGATGGGAGAAATCGAGCGGCGCCCGACCGACGATTTGGTCGGCGGTCTCCGCACCGAACATCCTCACCCCGGACGGGTTGATGAATGTGATCGCCTTGCCGTTGTGGATATACACCGCGTCGGGCAGCAGCTCGACGAGGCCACGATAGCGCTCCTCGGATTCCTGCAGGGCCGTTTCGGTTTTGACCCGTTCCGAACGGTCGCGGCTGACGAGCAGCATCGCCGATTGACCGTGCCAGTCGATGGCGAGCGCCGTCGTTTCGACATCTACGACGGTTCCGTCGAGACCGAGCGATTTGTGGCGCAGCGGCGCTGCGCCGGATCGCGCGTCGCGCCACTTTCGGGTGCGCTCACGCACGTCCGATCTTTCTTCCGCGGGAATGAAATCAAGGATCTCCCGGCCGATCAGATCCTCGACCGAGGCGGCGCCCAGCAGGCGCAAGGTGGCATCGTTGACGAACACGAGCCGCCCGCCGCATTGGACCATGACGGCTTCGGGCAGGAAGCGGACGAGCCGCTCCGCATCCGAAGCTTCCGAGACGTGCTCCGCGCCGTCCCCGGCCGCGGCGAGCTCGACTTCAAGCGCGGCGATACGGGAACGCAGCTCCGCGACGGTCTCCGGATTGCGCCGGCGGAGCCCGGTTGGCATGGCATCTCCTCGCAATGCGAAGGCCAGCTTATGGGGCGGAACGGATTAACTTTCGATGAGCGAACGATTGATTCCGCGTTAACCATCAGGCCCGCCACCGGCTCGATCGGATTTCTGCCCGCCGCACAGCTTCGTTCATCAGGATCGCCATGGCGGCGAGCGTGGCGATCAAGGCGAACAGGTTCGCGGGCTGGAAAGTTTGCGTGTAGGCGGCGGTGAAGTGACCGATCCCGCCCTGACTCGAATAAAGCTCGGCCAGCAGCACGCCCAGCAGCACCGCCGACATGCCGAGCCGCATCCCGGTGAAGAAGGCAGGCACCATCTGCGGGAACACGACGTGACGGAAGACCTGGGCGTCGCTCGCGCCCATCGATTTGGCGCTGGTGACCAGCAGAGCCGAGAAGCTCTGCACCCCGCCGACAATGGCGACGATCATCGGAAACACGCCGTGGGTGAATCCGAACACGACGCGGCTCTCCGGCCCGATCCCGAAATACAGCACGATCAGCGGCAAGATCGTGATCTGCGGGATGCCGTAGAGCAACATGACGATGGGAAACAAGCTTTCGTGGCTGGCGCGGTGCAGCCCGATCGGAACGCCGACGAGGAGCCCGACCACGACCGAGAGCGCGAAGGCGAGGCCGAGCTCCCATACCGTGGTCCAGATGGCGTGCATCACCTCGCGATCGTTGTAGAGCGGTCCGAGCGCGGCGAGGACTTCCGACGGCGCCGCCATGAACAGGGGATCGCCGATGGTGCGGGCCACCAGCTCCCACAGCAGGAAGAACAGGACGACCGCGCCGAGCCGTGCCGACCCCGGACGCCGCTTGGCCCATTGCCAGACCGCGCTCATCGCCGACGCGCGCGCCGCTCGAGCGCGGTCACGGTCAGGTTCAACGTCGCGGCGATGACGACGACGAACACGATGTAGCCGTACATCTTGGCCGTATCCATCATGTCGCCGAGCGCCACGATCTGGTGCCCGAGCCCCGAGAACGAGGTGAGGGTTTCGGCGCCCAGGATCGACAGGAAGGTGATGATGAATCCGATGCGCAGGCCGCCGAGCACGACGGGGAACGCCGCCGGCAGCAGGACATTGCGAAAGAGCTGCGCGTCCGAGGCGCCCATCGAGCGCGCAGCCTTGAGATAGAGCGGCTCGATATTGCCGAAGCCGGCGATGGTGGAGAGCACGATGGGAAAGAACCCGACCGTGGCGCCGATGGCGATCTTCGATCCGACCCCGATGCCGAAAAACATGACATAGAGCGGATAGAGAAGGATCACCGGCGTCGCCGCCAGCCCGGCGAACAGCGGATCGAAGGCGCGGATGCCGTACCGCGTTCGGCTGACCAGGTAGCCAAAGGAACAGCCGAGGCTCGCCGCGATCGCATAGCCGATGGCGAGCTCGAACAAGGTGATCCGCAGATCGGGCCAGAACAGCCCGCGCGTCAGGACGATGACGAACTCGGTCCAGACCTGGGGCAGCGAAGGCACGATCAGGGGATTGACCATGCCGCGCGTGGAGGTGACGTACCACAACACCAGCACGGCGCCGACGAACGTGGCCTGGATCAAATGCGCGCGAAGACGGCGGCGGGATGGCATCGCGCGCGGGCGGCCCGGTCTATAGCTTCACGCCTGCCCACACATGGGCCGGGCCGGTGATGTCGAACACGATGCCGTCGGGATCGCGGTACTTGGTTTCGGTCGCCATCTGGTTGGTGTCGATCGGGTGATAGCGCCCGCCGTTCTTCTCGATCTCCTTGCCGGTCGTCTCGATGTCGTCGACCACGAAGCCGAAATGGTGGACGCCGATGAAATCCTTGCCGCGCTCGTCGCCGGCCATCTCGTCGGTCGGGAATTTGAGCAGCGTCAGGTTGAACACGCCGTCCGACATGCTGACGGCGACGTCGTTGGCGCTGTGGACTTTAAGCTCGAACGTCTTCTCATAGAACGCGGCGGCCTTCTTCAGGTCGCGGACGGTAACGGCGATGTGGCGCAGCTTGGCCATGTTCAGCTCCCGGGTTTGCGCGGCGGCAGGTATGCCTCGGTATAGAATTTGGCCATGTCGGGCTCGGCCTCGAGCTGCTTCAGCTCGACATAGGACTTCGCGAGCACGGCGAGCGACTTCGCGTCGAAGTAGCCTTCGGTCGTGAACATGTCCATCGCGCCGTCGTAGTTCTTCGACGCGGCGAACTCCGGCACCTTCGAGACCTGCATGTAGACCTTGAGGGTCTCGGCCTTGTGGGCCTTCATGTATTGGATGGTCTCGAACCAGGCGGCGAGGAAGCGCTTCACCGCGTCCGGGTTCTTCTCCGTGATCTTGTTGGTGGCGTAGATCGCGTGCATCATGAAATCGCGCACGCGATCTCCGAACTTGATGAGCAGCTTCGCCTCGCCCTTGTCCTCGAGCACGTAGATCGCATCGAGAGCGACGGTGATGCCGTCCACCTGCTTGGTCTTCAGCGCGGAAACCTGCGCCGCCTCGGTGCCGAGCTCCGCGGTGCGGATACCGTCGGGACCCCAGCCTTCCTGCACCGCGATTTGGCGGGACAGCCAATAGGTCAGCGACCCGAGCGTGGAGACCGCGACGGTCTTGCCCTTGAGGTCGGACACCGTGTTGATGGCGCCGTCGGGCCGCACCCCGATCGCAAGCGAGAGCGGCGGGCCGGCCATCTTGGCGATCGCCTTCGACGGCGAGCCCTTGGCGATGAACACCATGTCGGGACCCGAGCCGAGCCCGATATCGATTTGATCGGCGGTCATCGCCTGGTGCAACCGCGTGGCGCCGGCGAAGCCGGAGATGTCGAGGGTCAAATTGTGCTTTTGGAAGATGCCGTATTCCATCCCGACATGAGGCGCCATGAACGAGAAGGATGTCGGGTTGCCCTTGCCGACGCGGATGGTGTCGGCGGCCTGCGCCGGAAATATAGCGAGCGCGGCGAGCGCGGCGACGAGCGCCAGAGATTTCGTCACGATCCGCTCCTCGTGCGCGGTGGCAGGAACCGTTCGTCGATAAACTTGCTCATGTCGGGCTCGGCATCGAGCTGCTTGAGCTCGACATAGGATTTTGCGAGCGCGTCGAGCTGCGATTTGATGAAGTGCCCGTCGGTGGTGAAGATAGGCATCACGCTTCCGTGCGTGCGCTCCGCGATCGAGTCCGGGATCTTGGAGACGCGCTTGTACGTCGCGAGCGTTTCGGCCTTGTGAGTCTTCATGTATCCGATGGTCTCGAACCAGGCGGCGAGAAATGCCTTCACCGATGCCGGATCCTTCGCGATGAATTTGTCGGTGGCATAGATGACGTGCATCATGAAGTCCTTCACGATGTCGCCGAAGTTCAGCAGGAGCTTCGCCTCGCCCTTTTCCTCCAGGTTGTAGATCATGTCGACGCCGATGACGGTGCCGGCGATCTGCTTGGTCTTGAGCGCGGCGACGATGCCCGTGTCGGTGCCGAGCTCGATGGTCTTGATGCCCTCGGGGCCCCAGCCCTGCTGCTTCGACAGCTCGCGCGCGAGCCACCACGTCAACGATCCCAGCGTCGTGACGCCGAGCGTCTGGTCCTTGAGGTCGGCAACCGACTTCACGCTGCCGTCCGGCCTTACGCCGAGCCCGATGATGAGCGGAGGTCCGGCCATGTTGGCGACGGCTTTGACCGGCGAGCCCTTGGCGACGAAGACCATGTCCGGCCCCGACGCCAGCGACATGTCGATCTGGTCGGCCGCCATGCCCTGATGAACGCGCGTGGCGCCGGCGAAGCTCGAGATTTGCACGTCGAGCCCGTGCTTCTTGCAAATGCCGCTTTCGACACAGACGTCGACGGGGATGAAGGTGAACGCGACCGGGTTGCCCTTGCCGACGCGCAGCTCGGCCGCGGTTGCGGGCAACGCAAGCGAGACCGTCAACGCCGCGATGGCGATGCCGAGCTTGTTCATGGTTCCCTCCCTGGGATTATTGACGGCGATATTGGCCGGAATGATAGCGCGCCAAGTCGGCAGGCGCGAGGCCCACCTGGAAGTGCGCCATGCCATCGTCGTCGCGCCGTGCGACCACCTCGCCGTGGCGATAGAGAAAGGCGATCGCGGCACCGTCCGAAAGGTCGACGTCGAGCTCGATCACTTGCCGTCCTTCGGCGAGGCGCTGGTCGATCAGGTCGAGCAGCTGTTCGCACCCCTCCCCCGTGCGCGCGGAGATTGCAACCATGTCGTCCTGGCGCAAGGTGCGGTTGCGCACGACGTCGCGCCGCTCGTGCGGCAGTCGGTCGATCTTGTTTTGCGCCTCGATTATCGCGGCCGGGCGCACACCGTTGACCCCAAGATCGTGCAGCACGTCGAGCACGTCGTCCTTCTGGGCCTCGCTGTCGGGATGCGAGATGTCGCGCACGTGGATTACGATGTCGGCCTCGATCACCTCCTCCAGCGTGGCGCGGAACGCCGCGACCAGATCGGTCGGCAGGCTGGACACGAAGCCGACCGTGTCGGAAAGAATGATCGTCCGGCCCGATTTCAAGCGCACGCGGCGCATGGTCGGATCGAGCGTCGCAAAAAGCTGGTCTTCGGCGCGCACCTCGGCGCCGGTCAGGCGGTTGAACAGGGTCGATTTGCCGGCGTTGGTGTAGCCGACGAGGGCTGCGACCGGATACGGCACGCGCTTGCGCGCCTCGCGATGCAGGCCGCGCGTGCGCTTGATGGCTTCGATCTCGCGCTTGAGCTTGACGATGCGCTCCCCGATCTGACGCCGGTCGGCTTCGATCTGCGTTTCGCCCGGCCCGCCCAGGAAGCCGAAGCCGCCGCGCTGGCGCTCCAGGTGGGTCCAGCTTCGCACCAGCCGGCTGCGTTGATACGACAGATGCGCGAGCTCGACCTGCAGCCGGCCTTCGCTTGTTTGCGCACGCTCGCCGAATATCTCGAGGATCAACCCGGTGCGGTCGATCACCTTGCATTTCCATGCGCGCTCGAGGTTGCGCTGCTGCACCGGCGAGAGCGCGGCGTCGATCACGGCGAGGTCGACGCTTTCGGCCGCGATACGTTCGCCGATGCGCTCGACGATGCCCTCACCTAGCAGCGTCGAGGGGCGCCAACGCAGCATGGGCACCAACTCGCCGGCTCGAACGTCGAGCGCGATCGCCTGTGCGAGACCCACCGCCTCTTCGAGACGCGACTCGGGCGCGCGCGAAGCGGCGGTGGATTTCAAATAGGGGTGAACGACGATCGCACGAGTGCCCGCGGCGCGGATTTTACCGCGCGCGGCGCCGCGCGTGCCGAAAACACTCGAACTCGACTTAGACTTCGGCAGTTTCGCGTTCTTCCTTGCCCTCGAACAGCTGGATCGGGCCGACCGGCATCACGGTCGAGATGGCGTGCTTATAGACCAGCTGGGAGTGGCCGTCTCTGCGAAGCAGGACGCAGAAATTGTCGAACCAAGTGATGACACCCTGCAGCTTGACGCCATTAACCAAAAATACGGTGACAGGGGTCTTGTTCTTGCGAATGTGGTTCAGGAACACGTCCTGAACATTCTGATTTTTCTCGGACATCTTAGGTCCTTCGCATTGGGGTTTATGTTCACTCGGCGAGGCGAAAACCCTGCCCGCCGTTTTACGTTACGCCTACCAGTACCTCCTTCGTTGCAGCCTTCAGGTTGATATGGGCGCGGACCACGCCCGGACAAGAGATTCGAGCGTGGCGTGGTCGCGAAAGTGGAAAACGCGCGGGCCGGCCGAAAATTCCCCATCCGCCGGTGCGGTTTCGCGCACCAAAACGGGAACGCACCCCGCATTATGGGCACATTCCATGTCGATCGCCGTATCGCCGACGAACCAGACCTCGCGGCCCGGCGGAACGCCGGACCCGTCCAAGGCCATGTGGACCGGCTCAGGCGCGGGCTTGTCCTTGGCGGCATCCGTCGCCCCGACGATGCGGCCGAAATAGCGGTCCCAGCCCAAATGCCGGGCCTCTGCGCGCAGGTGGTCGCCGTTCTTGTTGGAGACGACGCAAAGCCAGATCCCCTGCCCGGCCAGCGATGCGAGGAGGGATTCCGCCCCCGGAAGCGCCGTGAGCGCATCCAGGTGTATGGCGCGGAAGCGCCCGTAGAAGATGTCGCGCGCCTCCTCCCAGCGGCCTCCGAATAATTCCGGGAAAGCCTCGCGCAAAGAGCGCCGTACGCGGGCGCGCGTCTCGTCGTAAGTCCAGAGAGGATGATCCATCGCCGCGAGCGTCACGTTCATCGCGTCGTGGATGATCGCCCAGGAGTCGATCAGCGTGTTGTCCCAGTCGAAGATCGCCGCGCGCGGCTTCGCCAGCTCGCTCATCGGGCGACATAGCTACGATAGGTGTCGAGCAGCTTTTTGGTGAACTTGCCCGGCGTGCCGCCGCCGATCGTCTTGCCGTCGATCTTCACGATCGGCATGACGTAGGACGTCGTCGAAGTCAGGAAGGCTTCGGCCGCGTTCAGCGCCTCCGCCAGCGAGAAGGAGCGTTCCTCGATCGCAAGGTTAGCCTCGCGCGCCAGCCGAAGGATGGTAACGCGGGTGACGCCGTTGAGGATCGAGGCATCGGCGCCGCGTGTCACCAGCGCGCCGTCCTGCGTCACGATCCAGGCGTTGGTCGAGGTGCCCTCGGTCACCTCGCCGCCATCGGTGACCATCCAGGCTTCGTAGGCCCCCGCTTCCTTGGCGTGCTGCTTGCCGAGGATGTTGGGCAAAAGCGATACCGATTTGATGTCGCAGCGCCGCCAGCGGATGTCGGGGATGGTCACCACCTCGACGCCCCGCGCGGCGACCGCGGGATCGGGCGGCCGGGTGCGCCGCGCGGTGATCACCACCGACGGCTCGGCCGATTTCGGAAAGGCATGGTCGCGCGGCGCGGCGCCGCGGGTGATTTGCAAATAGAGGACGCCGTCGCGTACACGGTTGCGGCGCAGCACTTCCCGGAACAGGTGCCGCAGCACCCTGTCGGAGTGCGGCTTGGCGATGCGCAGCTCGCCGAGCGAGCGCGCGAGCCTCAGCAAATGCAATTCTTCGTCGATCAGGACGCCGCTGCGCACGGCAAACACTTCGTAGACGCCATCGGCGAACTGGAATCCGCGATCCTCGACATGGACGGACGCATCTCGGTGCGGCACGTAGCGCCCATTGACGTAAGCGATCCGGGACATGTCAGAAGAACTCGAGCCGCACGGCGAACATCTTCTCCACCTCCTTGACGGCCTCGGTGGTGGCGAAGAGCACGACCCTGTCCTTGGTGCGCAGCACGGTGTCGCCGCGCGGGATGATGACCGCGTCGTCGCGGAGGATGGCGCCGAAGATCACGCCTTCCGGCAGCGGCGCTTCGCTGATGGCGATGCCGCCCAAATCCGATGTTTCCAGTATTTCCGCTTCGATGATTTCGCCCGCGCCGTCGCGAAGCGCATGAACCGCGCGGATGCGCCCGCGGCGCACGTGCTGCAGGATCGTCGAGACGGTGATGGCGCGCGGGTTCACCACGGTGTCGATGCCGAGCGAATTTGCGAGCGGAATGTAATTCACGTTGTTGATGAGGGTGATGACGCGCGGACAGCCGAGGCGCATGGCCTGCAGCGAGCCCAGCACGTTCGCTTCGTCGTCGTTGGTGACGGCCACGAAGGCTTCTGTCGTCGCCACGTTCGCCTCGTCCAGGATCTCCGGGTCGAGCGCGTCGCCATGCAGCACCACGGTCTTGCCCAGGAGGCTCGCAATCTGCGTCGCCCGTGCGCGGTCGCGCTCGATCAGCTTCGCCGAAACCGCGGAGTGCTCGCGCTCGACGAGCTGCGCGAAGAACAGGCCGATATGTCCGCCGCCCGCGATCGTCAGGCGTCGTGCCGCCGGCTCCTCGTGGCCGAAGGTCGCCATCGCGCGCGCGACGTGGTCGGCGGAAGCGACGAAGTAGACCTCGTCGCCCGCGAGCATGCGATCCTCCGCCGCGGGCACGATGGTGCGCCCCTCGCGGATGATCGCGAGCACGACGATGTTCAAATCCGGGAAGATGCCGGTGAGCTGGCGCAGCGGCGTGTTGATGATCGGGCATTCCTCGTGCAGCCGGACGCCGATCGCCTGCACCCGTCCGCCCCCCATCGGGATCGTGTCGGTCGAGCCCGGCACGCGAAGACGGCGCGAGACGGCGCGCGCCACTTCGATCTCGGGCGAGATGATGACGTCGATGCCGAGATGCTCGCGGCTGAACAGGTCGGACCAGACCGGATCGAGATAGGCCTGCTCGCGCACGCGCGCGATCTTGGTCGGCACGTTGAACAATGAATGCGCGACATGGCAGGCCACCATGTTGATCTCGTCGACCTGTGTGACGGCGATCAGCATGTCGGCATCTTCCGCCCCGGCAGCCCGCAGCACGTCTGGCCGCGAGGCGAAGCCGGTCATCGCCTGCACGTCGAGCGTTTCGCCGATCTGACGCACGAGCGCGTCCGACTGGTCGATGACGGTGACGTCGTGATCTTCCTGAGCGAGTGTGCGCGCGATGTTGAAGCCAACCTGGCCCGCGCCGCAGACGATGACTTTCATGCGGCTATTTTACGCCGCGCACCACAGGCAGGTCGAGGTCGCGCAATTTCTTGCGGAGCGTATTGCGATTGAGTCCCAGCAGCTGTGCCGCGCGAACCTGATTCCCCCGCGTCGCCGACAGGGCGATGGCGAAAAGCGGTCGCTCAACCTCGCGCAGAACGCGGTCGTACAGCCCCGCCGCCGGCAAGGAATCGCCGTGCGCGGCGAAGTATTGCGTCAGGTGACGCTCGACGGCGGAGCCCAGCCCGTCGTCGTCGCCACCGCGCTCGGGCTGCGCGGGGCCCGGCTCGGCAAGCTCGGACTCGACGACTTCGACTCCGATCACGTCCTCGGCATGGAGAGCGGCGAGGCGGCGAATCAGATTCTCGAGCTCGCGCACATTGCCCGGCCAGCGATACCGTCGTAGCCGCTCCATGGCGTCGGCGGAAACGCTCTTGAGCGGCAGGCCTTCGGTATGGGCCAGGGTAAAGAAGTGCTGCACCAGCTCGGCGATGTCCTCGGTGCGCTCGCGCAGCGGCGGCAGCCGGATCGGCACCACGTTCAACCGATAGAACAGGTCTTCGCGGAATAGACCTTGCTGCACGAGATGGCGCAGGTCGCGATGGGTCGCGGCGACGATGCGGACGTCGGCCTGGATCGCGCGGCGCCCGCCGACGGTGGTGTACTCGCCGTCCTGCAGCACGCGGAGCAAGCGCGTCTGCGCCTCCAGCGGCATGTCGCCAATCTCGTCGAGGAACAGCGTGCCGCCCTCGGCCTGCTCGAAACGTCCGACGCCTCGCCCGGTCGCGCCGGTGAAGCTGCCTTTTTCATGGCCGAACAACTCGGCCTCCACCAGCTCGCGCGGGATCGCCGCCATGTTGATGGCGACGAATGGGCCGTGACGGCGCTTGCCATAGGTGTGGAGCGCTTGGGCCACCAGCTCCTTGCCGGTGCCGGATTCGCCCGTGATCATCACGGTGAGGTTGGTGCCCATCAGCCGCGCCAGCACGCGGTAGATTTCCTGCATCGCGGGCGACCGGCCGATCAGCGGGAGCTGCTCGCCGTTCTCCATCACCACCGCCGGCTCCGCCGGGCCGCGCGGCGCGGCGAGAGCGAGCTCGACGATGTTGGTCACCTCGTTCAGGTCGAAAGGCTTCGGCAAATATTCGAAGGCACCGCGCTCGGCGGCCTTGACCGCGGTCAGCAGCGTGTTCTGCGCGCTCATCACGATCACGCGCAGATCGGGGCGGAGCTTGCGGATGCGCGGCAGGAGATCGAGCCCGTTCTCGTCCGGGAACACGACGTCGGTGATCACGACATCGCCCTCGCCCTGCTCCACCCAGCGCCACAGCGTGGCGGCGGTGCCGGTGGCGCGCACCTGATGGCCGCGACGCACCAGCGCCTGCGTCAGCACGGTGCGGATGCCGCGGTCGTCGTCGGCGACGAGGATTGTGGACTCTGTCATGGGGTACTCGCTTCGCTGCCATCCATAACCGGCAGCATGACTCTGAACACGGTGCGCCGCGGCTGGCTGTCGAACTCGACGACGCCGCCGTGGTTGTCGATCATCTTGGCGACGAGCGCGAGGCCGAGCCCGGTGCCGTTGGCCTTGGTGGTGACGAAAGGATCGAACAGATGCGGCCCGAGGTCTTCGGGAATGCCGCTGCCGTTGTCCTGCACGCTGACGACGAGCGGCAGCTGGATCGAGCGGCCGCGGCCCTTCAGCGACATGCGAAGCCCATGCTGGAACGCCGTCGACAGAACGATCTCGCCGCCCTTCGCAGGAACGGCCTCGGCCGCGTTCTTCACCAGGTTCAGGAACACCTGCAGCAGCTCATCGTGATTGCCGAGCACGGACGGCAGCGACGGATCGTAAATCTCCGTGATGCGCACATGCGAGCCGAAACCGGTCTCGCAGATGCGGCGCACCTTGTGCAGCACTTCGTGGATGTTGACGGGCGCACGCGCCAGCGGCGCACGGTCCCCGACCACGCCCATGCGGTCGACGAGCGCGCAGATGCGATCCGCTTCCTCGCAGATGAGGCGCGTGAGCTCGCGGTCGCTCTCCGGCACCGACTGTTCGAGAAGCTGCGCAGCGCCGCGGATGCCGGATAGCGGGTTCTTCACCTCGTGCGCGAGGATCGCCGACATGGCGGTGACCGATCGCGCCGCGTTGCGCTGCACGAGCTGGCGATCCATCTTGCGCGCCAACGAATGCTCCTGCAGCGACACCGCAACGAACGAATCGTCGTCGCCGAACGGCGCGGCCTGCACGGTGGCGAGGCGCGGCCCGCCGCGCGGCAGGTTCACCGTGATGTCGTATTCGGTGACCGACGCGCCGCCGATGCGCGCCTGGCTGATCAACGAGAACACCGGCGAGTCCGGGGTGATGAGCGTGGCGAGCGCCACGCCGCGCAGATGCCCGGCGCCGTGACCGAAGAACTGCTCCGCCGCCGGGTTGACGTAGCGGATCGCATCGTCGTCGGCGAGCACGATGATCGCATAGGGCAGCGCGCCCAGCAGTGCGGCGGGATCGGGGGCGCGTTCCAGCGTGGCGGTATTCATGCGGCCGCCCTGTCGCAGAGCGGCGCGAAGAACCGGTGGATTTCCTCGCGCATCGCGTTGGCGTCGGCAGTCGAATTCACCCGTGCGCGAAATTCGGCGGAGCCGGGCAGGCCCTTCGAATACCAGGCGACGTGCTTGCGCGCGACGCGGCTCGCGATCGCCGCGCCGTAATGCTCCACCATGTCGTCGAAATGGCCGAGCATGATGCGGTACAGCGCTTCGAGCGGCGGCTCCGGCATGCGTTCGCCGGTCGCAAGAAATCGGATCACCTGGCTCGGAAACCATGGCCGCCCATAGGCGCCGCGACCGATCATCACACCGTCGGCGCCGGATTCGTCGAGAAGCTGCTTCGCGTCATCGAGCGTCACGACGTCGCCGTTCCCGACCACGGGGATATTCACGGCTTCCTTGACCTGGCGAATGAATCGCCAATCGGACTTGCCGGTGTAGAACTGGCAACGCGTGCGGCCATGCACCGTGATCATCTTGATGCCGATGTCCTCGGCGATCTTGGCGAGGCGCGGCGCGTTGCGGCTGGCATCGTCCCACCCGGTGCGCATCTTGAGAGTGACCGGCACCTTCACGGCTTTCACCGCCGCTTCCAGGATGCGGGCGGCATGAATCTCGTCGCGCATCAACGCCGAGCCGGCTTCGCCGTTGGTCACCTTTTTGGCCGGGCAACCCATATTGATGTCGATCAGCAAGGCGCCGCGGTCTTCGTTGATCTTCGCCGCCTCGGCAACCACCTCGGGCTCGCATCCCGCGAGCTGCACCGCCTGCGGATGCTGCTCGGGCGCGGTCTCGGCGCGCAGCAGCGTGCGGCGGTTCTCGCGCACCATCGCCTGGCTCGCGATCATCTCCGACACGACGAGCCCCGCACCGAGACGCTTCACCAAGCGACGGAACGGCAGGTCGGTCACGCCCGACATCGGCGCCAGGAGGACAGGCGCCTCAAGCCTAATGGGACCGATAAGAATGCTCATAATTTAGGCAACTCTAATAATGCCCAATGCTTGAGCGATTCATACATTGCTGCACTGCAAAAATCAAGCCAAGAGCACGTCCGTCACGAATTTTACGCCGGGATAAGCCAGGGTCAGCAAAAGCCAGGCCAGCAGCACGCCGCGCGCGGCCCGTCGCCCTCTCATCCCGGTGCGGTAATGGGCCCAAACCAGCCCCACCAGCACGCAGAAGGTCAGGATCGTGAACGCGATCTTATGGGTAAAGCTCAGCACGGTGCCGGTCTCGAAATACTCGGTCACCATGCCGGACAGGATGCCGACGGCCAGCACTACGGCCGAGGCGGCCAGCAGCCGCACCTGCATCTCTTCCGAATCGGCAACCGACGGCAGCATGCGGTTGAGTGGCCCCCGGCGTTTCGACTTGAGGGCGCGCTCCTGCAGGAACACGGCCAAGCCGGCGACCGCGCCCACGGTCAGCAGCCCGTAGGCGATGATCGACACCAAAATATGAAACTCGATCCACGCCGACGGCGCGGTCGCCATCACCGGGCGTTCCGGCTGGTGCTGCCATATGGCGGCGATGATCCCGACCAACAGCAGATACGGCAGCAGCAGCGGGGTGAGGCGCCACGCCTCGCGTGTCGATACCGCGAGCCCAGCGAAGATCAGCAGCGTCGCGGCCAGCGTGACGATCAGCGCCGGCGAAAGCCCGGTGCGCCATCCCGGCGCGAACACGGCGGCGAGCCAAACGATCGGTCCAACCGTGGCGACGGCGAGCAGCAGCCAATAAACGGCATCCCGGCGCGGCGCGCCGCGGAACGGCAGCAGCGATGCGGGTACCAGCGCGAGCAGCGCCGATACTGCGAGCCAGGTGGTCTGAGTCATGGCGACGCATGGTATACAAGTCGCCGGAGGTTTTCATGTCGGGATGCGTCGCTTTGGTGCTGGCGGGGGGCAGCGGTACACGCTTCGGCGGAACGCTGCCCAAGCAGTACCTCGAGCTCGCGGGAGCGCCATTGCTGCGCCGCTCGCTCGCCGCGTTCGCCGCGCATCCGGACGTCGACGCGGTGCGCGCGGTGATCCGTCCGGAGGATCGCGCGCGCTACGACGTCGCGGCGCGCGGTCTCGACGTGCTCGAGCCGGTGCACGGCGGAGCGACGCGACAGGAGTCCGCGCGGCTCGGCCTCGAA